>Ga0206944_1005_pt1 | contig 52091 bp, 42 predicted proteins | sample Alteio_BWOrgHeat_4_FD_152978 | JGI IMG/M metagenome (GOLD analysis project Ga0206944, IMG submission 152978) | Enriched cells from forest soil in Barre Woods Harvard Forest LTER site, Petersham, Massachusetts, United States -... | ecosystem: Environmental > Terrestrial > Soil > Temperate forest > O... | reverse complement strand
ATATTTTCCATGTTTATACCGAACGTGTTTCAAAAATTGGAATTTTAGCAAGAAGGCGGCGCCATTTTTTGGTCTGGAGGAAACGACCATATGCCTTTGGCAAGGCTCGAGCGAAGACCAAAAAAGGGCAGCCAAGCCGACGAAGCTAAAAACCGATTTTTGAATCACGTTCGGTATAACATAAGCTATAACATATTTAATATAAAAAGTAAATGTATTAATAGCTAGATGTTAGCGCAAAAATAGAAACTCCGCTTGTCTCCAAGCTAAAAAGCGGAAGCTTCTATTTTGTGCTAACATGAAAATAATTATTGAATTTATTTAATTTATTAAATATATTAAACTATAATCTTCACTTTCTCACACAAAAAAAATGGAGCCATTATGAGTTTAGTCAACACAGCCACATTACCAGCACATTTAGCAGAAGCTCAAACATACGAAGGTTATAGCGTAAGGAAAAATAGTCTAAAAGTCACATGTTTAGAATATAGACCAAAAGATTTCAGTCAAGCCTACGTGTTGCTGACATGTGCATTCACACTTGTAGATATCCATCAGCAAGCTGGGAAAATGGCAAAAGAGACGATAAAGGCACTTAAGGCAGGACAAGTGCAATTATCCAATCAACTCGGACTTTTTAGCAGCTCTCCTATGAATATCGCTAATCGTGAGATGAAAAAGCTTCATTTATCTGTCAATAATATCGCGTCAGAATCTGAAGACGGCAAAATTGTGCAAGAGATGGGCTTGGATCTTCAAAAACTCTCAGAATTAACTCCTAGAATTGAGGCTATTGTGATGGAGGTTTTAAGGCAGATAGGTAACTCAGGACAATCCTATGTTTTTAAACGGGAACAAACAGATGAAGATATTGACACGTGGCAGTTGTTAACTGAGGTCAGATGTTTTGATGCTATCTATGATATTCTAAAATTTGAGTGTCTAGGAAAAGCCAAGCTTTCTAAATACGGTATCAAGGAAGAACAAATTTTCATGATGAGTTGCTTTGGATATGCCATTGCAAAGATTGCAAAAGAGCAAGTCCAAGAGTTTTTACTTCTTGAACAAATGAAGACCTTTTCTTTAATTGATTGGCTTTTAGATAAAGGATGGGAGCATGTGTCTTCTCCAGAGCCTCAAGATTTAGTGATTTATCACCACCACAAATCAAAAAAAATTGATCACGCCGGCATCTATCTTGGCAACGGAGAGGTAGAATCAAAACCTGGAAGGATGAACACCCGAATATTTAAACACCAAGCCATGGATGTGCTAGGCCTTTATGGCACTTCGCTTATTTTCATGCGCAAAAAGGGATAGAATGCTCCTGCAGATAGGCAAATTCTTTACCGGTAATAGGAAGTAACCAAAGCAATTTAACGGGATCATCTTCATAATGGGGCAAAACAGCGGAATTTAATTCCCTATCCACCAATAAAACATTATGACATTCATGAGTTTTGAATAGTTCACACTGCAATGTGTGTTCATGTCCAAGCCAACATAGTTGATCCCAAGGCATTGCAGAGGTGCGGCTAATAAATTGTGCAATTTCTTCTTATGAGCTCCAAAAAATCTATCTGCTCAATTTTCATCTTCTACGAACTTATCCCAAGCCGCCTGCCACTTCTTCATTGTAGCTTTTTTCTCCTGCAAAGACATCATACTATACTGAATAGAATTCATGCAAAGCTGCTTAATATCTTTTAAATCTAGATTCCACGCCATAATGGCGACCCAAAAGTCTGGGGAAACGCCGACAGTTTTAAACATCATTGGATCGTCCGGGCTAATGATGCAAGGCACCCCTGCTTTCAAATATCCGTTAGCAGGATGCATTCTTAAATCGTGCACGTAACCAAGAACTTGATTGCTAATGGGACACACTTCAATGCAAACATCTTGCTTAATGACTTGCTGAATCAACCAGGGGAAATTAAATAAATTAAAGCCATGCCCAATGCGCTTACTTCCTAATAATAGCGCATCAAATAAATTTTTATTGTTAGCCCAATCGCTTTCCCCATCATGAAAAAGATATGGAAGAGATGTATGATACTTGCTTTCAAACTTGGTGGCACCATCTAGCCAGTTATCAAGATAATATAATGTCGGATGACCTGTCGTTTCAAATCCTACCAAATCATACCCGCACACAAAATCCGGATGCTCTGAACGTAATTTGTAGGCGCGCTCCAATTTTTTGTATTGCTGCGGCACGTCCTCAAAACGGTGGTCGGAGATAATAAGCTTAAGATCAAAGTGGGGATACTTTTCTTTTACCTGCTTTAAAATTAAGCGAAACATGGCCACAACGTCTTCTTCTTTATAGATCTTTCCATCTATATCAAAAAGTGTGCCAAGACCTGTCCTTAGCTCAACATATTGTACGTTATCTTCTGCTAGTTGTTCAAATGCATGTCGATAATACTCTTTAAAGATCGGTTCGTAATCAAGCAAACGCAAACGTTTAAAGATGGCATCGAATTTATCCCAAGGGTTCGGGGCTGCAGAATCGGCAGGCGTCATAGTGATCATTTCGACCACTTTTTCTATAAATTGACTATCCCTTTTTGCTAAGCCTTGCATCGATTGAAATCCATCAGGAACCTCACCTTTACGAAACACTTTCATGGTGCCTTTTAGCAAACGCGCGTCATCTGCCATATAAATATAGGTATTGTCATCCTTCACAGCTCGCTCTACTAACCATTTTGCGCTGCCGATTGAGTGGGAATGGATATGTAAAACGGCGCCCTTCGGCATACGGTGAAGGATGTGAAAAAGAGGTGAATTTTCCACGCAAGATTTTATGAGAAGATAATTTCGCGAAGGACAAAATCGATTAGATGTTAAAAATTTTCTTTGCAGATCTTGAACAAGATGAGCGATTTTTTTATCTAACTTTTGCTCATTTTCATTTAAAACAACTTCAGCGCTAAATTTATAGGCTTCACTCTTTTGAAGCCACTCATCTCTTTTGTTGCAATATTCTTGCCTTGTTTCCCATGCATAAAGCGATTCATTTAACCTAGAAACGGCAGTTCGAGATGCTAAATTGGCACAAGATCTTGAATTAGAATCACTTTGCAGTGGGGCGGGACATTCCCAGAGGGTGTTGGACCGCCCCACTGCAAATGATTCTGGTTCAAGAGATTGTGTCAAGTTAGCGTCTCCAACTGCCGTTTTTAGGTTTAAGACAATAAGGGCAAGTCCTAGCAACAAATTTTTAAATTGGATAGACATGGCTCCCATTTTTACTCCTTAAATTTTTTGCTTAAAGTCATCGAGCACTTTCCATGTCTGCATACTCCTTGATCCCTTAAGTAAGACGACATCGGAGGGTTTTATGATCCTTTTTAATAGAGTTGCGACTTCGCTTGAATTCTGACACCACGTGATGGGGCGCTTTGCCTCTTGCCAGATATCTACGATATGTTTAACTTCTTCCCCATAGCAAAAAATCTCATCGACACAACGTAGCGCATGCAGCGCCACTTGTCTATGGCACTCTTTTGAAAATTGCCCAAGTTCGCGCATATCGCTTAACACTGCAAAACGCTTACCTTTTGTGTTGAGGGTAAGTAAAGCATCTAAAGCTGCTTTTACAGATGATTCTGTAGCATTATATGCGTCATTGACGAAAAAGATACCTTCAATGTCTATCAACTGGCCGCGCCTTTCTGGAAGAGTAAGATTAGCAATGCCAAGGTTGATCTCCTCAATCGATAGCCCCATATACTGCGCAATGGCGACTGCTGCAAGTAAATTGTGGCGATGATGGGTACCGTAGACGTTTAAGGGGGCAAGTTCGCCCGATGCAAAAATCGATGTAAGGCAGCATCCTTCCAATGTCAAATCGGCCTCCTTTGCAGATAGAGAAAAGGTGATAGAGCGACATTTGCAATTGCGGCTTAATTGTTTGCCATAATCTGACTCTAAATGGTAAAAGGCAGCTTCTGTCTTATCACTTGAAAAAATTTCAGCTTTTGCTTTGGCAATTTTTTCAAGCGATCCAAAATTACACACATGGACTAAGGTGACGTAAGTCACAAGGGCAATCATTGGCGGGGCAATCTTCACTAAGTTCGCAATTTGCAAAGGCAAATCCATCGCCATCTCTAAAATTAGCACTTCAACATTCTCATCGATGTCATTTAAAATGGTAAGGGGAAGGCCTATTTGCGAATTGCGATTGCCAGTAGATGCGGCTATTGAATACTTTTGGCTAAGCATTGTTGCAAGAAACTCTTTTGTCGTTGTCTTACCAATAGATCCTGTGATCCCGATCACAGTCACCCCCATTTGCGCAAGGTACGTCTTAGCAAGCTTTTGCAAGGAATCTAGCACATCGTGCGATCTAATTAATTCCAACCCAAAGCTGTCGCCTTCATAGCTATTGAGTACCACTGCAGCAATAGCGCCCGCTTCCTTTGCAGCTTGAAGGTATGCATGCCCATCTGTTTGTTCCCCCGGCAGTGCAAAAAATAAATCATTTGCTTTCACGTGCCTGCTATCGACAGAAACACCCTCAATGAATAAATCGCCTCCATAAGAGTGCCCCATCAACTTAGCTAATGAAAAAAGCGCTTGTCTTTTTATTTTAACACCTCCTCGCTCAACTTTGAAAAGTCGATCGATAAAAGCTTAGAAACTCCCCTCTCTTGCATCGAAACGCCGACGAGCTTATCAGCAATCGCCATCGTCCTCTTATTATGCGTGATGATAATAAATTGACAGGCATGCACAAACTCTTTGACAATATTTAAAAATCTCTCGACGTTCGTATCATCTAAGGGAGCGTCAATCTCATCCAAAATGCAAAATGGAGCGGGTTTTACCTCAAAGATAGCAAATAAAAGCGCCATCGCAGTTAAGCATTTTTCGCCGCCAGAGAGAAGGTAAATAGAGCGCATTTGCTTACCTGGGGGTTGCGCGATGATGTCAATCCCTGCTTGAAGCACATCGGCAGCATCAGTTAGCTGTAAATCGGCCTCTCCGCCTGAAAAAAGAATTTTAAAATTCTTCTTAAAATTTGCTCTAATTATTTCAAAGGTGTCTTGGAAAATCTTTCGACTTTCATCGTCTAACTCTGTAATAATTGCCACAAGCTCTTGTCTTGATAGATTAAGGTCGTTAAGCTGTGTGTCGATAAACGCGTAGCGCGTTTTATGCTTTTCACACTCATCAATTGATGTCATATTGATATCGCCAGCTGTTTCTATTTCTTGCTTTAAAATCCTGATTTTCTTCTCAACCAACTCTTGACTTTCCAGTACATCTTGACTTTTTAGATTATGTAACTCCTTTCTCTCATCTGAAAGCCCACTCTTGTACTTTTCTTTAAAATCCTCTTCTAAACTTTGCACATTGGCCTGCAGCTCAGCAATTTTGAGCGATATTTGATGATTATCGCCTTCTTGCTTTTTAAGAGTTTCTCTGATGCTTGCAATTTTGCTCTCAAGATCTCTTATCACTCCTCTTCTAAGGGATAAGTCGCTTTCAAGCTGTGTGAGAGAACCGGATAATAGGGTGAGGCGCTCATCAGCTCCTTTAAGTTGCTGATCTACCTCAACGCCTTGAGCTTGGATCATCTTTTGTGATTGTTTGCCCATTTCAATTTCATTTTGCAACCGCTTCACATGTTGCAAAGCCTCTAGGTCTTTGACTTCCAGAATATGTAATGCATGCGCAGCTTTTCGCAAATGATCACTTGCTTCATGCAATGCACTTTCATTAGCTCTTAGCGATGTCATCTGATGTTGAACAAGCTTGACCTGTTCACTTAGCTGCACCTCGTCCTCTGCATTGCATTTTTCAAAAGATACTGTTGCCTCAATTGCCTTTTGGTGGAGCTCTTTTACAATAGAGAGCTCTTCATTAAGTATTATCACCATCTCGCTTAAAGGAGCTAAACTCTCTTGTAATCTCTTCAATTCAAGAGATGTTTTTTCAGCCTCTTGCTTGGCCCTTTGTAAAGAGAAATTGACCTCTAAAAAGTGCTTTTCACTTTGCCGGATCATCTTATCTAGCTCATCTCTTCTTGCAAGAATATGCCCTCTTTTTTGCACCAAGGTCTCCACCACGAGATTGAGTTGCTCATAGCTTTCTGTTTGTTCAAAGAGCTTAGCTTGCAGCGCCTTCAACTCCGATTCCCGCGCGAAGAGGTTGTTTTCAGAGGGGGCTGCAAAAAACACAACGGAATTGCTATCGACAAAAGTATCTTCTGCAATGCATACGGAGGCGCCATTTGCTTTAATCGCAGCATGTAAAGGGTGAATGCTCTCTTTTATGTACCGCACACTTTTTAAAAAGGCATAAGAGATTTGCGATGATTTAACACACGCGGCCATAGATTGAGAAAGATCACAAGAGGGTTCAATATTTATGAGCTTTGATAACGTTTCCAAGCAAAGTAAGGAGATATCTTTAATGTTTTTTTCTTTGCAAATGGATAAGACTGTATCAAAATCAGATTCGGTCTGCACAACAAGAGTCTGTGAAAAAGGGCGCATGACGAGCGCAATCGATGCTTCTAACTCCTTCAACCTAGAAACGGCAGTTGGAGACGCTAACTTGACACAATCTCTTGAACCAGAATCATTTGCAATGGGGTGGTCCTTCACCATTTGGGAATGTCCCACCCCATTGCAAAGTGATTCTAATTCAAGAGATTGCGCCAATTTAGCATCTCGAACTGCCGTTTCTAGGTTCAAAGGAATAATATACTCATAAAGTGGGGTGATTTTTTGAAAAATAGGGCTTGCTGAATTGCTTGCCTCAGCAAAGAGAATCTTACATCCCGATGAAAACCCTTCCCTTTCAGCTTTTAAGCGCTGTAATACATTCAGCCTTGCTTTTCCGTTGGTAAGTTCTTGCGAAACCCTATCTAAACGATCTTGCGATTCCCCCATCTCTTCAGAAAGGAGCGTTAATTCTTTTTCTAAATCTTGAAAAACTTGGCTTTGACTTTCGACATTTTGCGTCGACTTATCAAGTCTAATTTGCTCATCTCCCACTTGCTCAATCAGCTGCTTTTCTAGCTCTCGTAAGCGCTCTATCCCCGTTTTGACATGGATTTGCTTTTCCAATGCCCCTTGAAGTTTTAGGTAAATCTCTTGCTCTTTGTTTTTTGCAAAACTTTCACTTTGCACAGCTTTTAAGTGCGCTTGCTGCCCTTGCCTTTGCTTTTGTTGTAAATTTGTAAGGAGTAACTCTTGCGATTTGACTTTTTCTCTTACTACACTGACAAGTTCGATAAGATCTTTTTGTTTGCTTTCTGCCTTGGCTTGATCAGCTTGTAAAATCTTTCTTTCAGCTTCTCTTTCTGCTTGGCTTTTTCTAATCTGTACTATTTCAGTTTCAAAGCGCATCTCTTTGGCTAAATACTCTTTGACAAGGCTCTCTTGCGATTGCCTCTCTTTTGATTTAATAGCCTTTTCGCTTCTTGCCTGATAAACCTCATCACTGCAAGTTCTTAACTCATGTTCTAACTTACCGATCATTGCGATTGCTTCTTGCTGCGCCTTTAGCAGCTGCTCAAGCTTTCTGTTTGATTCCTCACAATTTAAATCAAAGCTTTCTCTTTTAATACGCGCATCTGTTAGCCTTTTTTGCAAAATATCCCACTTGATAAACAGCAACGTTTTTTCTAAAGTGCGAAGGGCGTTCACATTTTCTTTATAAAGCTTAGCCTTTTCAGCTTGCTCTTCTAAAATGTGGATCTGCTTTTCCACTTCATTGTGGACATCTTTGACTCTTGCAACGTTTATCTCAGCATATTCAAGCTTTTTTAACGCCTCTTTCTTTCGTTGTAAAAAGCGAAGGATCCCAGCCGCTTCTTCAAAGATGTAGCGCCTTTCTAATGGCGATAGATTGATGACTTGATCAATTTTGCCCTGTTCAAAAATCGAATAGGCATCTTTGCCCATACCGGAATCTAAAAATAAGTTTTGAACATCTTTAAGGCGGACTAATTGTCGATTGATAAAGTATTCTGACTCCCCACTTCTATGCAGCTTTCTTGTAATGGAAACTTCGCTATAATCTAGTGGTAGCTCCCCTTTGATATCTGTAAGAGTGATGGTGACTTCGGCAAAATTTAAAGGCTTTCTTGTCGCAGTGCCGGCAAAAATCACATCGGGCATTTTACTGCCGCGCAGCGACTTTGCCGACTGCTCCCCTAATACCCAGCGAAAGGCGTCGGAAATATTTGACTTGCCACACCCGTTTGGACCTACAACTGCCGTAATCCCAAGGTCTACCTCGATGTGAATTTTGTCTGCAAATGACTTAAATCCAATAATTTCTATGCATTTTAAACGCACATTAAACTCCAAATCATTTTGAGAAAAAATAGATAGATTGCACCGAAGAGGGGTCGAACCTCTAACCACCCGGTTCGAAGCCGGGTACTCTATCCGATTGAGCTATCGGTGCATTGAGGAAAAATATACACGGACGCCCTATATGAAGGCAAGAAAATTGATTTGTTAACCGCCAGATAGCTGAGGCTTTAGTGTAAATGGCTGATAATTCATCAATTTCTCGTGAAATATCTTATGTAAATTTTTTGCGCTAAGACGTAAACCTACTTCGGGCTCAAGACATAGGTAACATAGCTGCTCAGCTGGGGGCATCTCCTCTTGAAGGCAAGGAGGAGTGTAAAGAAGTCGCCCCTTCATTAGAGCCTCCATACTATGGAAAGGTTGCTCCAAAGTTTCCCCGGGGTAAAAGTGAAAAAGTAGCTTATGGATGAGACAGCCCAAGGCATAGACGTCGCCTCTTTTACAGTGATGAATCACAGAATGATTTGTTCTGAAGGCCTGAGGTGTCAAATAATAGGGTGTACCGCATACCTTAACGGGATTATCAGGGTTGTAATAGTCGGTTCGACGCCTTCCATACCCAAGATCAACTACAGTGACCTCCACCTCTTTTGATTGACTTAAATTTATCATCACATTCGCAAGTTTTATATCGTTATGATGAAGCCCCTTTTCTTCAAATTCGACTAACATCTCAAGAATATGCAAAGCAACTCGATGAATCAGGGCAAGATCGATCAATTTAGTTGATGGATCTCTCTCACGCATATTGTACAATTTTTGTAAGCTGAAACCATCAACAAATTCAAAGACTAAGTACCCTTCAGCTTCTGTATAGCTATAAAAGGAGCGCAAACACTGACTAAGATGCCTTACGCCTTTTGCAAGCTCATGGATCCTGACTTCTCTAAGAAAATCGCTGACTTTACTAGGATCAAAATTTCCTTTCTCAAAAAAGGAAACAACTTTTATGGCCACTCTCTTACAATCGCCTTCATTTGCTATGGCTTCAAAGACTTTGCTACAGTTACCTTCTTCTGCAATCCTTTTTACAACTTGATATTCATTTTTCATATTTCCAAGAGATAAATGACGGGGAAGATGCTGAGATGACACTCCGCACCAATTAAATATATCCTCAATTGTAGAAGCTGCCCCTCCACATAAAGTACCCTGATTAGTAGCCTTCTCTGTTTTAGGAATAGTAGGAGAGGAAAGAGATGCGACCGAAAGGCGGCGTGCGAGTGTGGTCCTTAGCAAAAAAGGATTAAGAGCTGTTTTTGCAGATTCATCGCCTGAAGAACTTCCTAAGCTAAGAGAAGTAATAGAGCCTAAACTGTTGGATCTTGACACCTTTCTACCGATAAGTAAACCACCGAAAACATCGTTTGAGGAGACATCAAGAATATTGTCTTTTGGTGTCACAGATGAATTTGCTTCTAAAATATTTGCAGACATAATTTTTCTCTTGTTTTTTAGTGTTTAGAAATTACTGCGGTAGATCAAATTTACAGATTACGCAAATTCAGAAAAGAAAGAAAATAGAAAATTAAATGAATAAGAATAAATGCGCAAACAAGAACAAATAATTATTTCAAAAAGGAGGAAACATGCCAAAGTCATTGGTAAATTGCAAATCTTACTTCTATTCTCTACAAAATTGACAAATTGACATCAAATTTGCTATCATCCTAGAAACGGCAGTTCGAGATGGCAAATTAATGCAAGATCTTGAATTAGAATCACTTTGCAATGGGGTGGGACATTCCCAAATGGTGAAGGACCACCCCATTGCAAATGATTCTGGTTCAAGAGATTGCGTTAAGTTGCCGTCTCCAACTGCCGTTTCTAGGATCATTCGTACATGAGCAAATTAGAGAAATTAAAGCAAAAAATCAAAAATAGACAGTCTATCTCTTATGATGAAGCTGAAAATTTCCTTCTGAAATTTGGATTCAAAGTAAGATCAAAAGAATCTCACCACGTATTTTCAAAGGATGGTTACTATAAAAACATCTCAATCAAGAAGAATTCAGAGCTTTTGCCCTACCAGATGAATCTTATTGCAGAAGTTATAGAAAAAATGGAGGCTATTGATGGCAACTAAAAAAAACATGGATTACTACTTAAATCTCTCATGGACATATACGATCGAAAAAGAAGTCTATAAAGGTAGATCTTATTATGTTATCTTCGTAAATGAATTACCCGGCATATGCACAGATGCAGAGGATTTAAACGAGGGGATGGAGAATATTAAAGAAGCTATTGCCTGTGCTGTTGAAATTTACCAAGAGAGAGGCGAAGCTGTTCCTGAGCCTATAGATAAGACTCACTACAAAGGCCGGATTTCATACAGAACCGATAGTAAGAGGCACTCTTTGATCGCAAGAGCTGCCAGGTTAAGGCATAAATCAATCAATAAGACTCTAGATGACTTGATCGACGCAGGTCTTAAAAGCCTATAACAAAGCCCTTAAGATGAGGACAGGCAACCTCAATTTTTAGATAAAAAATCACTAAGTTGTTCTTTTACACTCGACCATATCCCATTATCATTAATTGCAGCCAAGCCGACGCCGTCAAAATTCCAGGTTTCAACTAGAACGAGTATATAACGAAACAGATCCAAATGCAATTTTTCAAACAAAATCTCGACGTAAATCTTTCCTCTTGATACAAGGGAGTTATAAACAACATCGGAGGCTTTATATGTCCAAAAAATGGTTAATTGCACTGATAATTGCCGTATTAATCGTCGTGCTTTATGCTTATGTGGAGAAGAAATTTCCTCAGCAAGCAGGATTTCCCACGACACCTATCTCAGATCAAAATCCAAAGTTTAATCTTCACCGAGAAAAAGATAGAACTGACACGTATGCAATTCAGTTAGACTCTAGTGAAAGTGAGCAAAATAGTGAACTTAAGCAACTTGAAACTGGCGTAAAAAAATAAGAGAAGTCGATTTTTTTTAAAGTGAGCGATCTCTTGACATGAAGAGATCGCTCATAATGATTAATTGTTATTGGCTAAATGAAGTTTTCAATTGTGATGTCATTTGAGCTTCTGTCACCATTCCAACAGATCTTCCAACCTCTTTCCCATTGCGATAATAAAGAACAGTCGGCAAACCTGAAACGTTTAATTGTTTAAGAAGTGCCTGGTTGCCATCACTATTTAGCGCTGCAAATGCATATTGCCCTTTAAAGCGATTGGCAAATTGTTGAAAAATGGGCTCAAGTTTTTGGCAAGGTGGACACCTCGTGGAATAAACCTTGATAACAGTTGGGCGGTCTTGCTTTAATATTTCACCTGCATTATTTTGAGAAATCTCTACAATCGCACTATTTGCGTCCCATGACGCAGCTGTAATTGGCTGCTGGCTCCAGACAATTCCACCAAACGCCATTAAAATTGACAAAATTAATTTATTCATTACAACCTCCGTTTAATTAAAAAAAACAAAACAAACACAATATATAAAAGAAAACGAATTAAAAATCAACAAATAAAAAATCGAAACTTTCTCGCTAATTTTATTGCCATCTCGAACTGCTGAACATGGCCTTGAATACTTTAGATATTAGACTTCTTTCGAAACTCCATTTGGTCGCTAAACTCATGCTTTTTGGCATTTTTGCTGCAAAATTTTTAGAGCCAGGTGTATGCACATGCTTTCAAAATTTTGCAGCAAATCTGCACAAAAATCATGAAATTTTATCAACCAAAGCGAGTTTCGAAAGAAGTCTATTCTCAAATCCTTGCAAGTCTGCTGGATATAATATTATTTCGCTTAACTTGTAAATAGTTGTTGACCAGGTATTTGTTGCTAAGATACACTAGGCCTTTATACGGTGGCATGGCCAAGTGGTAAGGCAGAAGCCTGCAAAGCTTCCATCCCCCAGTTCGAATCTGGGTGCCACCTTTTTTTCTTTATGTTATATCTCATTGCAACGCCAATCGGCAACCTAGGCGATATTACCTATCGCGCCATCCAAACACTAAAAACTGTTGACTATGTCCTCTGCGAAGATACAAGACATAGCAAAATCCTTCTTGATCACTACGCTATTCACGCAAAACTTTTGAGCTACCATAAATTCAACGAATCAAAAAGCTTAAATTCTATCATCTCCGACTTAAAAAATGGCCAAAATATCGCTTTAATCTCCGATGCAGGCACGCCCGCAATCGCCGATCCGGGTGAAAATCTCGTAAAAGAGGCGATAAAAGAAAATATAATCGTCATCCCAATTCCAGGTCCTTGCGCAGCGATCGCTGCTATTACTGCATCAGGGCTAAATACTACCCAATTTCAGTTTGTAGGCTTTCTTCCCAAAAAGACTCAAGAACTAGAAAATGCACTAAAACAATATCTTGCCTACTCTGGAACAACAATTTGTTACGAATCTCCAAATCGCATCATAAGTGTTTTACAAACCCTTGTAAAGCTTGGCTCCACAAGGAAGCTTGCTGTTGGTAGAGAGCTGACAAAGAAGTTTGAAGAGGTCGTCCGCGGAACAGCTCAAGAGATCATGACTTACTTTGAAAAGTCCCAAGTTAAAGGGGAAATTGTCCTCATGATTGCACAAAGTTGCGCAAGCGAAGATCACATAAATTGGGAAGCTCTTACTCCCTTAGAACATGTTGAACTCGTTCAAAATACATTTCAATCTACGCGTCAAGAGGCTATTTTAATCGTCGCAAGGTTACGAGGTATAAGCAAATCTAAAATTTATAACGCCGTGCATAAAGAGGAAGGCGACAATTGAAAACCATTGCCAAAAGAGACCTCATCGAATCCCACCTACAAGGTTTGATTCCGGATCTTAACTGCCCATTTAAGCATCTATTTGAATCCTGTCGTTATGCACTTTTAGGTGGTGGAAAACGTTTGCGCCCTCTTTTAACACTAATGACAGCTGAAACGTTAGGAATTGATAGCAAAGATGTCTTAAATGCCGCATGTGCAATCGAGATGATCCACGCCTATTCACTGATACACGATGACTTACCCTGCATGGATGATGACGATTTTCGCCGCGGTAGGCCTTCTGTCCATAAGGCCTTTGGCGAAGGGCTTGCTGTTTTAACGGGAGATTATCTATTAACGCGTGCCTTTTCTATTCTCGCGGACGATATCCATATTGGCATAAAGGAGCGCTTATCTTTAATAAGTCTTCTTGCAAAAAGGGCAGCAGCTCCTGGCATGATTGCAGGTCAAGTCATGGATCTAAACGGAATTGATCAAAAAACAGACAAATTGCAGCAACTGGAAATTCTTAAGGAGATTCACAGGATGAAAACAGGCGCCTTAATTGAAGCCTCTATCCTCTTTGGCTGCATCATCGCAAAAGCCACAACCGATGTCACAAAGCATTTAAGTAAATTTGCATTAGAGCTAGGCCTTGCCTTTCAAATAAAAGATGATATTATCGACGTAACAGATAGTCTAGCCAAACGAGGTACACTTGCCCCATCTGATATTTACAATAATAAAACAACCTATGTTACAATCTTAAGGATTGAGGGGGCAAAAGAGCAAGCTGCAACTCATCAGCAAAATGCATTACATGCGCTTACCCTCATCCCGTATGATACAAGTGAGTTAAGAGAATTTGTAAATAGGCTAATTGGAAATGTTTAATAGACTTCTTTTGAAACTCCATTTGGTCGCTAAACTCATGCTTTTTGGCATCTTTGCTGCAAAATTTTTCAACCAGGTGCATACACATGCTTTCAAAATTCTGCAGCAAATCTGCACAAAAATCATGAAATTTTATCAACCAAAGCGAGTTTCGAAAGAAGTCTAATGGATAAAAACAAAACCGCAACAATAGCTAAAAGAGTCTTTGATATTTTTTTTAGCTTAACTGCTCTCATACTGTTGTCACCCTTCTTATTACTTTTAGTAATTCTAATCCCCTTAACCTCTAGAGGAAATCCCATCTACTCCCAGAAACGAATTGGTCGCTTTGGAGTTCCATTTAAATTTTTTAAATTTCGCACGATGCATATTGATGCTGAAAAACGGCTGCAAAGTATTTTAGCAAATAACCCAAGCTATAAGCTTGAATGGGATCAAATCCATAAACTTAAAAATGACCCAAGAGTGACATTCATTGGAGCTATTTTGCGAAAGACATCGATGGATGAGTTGCCTCAATTTATCAATGTCTTAAAAGGAGAAATGAGCGTTGTTGGCCCCCGTCCTGTCTTACATGAGGAGATCGTCAAACACTTTGGTGATAAGGCAAAGGATGTGTTATCGGTACGCCCAGGCTTAACAGGCCTTTGGCAAACATCGGGAAGAAATAATACAACATACGCAGAGCGTGTAGCTCTTGATGCGCGCTACGCTTGCAGTTGGTCATTAAAGCAAGATTTTAAAATCATAGCCAAAACAATCCCCGCAATTCTTTATAAGAATGATGGAGCCTTTTAGATTGTCTTTGTACGATAAAAACACAATTTTGTCCTTTAGCTTGTGCTTTTTTCTGTTTTTAATCGCTCCCGGAAACCTCACTCAATTCAATCTCACCTATTTTGCCCCCTTTCTGATTGTCGTGATATACAAAAACTCAAAGCTAAGATCTCTTGGGCTGGCCTTTTCCACCGGTTTAATCCTCGATCTTTTTTCAACTCTTCCCCATTTTGGTTTATTAAGCCTTAACTACACGCTGACAATGGCTTGGATTTACAATCTGCAGCGCCATTTTTTTGCAGACTCTCTTACCACACTTCCGATCATGACATTTTTATTTTGCTCCATCTCAAGCGCTATTCTCGCTGCTTTAATGTTTGCAATCGAAGGGGTTAATATCGTCTCAAAAGATTGGATCGCAATTGATCTTATCTTGATGCCATTATTAGATGCCGCCTATGCTTTTACCTTCTTCATTTTGCCACCTTTTCTGATTAGTCGCCTCCTCAAAAAAAGAAGAGAGCCTGCATGAATATGACTCCACTTGCTGAAAAAATGCGCCCACAAACTCTTCATGAAGTCGTTGGGCAAGATCACCTCATAAGCAGCTTTGGACTCATTCAAAAAATCATCGATTCTAAGCGTCCTTTATCCATCATCTTGTGGGGGCCTCCTGGATGCGGCAAAACATCAATCGCAAGGCTTTATGCTAAAGCATTTAACTTGCGCTTTGAGATCTTAAATGCCAGCTTTAGTGGTATTGCTGATATTCGCAAAATTGTGAAAGAGATAGAGGATAATCCCCTCTTTGGACTCAATACGCTCCTTTTTGTCGATGAGATCCATCGCTTTAACAAGGCGCAGCAAGATGCCTTTTTGCCATACGTTGAAAAAGGGACGATCATCTTAGTTGGGGCAACAGCTGAAAATCCTTCCTTTTACCTCAATAAAGCCCTCTTATCAAGGGTAAGAGTGCTGACGCTCCATCCTCTTGATAAGTCATCACTTTTACAGCTCATCGATCAATACGAAAAGAAATTCTCTCCTCTTAACATTACAACTGATGCCAAAGAACATATCGCGGCAATGTCGCAAGGCGATGCACGCTATCTTTTTAATTTAATCGAAAATATCTTAAGTGTACCTAAGGTAAATCAGCCGCTAACTATAAGCGACTTGCAAAGCATCCTTCAAAGGCGCCAAAGCCTTTTTGATAAAGAAGGAGATAGCCATTATAACCTAATTTCTGCGCTGCATAAGTCGGTGCGAGGATCAGATCCAGACGCCTCCATTTATTGGTTTACGAGAATGCTTGAAGGGGGTGAAGAGCCCCTATTTCTCGCAAGAAGACTCATTAGAATGGCCTCAGAAGATATAGGCCTTGCAGATCCGCAAGCTTTGCCCCTTGCCATTGCCGCAAAAGATGCCTACGAAATGCTAGGAAGTCCTGAAGGAGAACTTGCCATTGCCCAAGTGGTTGTGTATCTCGCCTTAGCCCCCAAAAGCAACGCCCTTTACACAGCCTATGGAAAAGCAACCGAGCAAGCTGCTAAGACTAATCACCTCCCTCCACCCAACATTATTCTAAATGCTCCAACGCCTCTCATGAAACAAGTTGGATATGGAAAGGGGTATGAGTACGACCACGATCTATCTACCGGATTCTCCGGACAAAATTACTTCCCTGACGATTTACCAAGACAGTCATTTTATCACCCAGTAGAAAGGGGCTTTGAAAGGGAGATGCAAAAGCGGATGGCATATTTTGACTCTCTACGAGAAAAATTAAATAAATAACCATACTGAAAGTGTCTAATAGAAATTTAGCTTTAGAAAAATGCCCTCAAAGACAATAGGCAAAGATGTGGATCGCTCAAGACTTAATTTTGCAAAGGATAAAGTTTTTTGTACTTCATCAAGGGAAATCTTTGATTCTTGCACTGTCTCGTAGGCCTTTATCATATCCCTATGGGTAAGCAAAGATCTGCTCCCATGCATACGCATCAAAAATAAATCGCGATACCACGTCAAAATGATCTCAAAAAGAGAAGAGACTTGGGTTATCATATGTAAAGCAAGCGCCCCTTCCACTTCCTTCTCAAATGCTTCCCTTTGCCAAGCTGTCATGTGATCTTGAAAGCCTTCATTAAGAGATTCTCTTAAACTCTCTTCCACTTCCCTTTTATCGGTTTCAATGGCCTCAGCAATGAAGGAGCTTGCATCCGTCAGCTCTTTATACGAGGAAAATCCTTGCCTTGCTAAAATCTCCAAAAGCATCTTTCGAAGCGGATGATCCCCTTTTTGAGCTAAAGAAACTGCTTGTCCAATTGATCCATTTGCAAGTGCTGCGATCCCTTTTGCTTCTTCATGCGTTTTACCGTATGTCTTGCTAATAAAAGATGTGATCGATTCTTCTTCTATGCTATGAAAATGGACGATGCGGCAGCGAGACCTTACTGTTGGAAGAAGCATATCAAGAGCGCTTGTAACCAAAATAATGACAGCATCTTTTGCCGGCTCTTCAAACGTCTTTAATAGCGCATTAGCTGATGTTGCAAGCATTTTTTCGGCGTCGCTTATAATAAAGATCCTCCACCTTCCGTCTCCCAATGCAAGGTAAACATCTTCAGAAAATTGCCTCATCGACGCAATGCTATGCAGCGCAATTTTGCCTTCCGGGCGATAGATGCGAATGTCTGGGTGATTGTGTGATTCGATCTTCTTTTGCTCATTGCCTGTTAGATCATCTTTAGTGAGAAGATAGTGCGCAAAATTCTTTGCAAAAAGGGTCTTTCCAATGCCACTTGGGCCGCTAAATATCCATGAATTTTGGACAGATCCCTTATCGGCTGCCGCCTTTAGGTATTCTTTTATAGGCTCATTTCCAATCAAATCTTTAAATGGGTCTTGCATCATTTCTTCTGTTTGCTATTCTACTAGATCATCCTAAAAACGGCAGTTAGCGTCTCCAACTGCCGTTTTTAGGATCATGGACATTTTATCCTATGTTCTCCAAGAAAACCACGAAAAAAACTATTGTATGGTGACTTTTGATTAGACTTCTCGTCGCAAACAATTGACGCCAGCGGGAGCTGCTGTTACTTTATAAAAAAGTGATGCTGATAAATCGGAATTTTGTATATTGAGCGTTTAACCTTAAGGATTCTTGATGGATGATGCGATTTTATTTGAAAATGTCACTAAGACTTTTGGTCACACAACAGTCCTTGACAATGTGTCATTTTTAATTAAAAAAGGCGAATTCTTCTCCCTTCTTGGACCAAGTGGATGTGGCAAGACGACGCTACTTAGGCTAGTTGCAGGTTTTGATGTCCCCGATAGCGGCAAAATCCTTTTAAATGGACAAGACATCACAACCCTTCCCCCTAATAAACGCCCTGTCAACACCGTCTTTCAAAACTATTCATTATTTCCTCATCTCACGATTTTTGAAAATATTGCCTTTGGCCTTCGGATCGCTCGATTTAAAGAAAATGTGATTAAAGATGAAGTAGAAAAAATGCTCTCTCTCATTCAGCTGCAAGGACACGCTCATAAGATGCCCGATCAAATCAGCGGCGGCCAAAAGCAGCGCGTTGCCATTGCAAGAGCCCTTATCAATAAGCCAGAAGTCCTTCTTTTAGATGAGCCACTAGCAGCGCTTGATTTAAAGTTAAGGCAAAAAATGCTCCTTGAGCTTGACCGCATTCACGATGAAGTGGGGATCACATTCGTTTTCGTCACGCACGATCAATCAGAAGCTATGGCTGTGTCGGACCGGATTACAGTTTTACACCATGGCCAAATTGAGCAAATTGGCACCCCGCTCGATCTATATGAAAGGCCCAAAAGCCGATTCGTTGCCTCCTTTATCGGCGACACAAACTTTATCGATGGCGTAGTCGCAAAAAAAACTATGATCGCCTCACATGATTGCAGCTTATTAAAACTTAAAAGTTTTCCAGATGTCCTTTGCTTTAATGACAAGCAGCTATCTGTTGGAGATCTTGTATGCTTAAGCATCCGCCCCGAGAAAATTCATATCTCGCGCGAAAAACCAAATCAACATCAATTGCAAAATATTTTTGAAGGGGTCGTTGAAGACATCGTCTATAAAGGGGATCACACCCACTACTGGACAAAAGTGCTTGGAGCTCGCATTGCTGTCACTCAGCAACACAGCCGCTTTGTCGATGAGCTACCCATCAAGTGGAATGATACCGTCTGGATCTATTGGCATGCCGATGATGGATTTATGTTGGAAAGAGTCGGAAATAAGGCCGACCATGATGAAATTGAGCAAGAAATAGAGCAAGAAATTGGGCTTTTGCAAAAAACAGCAGAAGATAAGTGAAAAATAAAAGATGAGAAAATCTTTATCAAAAGCTGAAATACTCTTAACTCTCCCCTCATTTGGATGGCTATTTACTTTCTTTTTTGTCCCAACAGCAATTGTCTTTGCCCTTGGGTTTAAATCGACAACTTCTCAAGGCGGCATTGGGGAGCAGTGGACCTTAGAGACAATGGGAAAGCTTTTTAATATACACTATCTCGTTCTCATTGCAAGGACCGTGTACTTAAGTGCAGTCACGACCATTATCTGCATAGCTCTTGCATTGCCTGTCGGCTATTACCTTGCAAGAGCGCCTGTAAGACTTCGCAATCTATTGCTCATGCTTATCATAGTCCCCTTTTGGAGCAGCTTTCTTATCCGCATTTTTGCTTGGAAATCCCTTCTTCACCCAGAGGGTTTTATTAAACAGTGGCTTGCCTATTTCCATATCATAAACGATGAAACAACTCTTTTGTATAATTCAGGAGCTGTTGTCCTCGTTATGGTCTATACTTACTTACCCTTTGGAATCCTTCCTATCTATGCGGCAGCTTCAAAATTTAATTTTCATTTACTAGAAGCTGCGATGGATCTTGGAGCCACAAGGATGCAGGCTTTTATTAAAATTTTTATTCCCCTTCTTAAACAAGCCATATTGACAGCTGCCATCTTGGTATTTGTGCCGGCTATTGGCGCCTATGTGATCCCAGACCTTGTCGGTGGCACTCAAAGCGAGATGATTGGCAATAAAATTGCGCAAAAAACACTGCTCGATCGCAATCTTCCCCTTGCAAGCGCTCTTTCTACACTGCTTGGAGTGACGATAGCACTACCCGCTTTAGCTATTCTTTACTTTCAAAAAAAATCGAAAAGTTACATTCTAGAAAAAAAGGGAATAGAATGAAGGTGGGTAAAATTCCTTTTTGTGTGACCCTTTTAGTGATTGCTTTTTTGTATATTCCAATCGTCATTTTAATCATCAATTCATTTAATGAATCGCAATTTAGCGGCAATTTTACAGCCTTTTCATTGAAGTGGTATAAAAAGCTGATCAGTGAAAAGGCGATGTGGGAAGCTCTTACCAATTCTCTTATTATAGGATTTTTTGCTACCTTAATTTCTGTCGTTCTTGGCACACTAGCAGCTCTTGCCATTTATAATTATAAGTCTAATTTGCAAAAAATTCACTTAAGCTTTATCTATACCCCACTGATTGTGCCAGATATTTTAATGGGAATTGGGCTTTTACTTTTCTTTATTTTGTTAAACATTAAACTTGGGCTTTTTACTGTATTTCTTGCCCACACCACATTTTGTGTAAGCTACGTCACAATGGTGATACTCGCAAAGCTGCAAAATTTTGACTATAGTCTAATTGAAGCCGCAAGGGATTTAGGTGCAAGCCACTTTCAAGTGTTTCGCAAAATATTAGTCCCGCTGTTATCTCCTGCCATTGCAGCAGGCGCGCTTTTATCATTTACCCTTTCGATCGATGACTTTGTCATTACCTTCTTTGTCGCAGGAAAAGGCGCTGTCACACTTCCCATTTATATCTATAGCCTAGTTAAATTTGGCTCAACGCCCATCATCAATGCCCTCTCATTCATTATGCTCACTCTCACCTTTATCGTGATCTTTACCTCAGAGCGCCTCTTAAACAAAAAAACTTAAAAAATTGCATATATGAAAAGATTTATACCCAGCATGCTCCTCCTCGCAATAACTTGGTTATTTTCGGGCTGCTCTTCTAATGAACCAGAATTGCATATTTACGCTTGGTCAAATTATATAAGCCCTACATTGATAGAGCAATTTGAAAAAGAAAATCACTGCCGCGTCGTGATCAACACCTTTGACACCAACGAATCGATGTTTGCCAAATTAAGCCTTGGATCAAGCGGTTATGATGTGATCTTCCCAAGCAATTACTTTGCCGATCTCATGCATGAGCTTAATCTGCTTCAAAAAATTGAAGCCACAAAACTTCCTAACTTAAAGTATGTAGATGACGCATACACAAAGCTTTTGACTAAAGAGACAACTCCCTTTGCAATCCCTTACACCATCACTACAACGTCCATTGGCTATCGAAAAGATAAGGTGACAATTGATGATCCGTGTTGGAATATCTTTCAAAGGGAGAATTTGAAAGGGAGAATGACCATGCTCAATGACCCACGCGAAACACTAGGATCTGCCTTAAAATATCTTGGATTTAGCATTAATACAGTTAATCCATTGGAAATAACAAAAGCTGAAAAAGTGTTAATCGAATGGAAAAAAAACCTTGCCAAATTTGAAAGCGAGCAATACAAAAATGGCCTTGCAAGCGCTGAGTATCTCGTCGTTCAAGGATATGCAGGTGAAATCATGCTCGTTCACAACGAAAATAAAGATGTCATCGCCGTAATCCCTAAAGAAGGCACTATCGTTTCAATCGATATGCTAACTGTTCCAAATGATGCGCCAAATCCAGACCTTGCTTTTGCTTTTATCAACTTTCTCTTAGAGCCAAAAAATGCTCTCACAACAATATTGTACACCCAATTTCTGGTGGCCAATACTGCTGCCTACGATCTACTCCCAGATCACTTAAAAAAGAGCCACATCCTTTTTCCAGAAAAATCGATCTTAGAAAAGTCTGAGCTCATTAGAAATTTAGGAGAGAAAACATCTCTTTATAATGAAGCTTGGGATAGAGTCAAGGCCTATTAATATGATAGAGTCTGCATCAGTTGTTGAGACAAATGAACCACCTGTTTTATCTGTCTCAGAAATATCAAGCGCCATTAAAAAGCTATTAGAATCAAAATTTCCATATGTACTTATCCAAGGCGAAATTAGCAATTTTAAACCCCATTCATCAGGCCATTTATATTTTAGTCTAAAAGATGCGGGCGCCCAAATTTCTGCCGTGATGTTTCGCCCATCAGCTACCTTAATCAAAGTGCTTCCCAAAGAAGGGGCAAAGGTCCTTGTGAAAGGAGAAATTAACGTATTTCCACAAAGCGGCAAGTATCAAATTATCGTTAAAGAACTTCGCCCCTTAGGGCTTGGAGAGCTCCTTCTTAAATTAGAAGAGCTTAAAATCAAATTGCATCAGATGGGCTGGTTTAAGGCAGAAAGAAAAAGACCTCTTCCCAAATTTCCTAAGACAATTGGCGTTGTGACAAGTCCAACCGGCGCTGCCATTCACGATATGCTAAGAATTTTGAGTACTCGCTTTCCTAACTTTCACCTCATCTTAAATCCAGTCAAAGTGCAAGGAGATGGCGCTGCAATAGAGATTGCAAAAGCAATTGAGCAATTCAACGAGTATCAACTTGCAGATGTCTTAATCATTGGAAGAGGGGGCGGAAGCGTTGAGGATTTATGGGCTTTTAATGAAGAAATTGTTGCAGAAGCCATTTTTAGAAGCAAAATTCCAACCGTTTCAGCTGTTGGCCATGAGACCGATCATTGCATTGCCGATTACGTCGCTGATGTAAGGGCCCCAACCCCATCAGCTGCAGCTGAAATTGTGATCTGCAAAAAAGCTGAAAGTCTACAAACCCTTAAGGCCATTAAAGAGAGATTGCAACAATGTGTGACTTCATTGATTCGCCAAGATCGTTTAAGGCTACAAGGGATTTCACGCCATCCATTTTTTAGGTCCCCATTTGCTCTCTTAGGTCCTTGGGTGCAACAGCTTGACGGGATGCGAAATACCCTTGATGAGGTACTTTGCAATCGGCTTAAAAGCCAAAGGATGTATATCGAATCGAAAAAAGAGATCTTAAAATCGTTAAATCCTATCGCCTATATTAGACAAAGCTGGCACCGCCTGACCATAATTGAAAGCAGTATAATGCTTGCATCTAAAAATAAGCTAAAAAATTTGGGAACTTCATTGCAAAATACAAAAGAGAGAATTGATCACCAAATCAAAGGAAAAATTGCAAAAGAGCGCGCCATCTTTCAAGGGGAAGCTAAATACCAGCAAATGGATTTTTTAGCGTTACGCCACATAGCTCTTAAGAAAGAGCACTTACTTAAAATTAGGCAATCACTTGATGCCGTCAATCCCCAAAACTTATTGCAAAAAGGGTACTGCATCCTGTATAGAGAAGAAAACATGCAGCCCATTACATCGGTTAAGAGAGTCTCATTAAAAGAAGACCTTTGTATACGAATGAGCGATGGCAGCGTCATTGCAACACCTAAAGATGTCTATTGACTTGCCAAGTGAAATATTTCATAATCACGTAAATATACTGCTTCCAGCTGAAACCTTGAAGCAGTGCAGTATAGACCTCTTAACCTAAGATGAAATAAATAATGAGTCATACAAGTTACATCCTCCCGTTTATCGCCTACTTTTGCATCCTACTTGCGATCGGGATCATTTCGCACCAAAAGCAAAGATCGGCTGCCGATTTTATCGTGGGGAATCGCTCTTTAAATTTTTGGGTTACAGGCCTTTCTGCCCATGCAAGCGATATGAGTTCATGGCTTTTTATGGCATTTCCTGCAGGGATCTATATCGGAGGGCTCTCACAGGCGTGGATTGCAATTGGCCTTTTGCTGGGAATGTATTTGAACTGGCAATTTGTCGCGACAAAACTTCGAGAAGCGACAGAAAAAAACGAAAGTTATACGCTCTCCACTTTTTTTGAAAGGCGCTTTGGCGATTCATCTGGCGCCATTCGCATTGTCACAGCCTTTATGGCAGTCTTTTTCTTTACGTGCTATATCGCTGCGGGCTTAATCGGGATGGGGGAAATCTTTGTCTCTGTCTTTGGGATCAACTTTTACGTAGGTCTTACAATTTCAAGTGTCGTTGTTCTTCTTTACACTTTTATAGGAGGATTTATCACGGTAGCATGGACAGATCTTTTTCAAGCGCTATTTTTAATTTGCATGATCATCATCGTTCCATGGATTGCCTTTAATTCTTTAGAGAATGGCTTTGCATCGATACAGCAGGCAGCAGACCTTCAGTCGATCTCTTTAAGCGCTTTCCCCGACATCTCATTGTTCTCTATTATTACCATTGTCTTTCTTATTTTACAATGGGGTCTTGGCTACTTTGGACAACCCCATATCATCACAAAATTCATGGGCATTAAAGAGTCGTCTGAGTTGCATAAGTCAAAATATCTTGGAATGACTTGGCAACTTGTGGCATTATCTGCTGCCGCTTGTACAGGTCTTGTCGGCATTGCTTTTTTTAAAACACCCCTTGCCAATCCCGAACATATCTTTGTTGAGATGGTTAAAGTGCTCTTTCATCCAGTCGCTGCCGGATTTGTACTCTGCGGTGTCATTGCTGCAAGTTTATCCACCATGGATTCGCAAATCTTAGTCTCTGCCTCTCTTTTAAGTGAGGATTTCTATAAGCATTTTTTAAAAAAGCAAGCTTCACAAAAAGAGCTTTTGATCGCTTCACGCGTTGGGGTGGTATTAGTTTCTGTCGTTTCCCTAATTTTGGCGCTCCTTAAAAACTCAAGCATTCAAGCAGCTGTCCTTTACGCATGGTCTGGCCTTGGCTGCTCTTTTGGCCCCCTTGTTTTAATGTCTTTATATTCAAAGTCAGCAAATAAATATGGCGCCATTACAGGCGTTTTTGTTGGAGGGATAATCGCTGCAACTTGGGATAGTTTAAATCCATATGTCACCTCTTTTACGATCCCTGCGATGATCCCGGGATTTTTTTTAAGTCTATTAAGCATCTATGTTGTTTCAACCCTCACAAAGAACAATTATGTTAAAGTCTCATCTGCATAAAGAAGATAAAAGTAAAGATAATAAAAGCCTTGAGTTAGCCTTGCAAGAGGAAAACTTTAATTTTCTGCAAAATTACAAATGGCTTGAAGAGGCAATGCCGGAAGATTTTTTTCAGGATGTTGCAAAAGATGAGTTAAATCTTATTGTCCATGCCTTAATGGGCTTTGAGCTGCAAGGATACTTTTCCATCATTCGATTAAAAACTCAAAGCATCGTCTTATCAGTCGATAGCAAAGATGCCGATCTCAATACCCTCATGCACTTTGCACATACGGGGATTAAACACTATAAAACTTATACATCTTTGCAACCACTCCCCACTCCCCTAACCCCGCCTGCCGAAGAAAGTGAAGAAGGGGAAGACGAAAAAATCAGAGTAACCGAACAAGCGTTTCTTCGCGTTGGCATCGTTTCTTATAATGAAACCGCAAAATCAAAGGCTCTGAGATTATCCGATGAAGAAAGAGCTCGCCTTTGCCGCCTTCTTAAAGAACACCAGCCACAAGTGACTGAGGAGAAATTAAAAGCCATTTTGTCTAATGTTAACTCTCGGTTTTTAACAACGCTGTCTTTAGATCAACTCCATTTAGCATTTAAGATGTTTTTAAGAGCTGAAACAAGGGATGGTTGTCAATACGAGGTGCGATATAATAAAGAGTGGCAAGTGAAAAATGCCCCTTCGATGAATATCGTATTAGCGTGGAAAAACACTCCTAAATACAATTTTCTTCAACAGCTCGTAAGGATCATCAACCGACATCAACTCGCAATCAAGCGCTTTAACGCAAGTTACATGAATACCTATAAACACGAGAATATCTTAGTTGTCTCTTTAGAACTCCATGGGGCATTTGGCTTAGCTGTTTGGGATACTTGTAATGTGATCAACTTTTTAAGAGAACTTTCGACCTTTAAATATTTTAATAGTGCAGATTGCATCGATACCGAACTCACAGCAAGGGCGAAAGTCTCTGGCCTTATGGCAAACGTGCTTCGCTCTATGTCATTTTTTATCAATCAACTCCTCGTACATCATGATGCCAATCTATATACTATCGAGCGAATAAAAGTAGTCTTTGCAAATCATCCCGCTTTAACTTCGACGCTTTGCCGCGCATTTTCCTACAAATTTGATCCTGAGATCGTAAACTTAGAAAGTTATCTTCAAATTCAAAAAGATTTTATGATAGGGGTTAAAAAAATTGACACAGGGGATGATGAAAGAGATCTTTGCGATAAGACTGTATTGAATATGGGAATGCAGTTTGTCCATTACACTCTTAAAACAAATGCATTTAGGACAAGCTTTACCTCACATGTCTTTCGCTTAGATCCACAATTATTGAATGAAGTGCCAGATACTTGTAAATCAAAATTTCCGGAAATTCCATTTGGAATTTTCTTCGTTCACGGCAGTTACTATATTGGGTTCCATATCCGCTTTAAAGAACTATCGCGAGGAGGCTTAAGAACAGTCTATCCATATGATGAAGGCCTCGTGATTCATGAACGCAATCAAATATTTAGCGAATGTTACAACCTAGCTTATACGCAGAATCAAAAAAACAAAGATATTCCAGAAGGGGGCTCAAAAGGGGTTTTATTTATTAATCAATTTGAGTTCATCAAAGCTGAATCCTCAATCTTAGAGCATGAATTAAAACACGCCAATTATTCTCAAAAAGAAATTGAAGAAGAGCTTCATATATACGCTAAAGAATTAAGAACAAATGTATTACATTATGTACAACGCTCCTACATCGACAGTCTTCTCATTCTAATTAACACAGATGAAAAAGGGAATTTACGGGCAAAAAACATTATTGACTATTACAAAAAAGATGAATATTTATATCTTGGACCCGACGAGAACATGCACGATGAGATGATCCAGTGGATTGCGCTGCAAAGTAAGCGCTATGGCTATCTCCCTGGCAACGCGTTTATCTCAAGCAAACCTGAAGCTGGCATCAACCATAAAGAATTTGGAGTGACTTCCCTTGGAATTAATGTCTACATGGAATCGGTCTTAAAGCATCTCTCAATTGACCCTTTGAAAGATACATTTACTATTAAAGTGTCAGGAGGGCCGGATGGAGATGTGGCGGGAAACCTCATCAATAATCTTTATCGCTTTTTTCCAGACACAGCAAAGCTTTTGGCTCTTGTCGATGTTTCAGGCGCCATATACGAACCGCTTGGTCTTGAGTTAAAGGTCATGGCCAATTTATTCAAAGAAGCAAAGCCCATTCGCTTTTATTCACCAGAACTTCTTTCTGAAGGTGGTTACCTCGTAGACAAAATGACCACACGTCTTGTCGGGACAACCACGCAAGAGATCCTATTGTGGCAAAAAATTAATGGAAAACTTGAACAGCAATGGCTAAGCGCAAGTGATGTCAATGCGCTGATCAAACAAACGATTAATCAAACGAAAACCGATCTATTCATTCCTGCGGGTGGAAGACCTAAAACGCTTGATGAAAATAATATACACGAATTTTTAGATCCCAATGGCGCACCAACTGCAAAAGCAATTATTGAAGGAGCAAACCTTTATCTTACGCAAAAGGCAAGGCGCTTTTTAGAGCACTTAGGAGTGATTATCATTAAAGATAGCTCTGCAAATAAGGCAGGTGTCATTTGCTCCTCTTTTGAAGTGCTGTGCAGCCTTACAATGTCAGATGAAGAGTTTATGCAACATAAAGTAAAACTTGTTGAAGAAATTAAAGAGCGGCTATCTCTTTCGGCCTTTAAGGAGGCAAATTTGTTACTTAAAGCCGAAAAAGATCTCTCTTTAGTCTCTGAGCGCATTTCCGCTAAAATCAACCACTACACCTTTCAACTGCTGGACTATCTGGATACGGTGGATTTTGATAAAGACCCAAGCAGCCCACTTTGCGGCTGCTACCTTAGATATTGCCTACCGACACTTGTTAGCAAATTCCAAAAACAGCTCATTGAAAAGGTGGCAGACCACCATAAAAAAGCAATCGTTGCAAGATCAATTGCCTCCAATCTCATTTACGAATACGGAATTGATTGGGAACCCTCCATTGTAAGCCTTCTCCCATCACTGCTACGGACAACATGACACTACTACTCAACTGCCATGGCGTTGCAAAGGCGTGGGGCTCAAAGCAACTTTTCAGCAACGTCTCCTTTGGGATAAACAAAGGAGATAAGATTGGCTTCATCGGCCCAAATGGCGCAGGCAAATCTACCCTTCTTAAAATACTTTCGGGATTAGATACTCCAGATAGTGGAGACCTCTCCATTCGCAGCGGAGTGACAATTGGATATGTCCCGCAAACAAGTGAGTACCCTTGCGTTGCTATCCAAGATGTTTTGCTAAATTCATTATGCAAGGATCATGAAAAAAGCCCTTTGCATGAAAAAGAGACAAAGGTTGCCATTTTACTCTCCAAAGTGGGCTTTAAAGACCCATTACAACACGCAAATGCCTTATCAGGAGGATGGAAGAAAAGGCTAGACATCGCTTTAAGCCTAATTCTTTCGCCCGATATATTGCTCCTAGACGAACCCACCAACCACCTTGATATAGAAGGAATCGATTGGCTTACTAACTTTTTGACCTCTCAAGCGACAACTTTCGTCGTCACAAGCCACGACCGCTATTTTCTTGAATCTGTGACTAATAAGACAATAGAACTAAATAGCATCTACCCAGAAGGGCTATTTTCTGCTGAGTGCTCTTACAATGATTTTATCGATAGAAGGTTTGAATTTTTAAGTCTGCAGCAAAAAAAAGAACAGGCTCTTGCCTCTAAGGCGCGCATAGAAATTGAATGGTTGAGAAGATCCCCAAAGGCGCGAACGACAAAGTCAGAGGCAAGGTGCCAAGCGGCAGATCGATTACTCAAGGAACTTTCTGCCGTTAAAAAGCGCAATCAAGTGTCAACTGCTGAAATCGATTTTGAAGCTTCCGATCGGCAGACGACAAAGTTGCTTGCCCTTAAAAATGGAAGCAAGGCACTAGGAGGTAAACTGCTTTTCTCACATGCCGACCTCAATATCACCAAGGGAATGCGCCTTGGGATTGTCGGACCCAATGGCTCTGGCAAGACGACACTTCTTAAGATACTCGCCGGCGAAATCCCATTAGATCAAGGGACAATTAAATATGCTAATGACTTAAAAATTGTCTATTTTGATCAGCACCGACAAAAACTTGATTTAGATGCTCCATTAAGACGAGCTCTTTCCCCAAATAGCGACACAGTTGCATATAGAGGCAGTCAAATTCACATCAATTCATGGGCAAAAAAGTTTTTGTTTGGCCCTGATCGTTTAGACTTGCCGGTAAGGCAGCTTTCTGGGGGTGAAAAAGCGCGAATCGGCATTGCAAAACTCATGCTGCAACCTGCTGACTTACTGCTTTTGGATGAGCCGACTAATGACTTAGATATCCCAACGCTTGAAACACTTGAAGAGAGCCTCTCTTGCTTTCCTGGAGCTATAGCGCTAATCACACACGATAGAGCGCTTCTTGATAATGTCGCAAATTGCGTCATTGGACTTGGGCAAAATGAAAAGGCAATGCTTTTTGCCGATTATTCCCAATGGGAGGGCTTTTTGAAGGAAAATAAACCCTCAAAAGAAGATCGAATGCAAGCTGCAAAACTTGCAAAAGAAAGCTCTCTTAAGGAAACGCAAGACAATAAATTATCATATAAAGAAAAGAAAGAATTAGAAGGGATGGAAAGTGCCATCTTAGAAAAAGAAGCGCTCATTGCAAAACTTGAAGCGTTAGTCAATGCATCGAGTCCACAAACAGATATGGCCACCTTTCAAAACAATTGCCAAGATTTAAGTCTTGCACAAGAGGATCTTGAAGCTCTTTACAAAAGATGGGATCTTTTAGAAAAAAAGGATAAAAATGTACGATAAAGATAATGATGATATACCTCTTGATTTAACAGCCCTTGCAAAAGAGGCAATGCTTGAAAAAGGGATGCTGCCTGATTTTTCTTTGCAGGTATGGCAAGAGCTTAAAAAAATCGAAAAGATGCCCCTTATCCCCGCAGATTTTAATGCTCTGGATATGCGCTCTCTTCTTTGGTTTTCTCTTGATAACGACACATCAAAAGACTTAGACCAGCTGACCTTTGCAAAAAAGCTTAAAGACAAAGATGATAAATATGTCATTTATATCGCTGTGGCACTCGTCGATATGTTGGTCAAAAAAGGTGGGGCAATCGATGCGCATGCCGCACAAAATACAGTATCGATCTATGCCCCAACCAAAATGTTTCCGATGCTTCCTGAAAAGCTATCCACAGATTTAACGTCTCTTAATGAAAATGAAGAGAGGTTAGCTCTTATCTTTGAGGCTGAAATCGATAATGATGGACTCATTTTAAGTGGGCGCCCCTATGTCGCCATTGTCCATAATAAAGCGCAACTTGCTTACAATAGTGTAAGTGATTGGCTAGATGGCAAGGCAGCTGCTCCATTAAAGATACAACAAGTGCCTGGACTTGATGCTCAAATTAAGCTCCAAGATCAAATTTCCTCTCTTCTTGAAAACGCTAGGCATCAAAGTGGGGCCTTGAGCTTAGAAACAATAGAACCCCATATTGTCTTAATCGATGGAAAACCTGTAGAAATCAAAAAAGAATCAAAAAATCGGGGTAAAGAGCTCATAGAAAATTTCATGATCGTTGCCAATACGATTTCTGCAAGGTACGCTGACACAAATAAACTGCTATCTCTTCGCCGCGTGGTGACGATCCCGGAGCGCTGGGATAAGATTGTTGAAATTGCAGCTGAAAAAGGAGTCAATCTTCCCAAAACTCCGAATGCAAAGGCGCTTCAACTTTTTTTAGCTCTGCAAAAAAAGAAAGATCCAGATAGCTTTCCCGATCTATCGCTTACAATCGTAAAACTCTTAGGCAGGGGGAAATATACTGTCATTGCACCTAATGGAAATAGCGGTGAAAATAGCTCCATCCATTTTGGCTTAGGGCTTCAAAACTACTCCCACTCAACGGCTCCAAATAGGCGCTTTCCAGATCTTCTGACGCAACGCATTCTCCTATCGTCTCTGTACAAGCAAAGGCTGCCATATAGCAAAGAAGAGCTTCAGTCCCTTGCCACTCATTGCACGAAAGCACAAGAGGTTGCCGACAAAATTGAAAGGCGCCTTAAAAAGTGCGCACAAGCACTTGTGATTTCCAAACATATCGGCGATGAGTTTGATGCCATCGTCACAGGTGCCGGGAATAAAGGCACGTGGGTGAGGACCTTTTCACCCCCTGTCGAAGGTAAAATCATTAAGGGAGAGGGTGGGCTTGATGTGGGAGATAAAATCCGCGTAAAGCTCATCTCGACAAATCCAAGAGCTGGCCATATCGACTTTATAAAGGACTAGTTGGTCTCATCGATCATGCACATCCCATCAACAAGCCAAAGTTTTGAGCTTTTTTCAATGGCAATGTCGCTTGGAAATCCCACTCTTCTTTCTTTAAGAAATGTAAAGATGGGGCGATGTGCTTCGATAAGAGGCTCTCTTGGCCAAGGCGCTGGATCATTTAAAGTAAAGATAAGCCCATAACTCCCAAAATAATCATAAAATCCCGTCGTCTTTTGATTTGGGATAATGTAGACGATTTTGTAGTGTAAGGCTGGGAACTTATCCTTCATGACGCTCACAAATCGGTCATGTAACGCAATCTCCTCGCTAAAATCATCTAATACAGTTGTTCTAATGAAATACACTTCATCAGTCGTTGTCGATAAAACCCTAGTTAATCGATCGATTCTTCTTAAAAAGGCCTCTCTTACCTCTCTCTCTTCAACATTGTGATAGTAAAAGCCAACGTATTTGCCTCGTATGCTATGATAGGCGTTGTTGTCTACCTTTATTGTTTTTGGAAAAAAATTCTGAAAATCAGTTTCAAAGCAATCGATTACCCCTTCAAATGTGCTTCTGACGTAGTCAAATGGATAGGCTTCTTCGTATAAATCACATCCGCGCAAGCCTATAGCCACCCCACACCAGCCCCCAAGGGAAATAAATTGGATGTTCTTTTCCTGCGAAGTAATCTCATGATCATTTTCTGCAGGTTGATATAATTCGACTATACCAACACTGCCAAAAGCCATTGCTTGAAACAGAAAGCAATAGCAGCAAAAGATCCAAAAAAATCTGTAACTAATAGGTTGTCGTGTTATCATCATCACCTTATTTGGTTAAGAACCATTGACATTATTGAAATGGATTGAGTACTCTGGTATTTTAAGCAAAAGGATTATTTATGAGTAGTTATGTTTTACAAGAAACCTTCAATCAAAGACCTGATATTGCGAGATGGAATGAAACTACATGCCCTCAATTAGGACAAATTATAGATAAAAACGGTCGCCCCCAAACATCTATTTACAATAGTCACAGATATACAATTATTGAAACAAGAGAAAAGCAATATACAAAATTAGAGCGCGCAAGGCGCACGATGATGGGAACACTTTTGGTCGTCTGTTCCATTGGGCTTGCTCTTTTTTCTAGCAAAGTTAGACTGTTATTTGCAAAAAATGAGAAGGTATTCATTGTAAAGCCATATGAGGAATGTGACGATCTTTTGTTTAAATTCACAGGTGATACTTTACTCCCACACCTTAACCCTTTAAACAGCGAATTAGAAGTGGACAAGCTTGTGCATGCGATGCAGCATGCGACAGGTGTTGATCTTGATCCTGCAAACAATGATCCAATCGCAATGAATGATCTTCACACTGACTGGAAAAAAGAGATCTTTAAAGCTAGGAAATTGCCCGAATATGCCGCAATTGCAGCTGTCCAAAAGAAGATCTCAGTAGCCGACTTTGCCACCCTCATGATATTCTGTGCCATACGAGAAGATCGCAAGATAGTTTCATTTAACCCCATCGGCCTTCAAACTTATTCCCTTAATAGGTCTAAAGTTGAAGTAAGAGAAATCAATGAACATGCCATCAGATATCTGGATCAAAGCTTTACCCAGATTGGCTCTTTGACGCCTGCTGAAATTCATAAAGTAAAAGATAAATTTTATCAAATCCTGCCCCAACTTTCCGGATTCCAACAACAGTTTTTCTTATGCGAAGAGAAAATTTCCATAGAGATATCTAAAAGAATGTATGAATCGCGATTAAATATTTTACAAGTGATACAAGACGATACAAATGCATATTGGAGATTAGTCCCCTCATTTGGGATCCTGCAAGCCTTTTTAACAGCTCTTGCAAGTTTAAAAAAATCGCAAAATGGAATTGCGACTTTAGTGCCAGTTATCGGAAAGTTAAGTGAAGAAGAGGTGACATCTAGCTCAACGCCAAACCAGCTAAAAATGATGATTCCGTCTGCTATTGATACATATCTTGAAGGGTATGACTTTTGCCATCAGCAATTTCTGAAAGCCGTAGAAAGTCATTTATCCTAGAAGCGGCAGTTCGAGATGCTAAATTGGCACAAGATTCTGAACTGCAGTCACTTTTGATGGGGTGGGACATTCCCAAATGGTGAAGGACCACCCCATCAAAATGTGACTGTGGTTCAGAAGGTTGTGTCAAGTTAGCGTCTCCAACTGCCGGATTTAGGATTATTTTATCCTTTATGCGACCATGCGTATAGAATGGCTAGCAATAAAAGAGCTACGATATTTGTGATTTTGATCATGGGGTTGATCGCAGGTCCTGCTGTATCCTTGTACGGATCTCCAACAGTGTCCCCAGTAATTGCTGCGTGGTGAGCGGGAGACCCTTTGCCACCATGATGCCCATCTTCAATCAACTTCTTGGCATTGTCCCATGCCCCGCCACCTGATGTCATTGATAAACCGACAAAAAGCCCGGTCACCACAACGCCCAAGAGCATAGAACCGACAGTCACAAATGCTTGTGCTTGTCCTGCGAAGGCATTGATTACAAAGTATACCACAAAAGGAGCAAGTACTGGTAAAAGAGAGGGGATAATCATTTCCTTAATCGCAGATTTTGTGAGCAAATCAACAGCTCTTCCATAATCTGGGCGGCCTGAGCCATCCATGATCCCCTTAATTTCCTTAAATTGACGTCTGACTTCAACGACAACAGAGCCTGCAGCTCGTCCTACGGCCATCATACTAAACGCACCAAAAAGATAAGGGAGTAAGCCTCCTAAAAATAGCCCTACAATCACGTAAGCATTTTCAAGAGAAAAATCGCCCGGCTTAAAGCCAAAATAATGGCGCAAATCTTCCAAAAAGGCTGCAAAAAGGACAAGTGATGCAAAGCCAGCAGATCCAATGGCATAACCTTTTGTCACAGCCTTTGTCGTATTGCCTACAGCATCAAGCGCATCTGTTGTTTTGCGTACCTCGGGAGGAAGGCCTGACATTTCTGCAATGCCACCTGCATTATCAGTCACCGGACCATACGCATCTAATGCGACAACCATTCCCGCCATTGCAAGCATGGTCGTAGCAGCAACCGCAATTCCAAAAAGATTGGCATTTGTGTAGGAAACAAGAATCCCGATACAAATGACAATCACAGGTAATGCCGTCGCTTCCATTGAAATCGCAAGGCCCTGAATGATATTCGTGCCATGTCCTGTTGTCGATGCCTTAGCAATACTAACGACTGGACGATGTTTGCCGAGTGTATAGTATTCTGTGATCACCATTAAAAGCCCTGTCACCACAAGACCTGTTAAGGCGCACCAAAGCAAATTAACTCCTGTAAAGGAAATAGTGTCATTCATTTTGTAGGCAATATCAAGCCCAAGTAAAGATTTTGTCAAAAAGAAGATCCCGACAGCAGAAAGCACAGCTGTCACGGTAAACCCTTTATAAAGAGCTTGCATGATATTCTGATTTGAGCCGAGCTTTACAAAAAAAGTTCCAATAATTGTCGCAATGATGCTAATTGCACAAATTGCTAAAGGGTAAAACATCATCGTATCTAATAGTACGCCCTTAAAAAAGGTGCCAGCCATTAGCATCGTACCCACAATCGTCACGACATACGTTTCAAAAAGGTCTGCTGCCATCCCAGCGCAATCGCCGACATTATCTCCGACATTGTCTGCAATAACCGCTGGATTTCTTGGATCATCTTCTGGAATTCCCGCTTCAATTTTACCGACAAGGTCAGCGCCAACGTCAGCGCCTTTTGTAAATATTCCACCTCCAAGCCTTGCAAAAATAGAAATAAGCGATGCGCCAAAGCCAAGCGCCACGAGCGCTTCTAACAACTGACGAGTGGGTAGCTCAATTTTTGAAAGATAATGGTAGTAACCGGTGACTCCAATAATGCCAAGGCCTACCACAAGAAGCCCCGTGATTGCACCAGCTTTAAATGCCACTGATAAGGCATTTGCCAAGCCACCTCTTGCCGCCTCTGTTGTTCTCACATTGGAGCGAACAGAAACGTTCATTCCAATATATCCTGCAGCGCCAGAAAGTGTCGATCCGATTAAAAATCCGATGCCTGTGTATATTCCAAGAAGCCAGGTCAATAAAGCAAAAATAACAATGCCAACTATTGTGATGACTCGATATTGCCGATTGAGATAAGCTCTTGCGCCCTCTTGGATTGCTGCGGCAATCGTTTTCATTTGTTCTGTCCCTGCACTGAGCGACATGATAGATCGGATGAGATATGCGCCAAAGAAGAGAGCAATCACACCTGATGCTATAACCAATTCATTTCCATATAACATATACGGATCTTCCTCATAATAAAGTTGTTAATAATCATTTTTTGAAGTCACACCAAGAAGGATACAGGAAAATTAAAAAAAGGCAAAGAAGTTTTGCGTTAAGTAAGTTTTACATGAGGAGAAGAGGAAGCTGCAAAGCTATACTCGCAGCTTCCCCTTAAGACAATTTATTCATAGGCATCTTAAGCACTTGTGGTGTAAAATTTGCTTAAGATTGATCCTACCGCATTTTTTACTGAAGTGACTACCTGATACACAGTCACTGTAGCCTTGTATCTAAACTCAGTTGTGTGATATTGGCTAATTGGGCCAAGCGGGACACCTGGGCTACTGAGTCTTTTAGACTCATCAACTGCTATTTGACCTCGGTTAACTTCATCTAAGACCCAACGTTTTGCTTTTGGAAGTGCTTTAGCAAACTGCGCTGCAACCTTTACTAACCATTCGAATTTATCGCAATTGATCTCTCTTGCAATTGACCTTTGGACATCTCCTGACTTCGCTTCCATCGCGTGTATAGAATTAGATAGGGCCGTGTCCTCTAATGACTTTAAGCTCTCAATTTGGGCACTAAGATTTTTCCATGTTAATTCATGATTTTCACATGAAGCCTGGTTTACTCTATCGTGCCTAAATGGAACTGCCACTTCATAACAATCGTAAATTCTCTCAAGCACCGGAATCAAAGTCGTAAGATAATCGCCATAGATTGCAATCTGATCCACCAAGTGGGTAGAGGCCTCCATATTCTCGTGTAAAAATTTACTGAAACTTGCAGCAACATCTCTTGAGCGCGCTTGCAACTCATCGCTTAAACCAGGCAATCTTGGAATGACTTCAAGTTCTTGAAGAGCTTGCGTCCCATTTCCAAAAAGTCTTTGTAACTCCTCATGATTTCCTTTTGCAATGGCAGCATAGGATGCAATGGCTCTTGTATGCGCTTTCATCGCGTCAAGATTGTCCTTATACAACTTAACATCCGGCGTCCCTATTTTAGGTTTTGCTTCAAAGCTAAGCAATGCTTTAATAGCTTCATCAATAATGGAAGTGGATTCATTGACTTTAGCTAAAATAGGAGCTTGTGCTTTATGACAAGTATCTAACTCTGGAATTGCAGCTTTTTCAAAGGCGCTTACTGTAAGAGCCTTGGCTGTTAATACAAGAGGAAATATCCTTTTTTCATTCCAAAATCTTTGGACCGCTTGCGCAATATTGGATTGTTTCTTAATTTTTTTTGGGCAGCTTGCGCCAGCAGTAAGAAACCCAACGTAGGGAACTTCTTCTTTAGCAAGCGATTGAAGCTGTTTTTCTTCCTCAGCGATCAGGTCTTTGACATGCCCAACTTTTGGAAAACCAGCTTTGATAGATCCCGCATTAGATGCCGCAATCGCAAAGAGCTGCTGACTTGTCTTTTTCAGCGTCTCCATGATCGTAGGGCTTACACTTGTGATTGTCGCATAAAATGCAGGTTTTTGTGCTTCTGCCGCTAGCAATACAGCAATGTTTTCTTGTAACTCTTTAATATGCGTGGCAAGATCTGCTCTAAATTCTCCTTTTGCCTTCACTTGTTCTAAACTAACGTGCTGAGCGGCACTTTCTGGATCATACTGTATCCATTCGGCTACTAAAGCGTTGCACACTTTAGACGCCTCTTTATATTCGCTTGGCTTTAGGCATCGCTCTGTGCATCCTACTGCTTGGATGACTTGTCTAAAGAGCTCTGTTAATTGATGATCACCTAAACTTTCAACTCCTATAGGTCTTACATCACTTATCGGTTTAGATACTACCATCACCGAAAGACCACTCGATTTTGTACCTTCTACAGCCATATACAATCCCTCCTGTTGTTTTTTGTTAATGTTTCTATGCACCTTAAGATCTGACTTTGAAGGGTCCGTTTTTTAGGACCGTTTCACCTTTACACCTTAAGGTACAAAACAACGTTTTCAAATATCTCCCTCCATTCATAAACATTTTTTGATTTTAACACAAGCAAAAGTAATAAAATAAATTTAAATTTCTTGAAAGTAAATATTTATATTTTTGAATATAAGCTACTTACATTTTTCAAAAAAAATCTTCTTGCCAAACATCACCTTCCAAAATTATCGTTATCCCCTAATCAACGGTATACAATGGAAAATAAATCTTTAGGCCAACCTGCAGCTTCTGCAAGTCGTCGCTTGGCCTTGATCGCCTGGACCTTTTACGATTTTGGCAACAGCGCCTTTGCCTCAGTCATTCAAACTTTTGTCTTTGCCGCTTACTTTGTCGCCCATGTTGCGCCAAATACTGCAGTCGGAACTGCCGCTTGGGGCAGCCTAACGGGAATGAGTGCGTTTGTTGTCGCATTAATCAGCCCCATTTGCGGCGCGATTGCAGATCAGGGTGGTAGAAGAAAAAGCTGGCTTGCCTTCTTTACACTCATCTGCATAGTTCCAACTGCCATGCTCTGGTTTGTAAGGGCATCACCTGATTATATGTGGTTTGCAATTGTGCTTGTGTCAATTGGTGGAATTGGAGCTGAAGGATCCTTTATTTTCTACAATGCGATGCTGCCTGAACTTAGCCCCTCTTCTAAACTGGGAAGATGGTCCGGATTTGGTTGGGGAATGGGCTATTTGGGGGGGATGTCGGCGCTTATCATCTCTCTTTTCATATTAAAAATAGAGCATTTAAACGTAGCTTCTGCTTTTGATGAGATCCCCATCCGCCTTTCTTGTTTAATGGTGGCCGTATGGTATGCGGCTTTTTCTATTCCCCTTTTTTTATTTGCTCCATCTAGCCCCGCTTCAATGCAATCTTTTAAAACCTCGATTGCAAAAGGCTTTAGCCAATTGGGACAAACCTTTAGTGAAATACGCAAATATCGCCATATCGTCAAATTTCTTATTGCTAAAATGTTTTATGTCGATGGCCTTGCAACCCTTTTTGCCTTTGGCGGCATTTATGCTGCCACTACATTTAAGATGGATCAGTCTGAAGTAATTGTCTTTGGCATTTTAATGAATTTGACAGCAGGATTTGGAGCTGCTACGCTTGCCTTTTTAGATGATTGGCTTGGTAGCTGGAAAGTCATCATGATATCGATTATAGGAATGATTATACCCGGCGCCATCGCTTTAGCTATGCAGCATAAGATATATTTTTGGGTATTAAGTCTTGTCATGTGCCTTTTTGTCGGCCCTTTACAATCTAGCAGCAGAAGCTTGATGTCGCGCATTGCGCCAGAAAATATGCGAAGAGAAATGTTTGGATTTTATATGTTTTCTGGCAAAGCGACTGCATTTATTGGCCCCTTACTTTATGGATGGGCGACATATCTGACAGGGAGTATAAAGGTGGGAATGAGCACACCTATTCTGTTATTTATCATCGGAGGATTTATAATGATGTTTTTACCCCAACATATGAAAGGATACATCGATGCAACGAAATCATAATTTTTCCAAATTAAGCGAGCGTTATCTGTTTCTTGAAACCAAAAGACGCGCAGAACTTTACCTTGAAAAACACTCCTGTGCTAAGCTTATTAGCTTAAGTGTTGGCAATACATCAGAGCCTCTTCCACAAGAGATCGCAAAAGCCCTTTCTAAAGCGGCAGAGCAGCTTGGCACATTATCTGGCTATATTGGATATGGCCCGGAACAAGGAATCCCCCCTTTAAGAGAGGCAATTGCCAAAATGTTATATGACCATCAAGGAGGCTACTGCGTTAAAGGTTGCGACATTTTTGTATCTGATGGCGCAAAATGTGACATCGGCAGATTACAACTGCTTTTTGGAAGTAAAGTCAGCGCAATCATTCAAAATCCAGGATACCCAGTCTATACCGATGGCTCCAAATTACAAGGAGTTGATGAAATCATTTCAGTCGCCTGTATTCCTGAAAATCAATTTTGTCCAGATTGGAATGGCGTCAAAAGAGGCGACTTAATCTATTGGTGTTCTCCTAACAATCCAACTGGAGCTGTTTCTACACATAAACAGCTTCGGCAACTTGTCGATTTTGCAAAAAAAAACCGATCGATCATCATCTTTGATGCCGCCTATGCAGGCTATATCAAAGACAAGTCTCTCCCCCGCACGATCTATGAAATAGAGGGAGCTGAGGAAGTTGCCCTTGAACTTAACTCATTTTCAAAGCTTGCTGGGTTCACAGGTGTTCGCCTTGGTTGGACTGTCGTTCCCTCCACTTTAAAATATGATGATGGCAGCTTAGTAAGAGATGATTGGCTCCGTTTAATGACGACGGTCTTTAATGGAGCGTCAAACATTGCCCAACTAGGAGCTTTATCTATCTTAACAGAAGAAGGGATGCAATCGATTTCCCGCATCATCGATATCTATATGAATAACGCAAAGCTCATCAAGGAAACCTTAGTCCAAAAAGGGTATGAAGTATATGGAGGGGATAACGCTCCATATCTCTGGGTAAAGCTGCATCAAATGAGCTCTTGGGAAGCCTTTGATCTGTTCCTTGAAAAGGCGCATCTTATCACAACACCTGGCATTGGGTTTGGCCAATGTGGCGAAGGTTTCTTGCGTCTTAGCGCATTCAATCACAAAAGCACAAATGAAGAGGCTGTGCTAAGACTTAAAAGATCCTTCTAGTTGTCAAAAATGCAAATAAAGCGTATAGTTTTAGGATATGTCAATCATTTTAACTAAAGAACAAGTTCTTGCGCGCATTCCGCAGCAAAAGCCATTTCGCTTTGTGGATGAAATTTTAGAAATTTCAGATCTCACAATACAAGGGAGTTATCGTTTTAAGCAAGATGAGTTTTTCTACGCTGGACATTTTCCGGGCCATCCCATTACCCCTGGAGTTATCCTCATTGAAGCCATGGCGCAAATAGGCGTTGTAGCACTTGGCATTTATATCCTCTCAAAAGAGACGACAGCTGATGAGGCGGCAAAATATTTAACCTTTTTCACTGATTCTCAAATCGAGTTCTACCAGCCAGTGCTTCCTGGAGAGCGCGTCATCACAACAGGTGAAAGGGTGTTTTGGAGACAAAAAAAACTAAGAAGTAAAGTTGAAATGAAAAATGAAGCAGGAGTCCTGATTGCAAGCGGAATTGTATCCGGAATAGGAGTTAAACGATGAGACGAGTTGTGATCACAGGTCTTGGCGTCATCGCGCCAAATGGAAACGGAGTGGAAGCATTTAAAAATGCGCTGCAAAAAAGTCAATCCGGCATACGCTATTTCGAAAAGCTTAAAGAGCTCAATTTCGGCTGCCAAATTGGAGGAGCGCCTCAAAATATCGATCCGTTAAAGGCAAAATTCTTTAATGAAGAAGAGCTTGCGACGATGAATGAAACGTTAAGTCTTGCATGCCTTGCAGGACTTGAATGTTGGCACTCAAGCGGAATGCCTAGCCCAAATGGGGATATCGTCTTTGAAGATACTGGGGTCACTGTCGGCGTAGGAATTGGCGGAATGGACACAATTGGGAGCACGCTTATTCCAATGGTCAATGCCGGGCGCGCGCGCCGTATGGGAAGCTCAATTGTTGAAAATGTGATGGCAAGTGGCGCAAGTGCAAGACTTGGAGGATTTCTTGCGGCAGGCGGCCAAGTGACGACAAATTCAAGTGCCTGCACGACAGGCACCGAGGCCATTGCCGATGGTTATTTTAAAATTAAAGAGGGGCGTTTAAACCGCGTTGTTGCAGGAGGTGTTGAAGGCTCATCTCTTTACTCTTGGGCAGGATTTGATTCGATGCGCGTGTTGCCAACAGGCTTTAACGATAAGCCAGAAAAAGGGTCAAGGCCAATGAGCGCCTCTTCACAAGGCTTTGTTCCGGGCTCTGGCGCTGGACTTCTCATGTTAGAAGATCTTGAAACGGCGATCGCGAGAAATGCCACAATTTTTGCCGAAATCATAGGAGCAGAAATCAATTCTGGCGGGCAAAGGGATGGGGGCAGCATGACAGCGCCAGGTTCTAAAGGTGTAATCCGCTGTATTCAAAAGGCGCTTGAAAGAGCGCAAATTCATCCAAGCGAAATCGATCTCATTAATGGACATCTTACAGGAACTTTTGCCGACCCCTACGAGATAAATAACTGGCAAAAGGCGCTATCGATTGCACCTGCAAATTTTCCTTATATCCAATCGACAAAATCTTTGATTGGTCATGGCCTTGGCGCTGCGGGCGGGATGGAGTGTGTGGCAGTCGTCTTACAGCTCGTGCATGGCTTTATACACGGATCGATCAACTGCGAAGATCTTCATTCTGATTTACTCCCCTATAAAGATAAAATTCAGATGCAAACAATCTATAAAGATATTAAAATCGCCGCCAAGGCAAGCTTTGGATTTGGCGATGTCAACGGGTGTATTATATTCAAAAAATGGGAGAAACGGCAATGAGTGACAATGAAATGTTTCAAAAGGTTTTAAAGATAGTGAAGCCTTATGTAAAAAACCAAGAAGCTTTTGCAAATGCAACGGCATCGACCCGCTTTATCGACGATTTAAAGATCAACTCAGCGCGCCTTGTCGATATTATTTTAGCCTTTGAAGATGAATTTCATTTTGCAATTAGCGATGAAGAGGCAGAGCAAATCCTAACGGTTGGAAAGGCTGTAGACCTAATCACAAAAAAAGCGGTCTAAAAAGCTTGCAATTGCCGCTTAAGCCATAGATAAAATTAAAACAGGTGAATACGCGTACATGTTCATGGGGTTTATGATAATAGACTTCTTTCGAAACTCCATTTGGTCGCTAAACTCATGCTTTTTGGCATCTTTGCTGCAAAATTTTTAGAGTCAGGTGTATGCACATGCTTTCAAAATTTTGCAGCAAATCTGCACAAAAATCATGAAATTTTATCAACCAAAGCGAGTTTCAAAAGAAGTCTAATAAGGAAGATCTTTAACTATTTTTTTACGCAATTGCTCCCACTTTGCCTCGTCATTAGGTGTCTGAATAAGAGCATCAAGTCTTAACGCGTCTTCTTCGCTGATGAAGCCTGTATCACAAAGCTTTTTCCCTGTATAGCCCATAATCACAATATTGGCTAAACGCATTTGGCGAAGATCGCTACACACAAGCCTTGCTTTTTCCTTTTGAAGGAATGGGTCGATAAAATTTGGAAGCTGCATATTGGCCCGAGTCACTAACAACTTCAAAATAATGACTATTGCCACTACTAACCCAATGCCAGCTCCAATTAATGACCCGTATCCAATAATGGAGGGATTTAGAAAAGGAGGAGGAATCATCCCGCTTAATCCCCAAAGCGCCGTCAAAAATATTGCAGTAGTGCCTGCAAAAATAAGTGGGTACCCCCACAAATCTTTAGTTAAACTGTGATACAAATTATCTCTATTGAGCTCTTTTGCCTTTTGAAACTTTATTTTTTCAGTTTGTTCTAGCAACTGAGCCTCCTTTGTTCTTATAAGAACCACTGCATCCCTTCTTGCAGCGCCTTTTAAGTTGATTTCGGGTATATATTCACGAAGATCAGTGATGACATCAAGACAGCACTCATGTCGTTTTTTCAAAGCTTGCTCAAGATCTCCTGGTAAAACATACTTTTTTGAATTGGAAGAGATGGTATGATGGTTTTTGGAGATCCAGACATGAAGTTTAGTCAACAGGTCGTTATTGGTAAGGCATCCTGTAATGGAAGTAAAAATAAGTTGCCTTAATGTTGGCACTTCATCAAATACACATGAACCGAATGTGTAAAGTTTTTCTAAAAGATCGACGTTTAAGCGAATGTTTTCTTTATGATGCTCTACCCATTCCTCAATTTTTATCACAAGATCTTGGCTTTGCCAAAAGTCAGCAGCTAACACAAGCATTTCAAGATTGCTCTCCTTTATTTCAATTTCCCCATTAGCCAGGTAGTTTTCAAGGGCTAAGATGTTTTCTTGGGTTAAGAGCTCTTCCGGTAAAAAATTTCCTAAACACATGTTGTATGAAGTACCAGCTTTTGATAAACCATCCTCTTCTAAATAATGATAGGTGCGACTTTTGCTTTCAGTCATATTTCCTGATTTTACCAAAAGAATAGACGTGAGAAGCCTGCTGACTGCCTCTATTTTATCAAAAAGCTCCAATTTTTGCTCTTGCACTTTTGCGCAAAAGCTTAAAACAGATCTCTTCTCTTCCTCATCTATCACAGGGCTGTAGATCTGATTAGATAATAATGTAAGGACATGATCAAGTGTGACTTGCTCATCTTTTTGAGAAGGCCCTTGCAATGAGGCGACTAATTCTTTCCATGCCACTAAACCAATCTTTTGCGCGGTATCATGAACCTTTTCCTGTAAATCTTCATAGATTTTAAATTCTTGACACCGCTGAAAAAGAGCGATTTTCCTTTCTAGGGTAAGGGCCATAAACATTTTCATTTGCGAAAGCTGCGCGCTGATTTTATCAAGTTCAGCTTCAGCTTCTTCTGCTTGTTTTTTCTCTTTCTTTTGCTGCTGTAATAAAGGAATTTGCTCTTTTTCAGTTGAGTCGCTACTTAAAGCTAACATCGATTTTCTCCTACAAGTTTTAAGTCGGACGTATATCGAAAGTGTTGCAAAATTTAGTTTTTGGCTTTTAGAGAAAGCTCTAAGCGCTTTGATCGATCACAAAAGGGGTTGTATTGCCTAATACTAACCCTTTTGTGATCGATCAAAGCCCTAAGCGCTTTGATCGATCACAAAAGGGATTGTATTGCCTTATACTCACCCTTTTGTGATTCTGATATTCCCTAACTCGTAAACTCCAGCTAGCAGAAATTGGTGAGGTTCTTTTTAGATCTGAATGAATGGAAGCTTATCAATTGACGCTTCTTTCACAATTTCTGGATGAAGGACCATAATTCCATATCCAATATTCATATCAGCTGTATGCGACGCCGGGTAAGTCAGCACTTCAGTGCTGCTTGTTCCTTGAAAAGAGCTCACCTTGCTCTTGCTCTGTTTTTTTCCACTACTCGTTTTTACACTAGTAGAAGATTTCATGCTGACTTCACTTGTGATCTTAGGCGACATTCCCTTTTGAAAAATAGAATTTGAGGCGACAGATTCTTGCGGTACGTAAAAGACAATTCCCCAGTCATCGTCAAAGGTAAGCATTTGCTCATCTTCAATATAGGAGTAAGGGCGATGATAGGTTTTTACTTTTGATTGATACTCGTTGGTTTTATTACTGCTTTTTTCAACAAGTTTTGACTCAACAGATACGAGCAAAGCTTGACAATTCTCATTTAAAGTAAAATGGACAATAGACTTGGCAGGCACTACTAAACGATGTGTTGGCGTGCCATTTATGGTGGGAAGAATCAAATCCGAAACAGACTTTGGCATCACCATTATGCTTTGTGTGCGCTTTTTGCTTCTGATTTCTTCTATAATTTCTTCAGGCGTTTTTGCAGCAACAGGTGTAGCTTCATCGATTGTCACTATTTTTTCAACATCAGTTTGATTGATCACAACAAATGCAAATGCAGATGTACTCACACAACTAATCATTGCAAATAAATTAAAAATTAATTTATGGTTCATAATTCTCCTTAATGTTTGTTTATTACTAAAGATTCTTTTAATAAAGCGAATCCAAATCTATTGATAGATTCAAATCCTTTGATCCATCCCATATTCTTTACAGAAGGCAAGGCGATCATCTCTTTCTCAGTTAAAAACGCCTCCCCTCTTTCTTGTGCGATGGCGATCAATGTAAAACCGTAAGAGATCTGCACAGCTTTTATCATTTTAGTCAGTTTGGTCCTTTCAGCAGCATTTGGCTCTCTTCCAAAGTATGCGACGAGCAATGTGTGGACTTCAGTCTCATCCATGCTAAAGAAGGCAATAGGTGTTGCTAAATCCACAAAGGGATCCCCTTGGCAAGCTGCTTCCCAATCGATAAAAAAGACTTGGTCATTTGAAAAAAGGATGTTATTTGGATGAATGTCGTAGTGGCATGGTTTTTCCATAAGGGAATCTTTTAATTCAAATTCTATCTGATTTAAAAGCGCTAAAGCATCCACAATCACTTGCGGCTTTTTCCCTTTAATTTCCCTCTCGTATAGCCTTGTAACTGTAAAAAAGGAAGCTGCTTTTTTAAATGGCGGCCCCTCGTGAATGGTCCTGATCCCTTTTCCCAAAAGTTTTAAGTTCTTATCAGATAGGGGATTAAAACCATCGGCGACTTTTGGTTGATCGATAAAGTCCATGATGATCATCCCATCGCTCACATCGGCAAATATAATTCTTGGCGCAACCCCTCGTTTTGCCGAAATTTGCATGGCATCTATTTCGCGAGTCTTTTCAGACAAAGTCTTATCTTTCCCGATAAATCTCACGACATAAGGCTTTTTCGCCGCCACAATTTTGTAAAGCCCTTGCGATGAAAAACCTCCTGAAAGGGGCGATAGGCTGTCAAATTCATTGACACCTAGCGCCTTTTGCAAAGCGGAATTGATGAGGACTGACTGATTTTCAGGAATGCCTGCTCCGATTAGCAAGCTGATGGAGAGTAAATATGATAGAAAGAATATCTTCATAATAAAGGTATTGGGCGCTGCAGGATTTGAACCTGCGACCCGCTGATTAAGAGTCAGCTGCTCTACCGACTAAGCTAAGCGCCCTTTACATTATCCCATCATCTCTAATTTGCCGATTTTTGTCGATAGAAAAAGAAAAGAATCGATTCATTGCCAATGTTGAAAGAGAAAGGGTGATAATCACTAAGACTTTGATAAGATAGCTAAATACAATCACACTTCCAATATCCTCTACAATGCCATAAAGCCCAAAAAACGTGAAGAGCGCCGTATCGATAAACTGCACGATAATAAGGGAAATAGCGCTTGCAAGTTGCCAACTTTTTATCACATTTTTCAATGTGCCATATACGAGAAGATCTATGCGCTGTACGATATAAAATGTCGCTAAAGAGACAATAATAAGCCTTGGAGCCATACTAAAAAGAGCTTCGTAATGCGCTTGGTATGAATCAAGGGAGATCTGCTGATAGTAAAGGTGAATTTGCGATAATATCGCAAAAACTGCCATCGCAAAAAACGAGATAATGCAGGCTTTTTTTGCTTCTTCTTTACCAAACACCTCTTGGATTAAGTTTAAACCCAATATACAGCCAACGGAAAATACGTCGCTACATGTCACCATAAGGCCAAACAAGATCGTTTGCTTTAAAACAAAGAGATTAGCAAATACTGCAAAAAGTGCGATTAAAGCGATGAGTGCTTCTTTGCCAAGCCTTAAAGCCCCAAACGTCATCCCAATGATGATGAGGGTGTGCATAAAAAATAGTAATTCATTCATCGGTATTCATGATTATAGCTAAGACATAACGCCCGTCATGGGAGAGGCTAATGTCAATTCCATGTATTAACTCATTATTACAAAAAAGTTGTGGGAAGGCTTGCCCATCTCTTAAAACTTTCACATGTTTTTGACCGTACAAATCAATTGCCAGTTGCCTTGCTTCTTGTGAGCTGTTCTCTTCTGAAGTTGCAAGTGCTACTTTCCATTTTATCAAACTCCAATCCACCTTTTTTCCGTAAGCTGCAATCGCGTGCACATACTCTGGATTTGTAAAGACCCTCACTTCAGATCGTACGTCCTTATATTCACAAGAGTAGTTTTCGCCATTTCTCGATACGACAAATTTCTTTGGCGCAAAAGTACACGTGGTGAGCACCTTCATAAACGCTTTATAGGCAGACTCCTTAATTGCCCAATGGGTCCAAAGGGCTTGATGGGGGTCGATCGACTCCCCTATTGCTGTAATTTCTTTAGATGTGCATATTTTGTTCAAAAATCTGCCATTTTCATGCTTGCCTTGGCAAAAAACATCTTTTAAATCGACAATGTCATTTCCTACAGCTTGCAAAATAGTCCTCTTCCATCTGTTGCAAAGTCCCAATCACTTGTCTTGATATCTCGCGAGCGCCTCTTAATCCTTGAGATGTTGCCATAGGCTCAATGACTTTTAAGCTGACATCTAATGTTTCTGCATGTGATGGAATACTAGATTTATGATGTTGCCTTTTCCCTCTTATATAGGCGCAAAGAACAGATGCATTTGGAATTTCTTGAATAATTTCTCCAATGCCATACTGAAAATTTTCTGTATCGACTTTCCCCGTTTGTGATCTTGAACCTTCAGGAAAGATCACCACAAGATCGCCTCTTTGCAAATGGGACTTAATTTTCTCTTTAATTTGTTGCACTTGTTTTCTTTCCCCCATTCTAGAGATCGGAATGACTTTTAAAACCGGGCAAAGAAAAGGTAAATTAATAGGATCTAAGACATGCCAAAAGACCCATGAATATTTTGTAAACAAATCTGTAGATGAAACGCAGGCTATTTGCAAAAGTATCGAATCGATTTTCGTTAAATGGTTTGGGGCCACGATCATCGGCTTTTGCCCTCTTTGCCTCATGATATCTGCAAATTTTTTTCGTACCCCAACTTTGTCTTGAAATTTATAACGCATCACCAAATAAAGAAATGGCAGTAAAATTAGCAAAGTTATAGGAAAAAACATGCGAACAAAGAAAGATTTAAAGAGGTTCATTATCCTCTCATATGGCGGATAAAATGCGCCATATCCTCAGGCACTTCTGCCTCAAATTGACACTCTTTTTCTGTGATGGGATGGATAAATTTTAGCTTATGGGCATGCAACATCTGCCTTATGGCGCCATACTTTGCATTAGCCGTTGGAACGCCGTATATTTCATCGCCAAGCACAGGCGTACCATGATGCCGCATATGCACCCGTATCTGATGGGTTCTTCCCGTTGCAATCACGAGGTTGACAAGGCAAAGCTTTGCGTCACTTGAAAGGGTCTTATGGTGGGTAATCGCCTCTCTTCCTCCCGTTTCAAGGACTGCCATTTTTTTTCGATGGACCGGGTGTCTGCCAAGCGGAGCGTGAATGGTCCCATAGCCTGAATTGCCAACGCAGATCGCTAAATATTCTTTATGCACTTTTCTTTCGATAAAGAGATTAATCAACTTGTTTTGCACTTGCAAGTTTTTAGCAGCTAAAATTAATCCGGACGTATCTTTATCAAGTCGATGGACAATACCAGGCCTAATCGAATCGCAAAAGTCAGAATTAGAATTTTGTAGATAAAATAACAGAGCATTAACGAACGTCCCCGACCAATTGCCACAGGCGGGATGGACCACCATGCCGGCTGCCTTATTCACAACTAATAAGTGTTCATCTTCGTAAATAATATTTAGTGGGATGTTTTCTGCAGATACCTTAAGCTCAGGACTTAAAATGTATTCAATTTCAACTTCATCGCCATCATTTGGCTTTATCCTTTTTTTGACGGGCTGCCCATTTAAAAGGACCTTTCCCTCATCGATCAGGTACTGAAAATATGAGCGCGATCCCACCTCTTTAAAGCGATTGCTTAAAATTTTATCAAGCCTTTCTCCCTCTTCATCACACGTAATGAAAAAAGTTTCCAAATTGCCGTCTGTTATTGCCAAGTCTTTTTTATTCATCTTTTAAAGCTCTGGCAGCGTTAGCACGCCTTTGTTCATGTTTCCTTAAGTCACTTAAAACCGTTAACATTAAAGACTTCATCATTTGATTATAAGTTTCAGGGTCTGCCTTTCGCAGAGCATCAAGACTGCTAAACTTGGAGGCAACAGCCTTCTCCTTATCCTTGTCAGTATGCATAGACGCAATCGCACCAGCTGTCGTCGGATCTGTTGACTTAGGCTGCGAGACCGGTTGAACGGGTTCTTGCGAATGTGAAAGTATCGGATTAACCATAATTATCTACCTCAGGTTAATTATAGCATAAATAGAAATATTGCGCAACTTTCGGTATAACAACTTTCGGTATAACAACTTTCGGTATAACACTTTCGGTATAACAACTTTCGGTATAACAACTTTCGGTATAACAACTTTCGGTATAACGCTCAGATCCGCGAAGGAAGCGAAGCTATTATCCTAGATCCGGCAGTTCGAGATGGCAAATTAATGCAAGATCTTGAATTAGAATCACTTTGCAATGGGGTGGGACATTCCCAAATGGTGAAGGACCACCCCATTGCAAATGATTCTGGTTCAAGAGATTGCGTTAAGTTGCCTTCTCCAACTGCCGGATTTAGGATTATTTATTAACGTTTGATATGAACGTGTCGCAAATGATTTTTAACTTGTATTTTAATATAATTTGTGGTAAATTTGTGTTTTAAATTTAATCAAGGAGTTAATAGATGAGTAGTGTAGATACAACAAGTGTAGTAAAAAAATTCCCAGAGTATTATTGTTTACAAGTACATCCAGAAAATGATGCGCTCAAAGTTCTTTCGACAATTGTGACTGAATTTGCAGAATTGAAGTTAAGTATGGCTTCTATGATTCCCTCGCTACTTCCTGCATCCAAAGCAGGCATAGATAAGATGCCCCTATTCCAAGATGAATTGCAAGAGGGGTGTAGTCTTTTAGAGAAGCTAAATTATGATATCACAGAAAAATTTGTGCAGACTATCCAAGATAACATGGCTCCCATCATGCCGGCAACAGAAACCCCAGGCTTTTACTTGGCAATGTGCTACATAGAAAGAGAGCTTTTGACAAACCCTCGTATATATTATCAACCTAATGAAATTATCGATATTGTGAGAACGATCAATGGATGTGTAAGCACAAAAAAACCTGCGGAATTAAAAAGTTTACCCAAAGTCTCTTATAGAGATGGTCTATGTGCTGTATGGGATTTCCGTGTCTTTCCAAAAGTTAAAGAAGATTTTCCAAAGCTAGATCAATTTGTGTTAACGAAGATATCCAAAGAAAGGGTTAAATATTGGCAAACAGCGCGAAGAAAAGTCTGGGATCAAACTTTTATTACTAGTCCTAAACCCATAACTGCCGTTACTGCGGAAGAAAAAGAAGTGATGGGATGTTTTGCCGCATTTAAACCAGCTGCAAATGAAATACCCCATTTAATGCGACGCTTTGCCACCGAATTAGCTAAAAGGCTTCCAAAGCAAGAAGACCCCATATCCCTTGCAGCATGGGTCCATCAAGAACTTGTTGCCATCCATTTTTCCGTGGACGGAAATGGGCGTACTGCCCGTTTAGTGATGAATTGGATTCTAATGCTAAACGGCAAAAAACCCTTGCTAATTGATAACGACATTGCGTATACCGAGGCTGTCGAATCCAAAGAGCCTAATGCATTTGAAAATTACTTGCGATCGTTAGAAAAACATGTGCCTATCCTACCAGATTTTATCGTTTCATGTTTCCGTCATCTTTACGAAACTTCTTGTGAAGATTGGGAGATTAATCGGGTTGTTAAACTCATCAGCCGCTTCTAGGTTTTTTCGGAGTCAACTTCGAAAATATCAGATATTTTCGGAGTTGACTTCGAATTTTCCGTTTATTTATATACAAAAATCGCATTTCGAAGTAAAATGAGGAAAAAACAAGGATCCTAATGTTTCCGCGATTGCTCAAGCTGACAACCAAAAGAAGCTTTTTTTTATTTGGCGCAAGAAGTACAGGCAAAAGCACTCTTTTGCGAAAGACGTTTAGTAAAACGTCTTCACTTTGGTTAAACCTATTAAACCCTGAAGAAGAGGATCGACTTCGACGAAAGCCGGAGTTGCTTGGAGAAATGGTCAAGTCGCTCTCAAATGAGAAGACTCATGTGGTGATCGATGAGATTCAGAAAATCCCCAAATTACTCGACGTAGTTCATCTGCTCATAGAAGAAAACGTGCCACAAGTTTTTGTATTAACGGGCTCTTCAGCAAAAAAACTAAAAAGAGGGGGAGCTAATCTCTTAGCTGGAAGAGCCTTCGTCTATAATTTCTTTCCCCTTACATTTTTAGAACTTGGTACCCAATTTAATCTTGAGTTTGTGCTGCAGTGGGGGTCTCTTCCAGAAATTTTTATTTTTGATAGTGATAAAGAGCGTGCCCAATTTTTACATGCATATGCCAATACTTATTTAAAAGAAGAGATCTGGGATGAACATTTTATCCGTGAATTAGACCCTTTTCGCAAGTTTCTTGAAGTTGCAGCACAAAGTAATGGGAAAATTGTTAATTTTTCAAATATTGCTAGCGATGTGGGTGTAAGTGATAAGACTGTCGCAAGCTTTTTTACACTTTTAGAGGACACGCTCCTTGGATTTTACTTAGAGCCTTTTCACACATCTCTTCGAAAACGTTTAAGCGAAAAACCAAAATTCTATTTTTTTGATTTAGGAGTTGTGAGGACTCTTGCCCGAAGAACGACTCTTCCACTGATTGAAAAGACATTTGCCTATGGAGAAGCTTTTGAACATTTTGTGATTGTAGAAATTTTACGTCTTGCTTCTTATTATGAACCAGAATACCGATTTTCCTATATTCGAACACCAGCCGATGTTGAGGTAGACCTAGTCGTTGAAAGGCCTGGTTTGCCTATTCTATTTATTGAAATAAAAAGTACAGATGTAATAGAAAAAGTCGATCTCAGTGCCTTCTTAAGAATTACCCGTGACTTTGGCGACTGCGAAGCTGTTGCTT
>Ga0206944_1004_pt1 | contig 53154 bp, 44 predicted proteins | sample Alteio_BWOrgHeat_4_FD_152978 | JGI IMG/M metagenome (GOLD analysis project Ga0206944, IMG submission 152978) | Enriched cells from forest soil in Barre Woods Harvard Forest LTER site, Petersham, Massachusetts, United States -... | ecosystem: Environmental > Terrestrial > Soil > Temperate forest > O... | reverse complement strand
CCCCGCATGAAACGGAGCGAAGCGACGTGGAATGTGGGGTAGAAGCGAAATAAAATTAGAGCTGCGGTAGCAGCGATAGTACACATATGGGTAATAGGATGCAGGCAGAGGCACGGGATTTTAGTTTCGAAAGAAGTCTATTCAAAGCAGGTTTAAACTTGAATCAGTTTATGCGCATTGCAAAAACGAATTTAAAGCATCCTGTAGAATATTAGAAGCAAGTCCATCTCCGAACGTATCGTCTTTAGGTTTAGGGACTGTGACGCTTACTTTTGTGATTGGATGCTCCCAAACAGTATGGCTGCCTTTTCCTCTGTTTCGAAGAGGGATAAATCCCCATGAGAACAAAAGGTTCCCAAGTTCTTTTCTCTCAGTTGGAATACGAGTATAGCCAAGTTCTTTTAAAACGGTTCTGACTTCACCAGTTGTGGTCACAGACGTCAATTGCAAAGAAGTTAAAAGCAGACGTATATCTTGTTTCTTGTGGTATACAATAGGACTTAATCCAACCGATAGCAATACCTGCTCTTCAGTTTGTCTTTGCTCTACAATGCTCGTCTTTTGTTTGCTTTTCTCTTGACCACTTTTTGATTTGGAAGCTCTCTTTTTTATCTTTTGGAAGAGTTGGCTTAAGTCCTCTTGGGGGGACGCAGCTTCTTCTTTGTTTAATAATACTGCAGGTTTCAAGGTGCTACTTTCTTCGCTACGAGAAAAAGGGGTGGGAATTTGAGGTTGAAGTTCTTCAACTGATGCGGCTAAGGGAAGCGCCATTTGTCCTTTTAGTCTTTCTTCTTCAAGAGGCTTTTCGATTAAAAACTTGTTTTCAAGTGCTAAAAATTCAAGATAAACTTCTGGGAATATCGCCTCGTGTTCCCCTTCTTTCATCCCTAAAACGACTTCCATATCGTGAATTAAAATATACAACTGAGCAAACCATTTAGTCTCGTTTAGAAGGGATACCCCTTTTATATGTCCAGGGCAGAAATTCTCCATTGCTGCGAATGCTTCAAGAAAGAGCTCAGTCTCATTTTTTAATAAGGGTAAAATAGCTTTAAGGTATTCCAAAATTTTTGGTAAAGCTGTATCTCCCATGTGAGTGAGACTTAATAAATTTCCGATCAGTTCAATGGTTTGATTACTACTTAACCTGTTAACGGCCTCTATTTCCAAAATGTCAAATAGTGACGTTATCTTTTTATCTTTTTGTCCTTTTGCAACAATCTGAGATATCCAGCCATGAGCGTTTAATGCAATTCGATTGATGTAGCTGTAAGTGAGATGAAAATTTGGTTCAAGCAGTGATATCACTGAATATTCCAGTGCTCCTTTGATGTCGAGTAACCAGGAGTTCACCAAGGTCATAAAGAGTTGATTTTGGGTAAGAAATTCTAAAAACCTTTCATCATCGATTTGTTGATCGACTCTGATCCCTTGAGCGCTACACCAAACTGGATAGTTTAGCTTTCCTTCTACTGCATCTTTAATTTCGCTTTGCATGATGGAGTACTGATCGGAAATATCAGGCAGTATTTTCATGATGATGGAAAATATTTCTTTAGAGATGCGATATACTTCATTTAGATCATTTGTGGATGTTAAAGTAAAAATCGCTCTTAAGATATCGGGTAAACCTGCTGGGTAGGAGCTGATGATTTTCTTTTTGAAAGGGGTTTCAATACATCCGATGATCAATTGTGTATAGTGGGAAAGATTATCGAGTACGTCAAAAATTTCGCTTATGTCTTTTGCTACTAGGGACTCTGTTCCAGGAAGTTTATTCAGTGTTTCTCCCGCAAGGAGATGATTTCCTTGAGGATGAAGAAGGCATCGCATCAGTAAGCTTCTTGTTTTATCCCATTCATCTGTTAGTCTTTGGCACTTAGTTTCAAAAAATTGTTGTGTGGCTTGATGTTTCGCTGCTTGCTGAGATTGTTTATATTTTTTTTTATTTGTTAACTCAATTTTTAAATGTTTTGTAAATTCGGTTATCTTTTGATTGTATACCGCTAGTTCATAGAATTTGATATTTGATATTTTAAATTTATTTGAGTCAAAGAGGGAGTGAGATTTATAAAGAATTCCTATGTAGCCAAGTAAATAGAAAACTTGCCAATCTTCTTGAAAAGTTTTGCTAATACCAAAGACAGTTTCCATCTCTTTTAGCAGTCGTAATAACTCCATTCCAAAAACATCGTGAAGACAAATCCCATCGCCGATTGGATGACGCTCTATCATGTCATAAAGCGCTTCGACATGAACCTCTTGAAACCTACTCATTTCTGAGATTTTAAATTTTGCGAAAAATTGTGAGGGATCGACTTTTTTTTCTGAATTGTTGGTTACGTGGAGCATTAAGTTGGATATTCTTACAACTCTTTCTTCTGGGAGCTCCTCTGCAGAGTATAACCCAGATAAAATTCCTTGAACTGAAGGGGGAAGAAGCGGAAGAGGAGCGCCGTTTGAGGCGGGTGCTGAAGAAGAGATCTGGAACGTGTGTGCCGCCATATTTTTTTTCCTATATTTAAAATGATGAGTATAACAGATTATATTTAATCAATCAATATTTAAATGATAACTATATTTTTTTTGTGAAACTAATTAATTGTTTATGTATGTTTTTATATTTGTCACAGCAATTTAAACAATGGGCTTCTTCTTCCTTTTTAGTGTCCATAGAAGACATAAGCGTTGTGAACCTGGTAAGTGGTGTCTTCCATGTGGATATTTGGACTGGGATAAAACGGGGCAAGAGGCTGCAGTGCGGGAAAGTTGGGAAGAAATAAAAAAGATCTCTAAATCTCTTTAGCGAGCTGATCGACCATGGAGCTGAATTTATCGATAGCCGCTTTAACGGGCGCTGTCTCTTGCATATTCACGCCAGCTTTTTTTAACGTCTCAATTGGATATCGACTTGATCCGCTCTTAAGGAAGGCAAGATAATCTTGCTGCTCAGCGCCTTTGCCGGAGGTGACTTTTTCACTTAAGGCAATTGCTGCGCTGATTCCTGTTGCATATTGGTAGACGTAAAAATTGTAGTAAAAGTGGGGGATACGCGCCCATTCCACTGCGATTTCATCTGTTAAAATGACATTTGGCCCAAAGTATTTGCGATTTAGAGTTAAATAATAATCGTTTAATAGTTTAGGTGTAAGAGGCACCTCTTTTTCCCCCATCTCGTGGAGGAAAAGCTCAAATTCTGCAAACATCGTCTGTCTAAATAAGGTGCCTCTTATATCTTCAATTTTTTCGTTGAGAAGGAAAATCCTTTCTTCTTTTGATTTGGCTCTTGTAAGCATCAGGCGCATCAAAAGATCTTCGTTAAAGGTGGAGGCAACTTCTGCTAGGAAAATAGGGTAGTTGCCATATTGATAGGGTTGATGTGTATGTGTCAAAAGGCTATGCATGCTATGGCCAGCTTCATGAGCTAGCGTAAAGACATCTCTTAATATGCCCTTATAGTTCATTAAAATGTAGGGCGAGCTATCGTAACAGCCGCTAGAATAAGCACCTGATCTTTTATTTTCATTTTCATAGCGATCGACCCATCTTTTTTCCTTAAACCCTTGCTTAAGGAGGTCTTGGTATTCTTTTCCGAGGGGAAGGACCGATTCGATCACGATCTCTTCTGCCTCTTCATAAGACATTTTGATGTCGATTGCTTTAATGAGAGGATTGTACATATCGTAAAGGTGCAATTTCCCAACGCCCAAGACTTTTTCCCTTAAGTCCATGTAGCGATGAAGTGATGTTGGCAGCTTTTCACTAACAGCTGTAATGAGCGAGGCGTAGACGCTTGTATCGATATTCTTTGGAAAAAGGGCAGCTTCAAGACAAGAGGAATAACCCCTTGCCTTGGCATTAAAAATGTGAGATTGAATTGTCCCATTTAGCAATTCGCATAAAGTATTTTGAAAGCTTTGATATTTGCCTAAAAGTCCTTTAAAGGCATTTTCGCGAAGGACTCGATCGTGACTGCGGATGTGCATCCCATAAGATCCGTGAGTAAGGTCGAAGCTGTTGCCTTGAGAATCTTTTACTTTGCCAAATTTAAAGTCGGCGTCATTAATAGCCGAAAAAGCCTGATGAGAAGATTGCAAAGCTTTTGCGCTCATCGCCAAAAGGGCCTCTTCTGTTTCCTTTAGAGTATGTTTTTTCACTCTTACCATCTTTTCGATATGGAACTTGTATGGGGACACAAGCGGTGAATTTAAGTACTCTTGAATTTTATCATCGCTTAAGGCTAAAACTTCTGGATCAAACCATGCGCAATTTTCGCTATAATCGTGAAAAAGGGCGACGGACTTTTGAAAATTGGTCTTATTCTCATCATTTGTGATCTCTTCATCGTGGCGAAGGTGGGCGTATGTGTAGAGTTTGGTAAGCTCTCTTTGAAGATCGAACATCGTATCAAGCGCCCCTTTAAGCACCTGTGGGCCATCGCTTAATTTTCCTTTAAAAGCTGCAATTTTTGGCCACTTTTGATCAGATTGTTTAGATTCTTTTACTAAAGTATTAAATGCCAGGTTCCATTCATTGGCATCTTTATATAAGGCCTCTACATTCCATCGATCGGCAGCTGACACTTCGTTTCTTGATTTTGCCATTTTACTTTTCTACCCTTCTTGAATTGTAATTGTTTTGTCTAATACTTCGTGAGTGCAGTAGACTGGCGCGTTATTCATCAGCGCAAGGATGATTCCATCACTTGGTCTTACATCAATTTCATAGATGTAATTAAGCCCATTCATCTCGTGCTCGATGAAGACTCTGGCAAAGTAAGTGGTATCTTGGACATCGTTAATCACCACTTGCCTTACCCTTACAGTCATTCCCAAAAACATCTGTTGGATAAAGTCGTGTGTTTGGGGCCTTGCGGGCTTTCCACCTGTGAGATAAATTTGCAGTGTTTTGCCGGTACTTGGCGCTGTATAGATGGCAAATTTCTTTTCTCCTGCAGCTAAGACAATCACAGTGTATGTGCGCGTTTGCATTATCTTATCAAAGGAGAGTTGGATCAGTTCATTGAGCATGTTCATCCCTTTTTTTGGTTGAAAATAGCTGAAAGCCATGGCAGAAGTCAAGGGTATAAATAGTGTAGTGGGGCGATAAGAAAACTTCTGCACAAAAATCCCAAATTTTATCAACCAAAGCGAGTTTCGAAAGAAGTCTGTTGAAATTTTAGCAAAATACAATGGCCACGAGTCATGGGGGCCACGAGTCATGGGCCACGAGTCATGCAAGGATAGTTTTGACAAAAACCAAATTTTGAATCACGTTCGGTATAGCCAATAGCGGGTGTGTCGAAGTTCACCCGTTTTGGTTAAGGCTTGAAGTGAGACAAGTTCTGCTAAATCCCGGGTGGCAGTAGCTCTTGATGCCTTTGTGATCGCGATGTATTTTTCAGCGCTAAGACCTCCTACAAATCCTTCAGGTCCGCTTTGAAACATTTTGAGCAGCACTTTTTCTTGCCTTTCGTTGATTGTTCCTTTTAGCATTGTCATCAATTTCATCTTATGGATAAGATGATTAAGAAGTTCTTCAGCGTCTTTTTCAGCTTGTAAGACAACTTCTGCAAAAAATAAGAGCCAACTATCCACTTGCAAGGTTTTATTGCAACATTCTAACGCCGCGTAATATTCTTTTTTTCTTTTCTCTAAAATCTTAGAAACTGCAATTAAAATAGGCTGTCCGATGCCCTGAGATAAAACTTTTTCGATGAGAAGCCTCCCAATTCTTCCATTGCCATCTTCAAAGGGATGAATATTTTCAAAATATAAATGGGCAACAGCGGCTTTTTCCAAGACAACTGTTAAAGATTCTTTCGTATTAAACCAATCGATAAACCGCTGCATTTCCCCAAAAACCCTTTCAGATGGGGGAGCTTCAAAAAACACCTTTGGATCTCCATATCGATGGGAGACAATTTGCATCGGTTCTACATGCGATCGATATTTTCCTAGTTCTATTTCGTTAGTTTCATTTTTAAAAAGAAGAAAATGCCATTTCCAAAGCATTTCATGCGATAGTGGCATTGCAAATGATTCGTAAACATCGCAAAGCGCTTCTGCCATTCCTGTTTCTTTTGCTTTTTCTTTTGCATGAGTTTTCAAACCAAAATGCTTTTTAATAGAAGATTGCAAGCTTTCGCGACACAATAATTCGCCTTCAATTTTTGCACTTTCCATCCCTTCTTGACTTAATACATCTACCATAAATTGGGAATAGGTTTGTGGATGATGATTCTTCAATAAGGAATTTGGAGCGACTTGCAAAAGAAATTGCCTTTCCATATCGGCAATGATCTTGACTTCATAAGTAAAATTTGGCCAATCTGGTAATTGCCAGTTCCATGTCATGAGCAATAGACCTCCATTCTATAACTCATGATTATAACAAAAGATGAGTTATAGAATCAACGTCTATCACTCATATTGCGATTTATTGCGATTTTATTGTTGACACATCATTGTTGTAATAATATAATTAAATTATTGGGTGTTTAATTAAATGGAGGTGTTTATGACAGCTTTTAATATTGATAGTTCTAATCCGCTTTTAAATGCTTATAAAACTAAAGTCGGGGATACCTGGGAGCTAAACAGGGCAGTCACAGCCGATGTTCCAGAAGATGTGAAGGCAACAGGTGTTTTTAAAAAGGTGATTTTCTCAAGCGCGCCGACTGGTGAGAACGTGCCTATAGAAACATTAAGAGAATGTTATGAGAATGTATTTGTCGCTTTTGATGCGACAGAAGAAAAAAGCATCGCAATTCCGCCAATGAGCACGGGAGCTGGAAGAGTTCCGGCCGACATTTCTGCACAAGTGGCTGTTGGAATTGCAGCTAATTATTTGATCAATCATTCTGAAAAACAAGTGCGATTTGTATGCTATGGAAAAGGGGTCGGCGATCCCGTCTATACAGCTTATGAAAGTGCTATAACTCATATTAAAAAGGAGTTTGAAGGGGCCAAGCTCAACATTGAACTTACAAATGGCGCCATCCAAGACGATACAAGCGATGTGGTAGTCGCGGGGATTCAAGGCCACGATATGGTCATCGATTATACAAACTCAGGCCCAACGGTAAAGCGCCTTTGTGAAAAAGTCGCGAAAATCCAGCTTTTGCAATTAGATGCGGAAGTGAAAGAAAAGGAGCGTCAGGGTCACTTGAAAGTGGCTGTCAAAGATTATTTTTACACTAAAAAATTCTTTGGAATGGGACCAAGAGCTATAGATCCCAAAAAAATTAAGGAGATCGTAGGAGAAACTTTCGCAAAAAACATGAATGATCTCGCTATTACCGAGGATTTTGTAAAAGGTTTTATCAAAGAAAAACTAAATATAAGTGATGCAGATACTACTGCGCTACAAGAGGAGCTAGACGCAGCAGCTAGTGACATTATCCCCGCAATTAAAGCCGAAGCCGGCAAAAAGGCGAATATTGGCAAAGGAGTTGCTACACATGGCTTAGAGGATGACGACTTATAGACTCGACTTTGTGCTTGCGTCGGGATAGCCGATGATGACTTTTTTTGCCAGATTAAAGAAAAAACCCGTCTCCACAACCCCGGGGATTTCTTTAAGAGATCTTTCGATCTCACAAATATTTCTTTTTGGAAGATTTCTTTGGGGTATGGTCACATCGATGATGTAGTTGCCATTATCTGTGACATACAAATCGCTTATTTTTTCATTTTGGCGAAATTTAGGTGTGGCTCCAAGTTGCTCGATTTTTGCAAAGGTAAGCAGATGCCCAAAGGGGGTCACTTCAACTGGGACAGGATAATCGCAAAGATTTTGCACAAGTTTACTCTCATCGATGATGACGATCATCGTAGAACTTGCACTTGCAATAATTTTTTCTCGAAGAAGGGCGCCGCCGCCGCCTTTGATCATGCGCATTTCAGAATCGATCTGATCGGCCCCATCGACAGTCACATCAAGCTTTTGAATCTGATCGATATGGCATAAGGTAATACCAAGAGATTTAGCAAGCTGTGCGCTTTTTTCTGAAGAAGCGACTGCCGAAATTTTAAAGGAGGGGTCTACATATTTTTTTGCCAAGGCTTCAATGAAAAAATGGGAAGTTGACCCTGTCCCAAGGCCGATTAGCATCCCACTTTTTATAAGCTTTGCAGCTTCGATTGCGGCCGCATTTTTTGCGATGTCTTGCAACTCTTTTCTCATTTGATGGGAAAGATAACCTTGCATTTAATTTTTTGCAACTCCTCTATTGAAATGTTCCAAAATGTCAACAGATCGTTGACAGAAAATTACTTAGTACGTCAAAATGCCAGTCAAACTTTTGGAAACAGCGGCAAATTATGCAAAATATTATCGACATCCTTACCGAACGAGGCTTCATCGAGGCGATGACAAGCCAAGAGATTAAAGCGTTAGCTGAAAAGCCCTTAAAGGTCTATTGCGGCTTTGATCCATCAGCAGATAGTCTGCATGTCGGCAGTTTAGTGCCTATCATGGCTCTTGCATGGTTTCAAAGGTATGGACACACCCCTGTTGCTATTGTAGGAGGGGCTACTGGAATGATCGGGGATCCATCAGGGAAAAGCACAGAGCGAAAGCTTCTTGACGAGAAGACAATAGATCACAATGTGCAGGGGATTTCACAAAATTTAAAGGCTATTTTGGATTTTCAATGCCAAGGTAACACGGCAAAACTTCTCAATAACTTAGATTGGTTTAAGGAGTTTTCGCTCATACAGTTTTTGCGAGATGTGGGTAAATTCTTTAGACTTGGGCCCATGCTTGCAAAAGACTCGGTCAAAGCAAGATTAAATAGCGAAGAGGGGATGAGCTTTACCGAATTTAGCTACCAAACCTTACAAGGCTTTGACTTTCTTCACCTTTTTGAAAACCACCAGGTGAGCGTTGAAATTGGAGGAAGCGATCAGTGGGGCAATATCACTGCCGGAATCGATCTCATCCGAAAAGTTCATGGCAAAGCAGCTTTTGGAATTACTTTTCCCCTTTTAACGCAAAGCGATGGGCAAAAGTTTGGCAAATCTGAAAAAGGGGCCATTTGGCTCTCTGCAGCTAAATGCTCACCCTATGAATTTTACCAGTATTTCGTCCGTGTGGCCGATGCCGATGTGATCAAACTCATGCGCCTTTTGACCTTTATCGAGATGGAAGAGATTAGGCGCTATGAAGAGATGATGAAAAAGGCAGATTACGTGCCAAATACAGCGCAAAAAAGACTAGCAGATGCCGTCACGTGCATTGTCCATGGGGAAGAGGCTTTAAAAACAGCTCTTCGCGTGACGCTTGCGGCAGCTCCAGGAGCAGATACTGTCTTAGATGCTGAAGTGCTAGAATCAATTTCAACCGATATGCCTAGCCACTCGCTCTCTTTAATCGATATTGTCGATAAGCAATTACTAGATCTTCTAATTACGGTAGGTCTTCAGACCAGTAAGAGCGAGGGAAGGCGCTTAATCCGCAATGGTGGGGTCTACTTAAATAATAAGAAAATCACCGATGAGAACCGCACTATTGAGCGAGGCGACCTTATCGATGGCAAGTTGCTATTACTTGCTGCAGGAAAGAAAAATAAAGTGTTAATACGTGTGTCCTAATAACCAAAACTACAGCAATTCTCGCTAGAAAATACAGCAACCCCAGAATGGGGTGAAAGAAAATAGCTAAAGGGTAAGGCAACCCCGGTAGGGGTAACGCAACCCTGTAGTATTAGTGAGAGTTGTTGACAAAACCAACAGGAGTTTTCAATGGCTGCAAAGACCAAGTCCAATACCATGACTAAGAAGAAATTAGTACATCAAATTTCTCAAGACAAAGGGATTCATCCCAATGACGTTCGCCATGTGATACAGTCATTTCTTGATAAGATGACAGATTCTCTTTCGCGCGGCGATCGATTGGAATTTAGAGATTTTGGTGTCTTTGAAGTGGTGCAACGTAAACAAAAAATCGGACGCAATCCAAAGCGCGCAGAGCAGCCAATTGTGATCCCTGCAAGAAATGCAGTGAAATTCACGCCCGGAAAAAAAATGAGAAAGCGCATTGAGGCCCGTATTGAGGCCCGTATTGAGGCCAAAGAGAAACCAGTTGCAAAGCGCACTAAACTTGAGAAAGAAGTCGCTTTAGCACGTTAATGACAGCTTTTTCCTGTTTATCCACTCTTTTTCATCAGCATCTAGTCGATACTGAAGCGGCAGAGCCACTTGATAATTTAGTCGATGCTTACCTCAATGAAGGAAGAGCTGAAACTGAACTGTTGCAAAAGGTTGTAGAAGAGGAGTGCTCTCATAAGGCTGCTGCTTTTTCAGAGTCAGCATCTCAGTCAGTATCTCTTTGGGAAGTTGTGGAAAAATGGCGAAAGCTGCTTACGATCATCCTCATTGCAAAAGATTTAAATATTTTGCATCTCTTTCAAAAATCCTTATCGGATCAGATGCAAAAACTTTCAACCATTACTTTATGGCGCGAGTTTCAACTTTGGAGTGTTTATCACCACTTGGTATGTTTGCTGCTAAGTCAAAGCAGCGCAACAGGTCTTCAGCTTGGATCTTCAGATTTTTCCTTTTCAAAAAAGGAAGTAGAGATTTTTCAAGGGGCAAGCGGCGCCTCTCCTCTTGAAGGGGGACATCACTGGTTTTGGGGTGAGATTCCAAATCCTGTCTTTCACGCCGAACTTGGGATGTTATGGGCCCTTTATACGGTGTTAAAAAAGGATGAAAAGGTAAAGCTTCATGTAGAAAAGTTGTCTCTTTGGCAATTGAATACATTAGATAGCGATTTTTTGCCATTTGCGGGTCTTTATTCTCAAGAGTCTGACGCCTCTTTGCTCTCGCTTCTCATGAATAACCATGTCCTTTTTGATGTGGCATCTCGCCTTTGTAAAAGATCAGAACTCGCCCACGTAGCAGAGCAGCAAATAGAGCGCCTAGCAGCGCTCATGCTCCTTCCTCCAGGACCAATTCCTATTCATGCACTTGTTTTAAAGATCTGGTTTGGACGCCATTTGCCCCCTCAAGAAGTAAAATCTCAAGAAGCAAAATCATTTGAGCTTACATCTACAATACAAGACAGATCTCTTGCGTTGATTGGCTATCGCTCACCAAAAAATAAGAGTGCATCTGTGAGTGGCATTGCGACATTATACGGCGGTTTAAGTGGGATGGGGTGTTTCCATAAAGGCGATGTGCAGATTGTAAACTTTGGACCGCAACATCTTCCGTTAGGAGATTGTACGGGATTTGGTTTAGAGGGGACTGAAAAACTGCTATCTGGCAGGTTGCAGACGTTTGAGACAAGGGAGACAGGGTTTATACTAGAAGGGGTGGCGAGGATGGCTCCACGGCCGAAGGACTTTAAGTCCTTTGGTACCTACCGCCATGGAGATCCCAGTGGCTGTTGGATCGATACAAAAATTGAAATGGAAAATGATCGGCTTTCTCTTGCCATTTCATATAACGGCATCTTCGATGATTCTTTATTTGCTTTTGTGTTTTTTGTAAAGGCTTTAGGGTGCATTGTAGATGGAAGACAGCAGATTAAGGCAAAGTCGTTTCAAAATTATCAAGGCAATATTTGCAGCGCCCATTTTCAAGGGGAATCTTCTTCGATTGCAATTAGCATAGAGGAGGGGAGGCAAAAAGAGGGTGAAATGCGAGTGGTTCCTCTTGGAGGAGGGCAAAATTTTTGGGGCGCTGATTACTTAATCGCGTACCAATGCAGACCCAATGCCGGGCGCTATAGATGGCAGCTTGTTTAACGATTTAGGTGTAGTTTATATGACATTTTCAAAGCTTTTAATATTAGTGACTTGCATTTTATTTGGAGTGATAGGCATAGCGGCTCTTCTTAAGGGGAGAAAATCTTTTCTCAGTCAAAAAGCGCAAGCGCCGTTTGAAGTTGCCCATGAAGTTGCCCATGTAGTTGCCCATGTAGTTGCCATCGATTACCCAAAACAAGACGTAGAGGCTAAAACAGCTTCGGGTAAAAAGAAAAAAGATTTAGCTGAAAGTTTTGCAACAGCTCCTACTGCATTTGTGATTGATGAAACTCATGACAAGGAGCTACCCTTTGCAGATCGAATCGATGAGCTATTTAGGACGACAGATCCAAAGCTTGCAATTGTGCAAACACTTAAATATAAAAGCCGGGTACCTTGGTTAAAGGGAAGACCTGCCTGGATCTCCGATTATGCCGCCCATTATTCGACCTCGCGCCACTTTATCGCAAGAAGCCTTAATAAAAAAGCAGACTACTTTAAGCAAGATATTTCAGAAGGCGATCGCTTTAACGTCTTAAATCCAGATAAACAATTTAGCTTTCATTTGCTCGTCGATACATCTAGAAGTAAGATGTGGTTTTATTATTTAGATCTTGATACAAACGAATATATATTGCTCAAAACCTATTCCGTAGGACTTGGGCGTCTTGATAGTTCAAAGGCATCCGGCATGGTAACGCCACATGGCACTTACACTTTAGGGCATAAGGTTGCAATCTATAAGCCAAAAGTGTATGGAATGTATCGGGGCAAAAAAACCGAGATGATACAGATTTTTGGAACCCGCTGGATTCCCTTTGATAGTGAAGTAGGGGAATGCACAGCGCCAGCTGCAGGCTTAGGATTGCATGGGGTGCCATGGGTTCTTAATGAAAAAGGGGAGCTTGTTGAAAATACGGATAGCTTAGGGAAATATGAGGGCGATGGTTTTATCAGATTATCTTCTGCCGATTTGGAGGAGATTTTTTCCATTGTGATTACGCGCAAGACTGCAGTTGAGCTTGTAAAAGATTTCTTTTTAAGTCATATACATTCCTCTAAACACTAGGAGTTTATTTTGGATACATTACCGCACGAAAGGCAGATTTATGACTATGTACAGACCATTAATCACCTAAAAAAACAAAACCAAGATAATCCGATTTTTAGCAGAGAAATTACAAAACTTGAGGAAAAATTGCACCTATTAAAAAAAAATGTCTATTCTCAATTAACTCCTTGGCAACGAGTGGCGATTTGCCGTCATGCCTCAAGGCCTCACACAAGTGATTATATCAAAAATATGTGCACATCCTTTCAAGAGCTTAAAGGGGATCGCAAATTTGGCGATGATCCCGCAATTATCGGGGGGCTTGCAAAGATTGGCGATATGAAGTGCGTATTGATAGGACAAGAGAAGGGATTTGACACCGAATCCCGTATTAAATGCAATTTTGGAATGATGAATCCGGAAGGGTTTCGAAAAGCGATGCGTCTCATGCGCCTTGCGGAGCGTTTTCATTTACCTGTTGTTTCTCTTTTGGATACCCCAGGAGCTAATCCTAGGCTTGAAGCTGAAGAAAGAGGGCAAGGGTGGGCGATTGCCGAGAATTTAAGGGATATGTCGAATCTTAAAACGATGATCATTGTTGTTGTAATTGGAGAAGGATGTTCTGGCGGCGCTCTTGGAGTTGGGATAGGCGATGTCATAGGAATGCTTGAGCACTCGTATTATTCTGTCATAAGCCCTGAAGGGTGTGCTTCTATTCTTTGGAAAGATGCTTCAAAAAATGTCGATGCGGCAGCAGCTCTTAAGCTTAATTCTGAAAATTTGTTAGAACTTGGTGTGATTGACCACATAATTCCAGAACCACTTGGAGGGGCTCATCACGATCCTCTTGAGACTTGCAAAGAGGTGAAAAACTTCATTTTAGACCAGTGGCATATTTTAAAAGAACTTTCAACAGATGCCCTTACCGAACAAAGATACTTAAAGTTTAGACGGATCGGCACTATGTCGACAGCAAATGTTTCGTAATAGACTTCTCTTTAAATTAATCTGTATTCTAGTCTGTCTTGCATTATCCCACCCTTCGGTAGTTTGGGCTGATCAGCGCCAAGAATGGGGCGTGGAACTTGACATTATTAAAAGTTGCTTTAAGACAAAGTATGTCCCTTTTGAGTGGAAACAGCTTCACGCCGGATGGGATCTTGAAAAAGATATTGCAGCGGCAAAGCTTAAAGTTAATTCAGAAGAGTGTTGCTCTATTAAAGAGTTTCAAAGCATTGTCAAAGAGATTTTAAAAGGACCTTTAGACTATCATGTGAAGCCTCACTTTTATGCAACGGAGCGAGCTGAGCTCCCTTTTTGCGTCCGAAGCGCTAATAAGCGCTATTTTTTTTCGTACATTGAAAAAGACTCCTCTCTTTTTCTTGAACCATTTCCTTTTGAAGTGGGGGATGAATTGCTGACTGTTGACGGGGTAGCCGTTGATATACTGGTGCAAAATTTAAGTAGGCAAGGCTTTAACCTAGAAACGGCAGCTCGAGATGGCAAATTAATGCAAGAGATTGAATTAGAATCACTTTGCAATGGGGTGGGACATTCCCAAATGGCGAAGGACCACCCCATTGCAAATGATTCTGGTTCAAGAGATTGCGTTAAGTTGCCGTCGCGGGCTGCCGTTTCTAGGTTTAATAAGCCAACAGATCAGATGATTGCAGAAGTCACATTTACGCTTCGCTTTGCAGAGCTTGGAGATGAGGTACCTCAAGGAGTTGTGACCCTTGTAGGGATGAAAAAAGGAAAAAAAGAACAAGTTAGCTGCAAAGTAGAGTGGGGCTATGTACCTGAGTATATATTTTCTAACAAAAAATATGACGCTGTTTTTGCGAAGGGCTCTTCTGTTATTGATGATCCCATGATCATGATAGGTTCTAAAAGGGGATGTTTACCTTTCCTTGGAGAGCCTTTTTGGCAAGCTCCTAAAGACTATACATTTTTTGCCTACCTTTTTCATCTAGATAATAAAGTAATAGGGGTGGTGAGGATCTCTACATTTGGGTTTGAGAGTGCAGGTGTTGCCGTTGAGGAATTTGCTGAAATTATCGAAAAATTTCAAAAAGAGGCAGATTGCATCGTAATCGATCAGATGAATAACTCTGGTGGGTGTCTTTTGTCGATGTATGCCCTTTTATCGATGTTAACCGATAAGCCGCTTCAAGTCCCCAAGCACCATGTGATGATTGGAGATGACGAGGTCTATTTAGCGTATAAGAAAATCTTAGGACTTGAGGATATCGGCTCAGATGATGAGGCTATAAAGGCATTAGGAAAGGAAATAGATGGCTATCCGATCTCTTTTGCCCTTATCAAATCGATACAAGAGAGAATGCAAGAGATCTTGCAAGAAGCGAAGAGTTTCAACCGAATATCATCTCCTGGCTATATGTATGGCATATCTTCTATTATGCCACATCCTAAAGTGCAATTAAGGAAGCCAGTGCTTTGCCTGATCAATCCAATTGATATGTCGTGTGCAGATTTTTTTCCGGCTATTTTGCAAGACAATAAAAGAGCTACGCTTATGGGAGAGAGGACAGCAGGTGCTGGCGGCGCTGTTTCGCGCATTACATTTCCCAATGGCAGTGGCATTCGGCATATCGAGATGACGACATCGATGGCAGTGCGCCCATGTGGAACCATTATAGAAAATTGCGGAGTATCGCCAGATATAGAATATATTCCAACAGTTGACGATTTACAGGATAATTATGTAGAATATAAAACTGAGATATTAAATATACTAAGAGAGATGTGATATGGATGTACCGATATTTAGGGAAATTATTTGTATTTTTGCACTCTCTATTGCGGTGTTGCTTGTTTGCCATCGACTCAAACTGCCATCTGTCGTCGGATTTTTAATTACGGGTGTGATCTGCGGCCCACACGGGTTGCAGTTTGTCACAGACGTTGAAGATGTCGAAAATCTATCGACAGTTGGAGTTGTCTTATTGCTCTTTACTGTCGGAATGGAATTTTCTTTCAAAAATATCGTCCGTTATAAATACGATTTCGTTTTTGGCGGCGCCCTTCAAATTCTTTTTACCATTGCCCCTGCTGTATTGTTTGGGGTTGTGGCATTAGGAAAAAGTGTTTCTGAAGCGATTTTTCTAGGGTTTGTTCTTTCTTTAAGCAGCACGGCAATTGTCATTGCGGCTTTAGAGGATAAGCGTCAATCTGACACAAGGCAAGGCAGGCTAATTCTTAGCATTTTAATCTTTCAAGATATCATTGCAATCCCCATGATGCTTTTAACACCTCTTCTTGCAGGAAGCGGTGATGCATTTGACATGAGCCATGTCTATACATTTATTAAGGGGATGTTTTTGCTTGGCCTTGTGGCTTTCATCGCATTTAGAGGCATCCCTAAATTGCTGTACTACGTCACTAGAACCCGTCAAAGAGAGCTTTTTTTAGTTAGCATTTTTACAATTTGCTTTACGGTGGCCTGGGTGACATCTTCTTTAGGCCTTTCACTATCTTTGGGTGCATTTTTTGCAGGTCTTGTGATTTCAGAATCAGAATATAGTGAAGAAGCTGTTGGCAATGTCCTTCCATTTCAAGAAATTTTTACAAGCTTTTTCTTTGTATCGATGGGGATGCTTTTAGATCTTTCCTTTGTCGCAAGTCACCTATTTACAGTTGTGCTCGTGACCATTTGCTGTATCGCAATTAAAGCTGTCATGGCAGGTAGTGTAGCACTTTTAAGGGGACTCAACATGAGCGCAGCTATTATGACAGCCTTATCCCTTGCACAAATTGGGGAGTTTTCTCTTATTTTAGCGCATGTTGGCATGGATGAGCAGTTAATTTCTGAGTATAATTACCAATTGATTTTAGCTGCAGCTTTACTTTCGATGACCGCAATGCCATTTGTGATGAGCCTATCGGAAAAAATTTCTATGTATGTCGGCAAATTGCCTCTTCCAGATCGTTTTAAAATGGGTGCAATTAAGGGGGAAGAAAGTGGGAAAGAGCAACTTAGCGATCATATTATCATTTGTGGATTTGGTTTGCGTGGCAAACACCTTGCAAGAGCTGCAAAAGAAACGGGGATTGCCTATCATGTTCTAGATACCGACCCAGATCTTGTCAAAGCAGAAAAACTACTGGGAGAATCTATAAGTTTTGGCGATCCTTCTCATGCGTCAGTTCTTCTAAAAGCCGGGATTAGATCGGCAAGGACAGTTGCAGTGCTTGTTCACGATAGCGCAGCGGCTAAAAGAATTGTGAAGACGGCAAGAGATCTTAATCCCAACGTCTATATTATTACGCGCACAATTCGCTTTGTGCAAGTGGCAAAAATGCTTCAGTTAGGTGCAAATGACGCTATCCCTGATGAATTTGGAGCTTCCCTTGAAGTGCTTACAAGAGCCCTGCTTAAGAGCGATGTGTCGCAAGATCTCATTAGACAATGTGCCCATACAATACGTGCAGAAGGGTATGAAGAATTGCATTTACAAAGCTTTGATATGCATCCTTTACCTCAAGTACAGGCGATTTTTAAACCAGTGGCGATAAAGGCGGAAGCTTAATTCTTTGATTTTTAAGTGCTTATTAACAGATTTTCGTTTTTTAAAAAATTTCTGTACCCAATATGTTAAAATGGGTTAATTTGAGTCTGTATCTGTTATGAGCAAGAATTATTTACACCTGAAGTAAGGATCGATGTATGAAAGAGTTTGTAGCCTACATAGTCAAAAATTTGGTCGATCACCCCGATAAGGTGGTGATTAACGAGATTGGTGGCACCCAAACGTTGATTATTGAGTTATCGGTAGAAAAGTCTGACATCGGAAAGATTATCGGCAAAAAGGGAAAGACGATCAACGCGATTCGAACTCTTCTTATGTCTGTCGCCAGTCGCAATGGGATACGGGTGAATTTAGAGATCTTAGAAGAAAACGGCACGCCTGTTGTCCAAGAAGAATAAGCTGGCAAGAATAAGCTGGCAAGAATAAGTTAAGCAAGAGTAAGTTAAGCAAGAGTAGCTTATCCATTTTGATGGGGATGCATCCCTGATGATGCAGTTGTCCCCATCAAAATATGCCTTAGATGCTTAACCTCTCATTTTCTATTTCTTAGCTTGAGCTACTTAGTAGCTGCCGAGGCAGTTGAGGATGCTCCCTTTGGCGCCACCTGTAATTGTATTAGACTTTTTCCAGCCGGCATTACAAATTTACCTTTTTTATTATAGTTACTTGAATCTGTGATGATATCAAAATTCACTTTCGATGCCACTGTCAAGTTGTTTTTATCCGCGATAGCTTGAATTTGGCTTGTTAGTGTTTTAACTTTAGCTTGCAGGGCATCTTGTTTTTTCTGAAGAGGAAGTGTTCCAGTTGTTAATATATTTAGCGCCGCCTGAGTTTTTGCAGCCTCCTTGTAGTTAGTGAAATCCCCTGCATTCTTTGGGTCTTTGAGGTCATTTTTTGTTAATCCTGGGTGCGCATTCAGATAGTCTTTTGTAGCCTGTTGCACGGCCTTATTCTTTGCCTTCTCCCCCGCCTGCGACCCTAGAGTTGTTTCGCTCATAAATACCTTTTCTACTTGTCCACCTAGTTTATTGATTTGTTGCAGGGCCTTTTCCTGTTTTTTAGTCAATTTCTGATCTTTCAAAGCAGATGTGTCAAGGTTACTTGTGGTCGGCGCGGCAGTTAGTGAATAAGGAGCAAAAATAAGCGCACCAATTAAACTTAATCTTATCAAGTATTTGTTAAATATTTTCATAATACCCCCTGTTTGAATAGATTTACGCATACAATATATGTATAAATTAATTATAAGCTAAACTATTATTTTTTTATATATAATTTAATTTGTTTGTAATTTAATTTGTTTTGAGGGGAATAATAGGGTTAGCACAGCAATTTCCGCTCAAAAAAAGTCCCTCTTAAATCTTTGATATGATAAAAATATTTTCGTAAACTTTTTGTGACGCAATATCCTCCCCAAATCGAGGTAGCAATGAAAATTAGCGCGCCGTATATGAAACAAAAGACCTTATTAAAATCAACGGTAAAAACGATACAACGATAAGAACGATGAAAGAATCAAAAGAGATGCCACATTCTGAGTTAACCAGCGCAATATTGGGTTGTTGCTTTGATGTAATGAAGGAGCTTGGACCGGGATTTGCGGAGAGGGTTTATAAAAACTCAAGTCTAATGTAATACCGTTTTTATTTATATCCCAAAGATATCACGTAAAGCGGGGACATAGCGAAAAATCAGTTTTTCATTATCTTCCACATCATTGCCAAGAGCTCGTTGCTTGGCAATGTCATCCTCATTTAGTTTTCTATTATCCATCCGTTCTTTGTTTTTTATTTTATTGTTAAATAGATAATCTTCAGCTCTATTTATATAATGATTAATCCTGGCTTCTGATAGATCGATTACGATCCCGTATTGTCCACTCTTAAATCGGAATGAATGCACATACCAATAAAAAGCTTCAAAAAGATCGGGTTTGATAATCGATTTATAGTGGTCTGAGCGGTATTCATGATGAGTCGTTTTAGTTAGAGATTCGATCATCAGTTTATCTTGGGGGAGCATTGGCAAATTCGATGTGCCATATAACTGCCAATATATTAAAAGTCCTGGATATGCCTCGTATTTATCAAGAAGATCATTAATTTTGTAGGAGGTAATTGGAAGGATAAACTCATCAACGTCTATGACTGCTAACCATTTCGTTTCGTGTCCAAAAGTTTTGATTGCATGTTCATAAGCAGGCATTTGAGTTGCGAGAACCCAAGCGTAAGTAACGTTATATTCTGGACCGTTTACCCAATCTGTCAGAGTGACAATACCGCTTTTGATATAAGGAGCAAGCACCGTCAAGTAGTGATCATCGCTTTCATTGTTATACAGATAGAAATGTTCAACGCCGATTAGGCGATTGTATTCAATCCATTCTTTTAAATAAGGAGCTTCATTTTTAAATATTGCCGTTGCACAGACCTGATATTTTTTGGGATCAGTGGACATTGTAGCGGCATGGAGCTGTCCAAAAACAAAAGCAAGTAATAGTAAAATAACTCTCATGTTTCCTTTAATGTAGTAGGGTGCTTTATCTACTAAGATCACTTTACCATCTCGAACTACCGTTTCTAGGTTTAAGGAAAATTTTCCCTTCTCTTCTAATCTATTCAGTAAGTATATGAAGGAAATCATCGCTTTTCAACTTGGATAGCAAAAGGGGAGCCCGAAAGTCTTCCAGCGATAATGTTTATAGGTAAGCCTAAAAAAACTAAAAAAAGCATGGACTGAGTAGGATTCGAACCTACGACCACCCGCTTAGAAGGCGGGTGCTCTATCCACTGAGCTATCAGTCCAAGAGCTAACATCTTAGCAGTTATTCCTAAACCTAGCAATACAAAAAATAAATTTAGCCCATGAAAAATAAATTTATTCCATCAAATACTGCAAGATTGACAGCAGTCAAAAAATCTGGCATACTATCTCTCTATTGATAAAGAGGTGATTGCATGAGTGAAGCAGTTGAAGATCGCAAGATCTCGCCCCCAAGACATTTTTTTCAGCATGATCCAAAGCAAGTCATTAAGGCGCTTGGAAAAGAAGTTCTGATTGACGCCCTTCAAAAGATGATGATGATCAGAAATTTTGAGGTAAGAGCTGAATCTGCTTATCAGCAAGGAAAAATTGGGGGATTCTTTCACGCCTATATCGGACAAGAGGCGATTCAAACAGCTGTACTAAAGGCCATAGGACCTTCGAATTGGTTTATCACGTCGTATCGCTGCCATGCGCTTGCGCTTCTTCTTGGCGCAAGTATGAATGATCTCATGGCAGAGCTTTATGGCAGAGCGAATGGCAACGCCAAAGGGCGCGGGGGCTCGATGCACTTTTTTACAGAGCGGCTCCTTGGCGGCTTTGGAATTGTGGGGGGGCAAGTGCCGATTGCAACGGGCGCAGCTTTTAGCATCAAATATAAAGAGATTAAAACGGAAGTGGCGATCTGTTTTCTTGGCGATGGAGCTGTGGCTCAAGGGGCATTCCATGAGTCATTAAATCTAGCAGCCCTGTATAAGCTCCCTTGTATTTATGTCATTGAAAATAACCTTTGGGGAATGGGAACAGCTGTGAGCCGTGCAATTAGTGTCGAGCGTTTAGCAGAAGATAAAGCGCCCGGATATGGAATGAAGGCCTTTACATTTGACGGGATGGACTTTTTCAACTGCTACGCCGGATTTAAACATGTCCAAGAGTATGTGCTTAAAACAAGTGAACCAGTGCTGATCGAAGTCATGACCGAGCGCTTTCGCGGTCACTCCATTTCTGATCCTGGAATTTATCGCAGCAAAGAGGAGTTAAAGGCTTGCCAGACGCGCGATCCGATCATCTTACTGCAAAAGGCTTTAATCGAAAATGGGATTTTAGATGAAGAAAGGGTCAAAGAGATGGATGCAAAAGAGAGAAGTTTAGCAGTAGCGGCCATGCAGCATGCGGAGCTTTCTCCATGGCCAGATCCGATCACATTAGAAGAAGATGTATTTGCAGAATAATAGAGGATAACATGCCACTTGTAGAGATGAGAGAAGCCATTAGGCAAGCCCTAGATGAAGAGATGACTAGGGACGTTAATGTATTCATCATGGGAGAAGAAGTTGCCGAATATAACGGCGCTTACAAAATCACCAAGGGAATGCTCGCTAAATGGGGACCAAAACGGGTGATCGATACTCCCATTGCCGAACTTGGCTTTGCAGGGCTTTGCATTGGCGCTGCCATGACAGGGCTTCGTCCGGTCGTTGAGTTTATGAGCTTTAACTTTTCGTTTGTGGCATTTGATCAGATAGTCTCTAATGCGATTAAGATGCATTATATGTCTGGCAATCGGTTTTCTGTGCCGATTGTATTTCGAGGCCCAAATGGCGCAGCGGCGCAAGTTTCAAGTCAACACTCCCACTGCGTTGAAGCTATTTACGCCAATTTTCCAGGGCTTATCATCATTGCTCCAAGTAACCCCTATGATGCCAAGGGGCTTTTAAAAGCAGCGATTCGCAATAATAATCCGGTGCTATTTTTAGAATCAGAGCTCTCTTACGGCGATAAAATGGAAATTCCGGAAGGGGAGTATGTCCTTCCCATTGGAAAGGCCAATGTCGTGCAAGAGGGAAAAGATGTGACGATTGTGGCCCATGCGCAAATGATTAATGTTTGTAAAAATGTGTTAAAAGAGCTTACGAAAAAGGGGATTAGCGCAGAACTTATCGATCTTCGCACCATAAAACCTTTAGATATTGCGACAATTGCAAGCTCTATCAAAAAAACAGGTCACGCAGTTCTTGTCGAAGAGGGGCATATCTTTACAGGGATCACATCAGAAGTAGCCTTTCAAGTGCAAGAGCATTGCTTTGATTATCTGGATGCACCGGTTACAAGAGTATGTCAAAAGGAGACGCCGATGCCCTACTCAAAGGCCCTTGAGAAAGAAACAATGCCAAATCCACAAAGAATTTTAGACGCAGTATTAAAAAATTTGGGAAGATATTAATCATGCCATTTACACTTACAATGCCAAAATTATCACCGACCATGGAAGAGGGCACGATTACCCGCTGGCACAAAAAGGTTTCAGATTTTGTAGACGCTGGCGATTTGCTCTTTGAAGTCGCAACTGATAAGGCAACAGTTGAATACCATGCGCTAGATAGCGGATATCTTCGACAAATCATTGTGGGAGATGGTGGGGGAGCTGTTGTCAACCAAGCCGTTGCCGTATTCACTCTTAAAAAAGATGAGAGCATTGAAGGGTATAAGGCAGAAGGGGTACAACTTGAAAAAAATGAGGTACCCGTTGCAAAAAAAACGCCTTTAGCTGAAGAATCATTTGAATCTGCCCCACCACTGCCGCAAGCTTTCGCTTCTTTTAAGCAAGTGGTCTTTACTCCCGAGCCGCCATTTGCAGAGGATTTTGGATTTCAAGAGCCATCTGATGGGAGAATAAAAGCATCTCCTCTTGCTAAGCGCCTTGCAAAGGAAAAAAAATTAGATTTAAGCACTCTTAAAGGATCAGGGCCAGGAGGAAGGATCGTAAGCGCTGATTTAGCAAAAGCGCAATCCTTAAGTATCGTTACATTTGGACATAAGGCAAAACCTGAAAAAAACGCCGGATCGTATCATGAAGAGGGGCTATCTCCCATAAGAAAAGTTATAAGTCAAAGGCTACAAGAGGCAAAGTCTTCAATTCCCCATTTTTACGTTTCGGTTAAAGTGGATGCAGCGCCTTTAATGCAGACAAGAGATCAACTAAAATCTTTTGAAATTAAATTGACTGTCAATGACTTTATAGTAAGAGCTTCAGCACTTGCGCTAAAAAAACATAAAGAGATCAATAGCGGCTTTAATGGAGCCACAAATAGCATCGTCCGTTTTGAAACGATCGATATTTCTGTTGCGGTAAGTCTTGATGCAGGGTTGATTACCCCCATCATTCGCCATGCCGATTGTAAAAACATTGGAGAAATCTCGGTAGAAATGAAGGCCCTTGCTCTTAAGGCAAAAGAGGGTAAATTGACTCCGCAAGAATATAAGGGAGGCTCATTTACGATTTCAAATCTTGGAATGTATGGCGTTGTCGATTTTATCGCCATCATCAATCCTCCTCAAGCGGCCATCCTTGCTGTAAGTGGCATCCAAGATGTGGCTATTGTAAAAGAGGGGCACATTGTGCCTGGAAAAGAGATGACATTGACTCTATCCGGCGATCACCGCGTGATTGATGGGGCCCTTGCAGCCCAATTTCTGAACACCTTAAAATCACTTTTAGAAAACCCGGCCGTTTTAGTGATGTGACAAATGGACGATCTAAAGAACTTACTGCATGAAAATAGGCGCTTTTCCCCAAATCCCCAATTTGTGTCGAGAGCGAAACTAAATCGCTGCGAGGAATACGATAAAGAATACCTGAGATCAATTGAGAACCCTAGTGCCTACTGGCTTGAAAAAGCAAGTGAATTATCCTGGATAAAAACTCCAAAAGAAGGGTGTCACTACGTTTGGGATAGTAAGGCTTTAAACATTCAGCATAGCTACTTTAAAGATGGCACCTTAAACGTCTGTTACAACTGCTTAGATCGACATGTGGCGGCAAATGGCACCAAAAAGGCGATCATTTGGCAAGGGGAAGAGGACGCAAAATGTCGCTTCCTTACCTATCAAGAGCTTCTTACCCAAGTTTGCCGCCTCTCAAACGCCTTAAAAGAAATGGGGGTTAAGAAGGGGGATAGAGTCTGTTTATACCTTTCTTTAGTGCCAGAGCTTGCCATTGCCATGCTTGCATGCGCGCGCGTAGGAGCCATTCATACCGTCGTCTTTGGGGGCTTTAGCGCGCACTCTTTAGCTGGCAGGATTAACGATTGCAGCTGCCGCTATGTCATCACTTCCTACCAAGCTGCACGGGCCGGTAAAGTGCTTCCATTTAAGACAATTGTCGATACAGCTCTTGCAACAAGTCCAACAGTTGAAAAAGTGTTGGTACTTGCCGGAGCAACTGCTGGGTGTGCGATGCAGCAGGGTAGAGATTTTGATTACCATACACTTGTAGACCGGCAAAGCAACGAGTGCGAAATTGTTGAGATGGGCGCAGAAGACCCTTTATTTATTTTATACACATCTGGGTCAACAGGACAACCCAAAGGGGTAGTCCATACGCAAGGCGGGTATTTGCTTTACGTCTCCATGACCCATCGCTATGTTTTTGATTTGCAGCAGGACGATGTTTATTGGTGCACAGCTGATCTTGGATGGGTTACAGGACATAGTTATGTCCTCTATGGTCCTTTGGCCAATGGAACGACGACATTGCTATTTGAAGGGGTTCCCACATATCCCGATGCTGGGCGATTTTGGCAAATTGTCGAAAAGTATAAAGTCTCGATTTTTTATACCGCGCCGACAGCGATTCGCACATTAATGGCGCAAGGGGCGCTCTACCCAAAAAAATATGATTTAAGCTCGCTTCGCCTTCTTGGCACCGTGGGTGAGCCTATCAATCCGGACGCGTGGGTGTGGTATCACACCTATATTGGCAATGGAAAGTGCCCAATAGTCGATACGTGGTGGCAAACAGAAACAGGGGGGATCATGATTTCTCCAAGGCCTGGAATTGATGCCTTAAAGCCAGGGTCTGCCATGCGCCCATTTTTCGGCGTGACTGCTAAAGTGGTCGATAAAGAAGGAAAAGAGTGCGCCATCAATCACGGAGGCCTGCTTGTCATCACATCGCCATGGCCTGGTATGATGAGAACGACATGGGGCGATCATGAGCGCTTTGTGAAGACCTACTTTCAAGATGTTCCCAATGTGTACTTTAGTGGAGATGGGGCAAGACGTGATGAGGATAGCGATTTTTGGCTCCTTGGACGGATGGATGATGTCGTCAATGTTTCCGGGCATAGAATAGGGACGGCTGAGGTTGAAAGCGCCTTTGTCTCCCACCCAAGTGTGGCAGAAGCTGCCGTTGTGCCAATTGAGCATAAGGTCAAAGGACAAGCGCTTTACGCCTTTATTTCGCTAAATCATGGTGTCATGGGAAGTAAAGAGTTAAAAGAGGAACTAAAAACCCATATCCGAAAAGAAATTGGCGCGATCGCCATTCCCGATACCATACAGTTTGCGCCCCTTTTACCAAAGACAAGGTCTGGCAAAATCATGCGCCGCATCTTAAGAAAAATTGCATCAGGCGATACTGAAGATCTTGGCGACATCTCGACCCTTGCCGATCCGTCCGTTATCCCTCAATTGTTATAACTCGAACTACCACTTCAAAAATAATATTTTTATTGACAGAATTTTAAAAAAAATTACATAAGAAAAGCACTCTGAATACAAAAGGATAAATATATGAACCCTCTTCAAGTGTACCCATCATCTTGTTTCGCAGCACCACAGCAAGTAGATTTTAGCTTAGCTGATTCTCAGCTAGTCTTACCATCCAGTGCTTTGGATTCTGATTCAATCATTGACCGCTCTGTTTTAGGAAATCGCTTAAGAGCGAATCAAAATAGACAAATTGAGCTAGTACCCAAAAGCGTTGCTGAAGTTTTGGGGGAATATATTTTACGTCCAACTTTGAATTATACGTGGCATTGCGGTTGCAAAAGTGTGAGTTGGCTAAGAGATGGTTTTGTTTCTTTGGATAAGGCTGTCACCCGGTTAATAACAATTTTTCCAGGTGCCCTTGCACAGTCTACAGCGGTGGCTGTCAGTTCCAATGATCGTTGTGTTGATTTAGAGGCTTATCGTGATACCCTTAGTTCGGAGGATCAAATTCGTCTTACCGATCCAAAATTTCATAAGAGGTATCAAGAAGCGATAAGACTGAAAAAGGATATCGATAATTTTATTTCAGACATTGGTAAACGATTTGAAACATTTCGAGATCAACTAGAGAGCTATGATCAGTCATATCGTTTGCTGGAAGAGAAAGTAACCGATATTGCAACTGAAGCTATAGCGCAAGGATTGTCTTCAAAATATTCCCTTCTTAAATCAACAAAAATCGACGTGACTTTTCCTAAAATGCAAATGATGGTGGGATCTAAGCACACCAACATTGTCGTTAAAAAAGGAGAATTATGGATTAACATGGAAAATATGTTAGGTGTGATAAAGCAGGAAAATGCTGCAACTATCACAACGGATGCTTTAGAAGAGAGAATAAGAAAAAAATTCAAAGAAGGTGGCAGCATTGCTCTCGGGGTCATTTATAATGAGTATAACAAAACTCCACATACTGTTGAACAATTTAAAAGAGTTTTTTCTGATGATTCGATTGCAATAGCTGGAACATTCATAAAGGAAAAAAAACACGAGATATTAAAATTGGCAGAAGATTATACTCAATTAGTTCGTGCTTTATTTGATAAAGACCATGAAAAAATTCGAAAATCGATTGTGTTAAGAATTAAAGAGATTTATAATGAACAGCAAATTTTAATTAATCAAATTAATGATCGAAATAAAAAAGATGGGAAAAAGGAGAGGTATAGCATAGAAAACATGCTGCCAGATGAAAATGGCTTTCCTTCTGAATGGAAGGTTGTGAAGAAATGGCCCGGCACAATATATGGCGAAAATACGGATATTTGTTTTCAAATTTATCGTGAAAAATTACCAAAACCTGTGACTCCAGACTATACCTAGTTCGAGAATGGCTAAATGATTGCCGGTTTACATCGCTCGTAAAAGTTTACAATCGATAGACCCGGCTTATTTTGATAGGAGGAAAACATGGCAATAAATTCGGTTAGCAGATCATCTCAGTCTGTTGCTATCTTTAATAAAGCATCACTACAATTGGAAAGATTGTTAGCTCAGGAAGGGCTATCCATAGCAAAAGCTAATGATGTTTTTAAATCTATCATTTCAAATATGTCATCCATGTACACTAAGTCTAATGATGAAAAGAAAATCATAGCAAAGCTGGTAGTTGAAGGAATTAAAGAACTCATTTTATTTACCGATGTTGCCTTGCGAAAATTAGAATTAACGCATTCTGAATTAAGAAGTCAACTAATTGGCGAAACGGAAAGATTTGCTAACGCAACAGAAAGAGTAAAAGAAGTTCAGTTAGTAATTGATGAGATAAGCGCAAAATTAGCGGGCTTAAATGAAAAAAAAAGGCAAGCTGAAAAATTATGTAAGAATACAGAATGGAAAATGTCTTTGCTAAGAACACAAATTGCCAAAGAACGAACACAGCGAAATGATACTTTGTTAGATTTCAATCCGGTTATTGGCGCTGCAAAGAAAAGTATTGCCTATACAATGAAAAATACTAGTCCATCTACAGCCCTTAAATACGGGCGAGATTTAGCCATAATGTGCAATGGTAGGCCTAAAAAGGTAGCCTTTTTTGCTGCCGCAACCACTGCCACAATCGCTTCAACAGTTCTCTGTTATAAAGCAGCTCAATTTGCTTCATCTCTTTATCAACAGAGCACTCTTGAGCTCGAATTAAAAACACATACTGATTTAGTTCGTAATTTATCGGAAGAAATTAAGGTTGTGGCTGATGAGCTTTCCAAACCACAAGGGCATCTGGATACTTTAAAAACTCATGTTTATACTTTAAAAACAGCTATAGCTCCTCTTGAGGTTGGGTTGAAAACAATCGGAAAAGAAGTGGTCACAGTTCGGCATGCAAACAATTGTTTGCAAAAAATTTCTAATAGATATCAATTACATAAAGCTGATATTGAATTTAGAATTGAGATGGTAGATGTTGGATTGTTAGAAGACGGAGAAGTTCAGAGTATTTTAAATAGCCTTATTAGATTAGACTGACGGGCACATGTACACTCAATGGTGTCAACTTAAGATTATGTCAGCCTCGAAAGGCCGACATAATCTTAAGTTGACACCATTGTATGTACACTTACGCTAGGCTAAACTTTCACGAAGACTCATTGAGGAGGAAGTTATGAGTTGTTGGGACTCCTGGCTATTAGGTAGATTTGAGAGAAACTTTTTGCTCCTAGCATAAGATTGCTCTACTGAATTTGAAGCTACTACACTGATTTTACCCAACACCAACCAGTTCCAAGCGGAGTCTTGTATTTTATTTCTTAAATCCTCTTCTTGGTTGACCTCAGCGTAACTAGACATTTGATTTATTTTTGATAAATCGGCACACTTTTTTTTCATTGATTCCCAGTAAAGGCATGCAGCATTAAAAATTGCCTGGACTTGTCCAAGCGTTTTAACGGCTAGTTCTAAAGCGGCTACGGCCCTTTCAACATATTGTTTCTCTTGTGTGCAGCTTTGGATCCGTGTCACCAGCTCTGCTAAATCTCCATTGGCCTGCCGTTGCTCTCTTTGCAGCTCAGCTTTCCTCTTAGCAATCGATTCTCGAAGTTGATGCCCTGCTGCTTGAGTTTTGAGAGCGTCTTCTGCTCTTTTTAAAGTCACTTCTATAGTTGCTTTTAATTTTTCCTTAGTTTTTAAAATTACTTCTTGTTCCTCTATTTCTCTTTTCAATCTTATGATTTTTTCTTCGTCTTTTTCAGTCTTTTCTTCCTCTTGCTTTAATTCTTTTTTCTTTGTTTCTAAGATTTTTTCAATGGGGTCGAATATCTGAGTTATATTTGGCGGCGTCCCAGAGGGCCCTGCCTCAGATGGAGAGCTGGATTGCTGATATTCATTGATTTTTGATTTCGCTATATCGCTAAAACCTTTAATCATGGAATTAGCTGTAGCTGTTGCAGGGTTCCAAATAGCTCCTAATTCTTTAGTCATAATTTCTGTAAAACCCAGTACCATTGCTACATATGCTTCAATTCTTGCTCTTTGTTCATTTTCTTGTTCTTCCTGGATATTCTTGGCTAAGTCATCGGTCAGTTGTTTTAATCTCGCTTGTCTTGCTGTGAAGTCGACAAATTTCTCTTCGATGGATTGTCTGCGTGTTTGGGACTGTACAGCAGCACCTTCTGTTGCAATCAACGCTATTTTTGATTGTTCACATAATTTTTCAGCTTTGTGAGCCATGTCTTTAGATTGTTGTGCCATTTCATTAGCAATTTCCGAGCATTGAGAGACTATTTTAAGAGCCGCTGACACATTTGGTTTTTCTAACGCTTGAAAAGCGGTCATGTGATATTTTACGGCAAGTAAACAAGAATCCACAAAACAGTTTGCTGTCAAAACAGAGGCTCCAAGCAGACTATTATAGTCAACAAGGAGGGCAGAAACATTCTTTCGGCATTCGTTGCCACTAGTTGCTGCATATGCATATTGCAATATACGTCCTATTTGAGACAATTCTTCCAAAGATTGAGAGGTTGATATTTGTCTATAATTGAAGGTAATATCCGCAACTTTTTGTACAACGGCTGGATCTTGTCGATCAACGACCCTAATCATATCTGCTGCAGTTTCGAATGTGTAATTATTTTGCCGATCGTACAATACTAGGCTGTTTGAATTTTGTCCCAATGCGTTCATCACTTCTCCTCTCATGTTGAAAGTAAAAAACAGTATGGCCAGAAACCCCTATTCCTGTAAATTCTTTTTAAGGTCCTATCATCCTAAAAACGGCAGTTGGAGACGCTAACTTGACACAATCTCTTGAACCAGAATCATTTGCAGTGGGGCGGTCCTTCACCACTTGGGAATGTCCCGCCCCACTGCAAAGTGATTCTAATTCAAGATCTTGCGCCAATTTAGCATCTCGAACTGCCGTTTCTAGGATCATTACTGGTCAAAGAGAAAATGGGGTTAAAAGAGTTAGTGAAGCATTAGCAGAGATAAGTTATGAATTCAATATTTCCTTACTTCAGCGAGAACTAAATAGTCGCTTTCCAGGATTAGATCTTCCTTCAGTCGTTAATCCAAAAATATGGAGTGATGCAGTCATTGATTTCTTGCATTTTAATATACAAGTTCCAGAGTATTCATACCCCTATGATGCCAAGAACGTAGCACCTGCTGTTGAGTCTGGGAAGATGTTACGAGAGTTTATTGCAAGCACAAAATCAAATAAGACAGACGTTACAAGGAAATATTGCTAGCTACAAAAGCCGTTTTATAAATATGTACCTATCGTGGGAAAGCCTGTAGCTAATGGATGCCATGCATGGGGCTTTTCTACATCTGCTTTACTAAGTTGCGCAACCACTGATCAATGAGCTAATCAATAACGGAGAAATCAGCAACTTCGTTAACGCGTACTATTTCAAAGTCCTAAGTTCTGTCTTCAATTCAGCGGAATATCTGTTTTGATAAGAAACACGGCTTCCATTATAGATATATTTTTCTAAGATCCAATTAGATGAGCCCCCAGTGAGCAGTCTGCTTGTCCTATGCAAAGCATCCGAAATATAACTAATCGTATGCTGTGCTATACCTGTCGTCCATTTGCTGAGTGGATTGAACCAGTTAGTAATAATTGGAGCTGAAGTTTCAGTTGCCATTTGTATCACATTCCCCACATTTTCATGCAGCTGATTCACTGGATTTGGGATTGTTTGAAAGCTGGTGACTCGGCTTGTATCGTACTCATTTCTCACACCGGGATTGTCAAAACAAATGGCTTCGACTTTAAATCGAGAGGAAAAAAATGTAGCAATGGACGCCCCTAGAGAATGTCCTGTAACAGTTATCCTTGCTGTCGGATAGGTATCGATAATTCTTTGTATACTTTGTTCTACGCTGGAATTCACTGATTTTGGCACACCGCTAAAGCATAAATGAGAATTATCGCGCGTCCACTGCACCCACCCATCAGTCCCCTTAAAAGCCAAGATAAGATCATTTTTTTGAGTGTCAAGATAAGCATACATATCAAATTGATAATGGGATTGGGAAATATGTGCTATCATTGTCATCCCCTCAATGGTCCCTCCATTAGGCATATAGACTTGTTCAGAACAGGACAAACATCTCAACACATCATCCCAAACCTGCGATTTACCATTTGTGGCTAAAGAAGGGGCTTGATTTAAAGAAATTCCCTTTTTCAATTCTAAGACAACCCCATTATCATTGGTTTTTACAAGATGAACACCATCTGTTTTTTCAGGTTGGGTTAAAGGGGTTTTTAACGCTTGTTGTAATCGATCAATTGCTTTAGGATCGTCCATAAGACTTATAAGATCTTGCTGTCTACTGGCTTCTGCAAATAATCTTTCCACTTTAGCTTTCTGTTGAACCACTATGTTTTCTTGCTCTCTTACACTAAAAAGGTTTTTAATTGATGTTATCTTTCCTTTTCTTAAACAAGCCCCTTCTACTCCATCTTTCGTCAACTGTATCGTCCCTTCCGGTCTTTTTGAAGTTTCCACATTAAACAATACTTTTTTGTCGTTTCCAATCTCTCCTAAGATATATTGCCGATGTTCTTCTTTAATATTTTGACCATTATAAGGACCATCCATAAACTTCCATTTTTGCTTGATCATTCGTGAGATCTGTAAATTGTGCTCCTTATTCGCTTCAATAATCTTGTCAGCGAGAATGGCTTGATTTTGCCTTAATTGTTGACTTTCAGGACCGTTTATAACGCGTTGTTGTTCTTGTTTGATTCGCTCCGCGTCTAATTGAGCAAGTTCTCTCATTTTTTCGTTTCTTAAGGCTACTTTTTGCTCTTCTTGCTTTCTTAGATCTTCTTTAATCGCTTCCTCTTTTTTCTTTTCCTCAACGTATTTGTCGTGTTCTTTGGCAGCTTGTAACGCTCCAATCACAGCCCCTGTGATACTTCCAATTGCAGCAGCTTCAATGACTCTTTCTTGAAGCGAAGGTCGAGGTGGTTGATTTTCTGGACGAGCCTCTCCAAAGCACTCTTCAAACACTTCATTCACTAAAACGGCTGTAGCGCCTCCTGCAGCTCCACCTGTTCCTCCGGCAATTCCTCCTATCACTACTTTTCCAAGTTTACTCACAGCTTCTTGAACGTTTTGTCCTTCAGTCAAGAGAATCTTTTTAGCAACTTCATTGCACAAATAAGCGGCTCCTGTTGTTGCTAAGCTTGCGCATCCTCCTGCCACAGCCCCTCCAACGAGATCAAGGGGTTGGATATCATGAGTTACATCTTTACCTGATAGAGTATTTTGAGTTATTTTCGCAGCTGCTCCGCTACAGGCTCCTCCTATAGCACTAAAAACAGTTGCGCACACCACTTTATTGGCTCCTTCAATAGCCAATTCCGATGCAATCCCACTTCCCAACGCTCCAATTCCAGCAGAGACTGCTCCTGAAACTGCTCCGGTGGCAATTGAGGTCAAATATCCTTCAAGACAGACATCTTCTTCTTTCGTCTTAATAGAGTAAAGAGTACCGCTAACTCCAGCACCTAATGCAACAGCTCCAAAAAATGGGAGTACGGCCGGCCCTGTGCATACAAGTAATGCAACTCCACAAATACTGAGGGCTCCTCCCCCTAAAAAGGCGAGTGCTTGATTTAATCCTCCACCTGCAAGACCATAAGGAGCAATGACGACGATTGGCTCTTTCTCATGATAGATAATTTGAATAGAGAAGACTCTCGATTGCTGTCTTAAACGTTTTATCATGCCTAGAAGATGTGCCTTCATGATAGAGTCTTTTTGGTCGTTTTGTGAATGAATTAATTTTTCAGTCAGCTCAGCCGGTGCATTTGCAAAAATGATGTTATTGGCTTTTTTGACAATCCCAAATTGGTCGATAATTTCAAACGAAAAGCCTTGGCTATCGGTATTTAAATGAAGAATAGACCCATCTGCCAATTTTACTGAATCAGAAGAAATGGGATTTATCGGAAGGGTATTAAACGTTTGCAAGGGGGAATGAATTCTTGAAGTTATGCCAGCCATAAATTTTCCTTTAAAAAATTTCTACAAAAGATTTTTCGACCTTCCATTAGGTTTTGTGAGAACAATTGCGTCTTCTTCTCCATTTGAACCCCAGAGAGTGCCTTTGTCAGGGTAATCAAATTGCCTTTTATGCCACGCGCATCTTTTTATTTTAACAAGGATTTCATTTTATGCGAAAGTTTATCGAATTCTTTCGGTGTACATTTTTAACGAATAATGTGAAATCAAAGTTTTGATCAACCAATAAAAAAACATCTCTACCATGATCTTGATAAACTTGCTGGTACTTGGTCGGAAGAAGATTTTAAAAATTTTGCAATAACCACAAATGTCTTTGAACAGATCGATGATGAGTTTTGGGTATGAGACCTATTCTTATCGATACAAATGCTTATGCAGCCTTTTGATGGATTGATAATAGCAAGCACCATTACAGATATAATTATTTGATTAGACTTCTTTCGAAACTAAAATCCCGTGCCTCTGCCTGTGTCCGTGCCTCCATCCTATTACTCATATCTTTTCTATCGCTGCTGCCGCAGCTTGATTATCAACTACTTGCAACCCCACATTCCACGTCGCATCGCTCCGTTTCATGCGGGGCTATCACACTTTGGTCACTGCCGTGACCAGCGGCGGCAGCCGCTTTCAGTGCAGCAGCCCCGCATGAAACGGAGCGATGCGACGTGGAATGTGGGGTAGAAGCGAAATAAAATTAGAGCTGCGGCAGCAGCGATAGAAAAGATATGGGTAATTAGGATGCAGGCAGAGGCAAGGGATTTTAGTTTCGAAAGAAGTCTATTTTTTTAGCGGGAGTTGCGAAGAAGTAAAAGAGACACTTGAAATTTAGACATGTATTGTGATATGGTGTCTTATAAGCGCACTCAATTAGGAATACTAGTTGAGGTGTAGGTTTGGAAGGTGTGAAGAGAAGGATTCACCTTTTACGAGGACAATTTTTTTAAGCAAATTCACCATTTTTACCTTAAGTTTTACAAAAAACTAGGTAGTTACATAACGAAAACGAGAGATATATGTCAGTAGAAGAAGTAAATACAAGTGTTAAAGCCTTGCCCACAGTGGGACCATTTGAGGCATTACATACAAGAGATGCAGTGAATACGGGTGCAATGAGTTCTGTAGCGGCCCGTATCGGCGGGATTTCGAATGCCCTTCACAAAAGCACTCCTCCTGTCAGAAAACCAGCGCAAGCCTTGCCTAATTTAGAAGAAAGATCCTCTTGCCAGCCGGATAAGGCAGGCCCCAATGTTGTTCATGAGTCCCGAGCAACTAGTACCAGCGCCTTTGGCTCAAGTTTTTGGGGAACCCCAACGCCAGACAAGGGCGTGAAAGGGCAGGCTTTGTTGGAAGCTTTGCAAAGAGGTTCTATTCCAGACTCAGCACAAAAACCTCAAGCTAACTCAGCACTTTCAAGGCGAGGTTCTGTTCCCAATTTACCCTTAAGTGCTGAATTTCATCGTTCCCCATTGACGAGGAGTTTGTCAAATCCTGACCTATTCTTTGGATGTTCATCGCCAGGTTTCTCGCCTTTCCAGCCGAAGCAGTACGTATGGGGCCTAGCATCTAGTGAGTTAATGCAATCTGCAGTTGATGCGGAACATAGGACACCTGCTATAGAGACACAAGGCACTGCAGTACCCGCAAAGAAAAAAAATGCCGCTCAAAAAGTTAAGCAACGCGTAAATGCTGTTGTTCAGGGAATAATCAAGAAGCTTTCTTTTCTGAAAGCATGTCTTACTTCTTTATTTCCTTGGAAAACAGTTGTAAGGGTTCAACCTAGAAACGGTTAGTCTGTGCTATCCCGAAAGAGTCAGGGCTAAGACGAATTTCCGAAATGTAGAAAAATCGTCAGTAAGAGTTTTATAGCTTACCTTTAACTTATCTTGGATGGCTTTTAATTCTTCTTCCTGCAGTTCACAGTCGTAAGAGTGACGGATGAAATGGCGAAAAGCCCTGATTTTGTCTAAAAGTAAGAAGCTTTCTTGTGACAAAACCTTTGGTCTAATGTGTGGGATTTCGGTGTTCAACCTGATAAGCAATTCCTTATGATACATCGTAAGATCTTGAATATGATTTTCAAAGGCTTTGGCAATCTGTTTTAAAAGGTCTTCAATTGACGTATAAAATTGCTGCGTTTTAAGGGCAAAGACATATCTGAATTCATAAGATGAGACATCAATGCGAGCGAGTTCTTTCCATAATTTTTCCACGAGAAGTAACTGTTTATCATAATGGCCCAATAAAATCGCATATTTTTCCATCTACAGTACCTTGTAACCTGATTTAAGAACATGTTCTTGAAAATGGCAGTTTTCAAAAAGGATCACTTCCACATTTTTTCCAATTAAAGTTTCAAGTTTAGTCCACAAGTCAAATCTATCCCCAGTGAAGTTTTTAACAACGATATCGACATCTGAACGTGGATGGAATGTATAAGGCTTGGTGATGGATCCGACTAAATAGACTTCAACATTTGTGTGTGCAAAGAGCTCTTCTAAACAATGGATTGCTTTTTTAAGAACGTAACTCCTCTCTTGCTCACTTTTTTCCATGATAAGAGATTCCCTGTTTTCTAAAAATTTCTTTGCTTGATTGATATCAAATTGGTTTTCCATAAATACAGCATATCACATATCGATAATTGATACCAAAAAGATGGGAGGGTTGCCTTCGTTCGCTTGACGCTCACTATGACCCAGGCTTTAGGAAAAGTTATCGATCATTGAAATTCTTTTTTCTAAATCATTAATTTGCTGAATGGTCGATTCTATGTTGCGAAGGCGAATGGAGACTCTATTGTGCTCATTGATGGGAAGAGCTGGGACGCCCCCATATTTTCCGGCTTTAAGAATTGATTTTGTAATACCAGAGCGCCCTGCAATCATCACCTGATCGACTATTTTAAGGTGTCCGGCAATGGCTGTTTGGCCACCTACAACGACGTGATTGCCAAGTTCAGTTGAGCCTGCAATGCCCGTTTGAGCGACGATAATGCAATGGTGTCCAATTTTAACTCCATGGCCGATTTGAACTAAATTATCGATCTTAGTGCCTTTGCCTATGATGGTGGCATTAAAGCGCGCTCGATCTATGGTCGTATTAGCGCCTATTTCCACATCATCTTCTATGATTACCACACCCACTTGATTTAATTTTGTGTGAACCCCAAAAGCATCTGTCGTATAGCCAAAGCCACAAGAGCCAATGATTGCGCCAGGCTGAAGCGTCACGTTGTTGCCAATCTGGCAGCGCTCGCGAATGATCACACCTGCATGGATATGCACATTATCGCCAATTGATACGCCTTTACCGATATAGGTGCTAGCGCCTATTAGGGCATTTTTCCCGATGCTAACATCTTCATCGATCACCACATGAGGGGCAATTGTCGCATTTTCATCGATCTTAGCCTTTTCGTGAATGGTGGCTGATGGGTGAATGTTAGAAAAACCTGTAATGTGATTAAGTTTGTCGCCTAAAAATATTTCAACGACCTGTTGATAGGCCCTGGATGGGTCGTCATTGATGAGATAGTTTTTGCCATCATCAAGCGCTGTGTTTACAGAGACAAAGATGATACCAGCTTTTGAGGTGCGCATCGCCTTTTCATAATGAGAATTAGCTAAAAATGAGACATCATCGCTTTCTGCAGAGCGCAAATCTGCAATATTGCACACCCTTTTTTGAGGATCACCCACCATTTTAGAGTGGGTGATTGAAGCAAGTTCGGTTAAAGTGAAGCTTTTTTTTATCTCCATTTTATACGCTATTGACTCTATTTTTTAACGTCTACTGCAGGAGTTGGGGCAGGTGCTGCCGCAGCTTGCTCTTTTTCGCTATTGTCGTTTGTAAATGTTTCGTCCATGATTTTGATGATGATTTGGGAAATATCTACGGCAGATGTGTTGTAAAATGCAGCTTCTTCGTTGATGATTAGATCGATCCCATGAGTTTTAGCGGCCTTTTCGCATGCTTTTGTGACATCTTGCGTCAGCTTTTGCACAATGGCGACATTGGCTTGGCTAAGCGTTTGGTAAAACTGGTTTTGTTGTTGCTGATATTCTTGGCTAAGCGAGCGATATTTATGCTTAAGATCGGCTTCAGCTTCAGGTGATAGGCTGTCTAGATAATCCATATCGTTAAACTTTGCAGAGACGTCGGATAGAGTTTTCTCTTTCTCGATCATGATCGTTTCCATCTGCTTTTTCATCCCGTCAAAGCCTACCTGCTCTTTTTGGCCAACTTTAGATTTTTCAACGCAGGTCTTAAAGTTGACAAGGGCAATTTTTAATGGCTTTGACTGTTCAAAAGTTGCAACATCTGCCGCAATCGCCTGCAAGGCATAGGCCGATGCAAAGAAAAAAGAAAGGATTAAGGTCTTAATTTGACGCATGTTTTTCATGATTTTCTCCTTATAAGAGGTTTAAAACGCTCCACCAAAGCTAAAAAAGAAGTTTTTGACAACGCTTTTCTTTGGGGCATTAAGTGGGAAGCCAAGCCCTATCACAATAGGGGGCGTCCCTTCAATTAACTTTAAATTTAAGCCAAAGCCAACAGAGGTCCACATGGTGCCAAAGTCCCATACATTAAATGAGAGGTGGCCTGAATCGCAAAAAAGAAAGGCATCGATTTTCTTATTTATAGTGCGGTAGTACTCAGCTGAAAGAAGTTGCAAAGACATCCCACCCATTGGATCGTTGCGACTAAATTGGGGCCCAAGTTTATAGACTTTATAACCGCGGATGGTGCTATCGCCACCAAGAAATAATCTCTCTTCAATTGGAATGCGCGTTCTTTTTGTATCAAACATCGGCACAACAAAGCGCATGTCGGCTCTAAATTTTAATACTCCAAGCTCACCTGCCGGGATGAAGTATTTGTTAAGATACCCTAAAGACATGAAGTTGCGATGCCCGCCAAAGCCTGCGACCTCTTGCTCAAGCTTTGATTTAAATCCTCGCCTTGGGAAGGCAGGGTGATCTGTTGAGTCGTAGTTTAAGTTGAGGCCAATTGCGGAAATGACCCCGCTATTTTTTGCCTGTTTTTCAAGGTCTTCTCTTAAGCCCACATAATCTCTTTGTAAACGCTCTACCTTTTCTTGATCGCCAGCTTTTTTAGCAAGTTCTATTTGTTCTTGAATTTTAGCTTCTTTTTTCAATACGTGTTTATGATGGATTTCGACATCTGTGTAGGTTAGTCTATAGTGCGTTCCAAAGCGCAAGAAAGGATTTAAAGGATAGGCGGCGTGAAGTGTAAGTCCTGATGAGTTAATGGTATAATCTTGCGCAATGAAGCGATTTGTGGCTCTTGTCAGCTCAAACCCGACAAGCCATTTTGTGTCTTGAAAAAACGGCTTTGTCCAGGCAAGCGTGTATTTGCGGCTTTTATATCCAATCATCGCATTTAAATTAAGATATTCTCCACCCCCTCGCAATGTGCGCAGCCCTTCACTCATAAAGCAGCCAAGGCCGGCATGATTGAAGTTTCTTTCGGAGATACCAAGTTCAAGAAAAGCGCTCTCAGCGCTGCTGATTCCAACACTTGCCTTGATATTCCCAGTAGAAGTTTCTTCTACCTCTATATGAACATCGCGATAGTGTCCCCCAAGACCGCCTGGTCCTTCAGAATGTACGGCGTAGACGTTAACATGTTTAAAATATCCGATATTTTCAAGGCGGCTTTCTGTCACTTCAAGCTTTAACGTATTAAATATCTCCCCTGGAATTAAAAGCGTTTCATGGAGGATCACGCGCGTTTCAGTTGAGTTGTTGCCAAAAACCTTGATGAGACCGACTCGATATTGTTCCCCTTCTTCAATCGTAAAGTGCACATCGTACGTGTTTGATTCGGGATTGAGGTCAGTTTCAAAATCGATCACTGCATCGATATACCCTTTTCGCCCATAGAAGTTTGTGAGCCTCTTTATCGTATTGCGGATGGCATCAGGAGAAAATGAGTTGCCTTCTAAAACGTTAATTTGCGCTTGAATCTCTTTGTCAGTAAAGAGCTTATTGCCTTCAAATGTAATCGGTCCAAAACTATATACCTCGCCTCGATTGGCGATGATTTTAACAACTATTCTATTTTTTCTCACCGATTCGCAAAGGGCAACTTCTATGGTCGCATCGGCATACCCTTCGTTTTGGAGGTAATTGATGATGGCGAAGCGATCTTGTTGCATCATGTCTTCATTATAGGTGCCTTCGTTGTTGTACCAGCTGGTCAAGGCAAAAAAGCGCTTCGTGAGCATCAAATCGACGATGGCTTCTTCCTCTTCTTTTGCAAAGTTTTCAAAGACGATCCGCTGTATCCGTCCAGCTCTTCCCTCATCGATATTGATGGTGATGTCGACACTATTTGAATCTTCACAAAAATTGATTTGGTAGTCTAATTGAGCTTCAAAAAAACCATCCTTGACATAGTAGGTTTTTAGGGCATGAAATGCCTGATTAAACGCTTGCCTATCGAATGAAGAGCCGGCTTTAATATTGAGCTCTTTTTGGAGTTTGCTAGAGGAAACCCTTTCATTGCCTATCCACGTGATAGAGCCAATGCTCGGCTTTTGCCATATTTTTAAAGCGATTTGCACCTGATCGTCTTGACATTCAATGGTTGGTTCTACCTTATCGTAATCTTGTATCAGCATTTTAAGATCTGAGTCAAAATCGAGCTGGGAAAAGGGGGCACCGACCCTTGTCTTCATCCTCGGTTCAATAATCGATGCACTGATGTTATAAAGGGGGTTGCCACATTCAATTGAGATGTTGCCAACGATTTGGTTTTCATATTGAAAGGGGGCAGCTGAGACGTTTAAGGGGACAAATAGAGGAGCAAAGGAAAAAATGTATAAAAGCAAAGCGAAAGCGTAACGAGTCATGATGATCCTTAAAATGCACTACATATAAAAATGTAGGGTAATCATAGGTGAAGGGGGATAAATTTGGAAAGCGAAAAATGAAATATACCCAAACAACCTAAAGCACTCAAAAGTTTCAGCATAGTCACCCGAAAAAGATGCCCAAAAAAATTGCATAATATTCCTAAGAGTGATAGACTTTAGAGCTATGAAAAAATTGTCATCAGACGTTAACTAAGGTATTAGGTAAGATGGAAAAACCGAAAGCTCGCATCATCGGGCTGGGGAAATATTTGCCTAAGCGAGTCCTCACCAATGGCGATCTTGAAGCTTTAGTCGACACAAGCGATGAATGGATCACAACGCGTACAGGTATTAAAGAAAGGCGCATTGCAGAGAAGGCTGAATGCACATCTCATATGGGCACATTAGCAGCAAAATCGGCACTTTCTGATGCCAACATCGCATTAGATGCGATCGATTTTATTTTAGTAGCTACCATTACCCCTGATTACGTCTCTAATTCAACAGCCGCTCTTATCCAAACGCAGCTTGGCCTCTCCAATATTGCTGCATTCGATCTTCAGGTCGCTTGTTCTGGTTTTGTGTATGCGCTTGTGACGGCAAAAGCGTTTGTTGAATCGGGGATATATCGCAACGTATTAGTGGTTGCGTCTGAAAAAATGTCAAGTTTTGTCGATTATACGGATCGATCGACTTGTATATTATTTGGCGATGGCGCAGCAGCAGCCGTTGTCTCATCAGAGGGGAGCGGCTTTACAATTGGGGCTTCATCACTTGGCGCTGATGGCAAATATTCAGAGCTTATTTATGTGCCGGCAGGTGGCGCAAGAAATCCGGTTTCGCAAGAGACTGTGGCATCTAAGCTTCATTATTTTAAAATGCAAGGGCAAGAGGTATTTAAACTTGCTGTACGAAATATGTGCCAGACCGCTAAAGTGTGTATGGATCAGATGGGATTAAGTAGCCAAGACATTAAGTGGGTGGTGCCTCATCAGGCCAATTCGCGTATCATGGAAGCTGTATGTAAGGGGATTCAGATCCCTGAAAGCCAAATGTATAAGACAATACATAAGTATGGTAACACTTCCGCATCTAGCATCCCAATTGCCCTACAAGAACTAATTGAAGAGCATCCAATTGCTTTGGATGAAAAAATCCTTCTCGTGGCGTTTGGAGCAGGGCTTGCTTGGGGTGCGTTAATACTTACAAAGGTTTAATGAAATGATAGGTAATAAATGTGCATTTCTATTTCCTGGGCAAGGTGCTCAGTATCCGGGTATGGGAAAAGATTTTTACGACACATTTCCTATTGCCAGGCAGACATTTGAAGAAGCCGATGATCTTTTAAAGCGTAAATTATCGTCCATCATCTTTGGCGACAATGAGGTTTTATTAACAGAAACAAGAAATAGCCAACCGGCAATTTTTGTCGTCTGCATGGCCATTTTAAGAGTCATTGCCCTAGAGTTTCCGGATATAAAGCCTAAGGTATGCTCAGGGCTTAGCCTAGGAGAATATACTGCGCTCACTGCTGCAAATTACCTATCCTTTGAAGATGGGATAAAACTTGTGGCCAATCGATGCGCCTTTATGAACGATGATTGCGTGGCATATCCAGGAACGATGGCGGTCATCTTAGGACTATCTGCTGGTGTTGTCGAAGAGATGGTAAGAGAGTTACAGCTGCCAAACGACCTTTGGGCGGCAAATTTTAATTGCCCGGGGCAAGTTGTGATATCGGGAACAGCGCATGGAATAGCCAAGGGTATAGAAGCAGCAAAAGCCAAAGGGGCAAGGCGCACTCTTCCCTTACAAGTGCATGGCGCTTTTCATAGTGGACTCATGAAAAAAGCCGGAAAAAGACTTGTGGAATATATCGAAGCCACAGCTTTTAAAGAGAGCTCAATTAATGTGGTGATGAATGTCACAGGAACATCTGCTAAGGGGATTGCAGACATTAAGCAAAACCTCACTCTGCAAGTCACACATTCTGTCCGTTGGGAGCAAGGGGTGCGCTATATGATGGAAAATGGGGTTGATATGTACCTAGAAATTGGTCCAGGTACTGCTCTTACGGGATTTAATGGCAAAATTGGGGTAAAAGGTCCCTCTTTAAATGTCTCAACAGTTGCCGATTTGCAAGGTCTTAAGGTTTTTTACACCCAAACTGCTTAAAATTAGATGATAAACGGGATGGATTACATGAATAACTTACTTAAAGGCAAGACTGCTTTAGTGACAGGCGGAACAGCCGGCATTGGAATGGCGATTGCGAAGGAATTTGCAAGTCAAGGGGCCTATGTAGCGATTTTTGGTACGAATGCCTTAAGGGGAGATAACGTCGTTTCTGAGATGAAAGCTCTTCCCGGCTGTGATGGGGCCTCGTTTTATAAAGTCGATGTCAGCTCTTTTTCTCAAGTGGAAGAGGCTATTAAGCAGATTTTATCTGAAAGAGAAAAGGTCGATATCTTGGTCAATAATGCTGGGATTACACGCGATCAGCTGCTTATGAAAATGACTGAAGAAGATTGGGATCAGGTCATGGCGGTAAATGTCAAATCCTGCTATAATACGTGCCGAGTGTTAACCCGTCAGTTTTTAAGAGCTAAAAAAGGTAAAATTATCAATATAGGCTCTGTCGTGGGGATCAAAGGAAACGCAGGGCAAGTGAACTATGCAGCGTCAAAGGCTGCGATGAATGGGTTGACAAAAGCTTTAGCAAGGGAGCTTGCATCGAGAAATATACAGGTAAATTGCATAGCTCCTGGCTTTATTTCCACCCCGATGACAGATGGGATGACGGAAGAGCAACGGATAGCGACTTTAGCTGAAATCCCGTTGGGAAGGATGGGAAGCCCTGAAGAGATAGCAAAGACTGCGCTATTTTTAGCAAGTGAGATGTCAGATTATATCACCGGGCAAGTGATCGCGGTTGATGGTGGAATGGTCATGTAAAAAGCAGGTAGTTGATGATTATTCCACGAGCCCCGCAAGAAACTAACAAATGAAATGAAAACACAAAAACAAAGGATAATGATATGTCAGTAGAAAAAGAAGTGATCGACATCGTCGTCGAGCAGCTTGGTGTTGATAAAGAAGATGTGAACTTGGCAAAGTCTTTTGTAGAAGACTTAAATGCCGACTCATTGGATTTGACAGAGTTGATTATGACACTAGAAGAGCGCTTTGGATGTGAGATCTCAGAAGAAGAAGCTGAGAAATTAAGGACAGTTGGAGATGTTGTTAACTTCGTTGAGACTTTAAAAAAGAACGCGAATAAGTAAAACAAAAAGAGATTGTTTTTACAGGGCAATCGCATTATCAAAACTTTTTTTAACTACAGAGCGCACCGAGATCACAGGGGGGCTATTGAAGTGCTTTTGTGCTTTACCGCTGGCTAGCATCTTGATAACTCCTTAAGGTTTGTGGCTCCCTCTGTGATCCTTCCTCTGTGATCCTCCCTCTGTGATCTCGGTGTGTTCTGTGGTTTAAAAAAAGTTCTATTTATCAAAAGGCTAAAAGAGTATGACAGAATCGCGCACGCTTGGTGATTACACAATCATCAAACAGGTTGGACAAGGATCACTTGGCACTGTTTATCTTGCCGAGCACCGCTTCATGAAGAAACAGTGCATTCTTAAAGTTCTCCCAGAAGAGCTTTCCACAGATAGGGGTTTTGTTCAACGATTTGAAGAGAATGTGGGGATTCTTACAACGCTTGATCATCCCCATATTGTCAAAATTCACACTGTCTCCTTTGCCCAAGGGCAGTATTTTCTTGTAACTGATTGCGTCGTAGATGAATATGGCGAGACTACAAATTTAGCGCAATTTATGCTATCAAGGGGTAAGCGCTTTGATGATGAAACGCTCTTTCGCCTGATGCGGCAAGTGGCAGAAGCACTTGATTATGCCCATGCGAAAAAAGTCAATGGCAAAGGAATTTCTCACCGCAATTTAAAGCTCAATAATCTTTTAGTGTCAAAAGGGCGCGGTTGCATCGATTTGATGATCGCAGATTTTGGCTTAACGCGCATTATAGGTTCTGGAGCTGTTCTTACAAGGACTTATAAACAGGTGGCAGAAGCTTTAGGGGTAAGCTCGGTCATTCATATGCTCGGTAACCAAGACCGCTATCCAAGCCCTTCAATTGAAAATCAAAAGCTTACTCCGTTGCATGCCTCATTTATGCAGACGTATGAATTTTTAGCGCCGGAACAAAAAAAACCAGATCTATCGCCCACAATCGATGGGAAAGCAGACGTCTTTGCTTTTGGCGTGCTTGTCTACAATCTTTTGACAGGGGAATTTCCACATGGTTTTTTTCCAATGCCAAAAGAGTTATTTTCAGACAGCAGTTGGGATTGGGATATGGTGATAAGGGAGTGTTTACAGCCAGATCCTGCTAAAAGGCCAGAATTACTCGTCCCGCTGCTTGACGCAGTAAGACAGCATGCAAAAGGAATTCTTCCTAAAGGAAACAAAGATCTACCTCTTGAACATGCTCATAGCGGGGTAAGTGATTTAAATCGCACTAATTCTTTGCAAAAAGTGAGTGTGGAATTGCTTTCTCAACAAAGTCAAAATGTAGAACATATTTCATTTACAGCTTGTAGCATAAATCCTTCTAGCGATACTAAAGAAAAAGAGCTAAATACACTGCCACATTCATCCACAGCGGCATTTGCGGCAGTCAGTGCGATAGAGTCTAAAGAAAAACATTCCCACATGGTAGTTGCAGTAGAAAGTATAGTGAAAGACGATCGATCGATGGCAGGTCAATCTCTTCATCAAGAAAGTGTAACGCTAAGAGCACCAATAGAGCCCCATGTTTTAAAGCCCGTGATTAAGTCCACTCAGTTAGAACGTCCTGTCGCTGATTTGGATCCGGGGTCTGTATTTCTTATCGACACATCGGTAAAGCAATATACGCCTGAGCCAAAAGAGGATAAAAATGTTCAACCATTAAGAACTGAAATGATCGTGATTCCCGGCGGTTTATTTTATCGGGGAAGTAAAGATGGTAATAGAGACGAGATGCCCCGTCACCAAGTGCTACTTTCTAGTTTTGCAATCGATATCCACCCAGTTACGAATGAGCAGTTTGTGAGGTTTTTAGATGTGATGGGTGGGGAAAAAGACAATAACCACCAAGACATTATTCGGATGCGCGATTCTCGTATTAAAAGAAGTTCAGGAAAGCTTAGCATTGAATCGGGATATGCCAAACATCCGGTTGTAGGCGTGACTTGGTATGGCGCTATTGCCTACGCCAAATGGATCGGTAAAAGGCTGCCAAGAGAGGCTGAGTGGGAAATTGCTGCGCGCGGGGGGATGGAAAATTCCTTGTACTTTACGGGTGAAGATATCGAAAAGACGCAAGCGAACTTTTTTAGTTTTGATACAACGGCCGTGATGAGTTATGCTCCTAATGGGCTTGGCCTTTACGATATGGCAGGCAATGTGTACGAATGGTGCTATGATTGGTATGGCTATAACTACTATGAGACATCGATTCAAGAGCCTGAAGACCCGAAGGGACCATTACAGGGAGTCTATAGAGTGTTAAGAGGTGGCTGCTGGAAGAGTCTAAAAGAGGACTTGCGCAGCTCCAGAAGACATCGCAATAATCCTGGCACGGTGAATGGAACGTATGGCTTTCGATGTGCTGCAGACGTGCAATAAGAGTCTTAAGATCATTAATTATAGGGGCGCAAATGGGAATGAGGTGGAATAAAATGAATCTGATGTGTCAAAGCTTGTTATTCGTAAGCTCTTTCTTCTTCTCTCTATCGTTAACAGCTTCGTGTTGTGGAGGAGATTCCCACCCTTGGCCACCGGCTTTAAGCGCTAAGGGAGGTGTTGGATATCGGCAGGATAAGTTTAACTGGTCGATTGCAGGACCACATGGTGACCCAAATATTTTGTCTGAACTGGAATGGGAAGATTTAGAAATGGTGCAAGCATATGGCGAATTTCGCTATGTCTCTTGTACAAATTATGTGATCAAAATAGAAGGCGATGTGGGTCATATTTATAGTGGGCATAACACTGATTCCGATTATCACAAGCATGATCGTAAAGATCTGTTTTCCCGTTCTGAAAATAAAGCTGGCAAGGGGTTTGTGTATGACGCACAAGCGGCTGTTGGCTATCAATATAGATCGACTTGTTCCCGTTTTGTCGCAGCGCCTCTCATCGGCTGGTCTTTTCACGAGCAAAGCTTACATCTTTTTGATGGAATCAGCGCGTTTGAAGCCGCTCACCCCGGAACGATAAGACCGCTTGTGGCATTAGATAGCACGTATAGAGCTAGATGGAGCGGTCCATGGATTGGCGGTGATTTCACAGCAAGAGTAGAATCTTGTGCTTATGTCTTTGGCGGCATTGAGTGCCATCTGGCGCGGTATCACGGTTTAGGGAATTGGAATTTAAGGCCGGAGATTCGCTCATTTATTCAACGTGCAAATGGGTATGGGTTTATTGCAAGGCTTGGAGGTAACTGGGATATTTGGGATAACTGGTCTCTTGGAGTTCTTGGAGAATATCGCAGATTTTGTACTCGAAAAGGAAGCGACCATCTTAACGTCATAGCGGAAAATGGAGATCTTGTCTCTCTTCGCTCAAGACTTAATCTGGCGAAATGGGAAGCTGCTATGGTTTCAGCTTTTGTCAGTTGGCGCTATTAAATCTACTAGGCTTTACCAATAATGAAGAATAAAGCGATGAAAAATTAAGTGATGAAAGATATTAGGCGCCGCAAAACGAAATTTTATAATGGGACAGGGGCAACCTCTTTTCAGGTAAAAGATTTACTGACGCAGGTTTTATCGCAAATTAGCGCTGTATATCAAGATAAAGGGGAGATGATATTGGAAGCTTGGCCCTCAATCATCGGGCAAAGGCTTTCTGTGATGACAAAAGCCGATTCATACATCAATGGAATATTAACAGTGAAAGTAACAAATTCTACGTTACACAGCTTGCTAAGTCGAAATGAAAAGTTTAAAATACTTACGATTATTAAACAGCGCTTTCCGACAGCCGGCATACAAAATATCGTCTTTAAAATAGGATAAGGTTTCTCATGACAAATGAAAATAATCTAGCAGTAGATAATGCTGCAACTGCACCTCGAGAATACAACGCAAGTTCAATCACAGTCCTTGAAGGTCTGCAGGCGGTAAGAGAAAGACCCGGTATGTATATCGGTGACACGGGGTCCAATGGCCTGCATCAACTCGTCTACGAAGTGGTCGATAACTGTATCGATGAAGCGATGGCTGGGCATTGCAGCGCTATTTATGTCACCTTGCATAGAGATAATACCGTCACAATTGAAGATAATGGCCGCGGCATTCCGGTTGAAAAGCACGAGAAAGAATCTATTAAGCATGGTCGCGATGTTTCTGCTATAGAAGTCGTCATGACCGTATTGCACGCCGGAGGGAAATTCGATAAAGACACTTATAAGGTGTCTGGCGGGTTGCATGGTGTAGGTGTTTCTTGCGTTTGTGCCCTTTCCAAGAAGATGGTTGTCCAAGTCTTTAAAAATGGGCACATCTATGAGATGGAATTTGCAAAGGGCAAAGTGTTAAAGCCTTTAGCAAAACTTGGCGAAACGACAAAACGAGGCACAAAAATCTCATTTGCAGTCGATGAGACGATCATGATGGTGCGAGAATATGATTATGACATTTTGGCAAAGCGCTTAAGGGAGCTTGCGTTTCTTAATAAAGGCATTAACATCTACTTTCACGATGAGAGGAATGACGATAAGGATGATGTCCATTTTTGCTATAGCGGCGGTCTTTCCTCGTTTGTGAGCTACTTAAACGAAAATAAATCACCGATCTTTCCAAATCCCGTCTATATCCATGGGACAAAGCAAGGTGATGATGCGCCAATTGAAATTGAGGTAGCGCTGCAGTGGAATGAAACGTATACGGAAACGCTCTTTTCTTTTGTCAATAATATCTCGACTAAGCACGGAGGAACGCATCTTACAGGTTTTTCAACAGCGCTTACAAGGGTGCTTAACACCTACATTAAAAACAACAACCTTTTAAAAAGCGATAAGATCAGCATTAGCGGCGAAGATATGCGGGAAGGCCTTACCGCTGTTATCTCTGTTAAAGTGGCAAATCCTCAGTTTGAAGGGCAGACAAAGCAGCGTCTTGGCAATAGCGACGTTGGTTCAGTTGTTCAGCAGATCGTCGGGGAAGAGCTTGCGATATTCTTAGGTGAAAATCCTGTCATTGCCAAGACGATTGCTGAAAAAGCAATTATCTCAGCGCATGCTAGGGAGGCGGCGAGGAAGGCAAGGGAGCTTACCTTAAGAAAGTCGGCATTAGATAGTGGTCGTCTTCCCGGTAAGTTAACCGATTGTCAAGAAAAAAACCCGGCCAATTGCGAGATTTATATTGTGGAAGGCGATTCAGCTGGCGGATCGGCAAAAAATGGCAGAGATAGGCGTTATCAGGCCATTTTGCCCATACGCGGTAAAATTTTAAATGTTGAAAAGGCGCGCCTTGATAAAATCCTTCAGAATACTGAAGTTGGCACAATGATTTCAGCGCTTGGCTGCGGCATTGGAACAGAAGGATTTAATCTTGAGAAGCTGCGCTACCATAAGATCATCATCATGACGGATGCCGACGTCGATGGATCTCACATTCGAACTCTTCTTTTGACATTTTTCTATCGCCATATGCCAGCATTAGTTGAAAATAACTTCATCTACATTGCGCAGCCCCCTCTTTATCGTGTATCGCGTAAGAAGGCTTTCCGCTATATTCACTCAGAAAAAGAGATGGACGAATATCTTCTTGAATTGGGCAGTAGCGACATCAAAGTGCGGCTACAAGAACAAAAGGATCCAATGGATAAAGAAAGTCTTAAGGCTTTCTTAGAAACAACTCTTGATGTAGAAGGATTTGCAATGCGCCTTGAGCGCAAAGGGATCCCATTCAATGAGTTTTTAGCGCTGAAAAATAAAGAGGGGATCTATCCCCGTTTTAAAATTGAATTTGACGATGGTCCGCGCTATGCCTATTCGATTGAAGAATTTGAAGCTTTAAGAAAATCGGATGAAGAGGAAAAACTTAAGCGCCACGCCGAAACAATTGCCTCAATTCCTGAGGAAGAAAGAACAGAAGAGATGAAAGTCTTTAAGCCTCATAAGTTTCATTTTCTTGAGCTATTTGAAGAAGATCACCTTGCAGACATTGTGGATAAGCTTGCCTCATATGGGCTCTTTTTGCATCACTATCTTTATTCAGAAAATGTCTTGCTCGATATTATTGAAGATGATGGGACGCTGCACCCTTCCACATCACTTAAAAGTATCACGGAATACCTACGAGTGAATGGAAGAAAGGGGATCGAGATTCAGCGCTATAAAGGTCTTGGCGAGATGAATGCCGATCAGCTCTGGGAAACAACGATGGATCCAGATAAAAGAACCCTTATCCAAGTGACGATCCCTGACGCTGTTGCAGCGGATTATATGTTCACGATGCTCATGGGCGATGATGTCCCACCGAGGCGCGCGTTTATCGAACAACATGCCTTATCTGTTAAAAACTTAGACGTTTAAAAGGAAGCTCCCCATGTCATACACTCCAAATGAAATCATTGTCACTCGCAATATCGAAGATGAGGTCAAGGAAAGTTACTTGCGCTACTCGATGTCAGTCATTATTGCAAGAGCGCTTCCCGATGTACGCGATGGCTTAAAACCATCGCAGCGCCGTATTTTATACGCCATGAGGCAGCTTAATCTATCGCCAGGAGGCAAACATAGAAAGTGCGCCAAAATTTCGGGCGATACGTCAGGTGATTACCATCCCCATGGCGAGCAGGTGATCTATCCGACACTTGTGCGCATGGCTCAAAATTGGGCGATGCGCTATACCCTTGTCGATGGGCAGGGTAACTTTGGCTCAATCGATGGCGATCCTCCTGCTGCTATGCGTTATACGGAGGCAAGGCTCACACCGGCGTCTATGCAGCTGATGGAAGATCTGGATAAAGATACTGTCGACATGGTGCCAAACTACGATGAGACGAAAAAAGAGCCGACGGTATTTCCCGCTAAATTTCCAAACTTACTTTGCAATGGGTCGACAGGTATTGCTGTCGGGATGGCGACAAATATCCCTCCCCATAATTTACATGAATTGATTAAGGCAACTTTACTCGTTTTAGAGCATCCAGAGACAACAGTTGATGAGATTATGCGCGTGATGCCAGGGCCTGACTTCCCAACGGGCGGTATTATTTGCGGCTATCGCGGGATTAAAGAGGCCTACTATACGGGAAGAGGCAAAATTTCCTTACGGGGCGTGATTCGCACTGAAGAGCATGAAGCGGATCGCCAAAGGCTTGTCGTCGATGAAATTCCCTATAATGTCAATAAATCGCGCCTCATTGAATCGATTGCCGATTTAATCAATGCTAAATCGATCACTGGAGTTTCAGACCTTCGCGATGAGTCCGATAAGGATGGGATGAGAATTGTCTTAGAGCTTAAGCGCAACGAAACGCCAGAAGTGATCATCAATCAGCTTTATAAATTTACAGACCTTGAAGTGACTTTTGGCTGTAATATGCTAGCGCTCGATAAGGGATTGCCTCGCATTATGGGGGTTAAGAATTTTATCACGGCATGGGTTGATCATAGAATCGTCGTCGTAAGGCGCAGAACCACGTTTGAGTTGATTAAAGCAGAGGCAAGGGCTCATATCTTAGAAGGGTATTTAAAGGCGATCGATCACCTCGATGAGGTGGTGCGCATCATAAGATCAAGCGATACAAGAGACCATGCTAAGGTGGAATTAATTGCCCACTTTTCATTTTCTGAAAGACAAGCCACTGCCGTTTTAGACCTTCGCCTTTACCAATTGACAGGGCTTGAAAAGGAAAAGATTAACGATGAATACCAAGATCTTCTTAAAAAGATCGATTATTATAGACAAGTGCTCGCAAATGAATCGATGGTGCGAGATATCATTAAAGAAGAGCTAGCAGATATTGCTAAGGTATACAAGGGGGAAAGGCGCACGCAGATTATAGCTGCTGAATCTGAGATGAATATGGAAGATCTCATTCCCAATACGCCTGTCATTATCACGATATCAGAAGATGATTATATTAAGAGAATGCCAGTCGATACTTTCCGCGAGCAAAGAAGGGGAGGACAAGGGGTAACGGGCATTTCGATGAAGAAAGAAGATGCGATTAAAGGCCTTTATGTGGCGCAATCGCATGATTTCCTTCTTATCTTTACAAACTTAGGGCGCTGCTATTGGCTAAAAGCATGGCAAATTCCTGAATCTTCAAGAAAATCGAAGGGGCGTCCTCTTGTTAATCTCTTAGAAGATATTCGTCCAGACGAAAAGATTGCCACAGTGCTTTGTGTAGCCGCTTTTAACGATAGCGATTGCATTTTGATGGCGACAAAAAAAGGGGTTGTGAAGAAATCGCTTCTTAGCGAATTTAGCAATCCACGCAGGAAAGGGATTTGGGCGCTTGATATAGACGAAGGGGATGAAGTGATGGCAGCTCGCCTTGTGAAGGAAGGGCAGCAGGTGATGCTCTTTACTTATAATGGCATGGCGGTGCGCTTTGATCAAGCAAACGTTCGTCCGATGGGAAGACTTGCGCGCGGTGTTAGGGGGGCAACGCTTAAAAGCGAGACGGATATAATCGTGGGATGTGAAGTTGTCAATGGCGATGAAACGGTTCTTGTCGTCTGTGAAAATGGCTTTGGAAAGCGCTCTAATGTCGATGAATTCCGCCAAACAAATAGGGGAGGGGTTGGAGTGCGCTCTATTGTGACGAGTGAGCGCAATGGCAATGTTGTGGGTGCTCTTTGCGTGACAGATTCTGATGGGATGGTAATGATTTCTGCAGCCGGGCAAACGGTGCGGATTGCAATGCGCGATTTAAGGGTCTTAGGGCGCAATACGCAAGGGGTTAAACTTGCGAACTTAAAAGAGGGCGATCAGCTTGTCGCGATTCAAAAAATTGCAGAATCAGAAGATAGCGATGAGGTAGATGCTGAAGATCGCTCAAGCGAGCCCACTGAAAACGAACTTGTGACAGATTCTGTAGGTGACGAAGAATAAGATGTAACAAGAAAAACCTTTTAAAGGCGCCCTCCTTGCGAAAGCGGCTCATCGATCAGCTTAACATTTGAGGAAAAGAGCTTGGAAAACCCCAAGCTTGCGATTTTCCTCTTCTTTAGCCAATGGGCACAAAAGCTCTCTGATGGGGTCCGATCGGTAACATAGGTAACACTTGATTCACCAACATAGGTAACACTGGATTCACCAACATATACCTTTCGTCAATAGACTTCTTTCGAAACTGGAATCCCGTGCCTCCATCCTATTACCTATATCTTTTCTATCGCTGCTGCCGCAGCTTGATTATCCTAAAAACGGCAGTTGGAGACGCTAACTTGACACAATCTCTTGAACCAGAATCATTTGCAGTGGGGCGGTCCTTCACCAATCGGGAATGTCCCGCCCCACTGCAAAGTGATTCTAATTCAAGATCTTGCGCCAATTTAGCATCTCGAACTGCCGTTTCTAGGATTATCAACTACTTGCAACCCCACATTCCACGTCGCTTCGCTCCGTTTCATGCGGGGCTATCACACTTTGGTCACTGCCGTGACCAGCGGCGGCAGCCGCTTTCAGTGCAGCAGCCCCGCATGAAACGGAGCGAAGCGACGTGGAATGTGGGGTAGAAGCGAAATAAAATTAGAGCTGCGGTAGCAGCGATAGTACACATATGGGTAATAGGATGGAGGCACGGGCACAGGCAGAGGCACGGGATTTTAGTTTCGAAAGAAGTCTATTTTGGGGACGGATTAATAGATGAAGATCTGTCCCGAAATTGACATTAATTCATTTTTGGGACAAAATAACAGAAAAATCTGCTGAAGTCATAAAGGAAGTAAAGACAAAGATAAATGCCTTAAAGCTTCCAAAAGGGTATTCGGTGCGCTCTATTCTCATTCACGTTAATGGTGTAAGCAATGCAGTGCTTGCTGCAGATTATTTTTCCTTCATTTTAGATTTTAGCGAGCTAATGCAGGCTCC
>Ga0206944_1003_pt1 | contig 55278 bp, 43 predicted proteins | sample Alteio_BWOrgHeat_4_FD_152978 | JGI IMG/M metagenome (GOLD analysis project Ga0206944, IMG submission 152978) | Enriched cells from forest soil in Barre Woods Harvard Forest LTER site, Petersham, Massachusetts, United States -... | ecosystem: Environmental > Terrestrial > Soil > Temperate forest > O... | reverse complement strand
ATCATACCACCTTTTGGATTGTGTTCAATAGAGAGCTTTCCGTGGTGAATCTTGGTAATGGTCTTGGCGATCGCCAAACCAAAGCCAAGTCGTGAGAATTTAGTACCAGGTATTCGATAGAGCTTTTCAAAAGAAACTTCCAAAAGATCAAGTGGAATTGTTTGCCCTTCATTGATAAGAGAAATCATGACGCGGCTATGAATTTGTTTCACTTGCATGGTGATTTTTGAGTTGAGGGGTGCGTATTCAATCGCATGAAACGCTAGGTTATCAATTAAGAGTTCAATGAGATCTAAGTCTAGTAAAAGCTTTGGAAGAGGTTCTTCAATTTCAAGGTGCCAATCATATGCAGAACTTTGACTTTTTATTTTTTGAAAGCAGGAGGCAGCTAATTCTTTGGTTGACTCAGTTTTAAATTTTAAAGGAGAAAGTCCAGCGCTTAGATTGACCATTGCAGAGATGTTATTTAGAATTTTTTGCAAACTAGTAGAAGCCATGCCGATGTTTTGTGCGGGAGTGATAAGTTCTGATTTTATATGGATCTCTTTTTTTGAGGTAAGCAGGTTGACGTTGTCTTGGATGGTTAAAAGAGGACCTTCAAATAAATTTGAGATTAAATTTAAAATTGATTGATAAATTTTTTCAGCGCGGCGCTGCTGAGCTAATGTTTGTTCTTTATCTTTAGAAAATCCCCGTTTGATGTAGATAGCAAGTTGCTGGGCAACAGAGTATAGAAAATTCATCTCTTCACTCGTTAATAACTTTTTGCGAGTGGGATGAAAGATTAAAATCCCGACTAGATCGCTTGTAGTCTTTAATGGGATGTATAGGTTTTGTAAAAGAGGAAGTGTCGACGTAGACCAACCCGCATCTTTACCGTTGTGAAAAACCCAATTAGCGCAGGCCAATTCCTTATCCTCTTTTAAAAGAGTTGAGCTGGCATTTGGGGTGAAGTGATCTTTTGCCGGCTTTAAAACGATCTCACACGTGCCATTTAGTACAGAGCCAATTTTATTTGAGACCTTAAGAGAGACGTCGTCAAGCGAAGGGCCACTTGCAATTGTCTGCACAATTTCATACATGACCTCAAGAGATTTTTCTCTTTTGAGGAGCATTTCCTTTGAAATCTTTTCACGATCGATTAAAACCCCAGCGACAAGTGCTGTCAAAAGATAAAAGACGACCATGACTAAATCTTCTGTCTTTGTATCGGAAATTAAATCATTTTTTAAATCATTGTCAGGAATAAAATATAAATACCAGATTAAACTCAAAAGCAAAGAAGAAAACAGCACAGGACCTTTTTTGAAGAAAAGGCTTAAAAGTAATATGCCTAAAAGAAAAACATATCCTGCAACATGATAAGAAGCAAAGGGGAGAAGTAGGGCATTGATACATGTCATACCTAAGACAAAGACTATAGACCAAAGGTATGAGAAGTTAAAGCTTGGCGTGTTGATCTTAAACTTTTTTTCAGAAGATCCTTTTGGAAAAAGGGTCTTGCGAATGACATGTAAATCGATATCGCTGCAATTTCTCGATAGCCTATCCAGAAGTGACTCTTGATTAAAAAAGCGCGATAACCACTGCCAATTAGTTGGAGATCTACCCAAAATGATTTGCGTGACGCTTTTTTGCCTTGCAACACGCTGAATGACTTGAGCTATGTCTTCACCCGTTGCAGTAATCACTTCTGCTCCAAGATCTCTTGCGAGCGATAAAGTGTTTAAAAGTCTGATTTGATCTTCTTCATTATGAGTTTTTCCATCATCTACATGCAGGGCAATCCAAGGGGCATTTAACGTGAAGGCAAGGCGTCTTGTGATTCTGATCAGCTTTTGTGAGTGGGGGTGGTGGCTAATTGCGACAAGAAGTCTCTCACGCGTCTTCCACGCCTCACTTCTTTCAACGGTAGAAAACATCCCATGCAAATCGTGATCCACTTTTTCTGCTGCATAGCGCATCACGATTTCGCGAAGGGCTGTTAAGCGATCGATTTGGAAAAAGTGATCAGCCGCTATTTTTGATTGACTGCCTAAATAGACTTTCCCCTCTTTAAGTCTTTGTAACAGCTCTTCTGGTGTGATGTCGATGAGCTCAATGGATGCGGCTCTGTCGATGACAGTGTCTGGAACTGTTTCTCTAATGGTGATCCCTGAAATACTTTCGACAAGATCTGATCTACTTTCAATGTGCTGTACATTTAAAGTTGTAAAGACATCGATGCCGTTATCTAAAAGCTCGGTGACATCTTGCCACCTTTTAGGGTGCCTTGTGCCTTCAACATTGCTATGAGCTAGCTCATCGATAACGACGACATCGGGCTCTCTTTCGATAATTGCATCGATATTGACTTCGCAAAAAGTGCTGCCCTTATATTCTAGTTTTAAGGGGGGAATAACTTCTAAATCCTTAAGAAGTCTCGCCGTCTCAACTCTTCCATGTGTTTCCACAACGCCGATGACGACATCCATCCTTTCCGCTTTTAACGCTTGAATCGATTCTAGCATGGCATACGTTTTTCCAACGCCTGCTGCCATGCCTAAAAAGATTTTAAGTTTACCTTTTTTTTTCTGCAGCTCTTGTCTTTTTACAATTTTTAATAAGTCTTCTGGATTGGGTCGTTCTTGCTCTGTCATTGAATTATTCACTTACTAGGTTATAGATGCCATATCCTGTCTGCAAAGCTTGCGCGCTTGGAAGGAGCTGGCTAATAAACCTATTCCATTCTGTAATTGGTTTAGCAGAAACATAGATAGTATCTCCTGGCATTAGCAGGAGGCTATCATTTGGAAGGTGGATGATGTGCTCCCAAGCTAGTACATAAATTTTAGGACTTATTAAGTTACCGCGGATCACTTGGATGTTTTGCTTATTTCCGGTAAAAGGAATTCCTCCCGCATGCACAAGCGCTTCTCTAAGAGACATAAAGCCGTATGGCATAAAAACGGGTTTTGGGATGTTGACCTCTCCCATCACCATTACAGCGCTATCTGCTTTATTGGCGATGAAAATCTTATCACCTCCCCGCATGACAATATTTTGACACATATCTCCTTCGTTAATAAGCTTATAAAGATCTACTGCAAGAGGGCGGCCATCTCGCATCACGTAGCTCATGAAAAGATTTGCGTCAGGCGGAATATGGGCGTTTGCTAAGACATCATAAAGGCGCACCTTCCCATCGACTGGAACATTGGCATGTGCGACCATACCCATTAATTCCACTTTCTTTTGGAGGCGATTTTTGTAGGAGGCAAAGACTTCTACCTCTTGAATGTGAGTGCGAAATTCTCCTTCTAGCTTTTTCTTGGCTTCTTCAAGCGTAAGCCCTGCGACTTGCACGGGCGCAATGTCTGGGAGATTCACCATACCACGGCAGACTCTGAAGCCCCCCATCGATGTATTGATGAATTGAACTGCTTCCATTAAATCCCGTCTTTTGGGGTGATAGATTGTGATATTCAAAATATCATCTTCAGCTATTACGTCGTCATACTCATTCATAGCTTCTTGCGGGATCTCTTCGACATCGACCCCTTCCATTTGAAGGATGGCAAACTTGCCTTGCCGAATGGTGTATGAATCGATGACAAACTCATCTGCCCCCATGACGCAATAAGGATCGTAAGGGGCGTAGCAGCCGGTGCAAAGGAAAATGAAAAAAAGCAAAGCGCATTTCGCAAGGGATCTCATATATTTCATGACGGCTTACTTAAGTGTTTGCTGATGATGGCGGTCATTTTAAACATATCAAGAGGCTCTTTGCTGCCAAAGACTTTTGATAAAAGTGCATCCGGACAAATGAGGCGCTTATTGGTTTTATCTTGCAGATCATGCTCTCTTATGTATTCCCAAAGTTTTTTTAATACATCGCCTCTTGGAAGCTTTGGGCTTCCGACAATGGCTGCAAGTTCAGTTGTAATCTGCATTTCAGGAGAAGCTCTCACCTTTTTTTCTTTAGTGGTCACTTTCTCTTTAACACCTTTTTTCTCTTTAGCAACTTTTTTCTCAGGACTTGTTTTTATTGTAGCCTTCTTTGATGGTTCTTTAGCAGCGCTTTTTTTATCAGTTTTGCCTCCTTTTCCCTTTTTCACTTTTTTGACATAGGCAGTGCGCGGGTGGTTGACATACTTTGTCTGTACTTGGGATAGATCGTTGACGATCACATCGCATTCGGGGAATGTGGAGCAAGAGTAAAAGATTTTTCCAAATCGAGATTTTTTAGGCGTTAGATTTCCCGAGCATCCAATGGCAGGACATGGCGCTGTTTCAAGTTCGCTTAAATTGGCCTCTCCCTTTTTAGGGATATTGACAATGCCTTTACAGGTCGGGTAGTCCGTACACCCTAAAAAGGCGCCGTATCGGCCATGGCGAATTTTCATTTCCTTATGGCATAGGGGGCAAGGTTGTTCCCAATTGAAGTTTTCGGCGTATTCTTCTTTGTTAAATTCAAGCTGTTCGATCGGCGATGAAAAATTGCAGTCCGGGTACTTTGAGCAGCCGTAAAAGTATTTGGATTTAAACCAAATTTTTTGAAGTTTGGATCCGCAAAGAGGGCAATCGAGATCTGTTAAGATTTTAGGGACAAAGCCCTCTTTTTCGGCGCGCTCAACGGTTGGCAAAAAGGTAGTCCAAAAGTCTTTAAGCAAGGTGACCCAGTCTTTTTTATTTTCTGCCACGAGCTCAAGATCATCTTCCATATGAGCTGTAAAGCCTATATTCATGATCTCTTGAAAGTTATTTTCAAGCAGCAATGTCACAACTGAGCCAAGTTCTGTCGGTTTTAGACGCCCCCCTTCTTTAACGGTGTATTCCCTACTTTGAATTTTATTCATAATCGTCGCGTACGTTGAGGGGCGACCGATGCCGGATTTTTCAAGTTCTTTAACTAAAGAGGCTTCCGTAAAACGAGGCGGCGGTCTTGTAAAGGCTTGATCGGCGTTGACATCAAGAAGATCTAAAGACATTCCTTCCTCAAGGACCGGCAGCATTTTATTTTCATCATCTTTTGTATCGTCATCAAATCTTTCTTCATAAACAGCCAAAAAGCCTTGGAATTTTATTTGAGATCCTGTTGCTCTTACCACAATGCCTTTAGAGCCACCATCTATATCGGCAGACACCGTATCGTATACGGCAGGTGTCATTTGCGAGGATAAAAACCTTCTCCAGATCAGCTGATAAAGAAGAAACTGCTCTTTCGTTAAATAGTTCTCAATAGCTTCTGGTGGATATTGAAGACTTGCAGGGCGAATGGCTTCATGGGCATCTTGCGCAGCTTTTTGTGAAGTATAGTATTTCGGTTGTTCTGGGATAAAATTTTTGCCGTAGATCTTTTGGATGTACTCTCTTGCCTCATCAACTGCTTCTTTAACAACTCTTACAGAGTCTGTACGCATATACGTGATTAGACCTTCTGGTCCCTCATTACCTAGATTGATTCCTTCATAAAGCCCTTGCGCAATGCTCATTGTCCTTGCCGAAGAAAACCCATGGTGACGGCTAGCCTCTTGCTGCAATGTCGACGTAATAAAAGGGGCAACCGGATTTCTCTTTTTCTCTTTTTTCTCCACCTTCATGACTGTATATGGTTTTTGCTTCATCCTCTCAAGGATTTCGTGAGCGCTTTTTTCATTATTGATAATTTCAAGATCTTTACCCTCTATAGGTTCTTTTTCGATCCGTTTGTTATCGACCGTATAAAGGTGAGCGTTAAACTTATGAGTATCGACATCCGTCTTTAAGGTAGCTGTTAAGTTCCAATATTCAACGGGTTTAAATGCATCGATCTCTTTTTCTCTATCGACGACAAGCTTTAGCGCAACAGATTGCACTCTTCCGGCAGAAACAGACGATTGTTTGCCGCGCTGAATTCTTCTATTTAAGATAGGGGAAATTTTGTAGCCGACCATTCGATCAAGCATTCGCCTTGCCTGTTGGGCATGTACCAAGGCAGTATCAATTTCTCTTGGGCTTTGCAGCGCTTTGAAAACGGCATCTTTTGTGATGGAGTTAAAGGAAACTCTTTTGCAATTGGTATCCGGCGGCAATATTTCTTTAATGTGCCATGCAATGGCTTCTCCCTCGCGGTCAGGGTCAGGGGATAGGTAGACTGTGTCGCACCCTTTTGCCGCTTTAATCAATTTGGCAATCACTTCTTCTTTATTTGGCATGGTCACATATTTGGGGGTAAAGTCATGCTCGATATCGATCCCAAATTCTTTTTCGGGTAGATCTCTAATGTGGCCAATCGAAGATTCAAAGATAAAATCGCTGCCCAAAAATTTACTTAGCGTCTTGATTTTGGCAGGCGATTCGACGATGATGAGCGATTTATGGATTTTTGTTTTTTTTGTCATATTTTTCTCATTTGGAATTTTGACGTGATTGTGATATTTCAAATGATTTTATGCAGCAGTTTTTTTATAAATTTTTCCGGCGAATTCTTTAATGGCCTTTTTTAAAAGTAAGCCCATCAAAATTCTTTGCACTTGATATACTGGCCATTTTGCTTTTGAGGTTAGCTCATCAATAGTCATTTCTTGATTTGACATAAGATTAAGTAGCAGCTTTTCTTCTTCGCTTAAGGAAGAATTAATCGGTTGTGAAGGAGATGGAGATTTTTTCAAATTAAAGTGAGATAAAAGATCGTTTGCGCCATCGATAAGTGCGGCTTTGCCAGATTTAATCAACATATGATTGCCGGTAAAATTCTCTTGATCAGCTCTTCCTGGGAGCGCAAAGAGCTTTCTTTTTTGCATATAGGCAGACTCCATCGTGATCATCGCGCCGCTTTTGATCGGGGCCTCAATTAAAAGAGAGCCAAGTGTTAAACCGCTGACTATTTTATTTCTGCGGGGAAAATTGTGCTTATCCGGCGGGGTCAACATCTGAAATTGACTAATGAGCGCCCCGCTTTGGCAAATTTGTTCTGCTAGTTTTTTGTTTTCTGCCGGGTAAATGTGAGAAAGTCCAGATCCGATCACAGCAATTGTTCGTCCACCTTTTAAGGCTCCTTTATGAGCTGCTGTATCAATTCCCCTAGCAAGGCCGCTTACGATCGTACATCCATTTTCAGCAAGAACTTGGCTAATGGTTTCAGCTGATTCCATCCCGTAGATGGTGGCGTTTCTTGTGCCGATGACGGCAAGGCTTAAACGATCTTGCTCAAGCAAAGATCCCTTCACATACAAATGGGTGGGAAAATCATTTGTATTTAATAAAGATTTGGGAAAAATTGGGCTTGTAAACGGGATAATTTGGACATTTTCTTTTTCTGCAAGTTTTAGATCTTGCTGCCACAATAGATTTTGCTGCCAGCTATTCCAAAAGGGGGCTATTGCGCTAAAACCTTTAAGTTCTGCAATTTGCTGCAAAGGCGCCTTTAGAGCTTTTTCTGCTGTCCCGAAGCGATCGATTAACGCGCGGATTTTGATCGGTCCAAGAGAGGGAATCGAAGACAAGATGACAAGAGATTCGATTTCATTCATATACAAATCCAAATTTTGAAAGAAAAGCGGCCATCATGCCATTTAAGGCCTTGATGACCGCTTAGTTACCTGCCACATCTTCTTAACTTTACAGTTAGAAGGATACGGTGATTCTCCCGGATACTCTTGTCACATCTTGTTTGGATGTGAGGGGCGATGCGAGAGATTTTGAATAATGCTGATTGATGATGACCTTAAGATCTGGCTCAAATAGATCCAACTCTTTAGCTTCATCAATAGCAAGTGAGCAAATATTTGGACTCACAATCTATCTCCATCTAATAATTATCATTCATCCCAAAGGTCTTGTGGTTTTTTGAGCGTGTTTGATCACTGCCTTGCGTCACCTCCCTTTTTGCTCTTGTCTCCCCTTTCAGGGTCTCCACTGTTATTGGGTTGTCTTCACGTAAAAGTTGTACCGAAATACATAGGCTTTTACATGTCGACAGGGTCTCCTTGCATTTTGTTTACAAGGTAATTTATGCGCCTTTCTTTAATTGGCTTTCTCTATAAGCGATATAGTCAGGTAAAGAAAAGGCGCCAACGGCCATTTGTTGAGATAACAAATTAAAGCCGCTCGGCTCTATTTTTATAGGCAGCTCTTTGGCATCTGTTAGCCCTGCATATTGTTTCCATTCGTGCCACGTTTTAAGCTCTTGTGTAGCATCGTGAGTTTGTTCGGATAAAATTCCTATTCTAAACAGATTCATCGCAAAAAGAGCGCTGTCAAAATTTTTGTCTTGTCCTTCAGCTTCTGTATTGACCTTGTGTTGGTGGCCTTCAATCATTTGTGTTTTTAAAGCATTAGCTTTTTCTAAAGCTTCTTTATATAGCCCTTGCTCAATGAGAAGCGTTGCGGCAGAAAATGCAGTATAAAATGGGGCAATAGTATTTTCAGTGCGCTGCAGCGCACTGGTTGCATAGGGCAAAGCTTCTTTAATCTGCCCATTTTTGATAAGTATCTCTGCTATTGCGCCGTCATATGATGCATGAAGTTCTGGATGTGCCTGCATCGATTGGGAAAGGCGCTGAAGTGCTTTTGAAGTCGTTGTTGGATCATTTGAATTGATAAGGGTATTAAAATCATTTGAAGCAGCGAGAAATTGGAGCTCTTGTCTCCCTTGATATCCAAAGCTAAAGCGGTATAAAAGAACGATAAGTAAAATAAGAGCAGCTAGAGTGTAAATCACCATCTTCCCGTATGCTGAAATCCATGCCGTGAATTTTTCCATTCGGAAAGACCCAGATTCATCGAGTTCTAAGTCGAGGTGAGATTTTTTTGTCATATCAATGCCATGGGTTAAATGTAGGTCAAAATTTTGAAAATAGCATAGGGACACACCCTAAAATCCAGCTAGACTTTAGGTTTTCAAATCAGCTAATATAATTTATCTCATAATTTCTTGCTCGATGTTTTTTTACAAGGATTTTTTACAAGGTTTTGTTATATGGAAAAAGAAGAGGGCAACGCTTGCGCATTAGATGTTATACGCGAAGTGGATATCGAACAAATTATCGTCAATCCCCACCAGCCGAGAAGTTATTTTTCCCAAGTAGAGCTTGAGGAGCTCTCGCAATCCATTATACAAGTTGGGCTTTTACACCCTCCCTTAGTAAGAGCGCTTCCTTGTGAAAAGATGTCTGAAAGAAAGATGTATGAAATCATTTCAGGAGAGCGCAGATTTCGCGCCGCGGGGCTTGCCGGTTTAAAGCGATTGCAAGTCGTGATTCGGGATACATCAGAAAAAACATCGGCGCAAGCGGCCCTAATTGAAAATATTCAACGCGTCGATCTCAATCCTTTAGAAATAGCCAAAGCGCTGCAGCGGTTAATTCAGTCGTTTCAATTTACGCAAGAGGCACTAGCAACGCAAATTGGGAAAAAGCGCTCAAGCGTTGCAAATTATTTGCGCCTCCTCAGTCTTCCCGAGAATATCCAAGAGGCCATTGCAAATGGTGTCATGACAATGGGGCATGCGAAGGCGATTTTAACCCTTGATGGGCAAAGTAAGCAAAATCTTCTTTTTGAAATGATCATGCGCGATCAATTAAATGTAAGAGAAGCTGAAAAAGTGGCTTTAAAAATATCTAAAAAGGAAAAAAGAAAAAAACTCATCTATGTCGATCGCGACTTTTATCTAGAAGAGCTTGCAAGCAAGCTGCAGCAAAAACTTGGCACTAAAGTCACCATTCAAGGAAACGGGAAAAAAGGGAAAATTCTTATTAATTACTATAGTTTGGATGATTTGGATCGCGTGATGGACGCTGTTTTGGAAAAGTCTTAAACTATACATATCCAATATGTTGTGTAACTTTTCTCTTGTTCTGTCTTTATAGAATAAAAAATAATCTTGCAATAAAAAAAGAACTATCATTCAATGGAGCAAAAGTCCTCTATCAAATAAGCTTTTGAAAAACAAAAAAAGGAAGGTTCCTTATGATGAATATGAAGAGTTTGGCAATGTTGTCCTTAACAACACTCCTTGGTTTCTCTCTTAGTGCAAACGCTGCTGTGGCATTTACAAGCGGCCAGGTTGACTTAGTTGGATCGGTAGAAGCGCGCGGATGTAGCGTGCCTGCAAGAGGTCCTGCGGGCCCTATGGGTTTTACGGGTGCTACGGGAGCAGTGGGTAGAACAGGTCCAAATGGTCCATTTGCATACCTCTATAGCAAAGAGATGACAGGACCTGTTACGACTGCTCGTGGTGGTGTCGACAATTTTAAAGCTGTGCCTGGAGGGTTATTTATTGTTAATACAGGTTCTACAGCAGGTGATTGGGGCCTTCTCGATTTTTCAACATCTTCTAACGTTCATGAATTTGGATTAGTCCTTGACCAAGATCCACTCGGTGTCAATGGCAATGGAGGCTTAGTTGCCGGATTAGCCGTACAGAAAACTGGATATTATCAGCTTAACATTCACTTCCAGGGTGACACTCTTTCGACTAGACCCGGTGCTGTTGCGAGTAAACCCGGTACTCTCGGCGATCCAGCTACTAGTTACGCTGACGATTTCACATTCTTAGCTTTAGTGGTATGGCATGGTCAAGCCAGTGATGTCATTACACCATCTAAGACCCCAGCTTTCACTGGATCGCTTAATAGCAGTCAGTTTACAGTGGTCCCAAGTGTATTGCCAATGACTGTGCCTGGCAGTTTTACCAGCCGCATACCTGCTGAACTCAATAGCACGAGCATTGTGCATTTTGACGCAGGTGATGTGATTTCTATTGTCAACGCTAGCGTTAACGGTAGCGTAGTATATGGCGGTTTTAAGGGCGATTATCCAAGAGCATTCCCAGGACACACAGTAAATGATAAAGATACAAATATATCTGCTGCGTGGACTATTGAGTACGTAGGCGACACTCTTTAAAAAGAGGTTACAAAGTATTTACACCTTAAGCCCTTTAAACGAGGCTTAAGGTGTGACTAATTTTTTTGAAATTTAACAAGAGAGAATCATTTAACATGAAATTAAAAAAAACATTGGCAGCTTTTGTTGTCGCGCTAAGCGCGATGCAAATGGCGGCATTTGCTGAGTGCGCAAGTCCTTGCGAGCCAGTATGCGCGCCTGTTTGCGCGCCGGAGTGCTGTGAAGAAGGAGAGTCTCCTTTAAGACTTTACGTAGCCCATACAGAAGGCAAATGGATCGAAAATGAAGAAGGGTATACCTCTTTTGGCGTGTTTGGCGCATTTCCTCTGGATTCATGTGGATGCGCGGAATTTGTTCCGTTTGTCGATTTGCGCGCGCACGTACTTAACGACGGCAGATTTGCAGGCAACTTTGGCGGAGGCCTTCGCTACGAGACTAACCACCGCGTATTTGGCATAAATGCCTATTACGACTATTTAGAAACACACCATGAGCACGGTCACTATGTGAAAGTAGTTACAGATGCTTCTGGAGATACAATAACAAAAAGCAGCTTAAAGCACTTTACAGGCACTAATCCATTTTTTGATCCCCATCATAAAGATGGCGATGGCTTTCATCGCGTCGGTATTGGCGCTGAAATGTTAAGCGAGTGCTGGGACGTTCGCGCAAACGTTTACATTCCAGTTGGTGAAAATGAAAAATCTTCAAGCCGCACTTTGATTGATTATTTTGATGCAGGAAATTCTGTGGCAGTTTTCCACGGACTTTGCTCTAAGAATCACGTCAATACTTTTGGTTTTGACTTAGAAGTTGGGATGCCGTTTTTTAGAAAGACAGCTTGCAGCTGCTTTGACCTTTATGGAGCGATTGGGACTTACTACTATAGCCCGCGTCATGACCATCATCATGGCGATCACAGCGTAGTCAATGATACTAGCAGCAGTGACGTGAAAAGACACCATTCAGATGATGAAATCTGGGGTGCGATGGTGCGTCTTGAGTCTCACATCGGTCGCTACTTCTCAGTAGAGCTAAGAGCTGGCTATGATGGAGAATTTAAAGGGTCTTGCCAAGGTGTAATTGCCTTGAATGTTCCATTTGATTTCTTTGGTGGATGCTGCGCACCAACTTCTTGCTGTGATGATATCGCTTATCGCGCAGTGAAAAGAGAAGAGATCATCGTGTTAGATAGCAGATGCTGCTGGCACCAAGATTGGACTTCTACAACAGGAAGTTGTGGAGGAAGTTGCAATTAATTTTTAGTTGCAGCCAATAGATTCTCATATACAAGAGGCATTAGAATTATCTTCTAATGCCTCTTTTTTTTTGTTAACACATACTACTAGCCATATGTGTTAGCACTCGTCTTGACAAGCTTCTTCAGCTTTTTTTTCATTGGGATCAACCGTAAAGTTTTCTAATGAAAAGTCGGAAATAATGGATTCTACTTCATGCAAGGAAGAAGCTCTGCTGATCGCATCGCGAAAGTGCCTTGTTCCAGAGGACTTTTTAAAGTACCAACATCCCACTCTTCGCATATCTAGAGAAACTCTTTTGGGGTTGTGGTAGCCTTGAGTGTACATGAAATGTTCAATTAAGGCTTGATGAAGCTGTTTAGGTCCCTCTTCTACAATTTCTTCATTGAGAAGGTGGTGGATGATCTCTTCGCCAATCCACGGCCTTCCAAGGGTGGCTCTTGCAACTAAAACAGCGTCGCATCCCGTATACTCAAACATACGAGCAGCAGAAGGGCCATCTGTAACGTCGCCATTGCCAATGATCTTGATTGATTTAGCAACTTCTTTACACTCTTTAATATAGTCCCAATTCGCAGGTCCTTTATATCCTTGCTTACGCGTGCGCCCATGAATGCAGATGGCGCAGGCGCCAGCTTGTTCGGCAATAATCGTTAATTCCTTACCGACAATTTGCGTCTCATCCCACCCAGCTCGTATTTTGAGTGTGACGGGAATTTTAACGGCGGCGACCATGTTGCAAATAATTTCTCCAATTAAAGAAGGGTTTTTCAAAAGGCCAGAGCCGCTTCCATCTTTTGTGACTTTATCTACAGGGCATCCACAGTTAAGATCGACAGTATCAAACCCAAGGCTTTCGATGATTTTTGCGCAAGGCCCTGCAAGCGATGGTTTACTTCCGCACAGTTGAGCTGCAATTGGGTGCATCTCTTTATCAAAGTCGAGCATATGAAAGGTTACGGGATCGTTTCTGACTAAGGCATCCATCTTGACCATTTCACAAAAGATGAGTCCGGGGCGATACTTTTTGCTGTATTGCGCACTCATTTTGCGAAAGGGAAAGTCTGAGCAGCCGGCAAGCGGTGCATAAAAGATATTGTTTGGTAAAGTGCAATTGCCGATTTGAAAGGGAACTTGAAGAAATTGTTTTTTCATAGCAACAGGAGTAAAAGAGCGATGATAATATTTTGCAAAACTCCTAAGGCAAGGAAGGCGACAATTGGACTTAAATCAAACATTCCAAGAGGGGGGATTATCTTTCTAAAAATATTGAGATATGGGTCGGTATAAAAGGACACAAATAAGATGAGTTTATGCCTTTGCCATTGAGGGACCCAGGAGCTTAGGATCCTCACCAATAGCATGATGTTATAGACGAGAAAAAGGTTTTGAACAAGATAGATAAGTATTTTAATCATTGTATTGAAAATCAAGTGTTTTTCTGATAGCATACATTATTTTGAGTATATTGTCATTAGGAATCATGTGGTTTTTACTATAAGTGGTGGCCTGTATAAAAGTCGCAAACTCGTGGCTCCCAAAGGGGATGCAACGAGGCCGACTTCATCTCGCCTTCGTCAAGCAGTCTTTAATATCATTAGAAATGAGGTGGAAGAGAGTTCTTTCTTAGATCTTTTCGCAGGTTCTGGTGCAATGGGGCTTGAGGCGTTAAGCCTTGGCGCTTGCAGATCTGTTTTTATAGATAATAGTAAAGAGAGCATCAGATGCATCCAGACAAATGTGGAGACACTTAAAGTTGAAAATAGGGCACAAATTATCTATGGGGATGTTTTCGTGGAGCTTACAAAACTTATTAAAAGAGGCGCCTCTTTTGATATTATCTTTGCAGACCCTCCATACGCCCTTATGGGAAAAGATGGTAATTGCATTAAGCCATCCCTTTCTTTAGCTGTTTTAGATTTAGTGCTCGCAAATCAAAATATCCTTGCAAAGGGTGGCAGTTTACTTTTAGAAGATAGTCTATACTCAGGCCACCTGAATCCTGGAAAATTTGACAAGGAGGCGGCGCAAGTTTTTGTGTCTGGAACGAGCGACCATTGCCATAGGCAAGGTGCGAGTGAAGACCAAAAAATTTCAGCCAAGCCGACGCCGTCAAAATTCCAGGATTCAGGTGGCCTGAGTATATATGCGCAATTGAGATTAAAAGTCGATGAAGATATCATCTTAAAAAGTTCAAGAGAAATGGGGAAAACAATTTTACACCACTATATCAAGAGGTTATGAGATGCCAAAAGTGCTATTTGCAGCATCTTGCGATCCCATTACAATTGGGCATTTAAGTTTAATCGAAAGGGGAGCTAAACTTTTTGATCAGCTCATCATCGCTGTATCTACAAAACCGACGAAGAGGCCATTTAGATTTACTCTTGAAGAAAGAATGGCGATGATAGGGCAGGTCACAAGACATTTAGAAAACGTTGAAATTGTGCCTTTAGAAGATTTAAGCGCATCATTTGCCAAACAACGAGGCTGCGTCTTTTTGCTTAGAGGATTAAGGAGTTCTCTTGATTTTGAATACGAATATGACCTTGCCTCGTTGAACCGGGAAATAAGTGGAATAGAGACGTTTTTTATGGCGTGCCTTCCCCAGCATACGCACCTTAGTTCATCTCTTATTTACGAGATCGCCTCCTATGGACAATCGATCAAAGGACTTGTGCCAGAAGGGTTAGAAGAGATAATTAGCAAAAAATTTACTCAACACTAGTGTCTAATTGACCAAATGCGGTAACGTACTTACACTAGCCCAAGTTGATGGGATTAAATCAGAAATTGAATATACTTAAAGGAGAGAGATTATGAATCGACTATTCATTGGATCGCTTGCAACGTTGTTAAGCGCCCCTTTTTTTGGAAGTGCGGGTAATTTGGATCGTGCCACCATTTTAGAATCAACTATTGAGGCTCAAGGATGGAAAATACCTAAATTGATTAAAAGGAGCCCTTCAGTTTCACCAGGATCTACAAAGTTAACATGTGAACCCGGACAGCCTGGCGCAGAAGGCAAAATGGGGCCTCAAGGTGAACAAGGACTGCAAGGATTGCCTGGCGCAGAAGGCAAAATGGGACCTAAAGGGGAACAAGGATTGCAAGGATTGCCGGGTGCAGAAGGCAAAATGGGACCTAAAGGGGAACAAGGATTGCAAGGATTGCCGGGCGCAGAAGGCAAAATGGGACCTAAAGGGGAACAAGGGTTGCAAGGATTGCCGGGCGCAGAAGGCAAAATGGGACCTAAAGGGGAACAAGGATTGCAAGGATTGCCGGGCGCAGAAGGCAAAATGGGGCCTAAGGGTGAGCAAGGATTGCGGGGTGCAGAAGGTAAAAAAGGGCCAGCAGGTCCAAAGGGAGCAACTAAGCAAGAAGCTTATGCATTCTTACATATGTCATCTGCCGAGTGGATTGGAAGAGATGGTTTTTCAAAGGAATCACCTACTTTTGGACTTTATGAATGGCGCTCACCTAGCAAGGATTTAGAATCTATTGTGACTAGCTCAGGCAACCCCTGGACTTTACATACAGGCAATCACCGCAATCCAGAATCGGTAACAGGTATTGAGGTTCCTTTTGATGGAGTGTATAGAATTTGTCTAGCTATCGCTCCAGGAGTCATTGCAGGTGTTCCATCTGATGCGATCGGAGAAATGGAATATGCTGTAGTAGTATCAAGAACCGATGATTTGGTGCAAACAACCACTTCACCTTCTGGTCCAGTACCGGTTACGGCGAATATAGAGAAGTCCTCTTTCAAAGTGTTAGCAAGGAGAATGATAGACGATGGCTTTAATCATGTGATTGCTCCACTAAAAGCCGGGGATATTATTCGAGTGATTGATGTGACAGTAGTGCAGTACAAAGATTCGGGAAATGTAGTGTATGAACGACCCAAAAAAGGGATACGGTATAACGCTGCTTTGGCCCGGCCTAATGCGATTACATTAGACTCTTCTCAGGCTGTTACACATGCAACTATTTCAATTGAGTATTTAGGTACTCCCTCTTAATTGATACGAAGAGGCTGACAGGAAATCTCCGAGGGTAAGGGGCTGCAAAATAAACCTAGATCCGGCAGTTCGAGATGGCAAATTAATGCAAGATCTTGAATTAGAATCACTTTGCAATGGGGTGGGACATTCCCAAATGGTGAAGGACCACCCCATTGCAAATGATTCTGGTTCAAGAGATTGCGTTAATTTGCCGTCTCCAACTGCCGGATTTAGGATAAATAGCCCCTTACCAATTTTAAGGCTTAAAATGTCTTTTTTTAAGTAGTTTATCATTTTCAAAAGTTTGCTCGATTGCGATGTTTTTTTGAGGATCGTATTTATAAAACTTGCCGTTTCTTTTGCCTTTGTCGTAGCGGCCTTCAAAAATTAAGACTCCATCGCTGTTCCACTCTTGCATCCGGCCATCTAATAAGCCTTCGGAATAATAGGCAATAGAGGCGAGAGTCCCATTCTTGAACACCCCTTTCTCTTCCCCTTGTTTTTTGTCGTTTTGAAAGAGGACTTGTCTTTTGAGAGCGCCGTTGGGGTAGTACTCATATGTCATTCCGTGTTGGTTATCGCCTTTAAATTCAGCCTTGACGACCACCTTTTCATCCCCATTGTATAAGATGGTGGTCCCTTCCTTCTTGCCCTCTTTATAAGGGGTTTGAGCCACCATTTTTCCCATTTCATTGTATTCTGTGACGATGCCCTCTAAGCGTCCATCCTTATAAGTAGCTTGCAGGGACTTTATTTTTCCAAAAGTAGGGTTTTTTTGAGAAAACTCTTTTGGATAAAACTTTGTATGGAGGCCATTTAGTAAATTGTCTTTATAGTGAGAGAGCGATTCGCTTCCATCGGGATGGCGCCGAAAATATGTCTCCTCTAATTTACCCTTATTGTAATTAGCTTCTTCAAGTATTGTGCCATCGCTCGCAAATAACATCTTTTTGCCATGTAATACGCCTTCATCGTACGTCAAGATTGCCTGTAGCTGGCCGTTAGGATAAAATGCTTGTTGCTCTCCATGCAGTTTTCCCTCTTTTTCTTGGATCGTTTGTTTTTGTGTGACGAGGCCTTTCTTGTCATCATTTTCTACCTTGATATTAGGAATGGGCAAAGGAATATCTTCAGAGATCATTTCTAGGATCAATTGCTGCCCTACCAACTGCCCTTGACAAAAGTCTTGTTCGCTTACTACTTTTCCTTCTGGAGAGTATAGAGTAAAAGCCTTTTTAGTGATTTCACTGTGCAAGAGACCTTTATTATAAAGAGAAATTGATTTAAGCGATCCATCCTCATGCCACTCTGTACATTCGCCAGAAGGAAGGCCGTTCATGTAATTAAAAGCACTTCTCTTTTTACCCTGAGGATAATAGCGTTCCAGGCGTGTTAAGGACCCTTTTTTGTAGTAACCAATTTTGATCAGGTTTCCTCTATCGCCATAATACATAGCCTTTCCCTCTTCTTGACCGTCTTTTATGGGAAGGTAAGAGGCAAGGGTACCATTTGGATGATAGGTCTTGACGCAATTGGCTAAAGATCCATGGTCAAAAAAGGTCAACGCGCGTAACGCCCCATCATTTGAAAAGATGATTGACGGGCCATGACGCGTGTAGGGTTCAATTTCTAGTAGGTCAGTTTCACTTTTTAAAGTTCCATTTTCTCTATATTCAAGTATTTTGACAGGCGCTTCTTTGCCAAAATGATCAAGGGGTTCAAATAAAATCACCTCTTTTGCAGCTCCATTGGGATGGGTACTGATCACCTCGTGGCGCCAGTTTGGTTGACGTAATTTTAGCTTTGTTGTAAGGGAGGATTGAAGAAATGTAGGCAAAAGGGTAAAGAGGATAAAGAAAAATTTTAGCATAAGATGTAGAAAGCACTTGAAAATTAGGGTTGATACTGTTAATTATAGTACTATGATGCACTTTTCAAAAATAGGAGAAATATTATGAAGAAAGCAGACTATAAAAAATTGGCCCTCATGGGAATCATGAGCGGTATTGTTGTTGCAACTCAAGCGAGTGCTGCAGTTGCAGAGCAGACATCTGAAGGGCATATACTTGCCTATGGATGTCATGGAAGTGGAGGATGTGGCGGTGAGCCAGCACCTCAAGCTCCAAGAGGAAGCGCTCCAGTTAGAGCGTATTCAGCACCTTCTATGGATACAGCGCAACCTGCGGTAAAAGATGCCAAGGCACAACCACAACAAAACGGCAAAAAGCCTGTTCAAAGTGATGATGATGCGGACGACGCTAAAGATCAAGTTGCCTATGCTGATGATCCTGCTGTCAGTGATGATGACGCAGGTCCAGCTCCTACAGGTTCTACAGGTCCAGCTGCTAAAAAGGCAGCTACTATGTAAAAAAACTGTTGAGTAATTTTTACAGTGTATTTTCTACTTCGCCAGGCATCTTAATAAGAAGGTGCCTGGCGTAAATCCCTAGGCGTAAATCCCTAGTCCGAGTTTATGAGTTATTTTCATCGCCCAAGCAACCCTTTCTTTAAGCTTTGCATAGAATAAACATTAAGTCTAAAAAGCAATCTGCCTCATGAATCATTGCCTTCTTACTCCTAACGGCTCCATCCCAAATCTTGGCATTGGCATTGGACTGCGTATTCCCCATTATGAAGAAATTTTGCGCGATAAACCGGCCATCGATTGGTTTGAGATCATCAGTGAAAATTTCATGGTCGATGGGGGAAAGCCAATCGAGATACTCCAAGCAATTTTAGAACATTATCCGGTCGTGCAGCACGGAGTCTCCCTTGCAATCGGCAGTCCAGATCCATTGGACTTTGATTATTTAAAAAGATTAAAGGAACTGACTAAGGTTACTAAGACACCTTGGGTTTCAGACCACCTCTCGTGGGGGCGCCTTGAAGGGGCTCACTACCACGATTTACTTCCCTTGCCCTATACAAAAGAGGTGATCGATTACGTCGCCAAAAGAGCGCGCATTGTCCAAGACTATCTTGAAATTCCCTTTGCATTAGAAAATCTCTCTTCATATGTCTCCTTCAAAAAGGATGAAATGAAAGAGTGGGAGTTTTATAGCGCCATTGTCGAAAAGGCAGATATTTTGATGATGTTAGATGTCAATAACATCTACGTCTCAAGCATCAATCATGGATTTGATCCCAAAGAGTATTACAACAATATCCCATTAGAGAGGGTGGTACAGATCCATCTGGCAGGTCATTCTAATTATGGCGCTTATCTATTAGACACACACGATAATTATGTGATAGATGAGGTGTGGAAGATTTATGCCGATGTTTACCCAAGAACGCACGGGGTGTCGACCCTTTTAGAGTGGGATGATAATTTTATTAGCCTTCAAGAAACTTGGGAAGAGGCGTTAAAGGCTAAAAAATTTCAGGCAAGGCTTCTTAGCTAAATGAACGTTGAGCATAAAGCCCCTAAAATCCTTATAGAAGAGCTTTCCTGGTTTGCGAATGTGATCTCTTTCCCCATGCAAAAAGACCATAAACTCCCCCCCATTTCTTCATCTTTTGGAACGCTTGAAAAAATGGCAAGTGATCACATCGCGCCAAGTCCAACGCTTCAACCACACCAAAGAATAGAAATTTATCATCAACAGTATTGGTGGAGGCTTTTAAGACTTCTTCGCGAAAGCTTCCCACTTCTCTTACGATTACACGGCATCGATTCTTTTAATTATGAAATTGGCGTACCGTATCTTGCGCGTTATCCTTCAACAAGTTGGTCGCTATCATTGCTGGGTAGGCACCTGATCAAATGGCTCCAAGAGCACTACAAGGGAGCGCACGCATCCATTGCAATCGATTGCGCACGTATCGATATGGCCTACTCTGAAAGCATGATCGCAAAAGATTTGCCCCCTCTATCAATAAAAGATGAAGAGGCAGAGCAAAGAGCCTTACATGATCCTTTGTTTTTGCAGCCAAGCGCTCATCTTTTTGAAATGGAGTATCATCTATTTAACTTTAGACAAAAGGTGATGGAACAAGCTTCAAACTACTGGCAATGCCATCCATTGCCTCTGCTGCAAAGAAACGCAATGTCTTCTTTTTACGTGATTTTATATCGCACGAAAAAGTCTCTTTTATGCTGGAAGGAGATCTCTCACTGTCAGTATCTTTTACTTGTCTCTTTTCAATCTGGAATGAGATTAGAGGAGGCTATTGCATATTTAGAAAAACATCATTTAGAAAAAGAAGCGCTTCCCCACTTGCAACAGTGGTTTCATGAATGGACGGTAGAGGGGCTTCTTTCTCTTGTGGATCCAAAAGAAAAAGAGACTCGATGCTAAATTTAAATGCAAGAGTTAGGGCTTATCTTGCCCTATTAAGTTCTATGAGAGGTGAAGGATATATCATTCATGCTTTAGAGCGTATGCAAAGAGAATCGCCTCTTTCATCACTTGACTTTGCCTTTGCGCACGAGATAGCAGCTGGCGCTTGTCGGATGTCTTTTGCGCTAGATTATGTCGCCAAGAAACTGGCTCACCAGGGGAAGTTGTCCTTAAAGGCAAAAGAAAAAGCCCTTTTACAAACAGCTCTTTATCAACATCTTTTCATGGATAGAGTGCCTCTTTACGCCATTACCAATGAAACGATGGAGATAGCCAAAAAATATTGCCATCCCACATTTGCCAAGTTTTTACATGCGTTGATGAGAAGATTAAATGATTGCGACACTACTTTACCGGAAGGAAATTCAATCAAAGATCTATCAATTCATTTTTCTTATCCTGAAATGTTTGTAAAGGATATTTTGACAGATTATGGCCTTGAAGAGGCAAAGGCCATTTTTAAAGCCGGCAACATAGCGCCAAAAATGATGGTGAGGGTGCGTGGCAATCAACATCTAAACGATATCGCATATCTTTTTGAAAAATCATTATCGGCAGGGGTTGTAAATAGCAAAGCAGATATCACAAAATCAAGCGATCTTTATATCCAAAATGCAACGCCTATCTTGCTTCTTAACGATTTAAGCGAAGTGACGCATCTTTCTCGGCAAGCCCCCATTTCTATTTTAGACCTTTGCGCCTCACCTGGCGGTAAGTTGCTAGCAGCGCACGACCTATTCCCAAACGCTATTTTATTTGCCAATGACGTTTCCAAAGAAAAATTAGTGAAATTAAATGAAAATATCGCAAAGTATGGACTTAATGTAGCGGTGACGGAAGGGCGTGGAGAAGATTATTCAAAAGGCAAATTTGGAAACGAAAAATTTGACCTCATTATTTTAGATGTGCCGTGCAGCAATAGCGGCGTTCTCAACAAGCGGCCAGAGGCGCGCCATCGGCTGCACGAAAAAGCGCAAGAAGAGCTATTTAAAACCCAACTTAACCTACTTGAAGCGGCAGTTACAATGCTTAAACCTAAAGGTGAAATCTGGCTAATGACGTGCAGCCTTTTAAAAAAGGAAAATCAAGCTCTCGTACACGAAATCTGCAATCGCCACCAGCTAAAAAATATATGGATGAAAACGATCCTGCCCAATTGCGATGGGTGGGATGGGGGCTTTGCGTGCCTTCTTAAAAGGCAGGCTGAATGAGACAAAATGAAAAAGACAATATTCAATGGCTAGAATTTGATTTGCTTCAAGGATTTCCTCTTATACATGGGTGTACAATGCGTCATGGCGGAGTAAGTCAAGGAACTTATAGCAGCTTAAACTTTGGGCGCCCTCCATGTGCCCAAGAAAGGCTTTGTGTAGAAGAGAATACGCGCAAATTGCAAAATCTTTTCAAGTTACCAAAGCCGATCAGAAGCCAGCTTGTCCATGGCAAAACCATAGAAAGGGTTGATGGACAATCCTTAAGCGGAATCGATCACCAAACACTTGTGGCAGATGGCTTAAGTACCAATGACCCAAATATTGCCCTGTTAATGACGCATGCCGATTGCCAGACGGCAATTTTTTTCGATCCCAACCAAAAAGCCATTGCCAATGTGCATGCAGGGTGGAGGGGAAGCGTGCAAAATATTTATCAAGAGACAATTGTCCATATGCAAAGGGAGTACGGGTCCAATCCGGCAGATCTTTTAGTCTGCATTTCTCCAAGTCTTGGCCCAAAGAATGCCGAATTCATTCACTATAAGAAAGAGCTTCCTGAGCCTTTTTGGGACTTTCAGATTAAGTTTAAATTTTTTGACTTTTGGGAAATTAGCAGGTGGCAGCTTTTAGCCTGTGGCATCAAGCCATCCCACATAGAGATTGCACAAATTGATACTTATGCCGAAGCAAAAGATTTCTTTTCGCACAGAAGAGACCCTCTTTCAGGTCGCCAGGCCACTTTTTGCGCTTTAACCTAGAAACGGCAGTTCGAGATGGCGAAGTGATGTAAGATTTTGAGTTAGAATCGCTTCTGGCGGGGATCGACATTCCCTAATGGTGAAGGCGATCCCCGCCAGAAGCGATTATAGCTCAAAAGATTACGTCAATTTACCGTCTCCAACTGCCGTTTCTAGGTTTAACCTAAATCTTACTTAAGTTTTTGTTCTTCAATATCGAGGAAATACTTCATCGTTTCAAGGCGCACATTAATGCTTCCACTTGGATTATTTTCATCAAGGTCTCTAAATGTGAAAAATAAGGCCTTTTTCTTACTAAATTGCTCTTCGACTTTTGAGTAAATTGGGGCGTCGTGGCCACACTTAAAACTCGATAACTCAATCCCTACGAGATTGGGGTGCCTTGCGACATATTTTGATGCCCATAGCTTGATATTTGTGTTTTCGCTATACGATTTTGTCCAAATATCTTTAATCTCTAAATGATGATCGATAATCTTAGCCTCAATATCCTCTTTAAATAGATCTTGTGTGGCTTGAGAATGGTAGGGGAGCGAATAAATCGATAAAATGGGATATCCCATTCTTTGAATTTTGAGTAAGATCTCGTGATTGAGTCCTTTGTCGTGGTGATAGGGGCGCCCGAGCATCACGAGCCCAACTTTCTTTTTGGCAATTAAATCATCGATCACAACTTGGCTTCTATTTTCAATCTTGGTTTGAAATTCACTAAGTGCCTTTAATCCTTGCTCGACTGCTAGGTCATTTTCCTCTTTAGTTAGCATGAGCTCTTCATGCATTGAGGTAAACATCTGATCCTTTAATTTGCTAAAGCAGTCCAAATTTAGCCATGGATTGAAATATTTCGTCCCATGCTTTTTAAATAGATCTTCCTCTTTTGTATAAGCCGCTTTGACCATTTCAGAAGACCCTGTCACTGTAGGACAGGCTCTGCTTGCGACAGTTGATTTTAGAGGACTTGGGAATGAGTCGACCATTGGAAAAAAGATGAAATCTAATTTATTCTTTTTGTGAATTTCCATTAATAATTGATTGACATGCGCAAGACACACCTTGCTAGGAAAGCATGGATCGACAGAGCCTCTTTTCAGTCCCGATTGCACAAGTTCTGGTGTTGTTTCTGAGGAGAAAATGAGATTTTCTTCACTTAATCCCAAAGAGAGAAAATAGGCGAGGAAAAATGGGGCGTGGGAGTACATATTCAAAACTTTTGGCATCCCAATTTTTATGAGACCCCTTTTATTTCGCGCTTCAAGAGTTTTCTGGATGTGCTTTTTATAAAAAAACTTTTTTAATCCGGAATAGGGCAAAATGGCGGGCTCAACTACTGGCGACTCAAAAACGGATGTGGCCATTTCAGCCACTAAATTTGGATTGGCGCCCGTCATTTTGGTCATTTTTTTATTAATCGCTGCCGCTTGTTCTGCACTTTCAACAGTGCCTTTCATACAGGAAAACCCAGAAATGACCCTTTGGTAGCCTGCAGGGATTGTTACTTTGGATGGATATTGGTTTGGGTCAAGTTTTTTTGTAGAGGGCATCTTGACATCGATAAATGTTCTTAGGCAATTATTTTTGCAGAAATTGCATCTTGTGCGCTCATCGCTTGTTTTAATGTATTCAATCTCTTTTACGTTGCTTAAGCCAATAAATTGAGTGGTGGCGCCATTTGCTATAAGCTGAGCTGATTCTAGGGCAGCCCCGATTGCGCCGGCTTCTCCACAGTGTTTATGGACGAAGACGTCTGCCACTACCCCTTTTTCTTGGAATCTCGTCTGTAAGAAGTCGACTTGCGCTTTGACGGCTGCTAAGTTGTACTGGGTACCTCCTTGCAAAATAAAGCGCTTGCCAAGACTTGTCACATTCGGAATTTTACTGACGTATAGCCAAATATTTTTTGGCAGCACGTTGGCAAGCCCTGCTAAAATTTCTTCTTTGCGCCACCCTTCCTTTTGGAAATTCACAATGTCTGATTCCATGAAGACGGCGCAACCATATCCAAAAGAAGGCATGCTTTTAGCCTTAAAGGCTTCACTTGCAAAATCTGTGACTTTTACGCCAAACCTTTCGGCAGTCGATTGGAGGAAATACCCATTTCCAGCCGAACATTGGGTATTTAATCTAAAATCTTTTACCCTTCCGTGCGCTAAGAAAATCAATTTAATATCTTGTCCGCCGACATCGACAATGACATCGATATCGCCGTAAAAATGTTGAGCTGCTCTCATATGTGCAACGGTCTCAACTAGACCGACGTCGCCGCCAAAAACATCTTTAAGGACGTCTTTGGCATAGCCAGTAGTGCCTAATCCCTTCACATCAAGGGTCGCTCCATGCTCTTGCACAAAGCGCTCTATTGCGCCTATGCAATCCATAGTGTCTTTAATGGGATTGCCTTCAGATAAGATGTAAGATTTGGCAAGAATTTGACCCGATGCATCGATCAAGACGGCTTTTGTAGATGTGGAGCCCCCATCGATGCCTAAAAATCCGGAGACAATCTCCCCCTTTTTTGGTATCTGAGGGTGGAAGGGCGCTGGAGTGTATTTATCTTTAAACTCTTGTAGCTCTTTTTCAGAGGTCCAAAGCCCTTGTTGCCCTTTGCTTTGCTTTTCCACTTCGCGCCCAACTGTGATATAGTGGTTAAGTCCAAAGGTGCCTTTATAGCGCGATTTTTCTTTTAGCTCTTCAAAATGATCCATTCCATAAAAAATAGATCCCATGGCGGCAAAGTATTGCGCGTTTTTTGGCAAAATGATTTCTTCATCGATGTTTAATGTCTTGATTTGCTCTGCTGTAAATACGCCTCTTTCTTTCCATATCTTGATAATCCCTGTTTTCCAAGCATCCACAAGTCCTGGGAGATAATTATTGGGGCCCCCTAAAAGAAGGACTTTTGGCTTTAACGTATGGCCTCTTGTTAAAACATTGAGGTTTTGTGTGACAATCGATTCAAAGACACTTGCTAAAATAATTTTTTCGCTTAATCCCCCTTTTAAGTGTCCAATGACATCTGTTTCGGCAAAGACCCCGCACTTGGAGGCAATATGGACAAGGTCATTGCTGTAGGGAAGGTACTCTGCTTCTGCTAGCTGCTTTAAGGGCATCCCAATTTTTTTGCCAATTTTTTCAATGGTCGCGCCGGTTCCCGAGGCGCATTTGTCATTCATGGAGGGGATCGTGCTTATTAAGCCTGTTTTAGGGTCTTCTTTGTAAATGATGATTTTAGCATCTTGACCGCCTAGCTCAATGACACTGCGGATTTCAGGATATAACCTTCTCACTGCTAAAGAGACGGCATTGACTTCTTGAACAAACTGAGCGCCAATCATCGAGGCAAGCACTCCGCCACCAGAGCCTGTGATAAAACAAAATAAGTTATCCTTAGATACCCCTGGAAGTTTTTCAATGAGTTCCAAAAATTCCAGTGTTTTTTCAGGCTGCCTTGTTTCATGTGGCTGATAATCGCACCAAAGACAATTGAAATTGTCATCCATCAAGTACGCTTTGACTGTGGTAGAACCGACATCGATCCCTAAAAACTGATACCCTTTATACTGATCATCTCCTGTCGATAATCGCTTTTCCTTTGCAGGAGATACCAGTTTTTCAAGGTTTTCTCCAAGAGCTTCCGCGCTAATGGTTTGCCCAAATAGGGCCAACTTATTTTTGGCAGGCACAGCTGTTGGTGTAGGAGCAAATAGGGCTAATTTATTTCGATTTGTCATTGTTGGCTAAAACTTACCCATTTTGCGGCTTGTGAAACGTGGTTTGAGTCATAATTTTTTAAAGATGCAGCGGTGATTTTTTTCCCGAGTTTACTTTCGATGGCAGAGCTCACCTTATCTAAAGTTGTTCCGGCATCTTTTAATACTTTATCCAGCTCATTTTTTGTTTTCTTTTTCGCTTCACTGAGCATCATTTGCACTCTTGATAAAGCGCTCACCTCACCTTCGCCAGATGTTTCGATGGGAAGGAAAAGGATGTCCCCATAAGCGCCTTGAACAGCGCCTTGAACAGCATCGCTTTGTGTGGATGGCATACAACCGAAAGGTTTTACGGACAAAACCATGTGGACTAATTTTTTTTGGTGGTAGTAGATGTTTTTACCTACTTCCATACACCCTTCGCCCCCTTGCAACTCGGTGTTGTAATAGGGTCTGGCATATTCAAATATTTTATTAAAATCAGGGATATCGCGAACAAAATTTCTAAATGGGCTTCTCAGTTTATCAAAAACGTTAGCTAATAATTTTTCGATTCCCGCTATCAATAAACCATCTTTTTTCTGCTTTACTTTTTGCAAAAACTGATTAAACATGTTAATTTCAAAAGATTTTTTATCGCTGGACATCCCATATTTTTCGTTGTTCTCTTTAGCTTCGTGGAGCAGAAAAAATAGATGCACGCTGATTGGATCTGGATAAACTTCAGCACCTTGCTCTTCTAAAAATCGATACATATTGAAATTGCCATCGCCATCCGTTGTTTTAGCCCAGAATTCTCCAGATATTTTTACGATCGGTTTTACAATGGTGGGATCGATTTGAATTTCAGAAAACCACTTTCCAATGGTCTCAAAGGCATCGGTCAAACGCTCCATGTGAGCCCCTTGGAAAAAATGGTAGATTTTTTCCAGGTAGGACACGGTCTGCTTTGCTTTGCCTCCGAAAATGGAAAACCACTGCGAGCGATCTGCAGGGATCTCTTTAGGGGATTCTAACACCTCTTTGATGTATTTTAAGGATTTTTTTAATACTTCTTGAGTTTCACCCGGATTTTTTTCATAAGGGGCGATGCGATACCGAACTTGAACTAAAATATCTCCAATTAAGATAGAGAGGATCATACAGCAAATGAGGTCGATATTGAGATTAAAGTCTTCATCGCACTTATCTGCACCCCCAACGGAATCTTCAAATCCAATGGCCTTAATTTTAAAATTTGCAAATCCCGCATTGGTTGTCGATAATTTATATTCTTCTTGATACATCCCCAAACGGCAGGGACCGCAGGGAGAGGTTGCTCCTAGGAAGAAGTAATTATCTACAATTTCTTCTTTCGTAAGGCCCCTTTTTTCTAAGCTCTTTAGATAATTGACGAGATTGCCTGAGGTAAAATAAGTCGGGTTGCACTGCCCGTAATTTCCAAACTCCTTGCCCGCTTGGAAGTCCGCTAAATTAGGGGTGGGCATTTTTTCAGCTTTATACCCAAAAGATAAAAAGGTCGATAAAAATATATCATCGTGAACAGAACTTAGTCCTCCAAAAACAAGCGTCTTTTTGTGTTCTTTTTTTGTAGCATTCACAGACTTAGGGGCGCTGAGCGTAGCTTGTACCATATATTTCTCCTTTTTTTTAAAAAGCCAACTTATAAAAATTAGTTTTAATTAGCAATAAAAAAATTATTTACTGGGATAGTAGCGCTGCTCGCCAAAGACATTGATTTTAGGGCGATTGCTCTCTTCATATTGCTTTTCAGCTTCTTGCTGAAAAACTGCAATTTCGCGACTTGTGGGATAAGATTCGTGTCTTGACTTCCATTTGTTAGTCAAAGGATCGATTAGATCAAACAGATAATAGTCGACTAAGTTATCTTCCATGCATATCCAATGGATGTAATTAGGATCGATATATTTTCCAAAGTAGCTTTCAAATGTGATGTAGAGTTCAAGACTATTAGCTGAGAAAGGATAGTTTTTAAGATCCATTGAAATAAGGGGGTTGCGGTTGATCTTGGCTAAAAAGGTTTCAGTCATGTCGACGATTAATTTTCTCGCCTCACATAGATCGATGATATTTTGGCTGCTAAATTCAAGTTGTATTTTGCTGATCCCATCGTCGTAAAATGTTTTAGCATGTTCTAGATGGACTTTATGCTTTTTCTCCATCTCTATGGAAAAGATTTGTATAGCGCTTGTCACAGGAGATGAATCGATGACTTCACTCATCTTACTTATCTCTTCGGCGGAAGTCTTAAAGCTTTGCGATTCCGGTCCATAGCACTCTGAAGGGTAGCGATCAAAAAGGCTGCAGCTTGTCAAGCTTAAGGCTGCAAGACATAATAAGGTAAGCGTTGTAAACAAGTGAGAGTGCATAAATCAAAGCTTTAATGAATTTAGGTATACACATCCTATGATGTTTAATCAATTTGCGCAAATTCTTTTTTAATAGATTTTTTCTAGAATGCAAAAACGCCTTTGTGATATATCGAACGCAATTCAAAAAGGAATTAAAAGCATGACAAACCTATCCTGTTTTCTCGTCGCATTTTTTGCATTAAGCAGTCTACAACCCTTGATTCCCCAGTATCTCTTTGCCTCTCCGAAAGTGTTGCAGCTTGCTACTGTTGAAGATCTCCATACAATACCGCGCGTATTGCATTTGACATACAAAGATTATCATAAAATCCCCACTAAAGTCTGGGATTTGCTAAGAGAGATGGCACCTGAGTATAAAATTAAATTTTACGATGACGCGGCCTGCAGAGAGTTTATAAGCAGGCATTTTAAAAGGAAAACTTTAAACAAATTTGACTCTTTGGTGTTAGGCGCGCATAAGGCAGATCTCTTTCGATATTGTGTTTTATATGTGCATGGAGGCGTTTATTTCGATATCAAAATCAAGCCGGATGTTCCTTTAAGTCAAATGTTTGATCACGAAAAGTTAGACGTTTTTTATACTGTCCTCTCTGCATATGACCATATTTTCCAAGGGTTTTTAGCGACTTATCCCAAAAATAACATTTTCCTAAATCTTATCAATCGGCTGGTTGACACTCCCAATTATGAAATACGAAAAGATTACGAAATATTTTTAAGGCAATTTCGCGATGAGCTTAAAAATATGATCGGACATGACTTAACTCCTGGCGAACACCCGCTCAATTCAAGGCGAGGAAGCGTCGTCTTGTACCAAGAGATCAATAAGCAAGAAAATGGTGAGTCTAAAGATAGGTATGGAAGCTATTGCGGCATCTATACAGATAACACCGGAAATTTTAGGCTTGCCAAAACAAGATATAGCGATTTCCCATGGAAATAAAATAATTTATATGTTATAGTTAAGAATTGTAGGTAGATAAAATCTTGTTTTAAACAAATATGTGTCCTATAAGTTGAAAATACATCATAAAGCATTAAAAGTATTATCACCCTTATTTATCTTCGATGAAGATGCAATTTTAAAGTCCGTAAAAATTCTACATCTCATTAAACGCCAAACCAACTGCAAAATCCTTTTTGCAGTTAAGTCTTGCGCTCTTCCCGAGTTATTGGAAATAGTCGGCAGATCTTTGGATGGATTTGCAGCAAGCTCTGCATTTGAAACTATGTGGATTCATGAAAACTCTAAAAGCCATCATGAAATACATCTCACAACCCCAGCTCTTGATCCCCATTATGAAAACATGGCGATGTCAAATGCCACACATATCTCTTTCAATTCGATCCATCAATATCAAAAATATGCTCCAGCAAGAAAAGTGCACCATTTTCATCCTCAAATTAGGATCAATCCCCTACTTTCTTTTGTGAAAGATGATCGATATAATCCTTGTGCTGCCGGTTCCAAGCTTGGCGTATCCCTCCACGACCTAATAGTCAACTTTAATTCTTTGGATGGACTGCAAGGTATTCATCTCCATACAAACTGCGATTGCACTGACTTAAAGCCTCTTTTACAATTGGTCGATTTTCTGGATGGCAACATCCCAGATATTCTGAAAAGAGTTCATGAGATTAATCTTGGAGGAGGATACATTTTTACAGGTTCTACTGATCTGTTGCCTCTGTATGAAGCAATTGAGTTCCTCCAAAATAAATACGCGCTTATCGTCACAATTGAGCCCGGCGCCTCTATTTCACGTTCTGCGGCTTTTTTGAAAGTGACAGTGCTCGACCTTTTTCAAAGCAGTGGAATGAATGTGGCAATTATTGACACTTCAGTGAACGCCCTACCAGAAGTATTTGAATATCAATATAAACACGAACTTGCCGAAGAATCGATAGATGGCAAATACGTTTACTCTATTTGTGGAATGACGTGTCTTGCCGGAGATCGTTTTGGAAGCTATTGTTTCAATGGTCCTTTAAAAATTGGCGATCAGCTCACTTTTACGAATTGTGGATGTTATTCCCTCGTAAAAGCGCATATGTTCAATGGAGTTAACTTGCCCGCCATCTATTTCAAAGATCATGAAGGGCAAATTAGGCTAGTAAAAGAGTACAATTATAATGATTGGAAAATGCGTTGGCAATAATAAAAGGAGGTAATCATGAAAGTAAGAGAATATAACTTCAAGGTTCCTATTACGTTTACATTCACAGAACTTGCGGAAAACATCGCAAGGAAAATCCCGCCCTTTTCCCAGCCGGTTAGGTTTGTTGTGACCCATGTGGACGGTAAATATTGGCATTGTGAAGTTGCAGTCATTGAAGAGACATCATTTGATAACGGCATTTTCGATTTTGTCCCACGCTCTTTTGAACGAACAGAAAAAATGACCGTGGTTGCAATCATTCCCACAGGGATTGGCGCTGAAGTTGGAGGAGATTCTGGCGACGGGCAAGCTGTCATGCGCCTTTTAGCATCTGTATCAGACCGCTTGATCACCCATCCAAATACGGTCAATGGAGCAGATATTATTGAAACAACTGCCAACATGCTCTATGTCGAAGGAAGTACACTAGCTCGCTTTTTCATGGGGTCGCTCGGATTATTGCCTACACGTGCCAATCGCATTCTTTTAGCTGTCGATAAAAGGATGCAAGAGGATGGCGAACTCACAAGTTTAAGTATCAATGCAGCTTCAGCTGCGAGAATGGGATTGGGAGCCAATATCGACGTCGTTATCATTGAATCGCCTCCCATCGCTACGATTTTGCAATCTGAAAGCGGACGAGCTGCAGGGGTTATCGAAGGAATTGAAACATGGTATGAACAATTTGCCCATTATCAAAATGACTACGATGCTTTTGGCATCTCAAGTCTGCTTTTTTCCGATTCTTCAATTTATGAAGACTATTTCGCTGGAAAAATCTCTGTAAATCCATGGGGTGGAATAGAGGCGATATTGACACATAGTTTATCTTTGCTTTTAAATAGACCCATCGCCCACTCTCCTATGTATAAGTCCATGGAAGAGATCGCTCTTCCATTAGGCGTGGTCAATCCGGAAATGGCTGCAGAGGCAGTATCAAAAACATATTTGCACTGCATTCTAAAAGGTCTTCATACAAGCCCTCGATTAATTACAAGGGCTGCCGAGTTACATTTACCAGGAGTTCTCAATGCAGCAGATGTCAATTGTCTAGTAATCCCAGAGCGTTGCTTGGGTATTCCGACATTAGCAGCTTTACTGCAAGGAATTAAAGTCATAGTTGTAAGAGATCATCATAATGTGATGAAAGTCAATTTAAATACGTTGCCATGGAAGAGGGGGCAGCTCATTCAAGTGGAAAATTATGCAGAGGCTGCCGGTGTGATCGCAGCTCTTAAGGGAGGAATTTCTCTTGATAGTATTCAAAGGCCAGTTCTACACACGCGCATATTAGAAGCAAAAAAGGAGGGGATTTTAGTTTCGAAAGAAGTCTATTCAACCTAGATCCGGCAGTTCGAGATGGCAAATTAATGCAAGATCTTGAATTAGAATCACTTTGCAATGGGGTGGGACATTCCCAAATGGTGAAGGACCACCCCATTGCAAATGATTCTGGTTCAGGAGATTGCGTTAAGTTGCCGTCTCCAACTGCCGGATTTAGGTTCAAGCAACTCCTCGCATAGGCATAGACTATGCCCATAAACCATGGCTATTTCGGCTTACCAAATAGCCCCGCGTTTTACAAGTTAAAACGCGGGCTAGACTTTAGGTATTTGTGGCCTTGTCGCCATTACTCTTTGAAGGGCCTCAAATTCCAGAAGTACACGCTCAATGCTCTGCAAAATGATTGCGGTGTCAGCGTTTTCTTTGACCTTTCCCCCTAAAAGGGCGCTTTTAAGCTCTTGAAATGGTTGTTTCAATAAGGCAATATCGGTGCTTTTATCTCTTTGAAATATTCCCTTAACTAATATTTCTAAGCCGTTGATAAGGGCAAAAAAAGGATCTTTTATTTGAAGATTTGCAATATCCTCTCGCTCTATTAAAGACTTTGCCACTTCAGAATAAAGGCAAGAGGTTGTGATCTGGACCTCTTTAAACCCGGCTTTTTGCGCCGCAAGGGCAAATTTGCCAAGAAATTGCAAAGGCAATACGCTTGCTTTCATTTCATACAAAGAGACATCAAGAGTCTGTTTTCCTGTAAGGTTGATGATCGCACTACTGGTCATTTCCATCTTCGCAGATATTGACCTCTCAAATATGACTTCAAGGCGCTGATAAAGGTAAAAAAGTATAAAGCTTAAATTTTCAAGAGAGGGCTTTTTTTGTAGGTAATTTTTAATTAAAGAAAGCGTGCTATTTAAAGCATGGTGACAAAGGGAAGCTTGAGCGCTATCGATGGCTTTGATCGCCACATCAAAGACATTGTCGATTGCTTGACATAAGAGCACTTCTCCCTCAATCTTTTTAAAAGCAAACAGATCTAACAATTGATAGGGATTTAAATATCTCATTAGGCGCTTAAAAAAACATAACATGCAATCGATTGCGCTTCCAGCTCCAACTATCCATAGCGCAAGTGTAAATGGGCTTTTTAACAATTTTTCTCCTAAGACATAGAAAAATGTGAGTAGAGCAAAGACGCTTAAATACAAACTGATAAAGCGCACCCATTTGTCTTTTGAAAAAAGTGTTAAAACTGCAAAAGTGGAATACTCTGCTGCTTTTTGAAGCGCCCGAAATGAAAAAAAAAAGCTAAAAGGAATAAATATCAAAGAAAGACTTGAAAAAACCAGCATCCATTGAACGGCAATATCTCCTTGCATTGCTTCCCCGAGCGGGTAGAACAAAAACAACCCCGCCACTATTGCAGATACAATTGTCATCATCACCTTATCTCCTTGTTTATAAATCTAAAGAACAAATAGGACATATTTGACTATCGTGCCCTCTTGCCGGGCAAAAGCGCCTTGCAAAGTAAATGATCTGCAAATGGATCCTTCCCCACTCTTTTTTTGGAAAAATCTCTTTTAAATCCTTCTCGGTGGTTATGACATTTTTACCGCTGGACAGTCCCCATCTTTTAGCACACCTTAAAATGTGGGTGTCGACCGGAAATGCGGCCATATTAAAAGCTTGTATCATGACGACAGAGGCAGTCTTATGGCCAACGCCTGGTAGCTCTTCTAGCTCGGTCAAGGTTTTAGGTACCTTTCCTTCATGCTTTTCGATAAGAAGTTTGGATAAAGCAAAAATGGCCTTTGATTTAGTCTTCCCAAGGCCACAAGGGCGGATGATCTCTTCAATTTCAACTGGGGTAAGCTGCACCATCTCATAAGGAGTACTGGCCTTTTTGAAAAGGTGAGGAGTAATGGTATTAACTCTTGCGTCAGTGCATTGCGCAGAGAGGATCACAGCAATAAGCAGGGTGTAGGGGCCTTGATGCTCCAATGGAATTCTTGGTGAGGGGAAATACTCACAAAGTATCTTTAAGATTTTTTTTCCTTTTTCTTTTCTATTCATTAGACTTCATTCCCAAAGGTCTCAATTGCATGAATGATCTGCTTTTTTGCCTTTTCCACAGCAATCTTGCCTTGAGTAAAAATAAGAGGAAGCGCGTTTTTTTCCCACATTTGAATGGGTTTATCAAAATAGACGTCGATTAACACGATTTCGTGGATATGCATATCAGTAGCTAGCATATTTTCAACGCGTTCAGCTTCTTTGCTATAAAGGGTAATAAAATGCTCAAAAGTTTGCATAAGGCCTTTGGGATGGTAGCTATGTTTGTTGTTAAAGTCCATGGCAATGATGATATCGACATTGCTAGATACGGCCTCAAGCACCGGTAAAAATGTCGAAAAGCCCCCATCGACTAGCCACCTTCCCTCGTGATAAATAGGGGGTAAAAACGGCATGCAAGCAGATGAGGCATACATTGCCTTGGCTAGATGCCCATTTTTTAGTCGCACTTCTTCCCCTGTTTCCCAATCTGTTGCTTGTAAAATCGTCTTAATTTTTAAGTCTTGAAAAGTGCATCCCACTGTCAACTTTTCAAAATTTTCCAATATGGGGTCATTTCGCAGCATTGCGCGATCTTTAGAAAAACGGCTAAAGGGTAGACGCAAAAGCGCTGCCATCGTTCTATAATCAATTTGAAAGAGTTTTTTTTGTAGTAGTTCTGCAATAATTTGTCTCATTTCACTTGAGGTGTGCCCCAAAGCTTTTAAGACAGAGGCTATGCCTCCTCCGCTGCATCCGACGAGAAGATCAATCGGAATATGAGCCTGCTCAAAAAACTCGAAAAGTTCAATGGCAGCAACTGGTCTAATCCCTCCACTACTTAGGACAACGCCAATCTTAGGTCTTTTAGGCGATTGTAAAATATCTAGATAACTACTCACTACTTACCTATGCAAAAAGTGGAAAAAATTGTGCCGATGATATCTTCAGAAACGTTTGTTCCGATGATTAAGCCAAGAGAGCTTAAAGCATCCCTAATATCAAAAGTAATAAATTCAGGAGATACATTTTCATTAAGGCCTTTAATGACCATATTACATGCATCTAAAGCCTTTTGCAACGCCTCTTTGTGGCGCATGTTTGTGATGAGTAGCTCATCCTTACCTGGGGGGCCATTTTTCCATATCACGGCATCGATCATTTGGTGCAAAGCATCGATTCCAAATGATGTTTTAGCAGAAATTTCAACGACGTGTGGGCATTGAAGTTTCTCAATTTTTTTCGTGGGCAGATCAATTTTATTCCAAATGGCGATCGTCTTTTCTTTAGGTATTCTTTCTAAAAGCGCTTTGTCGTTATCATCGATCCCTTTTTCAGCATCGAGTACTAAGAGGATAAGGTCTGATTTTTCAATGGCGATATGAGATCTTCTAATCCCTTCAATTTCAATGGTCTCTGCGGCTTTTCTAATACCGGCTGTATCTAGCAATTTAAAATTAAGGCCATTTAATCTTAAGTGATCTTCTAAGACATCGCGCGTTGTCCCTGCGATATCAGAGACTATGGCGCGATCTTTTCCAAGAAGAGCATTCATAAGGGACGATTTTCCCACATTTGGAGAGCCAATAAGCGCAAGCACGATCCCCTCATGGATGATTTTTCCTTGAGTGAAGGTATCGATTAACTTTTTTATGGCATCGCAAACAGTTTGCAAACGCAAAAGAAGCTCTTCCATGGTGGCAAACTCAAGGCCTTCTTCAGGAAAATCTACCCATGCCTCTAAGATGGCGGCAATAAGGGTTAGTTCTTTTTGAAAATTTGTCACCTTTTTTGAAAGAAGCCCTTGCAGCTGCTCTTCTGCTGCGTCAAGGGCGCGCTCATTTTTTGCAAGAATTAGCTCTTGAACAGCTTCCGCTTGGCTTAAATCAATTTTACCATTGATGAAGGCTTTAAAGGTAAATTCGCCAGGGAAGGCAGCTCTTGCCCCTGCGGTAAGGACTGTGTCTAATACGCGGCGCGTGATGAGGCTGCCGCCGTGGCAGTTGATCTCTACAGTGTCTTCTCCTGTGTAAGATTTTCTGCCTAGCATGATAGAAATAAGGACGGTATCGACGACTTCATTGGATTTATTGACAATAGATCCATAATGGAGCGTATGAGATTTATAGGTCTTAATGTTGCCTGTAAATATTTTTGCAGCGACATCTAAGGCATTGTTTCCCGATATGCGGATGATGGCAACCCCACCTTCCCCTGCAGGCGTTGCCACGGCTGCAATGGTTGCTCCAGGTTCATAATGTGGATGAACAAATTCCATGTTAAAACAATTACCTTTTAAGTAGAAAGTATATGAGATTTATGATTTTATGTATTTGAAAATGGGAAAAAATGGATAAGACAAAACAAACAGCTGTTGCCATTGGCAGCGGGGGCATCCGCTCAATCGCTGCGCTCCCTCTTCTACGCTATTTGCAAGATGAAGACATCGCAATTGATTTGCTTGTATGTTCGGGTGGAGGCGCTATTGTGTCTTCGCTTTTTGCCTTAGGGTGTAGTGATGAGGAGATTGTGATACATTGCTTAAAGCTCTTTAATAAAAAGCTTTATAACCACATCGATTATAAAATGTTTGCAAGAGCATGTGGCATCCCCTTTAAAGAGAGTCCAAAATATGAGACACCATATCTTGGAAAGCCATTTTATAATGCCTTAAAAGAGGTCTTTAAAGATTTTACAATTCAAGATTTGCCCTATCGCTTAAACGCAATTGCGACAGACATCCAAACTGGAGAATCTGTGACACTTGAGAAAGGCCTTCTTGCGGATTGTCTTTATGCCTCCAATTGCGTCTACCCTTTTATTCCGCCAATAGAAGTGGACAATAAATTTCTTGTAAGTGGGGTGTTCACTTCTTCTTTACCGATGATGACAGCTGTAAAAGAAGGCATGGACACGATATTTGCTATTGACTTTACAGGGGATGAGAGCATCAATTCTAAGAGCATGCAAGAATATATCTGTAATTTCTTAAATAGGTCTTGCACAATCATGCAGAGAAGACAGACCGCCTTAAGTGTCAATTTGCATGATGGAGACAGCCTTGTCATGAATGTCGATTGCGATGAATGGGTGGGGCTTTTTGCAATCGAAAAGGTCGATAAAATCATCGAAGCTGGAAAAAGGACTTTTGCAACTTACAAAGATGAAATAGACAGGCTCATTTTCATATAAGTCCTAAAGCGATTTTTTGCCGATATTTTTCCATCAGTTTTACCATATAGTGGAGATTGTGGATAGTGGAGAGACCAAAGGCGGTCATTTCTTTGGCTTTAAAGAGGTGGTGCAGATAGGCCTTAGAGTAATTTCTGCAAGTATAGCAACTGCAGCCATCTTCAAGAGGTGCGAAATTTGTTTGATTTTCGGCTTTAGTGATATTGAGATAACCTTTTTCGGTTAAAGCCACCCCATGGCGCGCTGCTTTTGTCGGGTATGAGCTATCAAAAGTGTCGATCCCGAGGGGGATTGAGGCCTCAATGGAACTTAAATCTCCAATGCCGAGCAAATGGATAGGCTTTTCTTTGGGAAGATGTGGAACTGATGCCTTAAGCACCTCTACCATTTCCTCTTTGTTTTTCCCAACGCTTCCCCCGATGGAAAAGCCATCGAATGGAAGATCTCGCAAAAACTTACAACTTTTTTCTCTAAAATCGGCATTGATCCCTCCATGGATCACGGCAAAGATGGCCTGATTATTTGGAGATTTAAGGTGCTCGTTTAAGGATCTTTCCTCCCAACGATGGGTGCGATCTAGCGATACGCTTAACGATTCATGGGAAACATGGTAAGGGGGAAGCTCATCAAACGGAATGATGATATCTGCACCTAAGTCTTTTTGCGCCTGGATAGAAGTTTCAGGGGTTAGGAAAATTTTGGCCCCATCTCTATAGGAGCGAAAAAGAACCCCCTCTTCAGAGATTTTTAATACAGAGCCTTCGTGCTTCTTGGTGCCTTTACTTTTCAGCTCATCGGCAACGGATCCGTAGGCCAAGCTAAACACCTGAAAGCCGCCGGAATCGGTAATGATGGGAAGATTTCTCTTGATAAATTTATGCAGCCCGCCGCCTTGCTTTACGATGTGTGTTCCCGGTTGCACGATAAGGTGATAAGTATTGCAAAACATGAGCTGAATGCCGATCTCTTCAACTAAGGCGTTATCCAATGCTTTGATCGTTCCATTAGTGCCGACGGCGACGAAATTAGGGGTATCGATGATTCCATGAGGGGTGTGGATTCTCCCAACGCGGGCACCTGATTTTGGCGAAGTATGTAGAATTTCAAATTTCATAATTTTCTATTGAAACAAAAGCAAGATTTTATTACAATGGAAAATAATTATCTCTACTTATAAGGAGGTTTATATGTTTAATGATGAGCTAGAATTAAAGGTCCAAAAGCATGAACGAGATATCCGAAAGCTATCGATCGATTTGGACAATATAAGGAGGCAAAATCAGTCTCTTTTTGATGATCTCAATGTCTCTTCTTGTCAAGTTTCCCAGTTTATGTCGGACCCAGCTCAGTTTACCACCGAGGACTGGGCCCATCTCGTCCAAGAAAAAAAACGGATTGATGATAAGCGCGAGATGGAGCTAAAAAACATCCGCAATCCGGCCCAAGTTAAAAAGACTTTGACCGAAAGAGCGATGCCAAATCACTGGATTTACGTGCGTTAATCTTAGAAAACGTCAATTTGCCGTCTCCAACTGCCGTTTCTAGGATTATGATAAAAGAGCTCTTTATTACTAGGCAAAACTTTACACAGAACAGCTTCAGGCAGCTGAAGATTACTCCCTTCTCTCAAAAGCAATCGGCATTCATATTCTCAACTTTACATCTATTCCAAACGTTGAAAAATACCATAATGTTTTTCATATTAGACTTCTTTCGAAACTGCAATCCCTTGCCTCTGTCTGTGCCCGTGCCTCCATCCTATTACCCATATCTTTTCTATCGCTGCTGCCGCAGCTCTAATTTTATTTCGCTTCTACCCCACATTCCACGTCGCTTCACTCCGTTTCATGCGGGGCTGCTGCACTGAAAGCGGCTGCCGCCGCTGGTCACGGCAGTGACCAAAGTGTGATAGCCCCGCATGAAACGGAGCGAAGCGACGTGGAATGTGGGGTTGCAAGTAGTTGATAATCAAGCTGCGGCAGCAGCGATAGTACACATATGGGTAAGAGGGACTTTTTTTGAGCGGGAATTGCTGGGTTTTGGCTTTGAGAAAACCCAAATTTTTAAATACTTTCGGTATAAAAACCAGGCAAGTTCTTATCCTTATCTGAAATGACTACGGGACTAAAGGGCCATTGAATGTTAAATTGAGGATCGTCAAAGCGCACTCCTTTTTCAAACTCAGGTGCATACATTTCAGAAACGAAATAAAGCACCTCAGTATGATCTTGAAGGGTCAAAAATCCATGTGCAAAGCCGGCAGGCACATACACCATCTTGCGATTTTTAGCAGAAATTTCCACGCCAAATGAGATGCCAAAGGTCTTAGATTCTGGTCTTAAATCTAAGGCCACGTCGTAAAAGGCTCCTTGAATGCAGCGTATGAGTTTTGCTTCCCCTTTAGGAGGCGCTTGATAGTGCATCCCGCGAAGTGTGCCTTTTTTTAAGCTGAGGGAATTATTGACTTGGACAAATTGAGATTCAATGCCATGCTTTGCAAATTCGTCTTTGCAAAATATGCGGGAGAAAAAACCTCTCTCATCTTCCCTTTTTTCTGTTTCAATGAGATAGACCCCTTCTAAGGGGGTATTTATGAAATGCATGTGGCCACCTTTTTTTTTGAATATCCCATTCCCATGTAGGTCGTCTTTTTAAATTTAAGTGCCTCAAACATACGGCGGCAATCGAAAAGTACTTTAGTGCTACTAGCTTCATGTTCTAATAGATCGGAAAGAATGCGGTATTCCTCCCACGGCGTTGCGAGGATGATAATTTCGCAAAGATTAGCTGCTGCTTTCCAATCTGACACAAGTGCATCTTTAAATACTGGGTGCTTAAGGCTCACATGATGCATCGCGATCGGGTCGTGCGCTTGCAATAGGGCGCCATGTTCAAGCAAATCGTATCCGATTTTAAGCGCCGGGGACTCTCTAATGTCGTCTGTGCCGGGCTTAAAGGCAAGTCCTAGTAGAAGTATCTTTTTCCCCGTAAGCTCTCCCAGATGCTTTTTTAAAGACATTGCAATTTTTTTTGGTTGCTGCGCATTGACGTCTAAAATGGCCTGCGCCATGTATGGCGTTAAGCCGACTTCCCCTTGCAGCGTTCTAAACGCCTCAACATCTTTGGGAAAGCAGCTTCCCCCAAATCCACATCCTGGGGTCAGGTAGGAAAGAATTTCTGGTTTAAGCTTTTTGTTAGGAAACCACCTCTTATCTAAGGCTATACCCTCAATGACACTCATCGCATCAATTCCCCCAAGTGCAACGCAAAGATTGGCCATTTCATTAGAAGCTGAGATCTGAAGCGCTAATAAATAGTTACATGCGTACTTGATCATCTCAGCTTCTCTTGCGTTGCAAAATAGCTTATCGCAACTCCAAGGGCGATAAATCATTTCAAGAATGCTGCGCGTCTCTTCCCCCTCACATCCAAGGATAATGCGATCGGGTAGCATAAAATCTTGAACGGCATTTCCCTCTCGTAAAAACTCAGGATTCATCGCAAGGTGAAATTGTGAGGCACTTTTACCCGATTTTTTTTCGAGCAGCTCTTTAATAAAAGTGTCTGTGGTGCCGGGAATAACCGTGCTTTTCACAATGACAGTGCACTTTGTTTCCTTCAATTTTATCACCTCGGCCACATCTGAAATAGCGGCTTCAATATGCGTTAAATCGATTTTTCCCTGATTTGAGGGAGTTCCGACGGCGATTAGGAAAATGTCATTTTCCATTAACGCCTCATGCGTCATGAGCTTAGCTTTAAATTGGTTGCAAGAGATGGCTTTACTTAATAGGTCATGAAGACCTATTTCGTGAATATGTGGATTGCCTTGATTTAGCATTGTCACGACATCTTGTGAGATATCTAAGGCAAGGATTTCATGCCCAACATCTGCAAGGCAAACTCCGCTGACAAGTCCAACGTATCCGCAACCAATGACCGTAATTTTCATTTTTCATCCAAATAATAGCGATATGTTTTTAGCAGCCCTTCATCAAGCCCAACTGTTGGGTTGTATCCAAGGAGTCTTTTGGCCTTTTCAATGTTTGGGCATCTCCTAATAGGGTTATCGACCAAATAGTTTTGATCATCGCTTTGCTTTCGAATTATTTTTAAATGTTTCTTTTCAGTAATTGCAAGGATGCGTGCCCCAAGTTCATGCATTGAAATTTCTGGCGTATCAACCCCGATATTAAAACTTTCCCCATTATAATGAGAAAAAAGGAGAAGAAGGTAGCCGTATATAGCATCTGTGACGTAGCAAAAGGTGCGCTTTGCGCTCCCATCTGAAAGCAAGGTGATATCGCGATCAAAAAGCGCGTCCCGGAAAAAATCGGGTATAACCCTTTTATCTAAAAGGTTTAAGCCTGGACCATAGTTATTAAAGGGCCTTGCGATTTTGATCGGGACTTTATGCACTTGAAAAAAGTTAACAGAAAGCGTTTCTCCATATCGCTTGGATTCATCATAGCAAGCTCTTGGTCCTGTGCAGCTGACAAATCCGCGATACTCTTCTGATGTCGGGATCTGATCAGGAGAAGGGTCGCCATAAATTTCACTCGATGAAAAAAATAAGATGCTTTTAACTTGGGGCAAAATTTTGGCAAATTCTAAAATATTCCTTAAACCGATCACGTTGGCATCCATTGTTTCGATCGGGTGCAGGCGATAATAGGTGGGGGAGGCGATAGAGGCGGCGTGAATAATAAAATCAACTTTTGGAAAAGTTGTGGTATGGATGATATCAGATTCTAATACCTTTAAATCGGATCGATTTTGCAGCTTTAATAGCCAATTAGGCCTACCCCTCATCAAATTATCGCACGCAAAAACTGTGCAAGGTGTATCTAATCGTTGAAGGTCATTTAATCTTAAGAAATAATGAACGAAATGCGCTCCTAAAAAGCCACAAGCACCTGTTATGAGAACTTTAGCGCCGCTTGCATTGCTATTTTGCGAACTCACCTTTTCAATGATTTCGTCTGCTGCTTGTTTTAAATGAATATCCATTATTTTAAATACGGAGCAGTTTTTGATTTTTTATTTTTTGCAATTTCTTCAGGAGTTCCCTTAAAAACGAGAAAGCCTCCCGCATCGCCGGCTTTTGGCCCAAGCTCTATGATATAGTCGGCATTTTTAATCACATCGAGATTATGTTCGATGATCACGATCGTGTTGCCTTTATCGACAAGTCTTTGCAAAACGCTTAAAAGTTTTTTTATGTCATCAGAGTGAAGACCAGTAGTGGGTTCATCCATTAAATAAAGAGTGCGCCCAGTAGATCTTTTAGAGAGCTCTTTGCTAAGTTTTATGCGCTGCGCTTCTCCACCCGATAAGCTTACCATCTCTTGTCCAAGCTTAAGGTAGCCAAGGCCTACGGAAATTAGGGTGTCTAAGGGTCTTGTGATACGGGGGTGATTTGCAAATACAGCCCTTGCATCATCCACTGTCATATCTAAGTACTGCCCAAAGTTTTTCCCAGCGTATTGCACTTCAAGGCTTACAGGATTTAAACGCATTCCCTTGCAATCTTCGCAAACGACCTTAACGGGCGGAAGAAAATGCATTTCCACTTTTTTGTATCCGAGGCCATAACAGGCGCTGCACATCCCTCTTCTATGGTTATAGCTAAAATGTTTGCCTTGCAGCCCCTTAGTGCGCGCTAAGGGAAGCGATGTGAAAAAATCCCTCATTCTCACTAAGATATCGACATAGGTGCCGACATCAGAGCGCACTGTGTGGCCGATTGGGTTTTGATCGATTGAAAGCAGTTTATCGATGGCAGCAATTCCTTCGACCCTACATTCTTTATATGTCACGCCATCTTGCCTACTTTGCACCCCTTGATGGATAGCGGGAAGGATAAGTTGATTGAGAAGTGTCGATTTCCCAGATCCAGACACACCTGTTAAGCAAGTCAATAATCCAAGGGGGAGTTTAAGAGATAGATTCTTTAGGTTATGCAGCTTAGCTCCTTTTATGCTAAGCGCCATTTCCGCATTTTGATGCCTTTTTTTAGGAATCGGAATGGAAATTTTAGAGGAAAGGTAGGCGCCCGTTAAAGAATCTGGGTTGTCTTTAATCTCTTGCAGCGTCCCTCTTGCCGTGATATGGCCACCTTTTGCGCCTGATGCAGGCCCAAAATCTAAGATATAATCGGCAGTCTCAATTGTTTTAAGGTCGTGCTCAACGATTAGGACAGTGTTTCCACTATTTTTAAGCTCTTGCAAGGCGCTATTTAATTGATCGTTATCAAAGGGATGTAAACCAATTGTCGGCTCATCGATGACGTATAGCACGCCGGTAAGTCCGCTGCCAAGCTGCCTTGCGAGTCTTATCCGCTGCGATTCTCCTCCGGAAAGAGTCGGAGCCTTGCGATCTAAGGAGATATAGTGCAAGCCAACCGAGGCAAGAAAGCTTAGCTTATTAGCTACTTGCTTTTTGATATCTCCAAGCAGTTTGCTTTCTTTTGTCGATAACTTTAGATTTTGCATGAAGTCAAGGGCTTTATCGATTGCCATGTGGCAAAGATCTGTAATGGAGACGTCTGCAATTGTGACATGGCGCGCAAGTGGATTTAAACGGGTGCCTTCACAAGAAGGGCATTCAAGTTCATCGAGTAAGGGGGTGATCGGGTCTTTTAAAGCGGCTTTTGCCCCCTTGCCAATTTTTGCAAATACGCAATTGATTCCGGGCCAAGAAAATTGAAGTCCGTTAGGCCCTTGATAGAGTTTGTCTTTTGCAGATCCATTCATCAGCAGATGCAGTTTATCTGAAGGCATCTTTGAAAGAGGCTCATCTTGCGAGATTTTTTCTTCCTTAAAAAAGATGGCAGCAAGTGCCATGCTTTTGCTATTTGTCTTTTCTTTCCAAAGGAATTTTAGCAAAGTTGTGGGTGTGTGTGATTGCACATTGCCCATCTGATCGCCCATCTGTATGAGATTAGCCCCATACTGATAACCAAGACCCTGGCAGTCTAGACACATACCTAAAGCATTGTTAAAAGCAAAGGTCTGTGGAACGATTGGGGGATATGATTTTCCAGAACTTGCTACTGCAAATGACAAGTTAAAAGGGATGTCGATATCATCCTTTGCAACGATTAGTTGACCTTCCCCAATAGATGCAGCTGATTCGACAGCTTCCAAAAGTCTAAGGCGATTTTGCTTTGCGACTTTTAACCTATCGATAACAAGGAAAAGATCGTTTTTTCTTTTTTTGTCAAAACTTTGAAGGAGCTCTTTAGAATCGATATCAAAGTATTGTCCATTTAAACGCAGCTTTAAAAAACCCAAAGGCTGCAAATGGGTAAGAAGTTCATCGACGGAGTGATATTTTTTTGCCTCGACTTTTGCAAGAATTTGTACTCTTTCCCCATCAGGTAGTGCAAGAATTTTACCCACGACAAACTCCTTGCTAATCGATTGGATAATTTCGCCAGTTTCTGGACAATGGGGGATGCCAAGATGGGCAAAGAGCAATCTTAAGTAATCGTAACATTCTGTCATGGTGCCGACGGTGCTGCGCGGATTGCCCGCATGCGCCTTTTGCTCGATGGCAATTGCAGGCGAAAGTCCTTCAATGCTAGCGACTTTTGGTTTTGGCATTTGTTTGACAAATTGCCTTGCGTATGGGGAGAGCGATTCGATATAGCGTCTTTGTCCTTCTGCATAAATTGTATCGAAGGCAAGTGAGGTCTTTCCAGAACCTGAGGGGCCTGTACAGACAGTGAGGCGGTTTCTTGGGATACTCACGCTCACTTGCTTTAAATTGTGTTGCTCTGCATCGATGACTGTAATCTCTTGAATTTCCTTGGCATGGGCAATCTCTTTTTTTGCTTTTGTCATTTGTGCTTTTTTTAATGCAGGCGTACTCTTAAGGGATAATTTAATGGCCTCACCTGTCGGAGTGTTTAAGGTGGCAATCTTTTCTGGCGTCCCTTTTGCAATGACTTGTCCACCTGCATCGCCCCCTTCAGGTCCAATGTCGATGATCCAATCAGCCGTTTTGACGACGTCCATGTTGTGTTCGATCACGACAAGGGTGTTGCCCCTTTCGACAAGTTCGTGAAAAACTTCCAAAAGATGTTTGATATCGTGAAAGTGAAGTCCTGTCGTCGGTTCATCAAAGATATAAAGGGTATTTCCTGTTTGAGGGCGGGCCAGCTCTTTAGCAAGTTTTATCCGCTGCGCTTCACCACCCGATAGCGTCGTTGAAGATTGCCCAAGCTTGATATACTCCATCCCGACTTTTTCAAGCACTTTGAGCTTATGAAAAATAGCGGGCATATTTGCAAAAAAGGCAAGGGCAACAGCTACCTCCATCTCTAAAATATCGTAGATGTTTTTCCCTTTATATAAAACAGAGAGCGTCTCTTCATCAAACCTTCTTCCCTTACATCTTGGGCAATCCATCCAGGCATCTTCCATAAAGTCCATGTCGATTTTGATTTGCCCCATCCCCCCACATTCTCTGCAAGAGCCTTCTTTGACATTGAAACTAAAGCGTCCCGGTTTATATCCCCTTGCACGGCTCTCTGGAAGCTGTGTAAATAGGTCTCTTATCTCATCAAACACTTTGGTATATGTAGCCGGATTAGATCTTGGATTTCGGCCGATTGGGGATTGATCGATCTCAATTACTTTATCGATGCACTCTATCCCTGAAATCTTTTTGTGGGCGCCGACAGGGTGCTCTCCTCCATGTAGATGGTTGTCAAGAGCTGGAAAAAGGATGTCGCTGATGAGAGAAGATTTGCCAGATCCCGATACGCCTGTGACAGCGATAAAAATACCCGTTGGGATTTTAAGAGTCACATTTTTTAAATTATGATGTGTGGCGCCTTCGATAATGATCTGTTTGTCATTTGCTTTTCTTCTTTTTGTGGGGATTGGAATCGAAAGGCGTCCGCTTAAATACCCACCTGTTAAAGAGTTTGGACTTTTGAGCAAATCCTGCAGGCTACCATCGACGACAATTTCGCCTCCTCTAGATCCTGGTCCTGGACCAAAGTCGACAATATGATCCGCTTCCAATATTGTTTCTTCATCGTGTTCGACGACGACGACTGTATTGCCGATGTTTTTTAAGTGTTTTAGGGTCTTGATGAGCTTGTGATTGTCCCTTGGATGGAGTCCAATAGAGGGTTCATCGAGGATATAGGTGATCCCGACAAGTCCTGATCCAATTTGAGAAGCTAGGCGAACGCGTTGTGACTCACCTCCAGATAGCGTGGGCGACGTTCTATTTAACGTCAGATACCCAAGGCCAACTTCTAAAAGAAACTTTAATCTCTCTTGTATCTCTTTAATGAGCTCATTTGCGATGTGGTGCTCTGTGTCAGAGAGAGAAAGATCATTAAAAAACTTAAAAAGACCTTCAATCGTCATATCGGTAAGGGAGGCAATTGCCTTTCCCTTAAGAAGTGTTGCCGCTGGATATGGCTTTAACCTACCCCCTTGGCATGCCGGACACACCTGCTCTTTCATGAGCTTTTGCATCTTATTGCGATAAAGATCGCTTTTAGCTTCAGCAAAGCGCGAGTGAGCCTCATATAAGACACCCCTCCACTGCACATGATCGCTCCACGTGGCATGGGTCTCAGGATGGACAAAGTGCATCTTCGTCCATTTTTTTTCTGTGCCGTGTAAAAAAAGCTGTTTAGCTTCAACGCTTAGCTTTTTCCAAGGTGTTTGGATATTAAAATGGGCAATTCTTGCCAAGTTATCGTAAATATTGCCATAGCGTACAGTCTTATAGGAACTTGCGACAGCGCAGCAATCCTCTGCGATGGAAAGATTTGGATCAATAATTTTATTAAGATCAAATTCGTTAACAAGTCCTAGGCCAAAACACCTTGTACACATGCCAGTTGGACTATTAAATGAAAAGTCGCTTGGCTCAAGCGCGCTATAAGAGAGGCCAGACTTTGGCGAGAAGGCGTGCATTGAAAAAAGCGTTTCTTCATTTGTCTCATCAAGAAGTACGCTCATGACGCCGCTCCCCATTGCAAGCGCTAAAGTGATTGCTTCAGCAATGCGCGAGGCATTGTCATTGCTTGCGTTTAGGCGGTCGATGACGACGTCGACATCGTGGGCAATCGTGCCATCGAGTGAAATTTTTTCGCTTAAGTCGATGAAGGTGCCATCGACTCTTGCGCGCATAAACCCTTTGCGGAGCAAGTCTTGAAAGTCTTCGATGAATTCCGCTTTTTTATTGCGGGCAAAAGGACTTAAGAAAATGACCCGTTTGCCATTTGCCATGTTTTGGATTGTTTTGATGATCCTTTCGCGGCTTTGTGGGGTGACAGGCTCATGGCTAATTGGGCAGTGGGGCTCGCCAATGCGCGCATAAAGCACACGCATATAGTCGTATATTTCGGTAATGGTCCCAACTGTTGATCTTGGATTTTTGCCAGAGGTCTTTTGTTCGATCGAGATGGTCGGTGTGATCCCTTCGGCATATTCAAGATCTGGCTTTCCCATTTCTCCAATCTGCCGTCTTGCAAAAGTGCTAAGCGATTCGATATAGCGGCGCTGTCCTTCCACAAACAGTGTGTCAAAGGCAAGTGATGATTTACCAGATCCAGAGACCCCTGTAAAGACGATAAGCTGATTTGCTTTGATCGTAAGATCCACCCCTTTTAAATTGTGAACCTTGACGTTTTTTAATGTGATGGATGATTTAGGTTGATTTGACATGACTTAAGATTTTTGAATTTTTAAACATCATATCATATCGTTTATTAACGTTCATCTTTTCATCGGTAATTACATTCATTATTCAAAAAAAATGTTGACTATCTACTTATTTAGTTGGCACTATGGCGAAAAAGGAGGCGTGGATGGCATTTGCAGTAGGTTCAGGTTTATCGCGTTCAGGTTCATTTGAGGATTATTATGTAGTCGAAATGGGAGATACCTTGCCAGATGAACAGGGTCCAATTTTAGATAATTCCCCTCGACTTATTGCAAATGCCTCTTCGCTTTCAACAAAGATATCAGAGGCTGTTTGCGATAGTGTCCCTTCTTACTCTCTTTCAATCCAAGTCAAGCCAAGGCTCTTTACCCATGATCCCTCTTCTCTTGAAAGAAAGATTATGGAGGCCATCACTGATATCTTTATCTATCGCTGTTCTATTCGAAAGGGCGAACTGCTTGGCGAGGGGTGTTTTGGCGTTGTGCAAAAATGTGTAATGGAAACTGCAACAGGGACGAAAGAGCTTGCCTTAAAGGTCACAAAACTCGACATTACAAAATTAAGTGATGCAGTCAATGAAGTCGAAATTGTGAGAAGGCTCTCCCATGTGCATCTTTGCCCATATATAAGAGTCGAAATTAAAAGATTGAGGAACATAATTGACTTTCAAGTGTATTTACCGTGTTATGCCAAGGATTTACAAAAGTGGATAGAGAAAGAAAGAAGTAAGACATCGCTTGAGGAGTACGATGCGACGTGCATAAGAGTTGCAAGACAGGTTTTCTCTGCCATCGAGTATCTTCATGGACAAGGTATCGTTCATAGAGATATCAAACACGATAATATTTTTTTAGATGCAAGCGGCAATGCGATCCTTGGAGACTTTGGGCATGCCAACATGAAAGGAAGCCCATCTAAACACTACGGAGGGCCAGGTTTTGTCTGCCCGCCATTATCTGAATATAAATGGTCTAGATATACAAAGGAATTAGCCAAACAAAAAACAGACAGATGGATTGCAAAACCGATGGAAGATTGGTGGGCTTTTACTATTGTATTAGTCATGTTAATTAAACGTCGACAAGTGTATAGCAAAGAGTTTAATGACTACTATCCTTTTATTTGCCCAACTATTGTACTTCCCCGCTCTTTTTTCGAAGATTTCAACGAAGCAAGGGTATTTCCAATTCCATATCCGCGCGCTCATTTTCTGTCTACACCCATTCCTGCACCTTTACGGAAGCTAGTCGCCTTCTTTGAAGGGGCTAAAGAATTGTATCGCCAGGAAAGTGTGAGAGGTGAGCAATCAAATCTTTGTTTTGAGCTTCACAAAATATTTGACCTGACAGGGAACCGACATTTGCGCCTCTTTTGCCAAGGTTTCATAAATTTGCAGTTGCAACTCATCGACAACAATAAAGAAAAATACTTTCAAATTCTTGAAAATTTGGTCAAGCAGTTGCAGCGTCTATTTGTAAATGAAGAGCACTTAAAGAGCTTTTTAGGGGATATGGATCTTTTGGCAAGTGAAGATCATCGCGAGCTATACAGATTGACAAGGGACGTTTTAGCTCGGTATCAAGAATACAACTCAAAAACAGAGGCAGTTACAATACCTGCAAATAGCTCACTTTCTTTTGGTCGCCGGCTCATTGCTTTTTTTCCTACACTTACAAAAGTTTAAAAATCTTTTCTTGCGTAGTTTCGTGTAAATATGCTAGTATGTTGCATCCTAAGGAAGAGTGGCAGAGTGGCCGAATGCGTCTGTCTTGAAAACAGAAGGGCTCGCAAGGGCTCCGTGGGTTCGAATCCTACCTCTTCCAATTGTCTAATACTACATAAGCCTATAAAAAGGCTTATGTATACCGTAAGTATTTCAAAATTTGGATCAGTTGGGATATGCCGGTTTCAGAGGCTGACAGAAAAATCGCTCTGATAGGAAATCTTCTGATAGGAAATCTTCAGAAGGTCTAATTTTGAGTCGTTTTTTTTGCAGATCGACGTCTGTTGCAAATTCACATACTCTTAAGAGTCGGGAATTTGCAACAGACGTGAGAGATGCGGAAAAAGGGCCAAAAGGCAATTTGCAAAGATTTTCTTTTAGCCTCTTAACACTTGCAACTTCTCATGTCACTTAACTAGCAACAGTCTCATTAGCAGCAGCAGCTGCGCCTTCTTCTGTCATTACTTTAAGTGTAATGGAGGCTGTGATACCTTCTGGAAGTTTAATATCAATAGGGTGAACACCTGTTGACTTAATCGGCTGCTTCAGCAAAAGAGCGCGCTTTTCTAAGGTGAGATTTGTTTGGGCGCGGATCAGCTCGATCACATCGTGAGCTGATACCGAACCATACATATGTCCTTCGTGGTCAACTTTTACGATAGAGGTCAATACAAGTCCATCCAATACCTTGGCAGTGCTTTCTGCCTCTTGCCTTTCGACAGCAGCCTTCTTCTTTCTTTCTTCTTGTAAACGGGTTTGCATGCGCAAAGCACTTTTATCGGCTGGCACTGCAAAGCGTTTTGGGACCAAGAAATTGCGCGCAAATCCTTCGCGAACTGAGACGATCTCCCCACTGCGGCCAAGATGTTCTACGTCTTCAATTAGTAGCAATTTTTGTGCCATAATTTGTTACTCCTTCAATAACTTTTTAAGCTTCAGCGACAAAAGGCATCAGTGCCATGTGGCGAGCGCGTTTAATTGCTGCAACCAACAGTTTTTGATGGTGCATGGAAACTCCAGTGATGCGACGAGGAAGGATCTTTCCTCTATCGGTAACAAATTGCAAAAGCGTGTTGACGTCTTTGTAATCGATCTGTTTGATACCAGCTGCAGTAAAAGGACATGATCTACGCTTTTTACTAAAGCTGCGGTAATCGGATGGAGCATCTGGAGATGTTCTTGGTCTTTGATTATTGTACATACTTAAAAACTCCTTACTGTTTGTCTTCTAAGGGTTTAAATTCAATTTTTTCCATCACCTTATCGGTGCGTAGTGTAATAAAGCGCACGAGGTCTTCATTTAAGTGATAATCATGCCAAAGTTCTGCAATTGCAGAGGGTCCGAGATTGAAGTAGACGATATAAAAGTGTCCTTCTCTATGCCCATCAATTTCATAAGCTAAACGACGACGCCCCTGATCGTGTAGTTTAACGATCTCTCCGCCCCGTTGCTTGATTCCGCCTTGGATTTTATCTAACGCTTTATGGCGCGCATCATCGCTAAGGGTTGCACTGATTACATACATCCCTTCATAAAGGTTTTGTTTTTGTTGTTTCATTAATTATCTCCCTCTATAAACTGTTTTATCGATCATTATCTTGAATGATCGCAAGCAAAGCTGACTCACCCTTTTCGATAAATGAATCAAGCGCTTCTACCTCAGATTGACTAAATTCACTTAAGACATAGTCTGCAAGATCTTCTTCAGGAAGGGGTCTTCCCACTCCCATGCGAAGCCTTGTAAATTCTTGGCTTCCAAAAGAATCAATAAGACTTTTTAAGCCATTATGTCCTCCGGACGATCCACTTTTTCTCACCCTTAACTGGGTAAATGGAAGGTCCACATCATCGCAAATGACAACAACTTGATTTAAAGCAATATAGTTATCACTTGCATATTGTTTAACTGTTGGGCCACTTAAGTTCATATACGTCAAAGGAAGGAGAAGCTCGACTTTAACCTCTGTAATTGATTCTTTCGAATTAAGTAAAGACTTAAGTTGAACGATTCCTTTTGCACGCTTTGCTGTATATCTTTTATCCTCTTGCCAACTCCAACTCATGGAGTTTGCAATTTTTTCGACTACCATGAACCCCAGATTATGCCTGGTTTTGGCGTACTGTTTACCCGGATTGCCAAGTCCAACAACGAGTACGCTTTTTGTCATAGATAGCCGTTTTATTTTTTAGCAATGACTAAAGCAACTTCCTTCAAAACAGCGAGCGGCCTTACCGTCTTAGGAATCTCTAGATCCGATAATCGTTTAGAGTCGGCAATCTGTAAGCTTCTAATATCTAGTGTAAATACAGTCGGAATATCTTTTGGTAGGCAAGATACTCGCAAATGTCTGATCACTAAACGGGGAACTCCCCCAAGTTTAATCCCAACGCAATCCGCAGCTCCAGTGTACTCGATTGGCACTTTCACTTTAACAGGCACATTATCGTTAAGCTCTTCAAAGTCTAGGTGGCGGACTTTATACGTTGTCGGCACATACTGAATTTCTTTCAGAATTGCCTTGCGCTGTTTTCCATTTTTATCGACTAGAGTAAAAATGGTGGTAGAAAGTCTTCCAGGAAGTACACTGCGGAGCAATGCGCTAAAGTCGGCTTCATTAACTGCAACCGATTCTGCATTTTTACCGTTATGGTATACACAAGCCGGAATATGGCCTTCTCTGCGAAGTCTTTTAGTTTCGCTTTTTTTAAGGTCTCTTGTGACTAGGTCCAGTTTCATGAATCCTCCCAAGTCTGGTTCATGTTTAATTCAAAATTTTTATGAAAGCATGCAGCCGATTAATTGGCTAAGAGGTGCAGCAAGAGATACAATGCGAATTTTTTTACAATCTAGGATCGATTGCGTCGCAGGTACACTATTGCTGATGTATAGCGCTTCGATTGGACTTTCCTCAAGTATACTTACAGCATCTTCTACAAGAAGACCGTGAGTCGCTAAAGCAAAGATTCTCTTTGCGCCCCTCTCTTGGCACGCTTTCGCAGCTGACACAAGTGTTCTAGCAGTAGAACACATGTCGTCAGCGAGAAGAACATCTTTTTCTTTTACATCTCCCGTAATAGCGACAACTTCAACTTTAGATGCGCTGTGACGCACCTTACTTATGATCGCTATCTCGGTTTTCAGTCTGTTCGCGACATCCCTTGCAAGGATTGTAGCCCCAAGGTCAGGTGGTACGACGACGACTGGCGTTTTATGATCTTTCATAAACGCTTGAGCTAAGGTTTCTCTAAAGAAAACTTGCTCTATAGGGACATTAAAAAAACCTTCCACAGGTCCTGAGTGCAGATCCACAGTCAAAACATGTGTCGCTCCTGCAGACTCCAAAAGATTGGCGACAAGCCTTGCTGTGATCGGGGCGCCTAAGGTATCTTTTCTATCCTGTCTGCAATAGGCAAAGTAAGGGATCACAGCTGTTATCGATTTTGCTGAAGCCCTTTTAAGGGCATCGATCATGATCAATAGCTCAATCAACTGATCGTTTGGCTCTCTTGCTATAGACTGAAAAGCAAAAACATTGCGTCCACGGACCTCTTCTAATAGATGGATAGAGATCTCTCCATCTGGGAACCGCTGAATTGCAATTTTTCCTAGCCCGGTCTGCAAACACTTAGCAACTTCTGCGGCAAGCTCAGGATGTGAGGTTCCACTAAAAAGGGCTAAATTTTGCATATTTTCATTTCTGCATTTTCTCTATTTTTTTGCTTTTTCTCTATTTTTTTGCTTTTTCTCTATTTTTCTTTTTCCCCTTTACGTTTTGGGGTGGAAGGATTCGAACCTCCGCATGGCGGTACCAAAAACCGCTGCCTTACCGCTTGGCGACACCCCAGTCTCAAACAATACGAAATACTACCTAAACACTTAATTTTTCTGCAATAGATAAATCATTTTTTTTGCAATTGTGCTCTAATTGCCAGGAATAAAGGGATTTCGGCGCGGCTTCGATTTTCCATTTTTGCGGCGCCTCCAGTGCTCACCTTATCAGAAACCCACTCTTCAATGAGTTCGATGACAAATCCCGCTTCAAAGAGCCATTTTGAAAGGCTTGCAAGCGGGTAATGGAAAGACAATGTCGTAGAAGATGCCTCCCCTTTGCTGGGATGGGTTTGAATAGGAATACTCATGGCAGTGGCATAGCGATCGATTCTACGGTATTGCACTTTTTGCGCTTCATCGACTTTCCAAGAAGATTGGCGCGGGACTCTAAAGCAAGGATGGTTCATGGCGATGACGAGTTTTCCCCCTTTCATTAAATGCCTTGCGGCATTATCAAAGCAAAGTTTTGGATGTTCGATGTTTTGAATGGCAAGAACGATTGCAGCGTGAGTAAAATCCATTTTTTTTATGGGAAGAGGCTTTGTAGCATCTGCCACGATATATTCGTGAGATGGGTTTTTATCTAGCTGTTTTGCCGTTTTGCTAAGCGATGCAGAAATTTCAACGCCTGTATAGGCCACATGTGTAGGGATATGACGAGCAAGAACTCCAGATCCAGAGGCAAGGTCTAAAAGAGACGCAGTAGGGGATGAGCTAAAACCTAGCAGAGTAAGCACCCCCGGTAAGACAATATTTTGGTGATAATAGTGCCCATCCGTTCCAACCGATCCACTGTACCATTTTTCAACTGGCTCCCATGATGTTGTGGGTGTTTTCTTTGCAGTTTTAGGCTGCCATTTGTCTTTTTTATTTTGTGTCATAAGTGATTGTGATCTTAAGGTTTTTGATCAATTATACCCCAAAGCAAAGTAATCTCGCAAGCATTCTGGAAGTTACGGGTGTGATTTAGGTTAAAAGTTGTACGCAGCTAAAGCTACTTTTTGTTATAACGTATACATTATGCAAAGCCAAGCCGTTATTCTGAAGAAGGGAAAAGAAAAACCCATACGCAATTGCCACCACTGGATTTTTTCAGGGGCTATCGATAAGATGCCGGCCTTTGCCGATGGCAATTGTTTGCCAGTAACCTCCTATCAAGGAGAGCTTCTTGGATGGGGGTACTTCAACAAACAAGCCAAGATTATTGGAAGGATGCTTAGCTTTTGCGATCTTCCGCAAGGGGGCATAGAAGAGCTTCTTACTAGCCGTCTAAATGAGGCATATTTATTTCGCAAGCAGCTTTTTGCCTTGGGATTTACCAAGGGATCTACCAACGCTTATCGCTTAGTCAATGGAGAAGGGGATTTACTCCCAGGCCTTATCATCGATCGCTATTGTGAGATTTACGTCATTCAAATCGGCACTCTTGGAATGGAAAAATTAAAGCACATCGTCATCAAATGGCTAATAACAAATCTGGCCCCAAGAGCTATTTATGAAAAATCGCTGCTTCCCTCAAGAAAAGAAGAGGGGATGTCTGATTATCAAGGTCTTTTGGATGGGGACATTGCAGATGAAGATATCTTGGTGACTGAAAATGGGCTCACATTTGCCGTTTCAATCTTGCATGGGCAAAAGACGGGCTTTTTTCTCGATCATCGCGAGATGAGAGAAGAGGTTCGTAAGTTAGCAAAGGACAAAAAAGTGCTCAATTGCTTTGCCTATACGGGTGGATTTAGCGTTTATGCGGCGATGGGAGGTGCTACAAGAGTTGACTCAGTCGATAT
>Ga0206944_1002_pt1 | contig 65620 bp, 61 predicted proteins | sample Alteio_BWOrgHeat_4_FD_152978 | JGI IMG/M metagenome (GOLD analysis project Ga0206944, IMG submission 152978) | Enriched cells from forest soil in Barre Woods Harvard Forest LTER site, Petersham, Massachusetts, United States -... | ecosystem: Environmental > Terrestrial > Soil > Temperate forest > O... | reverse complement strand
AGAGGCACGGGATTTTAGTTTCGAAAGAAGTCTAATATTTTTATCATATCAAAGATTTAAGAGGGACTTTTTTTGAGCGGGAATTGCTGACTGCTGTGTAAAAGAGCATCAAAATGGGAAAAAAACCTATTTTCATTTTTTGTTGCTTTGAAAAACTCTTGTATGTATGATAAAATCATACATACAGGAAATTAAAAAATCCAGTATGTATGAAAAAAGAATACATAGAGGTATTATTTCTTGTTTAGACTAAGGCAAAAGATTTCCGCAGAATATTTTGATTATACGCTTTTAATGGAAGCTCTTTCCACTTATAAGTCTCCGCGGGCGAAAGTCACAAACCTCTTAAAATCAGAGGAAATCATTCGCATCCGAAAAGGACTTTATGTTTTTGGCCCTGAATATCGGAAATCGCTTGTGAGCCTTGAGGTGCTTGCCAACCAAATTTATGGGCCTTCATATGTGTCCTTAGAATATGCCCTGGCCTTTTATGGATTGATTCCCGAATTTGTCAATGAAATCACAAGTGTTACAACAAAGCGAAACAAACAATATCACACCCCTTTAGGAAGTTTTTCTTATGCCGTGATGCCAATTTCTATTTTTTCACTTGGTTACACTTGGCTTGAAATGGATGGCAATGCATTTTTGATCGCCACACCCGAAAAAGCGATTGCAGACTTATTTTATCATCGCAATTTCAAGATCGACTCAACAAATGAGCTTGAAGATCTCCTCTTTTGTGATCTGCGTTTAGAGGAAAATGCTGTTGAAAAATTTCACTTAAGGATTTTAACGGATGTCTTGAAAGCAGGTGGCAGTCCTGTTTTATCAATCTTAATAGACTGGATAAGGAGTCGAAAATGAATCAGGCAATTCAAGCCATGCTCAAACACTACAAATGTGAAACTAGGATGGAGTATGAAAGGGCTCTTAAAGAAATTTTACAAGAGGTTGCCTTAGTAGGGTTATGGAGAGGACATTTTTTTGAACATGCTGCATTTTACGGGGGGACGGCTCTTCGCATACTGCATGGGTTAGATCGTTTTTCTGAAGATCTAGACTTTACATTACTCTTTTCTCATAAAGACTTTTCTCTTAGTGAATATAACTCATGTATCCGAAATGAATTAGAGTCGTATGGTTTTGATGTTACGGTAGAGACTAAAAACAAAGTCTTGCAAACGCCTGTTCAATCTGCATTTATAAAGACCAATACTCTTAACGAATTGATCAAAATTGGGATCCCAAAAAACCTTGTGAAGGGATTTCACTATGAAACGACATTGAAAATTAAAGTTGAAGTGGATACCGATCCTGCCCCAGCTTATCGGACCGATATCCACTTTCTTAAAGCTCCCGCGTTAGTGGGAATTAAAATAGTGATTTTAGAAGACATCTTTGCAGGTAAAATGCATGCTCTCCTATTTCGAGAATGGAAAAAGAGGGTCAAAGGACGGGACTGGTATGATTGGTTGTGGTTTGTTCGAAAAGGGACTTCATTAAATCTTCAAAGGCTCTCTATTCATTTACATAACTCTGGATTTCTCCCCCAAGAGAAGTGGTTAACCAGAGAAATATTTGATCAAATGATGTTGGATAAAATTGAATCGATTGACTTAGAAAGTGTTCGTAATGATATTCGCCCCTTTGCACCCGATCTAGAAGCAATTAACTCTTGGACAAAAGAGATGTTTTGCCACTTTGTTCAAGAAATGAAAACTTTTTAGCAACAATTGCTCTAAAAAGGATTTCCGCAGACAATAGACTTCTTGTAATACCCGACGCACTAAGGTACGCGTTCACGGAGTAGTTGAACTCTTAGTCCAAAGTTTAAATTGCAGCGCCGCCTGCAATGCAAACATCTGATGGCCATAGACAATAGGGCAGCCATTTGTTTTGGCTTTTGTCAGAAGAATTGAGTCTTTTGGTTTCGTTTTAATGTCCATGAAAAGGGCTTTATTTTCAATCATCGCATCGATTGCTGTTTGCATTTGAGGCGCAAATTCTTCAAAATCTACCGGCGTGCAATTGACGACAATGTCTATATTGGGGTCATTAAACCTAGAAACGGCAGTTGGAGACGGCAACTTAACGCAATCTCTTGAACCAGAATCATTTGCAATGGGGTGGTCCTTCACCATTTGGGAATGTCCCACCCCATTGCAAAGTGATTCTAATTCAAGATCTTGCATTAATTTGCCATCTCGAACTGCCGTTTCTAGGTTAAATGCGAAAGCTGCATAGCCGTATTTGCTTTGCAGCTCTTTTGCTTTAAGGGGATCGCGCAACATCGTATAAACAACAGCGCCTCTTTTTTTTGCTTCATACATGATCGCCTTAGCAGCTCCTCCGCCGCCTAATACGAGTATGCGCTTGTTTAGGGTACTTGAAGTATTAAACCTAAAAACGTCAGTTGGAGACGCTAACTTGACACAATCTCTTGAACCAGAATCATTTGCAGTGAGGCGGTCCTTCGCCACTTGGGAATGTCCCGCCCCACTGCAAAGTGATTCTAATTCAAGATCTTGCGCCAATTTAGCGTCTCGAACTGCCGTTTCTAGGTTAAAGGATTGCTGGATGGCATCAAGAGCCCCTTTTCCATCTGTATTAAATCCGATGATTTTGTGATTTTGAATGACAAGCGTGTTGATTGCGCCAATCGCTTTTGCCTCGTCATCGATCTCATCTAAATAGGGGATGATAGCCTCTTTTAAAGGCATTGTCACGCTTAAGCCTTTGAAAGGGAGTTTTTTGACATATGTTAAAAATGTCTTTATCTCATTTTCTTTTAGGGCAATTTTAATATAGACTGCAAAGAGCCCTAATTTTTCAAATGTTTGATTATGGGTGATGTGGCTTATGCTTAAATCTATTGGATCTCCGATTAAAGCATATATGCTATTAAAAGAGCTGTAGCGATACTGCTTGGTCAGCTCCTCTATCGTAAGCTGTCCAGGAGCTGTCTTTTTTTCTTCACTGAGGATAGCGTAGGTGATGGGAGATCCCATATGATGAGCGATGATGCGGCCAAATTGTCCAATTGATCCCATGCTAACTGCAATGAGATTTGGATTTTTAGATTTGGAAAAACAAAGAAGCCTTAGCGCATCAAGAGATGATTTTGCTGTGGCGGCAATTTTGTAATAATGTGCTTTATGTCTTTGCAAAGCCTTATAGATTTTGTTTAGATTCTTTGGCATATTTGTAAAATTGTGATAGGAGATGATGATGCCAATTGTGGGGTGTTTATTTGCAATTGCCTTAATGAATGGCTTTGATACATGGTGTTCGATGTCTAGATAATCGGGATTTAAAGCAGCAAGCTTTAATAGCATTTTAAGTCTTGTCTTTTCAGATCCTTTATAATGTCCCCCTTCTTTATTGCTTCGCAAAGTGATGATGACGGCCACCTTGCACTCTTCTCTTAAGCGCTTAATTTCTGAAAAGTCGAGATGAAGAAGATAGTCGAGTCTAAGCTCAATCATCTCAGCTGTTAAGGCTGCCTCACGAATCTCTTGATAGGCACTTAAGTAATTTTCTACCTTAATGACGGCGCAAATCATCTTAAATAGCCGAATGTAATATCACTATTCATCCACGATAGGGCATTTTTTATAAGAGATAAGTCGACAGGGGTACAAAATTTGCCTTCAAAGGAGCTGGCATGGCCAATGTCTTGAAGGATTACAAAGCGCCTTTCTCCATTTAACGTCTTTTTATCAAGCGCCATGGCGTTTAACATTTCGTCGATTGGAATTTTGTAGGGAAGAGAGAGGGGAAGTTGATATTTGTTAAAAATGGCTTTAATTCTTTCAAAACAAGAGGGTTTTAGGTAGTTTAAAAGACACGCTAAATAACTTTCGACAAGGATACCGATGGCAACGGCCTCTCCATGCGACATTGTGTAATGGGTTAGTTTTTCTAATGCATGTCCGATTGTATGGCCAAAATTGAGAAGATGCCTTTGCCCAACACCTATTTCATCGCTTTCTACGATTTTTACCTTGATTTGGCAGCTATCATAAACAGCTTTTTTAAGTGTCGATGGGGTTAATGCAAGGATTTGATCTGCATGAGTTTCAAGGTAGTCAAAGTGGGCGCGATCTGCCACGAGGCCGTGCTTGACCATTTCTATGGCCCCATTTCGCAGCTCTTTTTTTGAAAGGGTGTTAAGGAGCGATAAATCGATTAAGATCATTTTAGGTTGATAGATGGTGCCGATTAAGTTTTTTCCTTGCGGCACACTGATCCCGTTCTTGCCGCCTATGGAGGCATCGATCATGCCGGTCAAAGATGTGGGAATCGCAATTAAAGGGACACCCCGGCAAAAAGTTGCGGCGATATAGCCCGCAATGTCTGTGACAACGCCGCCCCCAAGTGCAAAGATATAAAGATCTGCCGTAAGGCCATTTTCTAGCATCTGATTTTCGATGCTTTCTTTTGTGGCCCTTGTTTTACTCGTTTCTCCTGCTGGAAAGTGAAATATATGGGTCTTAAAATTCAAAGAAAGTAAATTTTCTTGCAAAGATCTTCCGTAGAGTTTTTCGACGTTGGAATCTGTGATGATGGCAATTGGTTTTGATTTATCAAGCGATGAGAGCGCGTCTTTTAGGCAGTTGAAATCTTGTAACAATGAAGGGTAGATAGTAATATTTGAGACTCTTTCTTGTTTTGTCGTTAACGTCAGTTCCAAGATAGCCTCGCTAATCTATTGAGCAGCAATGCATCGACAAGAACTAAAGCGGCCATTGCCTCAACGACCGGAACAGCGCGAATAGCAACGCACGGGTCGTGTCTTGACCCTTGCGGCAACTCGATATCGGCCTTCTCGTTTGTAACTGTCAAGGTCTTTTGCTTTTTCATGATACTCGAAGTTGGTTTAAAGGCCACTTTTCCGATGAGGGGCATGCCGTTTGAAATGCCTCCTAATGTGCCTCCAGAAAAGTTAGTTTCGGTTTTGACTTGGGCACCTTCGAAGGTAAAAAGATCATTATGTATTGAGCCTTGCATTGAGGCTGATTTAAATCCGGATCCGATTTCAAACCCCTTTGCTGCAGGGATTGAAAGCATCGCATCGGCAAGTCTTGCCTCAAGTTTTTGGTAGACGGGATCGCCAAGTCCTGCTGGAACATTCCTTACAATAAATTCTACAACGCCTCCTAATGTGTCTTTTTGCTCCATCGATTGTGCAATCAAGGCACTCATTTTAGAGGATGCGGTGGGGTCCGGGCAAAAATTGACGTCTTGGTATGTTTTTAAGCTAATCTCTTCTATCTCTTTCTCATCGATTTTTGCCTGTACATCCCCAATTTGTACAACATAAGCAGTAATTGCTATCCCATTGTGATGGAGAAGTTTTTTGGCAATAGCGCTTGCTGCAACTCGGCAAGCGGTTTCTCTTGCAGACGCTCTTCCACCGCCTCTAAAGTCGAAGATCCCATATTTACTGAGATATGTATAGTTGGCATGTCCAGGTCTTAACAAGTCTTTTATCGGCTCATATTTGCTTGAATCTTTGTCTTGATTGTAGATGATGATCGAAATTGGGGCGCCAGTCGTTTGTCCTTCATATACGCCGGATAAGATCTCTGCAAGGTCGCTCTCTTTTCTTGGCGATGTGTGAGGAGACCTTCCCGGCGCTCTTAGCCTCAAAAGCTGATTGATCTCATCTTCATTGATGTGAAGGCCTGCCGGGCAGCCGTCAATGACAACGCCAATCGCTTTGCCGTGAGACTCACCCCATGTCGTGATCTTAAATAAGTTGCCGAATGTATTACTTGCCATTATCTAATCCATTAAACGGCTTCACCGCCCTTGAAAAAATTATAAAATTAGTATTTCAGTAAGTTTATCTTTCATTTTCTTACAATCGCGTTCTGCGAGTATGCCAAGGGGTCCAATAATAAGGCGATCGTCAAGAGTAAAAAGTTTAAAGCGGATAATGGACGGAACTGGTAGACCTGCGGCCTTGAGATCATCAATAATGAGATCCGAAGCCCACAAATCTTTGGATTCTTTCATCGAAGTGATCATAATCATGATACTCAAACCAACTTTTGAGTTAAAAGTTTTAGCAGATGATAGAATAAGAGCAGGCCTAACTTTTGATGTTTTTGAATCTGTAAAAGGGAAAGGGACTTTTACAACCTCGTATCGTTCATAAGTTTTTATAGGCTTGTTCATCATCTTCAGCCTCCCATTCACTGAGCGTTGGGTGTAGCGCATGATAATAATGGATATCTAATGGAGATGATTTTCGCACAATCACAGTATCATCTGGCAATAATTCATAGACAATTTCATCTCCAGCGACAAGATGGAGCTGTTTTCTAATTTCTCTGGGTATGGTAGCCTGATATTTGGCAGTTAAGCGAACTGTATATCGACCCCTTACGCGAACCGTGGCTTTGCTTTTGTGGCTTGTTTTCATACATTTACCTCAATGAACATGGTAATACAGTATTACTTTTTAAGCAAATTTTTTTTATAATAGACCTCTTGCGTAATTAAAGTTTTCAGCATACTCTCCTCTTTCAAGAACAAAAAAATGAGAACAATATCCAAAAAGATCGAGGTATTTTATGACTAACAACCTACGATGTTGTTCCGTAGAGTACCGAAAACGGCTTAATGATCTTGATATTCCCAAACTTTTCAATGATGGGGGATATGTCCTTTTCTTCGAAAAGGATTTTAAGATTTGGGCCCGCATCTTGTGTAAAGTAGATAGGCAGCCCCTCTTCTTGATACTTTTTAATCTGCTCTCTTGCTGCGTATGTTTCATGGCTGCAATAGTCGATGGGAGGACTTGCATCTTGCATGGTCGCGTGCATTTTTAGGGCATTATCTTGAGCTGTTTTGCCGAGCAGGTGAAAATCTAAGGTACGTATAGCCTCTTTAATTTGCCAAAGGTCCTTTGCAACTTCTTCTTCCCATTTCTTATAAAGCTGAGAAGTTTCTTTCGTGCGTTGCATCGCATCTCTTGAACTGATCGATTTTGGCTTTGTATCAAAGATAAGAAGGCCAATGCAAAGGGATTGCCAAACTGTTGGAAGGGGAGTGCCAAATGAGTCCATTCCGTCTGGGCGGCTGCCCGCGTGCCATTCCACAAAGCCATGCCAAAGGGAGCGAGAGGCACTGCCGCTGCCAAGTCTTGCCAGGATCGATAGCTCTTGCCTACTTAGGTTGTATTGAAAAAAATCGTTTAGAGCTAAAACCAATGAGGCAAAGGCACTTGCAGATGAAGCAAGTCCTGCTGCTGTTGGGATATTGTTCTTTGTTGTGATCTTAAAGCAAAAGTCTTTTGAAGGGCGGAATAGATTGATAAATTCAATAGTCTTTTTAGCAAAGGGGCAATCATTGGGCAGTCTTTCCCCAGCAAATATGATTTTATCTTCGTTTACGCTTGAAGATTGAACCTTTGTCGTTGTGCCGGCGTCTTTTAAGGAGATCGAAAGGCTTGATGTTAAGGGTAGATTGAGAAGCGCATCCCTTTTCCCCCAATATTTGCAAAGGGCAATATTGCTTGGGGCAAAGGCCTTGCCCACCTCTTTAGGATTGGGGTGGCAGCCTTTAAGAATTTCTCTTACTACACCTTGCTTATTCATACAATAGTCCTTGCGGTGAGATCTCTACTTTAATTTCATTTTCTAGAGGTAGGGGGGATTTTTCTTTGGGGTCCCATAACCCAATCACACAATCTCCAAGCCCAGATCCTGAAATTTTTGCTCCTAATATCCCTTTTTGCGCGCGAAGTGTGGCGATCAAAAAGTCAAGATGGCTATCGCTTACTTCAAGCGCCTGCATAAGCGTTTGTTGCCGATTAAACAAAATACCAAGTAAGGGTAAGTCTTCTTGCTCAATGGCAATAGCTGCTTTTAGGACTAAATCATCTATTGCAGTAAAGATGGCTTCATAAGTCGTTTTGTCTTGCTCGTAGCGAGACTTTACAAGCGCGATCACCTCTTTTGTCGCCATCTTATAGCCGGAAAAGACGCAAGCAAGTGAGGGAATATTTTTAAGTTTTTCAATTGATGGAATGTCTTTGCAGGTGTATTTCACAACGCCTCCATATGTACTTGCAGCGACGTCAGCGCCAGATCCTTGGCCCTGTACTTGCCTGATCACTGCCAATGCGCGTTTAAAAACTGTATAAAGATCAATTGTTTCCCCCATTATTTTCGCAAGGGCAGCAACCGATGCAACAGTAACGGCAGCAGAAGTTCCTAGCCCCATTTGGTGGGAGCATTGAGACTCAATTTGACATGTGAGGCCCTTTTTCATTTTGCTATGAGTAAGTGCTGTAGTGACAAATTCAAAGGGTTTACAAGGCTGTAAATCGCTTAAATGCGTTTTGAAATTTCCAAGGGTGCTAGAGCTAATTTCGATGTAGTCGTCATCTCTTAAAGTGATGCTGACTCTTACTCTTTGATCGATTGCAGCAGTGAGTGCTGATCGTTGATAAAGAACAGCATGCTCACCCATTAGCATAAGCGTTCCAGGTGCACTGCAGATTACACGAGCGCTGCAGATTACATGAGGGCAGCAGACATCATTTTTCATATAATCTGCGTCCCTAGGTTGCAGCATATCACTTTTTTTACGCAATAGTCATATCGATTTGCAATCGCGTTTAAAGCCTCTTCATCTTCTGTGATGGCTAAGATGGCGCCTCCATTAGCGTCTTTTCCAACTGCGCCAGCTCCACTTATCTTGGCGGCAATGTTTAAGGTGTGCAGCTCTTTAATAAAATCTTGCACTTTTTTTGGCACAACGCCAATTCTTTGTAAAAGAGCGTGATTTTCATTGATAAGGAGGCGCGTTGTCTTAATGTCGTTTGATGCGATGGCTTTTTCCATCGATAAGGTAATCTCTTCAAAAGCCTTCCAAAGGGCAATATCTTCTTTAAATGCTAAGACGTGCTTGACTGCCATTCCGGTAGAAGAGGAAGGTGCGCTTGCATCGATTAAAAAAAGAGAAAGAGAAGGTGCTTTTTGCCTTAAGAGATGACCTTGTTTAAAATAAACTAAGCCTCCATAAAGACATGTGGTTAAGTCAAGGCCACTTGATGTGCCATGTTGTAAGTTTTCAAGCTTTATGGCCAGCTGTAAAATGGCTTCTTGCGATATAGGAGTTTTTAATAGAGTAAAGATTCCAAATAAAATGTTGATAATGACGGCAGCTGAAGAGCCTGCCCCAAGCCCCATTGGGATCGTGGAGGTAAGGTCTAGCATTATTCCTTTACAATCCTTTAGTGCGCCATTTACTAAAGCATCGATGCAGGCAATTTGCATTAAGTCAATGGGGCGCCTTAAGACTGTTTCAATGGGGCGTTTTTTGTCCAAGAATTCTTGGTGTCGATGCAAGGTGTCATCTTTTAGCTTAAGGAGCGCATTAATGGATGCTTGTTCTTTTGCTTTAAGTGTTTCGCAATGAAATAAGCAAAGGTTATCACTATGATCTATTGTGGATGTGACAAATCGATCGATAGAGACAGCTAAGGCTGTTTGGTTATAAAGGACTGCATGCTCGCCCGAAAGAATGAGTTTAGCGGGTGTCTTGACTGTGACCATTACAGCTTTTCGTATATGCGCTTATGGTCTTGTACGGCTGCAAGGCGAAAGAGCCCCTTTTGGTGGCGCGGCAGCTTTAATGCACTTCCATCTTTTGGCAGGCGAAAGAGGTAAAAGTCCTCATATTCATCGTATGAGAGCTCTTTTCTTTCATCGATCATCTTTTGATGCGCAATTGAATGCAAATGTTGTTTATAATTTGACTCTATGACGCCGCTAAAAAATTCTGAGACAAGTCCTGAACCGTAGCTATAAAATCCTACGCGAGCGTTATCTAAATTACTTTTTGCCTTGTCGAGCAAAGAGGCAAGGCCGATATAAAGCGATGCTGCGTAGCTATTGCCTATTTCTCTGCCGTATACCAAGGAGTCTTCTACTTGCTTTTTAAGCTCTTCTTGATTATCTAATGGCTTTTTACTCTGTTTTGCAAGGCGTGAGTGTGATTTTTCAACGAGGCGGGGAAGGGGAGCGTGGTAGCAAAAGAAGCTATGATCATCAAAGGTGCGAGCTGTATTTTGCACATAAGATTGCCAGCAGGACTCTAAGCTGCTCATATAAAGCTTGCTTGAATACATCCCATTGACAAGCGCCTCTTCTAAATAATTTGGTCTCCAAAAGTCCATCACACTTTCTGTGTGGATCCCGCTGCCACTTTCAATGGCCATAAGTTTTGGGTTTTGGGTAAGTAGCATGGCAATGGCGCCGCATCCTTGCGAAGACTCTCCAGGCGTTTTAAGGCCATACTTGGCGATATCTGCTGCGATGATCAAGATTTTTCTTTTAGGTTGATGCGCAATCATCCCAAGGGCCATTTGGATAGCTCCCGTTGCGCTGTAGCAGGCTTGCTTAAGTTCTAGCACGCGGCATGTCTTTGGAAGTTTAAGTAAATCGTGGACAAAGACGCCAGCGCTTTTAGATTGATCGATCCCAGACTCTGTTGCAAAAAGAAGGGTGTCGATTTCAGAGATATTTTCTTCATTGAGAAGGGGAAATGCTGCATTTGCGCCAAGTGTCACGATATCTTCATCTGGCGCTGCAATTGCCATTTTATATTGGCCAAGGCTTTCATTATATTTACTGACATCAATTGAGCGTTTTTCTGCAAGGGTCTTTAGATCTAGATAGTAGGCAGAACTAAAAAAGTGGATGGCATCGATTCCAATTTTTGGCATGTGTTTTTATCCTTTTTGCTTTCTTTCGATGAGTTGGTGGCTGCGCATCAGCTCTTTTGGATTAGTGAGCGCAGCAAGTAGTGATAGCTCTCCGCAAAGCACTGCGGCAGCTGTGATGATCGCAAGGCGTCTGGCATGAGTGCCTGCCTCTTTTTCTCCCGTACATCCCAATTCAGTTAAATTATCGTGGGTAAATCCAAGATCTTTTCCACTGCCGACAGCACCTAAGATGATATTGGGAAGGCTAACTGAAAAGTAGAGGTCATCTTCTTGCATTTCGGCAAAGGTTATTCCTTGCGATCCTTCAATGATATTGGCAGCGTCTTGCCCCGTGGCAAGATAGATAGCGAGTAAAATATTGGCAAAGTGCGCATTCGATGAGCGAATGCTTCCCGCAAGCGATGAGCCGATGAAATTTTTTTTGATGTTGAGGTCCACAATCTTTTCAGGAGTTGTTCTAAGTATTGAGGCGCAAATGTGTCGATCGATCTTGATGTCTGCCACAACGGAAATTCCTCTTCCTAAAATCCCATTGACGGCAGAGGCTTTTTTATCTGTGCAGTAATTGCCTGAAAGGGAGACATATTCAAGTGCTTCATGCTTTTCTAGCAAATAAGAAATAACGGCATCCGCTGCCTTTGTGACCATGTTGTGTCCAGAGGCATCGCCTGATGTAATGGAAATTCTGATATAAAGCAGCGGGCCCACTTGTTCGATATGCATCGATTTTAAGTTGGCAAAGCGACTTGTCGTTTTGATCACTGCCTTTATGGTTTCTTCATCGCTTTGAATTTTTTGGCTATGCGCTGCAGCAATTAAGGCATCTTTTCCGGCTAAAATGATCGAGCGCGTCATTTGTTGGGAAAGGGCGATTGCAAAGATCCCACCCGCTTGCATCGACACTTTAGCGCCTCTTGCAACTGATGGCCAAACGGGTGATTCATACGTGGCAAGGGGCACTTGCACAAGATCGCAAACTTGATGCCCGATGATTTTAATCGGACCCACAGTTTTCATCGGAATATTTGCTGTTGTTAGGTTCATGCTGCAATTATATGCACTGTTGTATTATACTCATAGTGTAAAATACGAGGTTGTATGGAGAATATTCAAGAAAGTGTCGTGTTAGTTGATGAGAGCGATAGGGAAATAGGTCTAGAAGAGAAATTGGTTGCTCACCAAAAGGGGCTTCTTCATCGCGCTTTTTCAATTTGCATCTTTAGAAGGCGCCATGGCTATCTCGAGCTTTTATTGCAACAAAGGGCCTTAAATAAATATCACGCCGCAGGTCTTTGGACAAATACTTGTTGCAGCCATCCGCGCCATCAAGAACCGCTGCCTCAGGCAGCTTTGCGCCGCCTGAAGGAGGAGATGGGGTTTTGCACCGAACTGACTTTTGCAGGCTCTTTTATTTACCGGGCAAGCTTGCCGGAAGGACTGATCGAACATGAATTTGACCATGTATTTTTCGGTTGGGTTGATGAATCCCAACCGATTGCGATTAATCCTTTGGAAGTTGCCTCTTATAGCTGGATTTCTCCAGAAGATTTAATCAAAGATTTATCTTTGCATCAGGAGCGCTACACTCCATGGCTATCTCAGGCGCTTCAATTGGCTTTATCAAAGCTTGAAAGTGCTATGGTATAATTTAATTCAAATTATTAATAGTAAAAGAATAAAATAAAACTTTGTTAATTTTTATTTTTAAATGATCAAGCTGTTGACTAGTAAAAATTTCTGTTGTATAACATCGCGATACAAAACAATAAGTAATCATAAACTGAGGTAAGCTTAAATGAGCAGTGCTGTTGGTACACCTTTAACACCTTTAATAATTGATAGAAATCCTGCAGAAATGTTCCTTGTGACTAATGCAGTCGGCAGTCTTGGGGATTGCCCAGTGTGCCGCAAAGAGATGAGAGCTGGGGTTAAAGATAGTGCGATTCTTGTCCATGTAAAACCTTCCGATTCTGACAAAACAAAAAAACAATTGATGTCTGGGCATGGTCATGATGCAATCCAGCGTGCGATCCTTCATGGTATGCATAAAAAATGCGCAAAAGAGCTTGCCGGCATTACTACAGGTGGCGAAAATATCGCTTTTGATTGCCCTATTTGCCAATACAAAATTACCTCTTTAAGGGGAGCACCAGGGCTAATTGGTAATATCAATGGGAAAACTCACTTTTACAATCCCATCAAAGAAAAGATTGCATTGGCAATTAGGGCAAGGCGTTTTGACAACATTTTAAAGGTTCTTGACCATTGCAAGACACCTCAAACAAAGGAAACGCAAGATGACCTTTTGCAAGTAGCAAGCGATCATGGTGTAAACCATGATTTTCTTTTAGCTTTGCTGCGGTATCCCTTTTATAAAGAAAGCGACAAGGCAAACATCGATCAAGATTTTTTCACAATTGTTCAGCTCGGCTGCGATTTAAAGACCACAAGCGTTGCCTTTACAATGCGGCCTCCCTCTCATGAGGCGATACATAAAATGATGAGCCTCACTATTAAAGATGCTAAGCTGCATCATATTTTTTATGTTTTCGCTGCTCAAATAGGAAAAAATCCCAAAGCTGAAATGATTTTAGGAGAGATTTTTACTCTAGCAGAAAAAGAGAGGACAGACAAACAGTTAACCCAATGGCTATCCCAACTGTTGCCTCATTTGGAAAGCACTTTAGCCAAAAAAGTCGCAATTGATTCCAGATGCCCAATAATACTTAAAGAGCTTCTTTTTCAAGACATGAAAAAGGGGATGAAAAAGCCAATTAATGAGGATGATCAAGCACTTCTTTGCCATTTGATGGAGACGCAATCTGTTGATGTATTGGAGCTCGTTTTAGAAAGTGAGATTCAACTCACTGCAGAAGGGCATTGGCTTGTCGTTGATGCGGCGCTTGAAAAAGAAGCCTTTGATATGCTTACTCGCTTTTTGCAAAAATTTCCTCTAACTGCGGCGATTTGGAACCAAATTGTGCTAAAGTATGCAGGTAAACCTCAAGAGTTGCAGCTTATGGTATTTAAATGCTGTCCCCCTTCCATGGAGAAGTGGGCAGAGATTTTGACAAGCGATGAGAGCGTAAACAAAAATACTTTACGCGATATCACCCTTTTATTCTCTATAGAGGATTTAGAAAAACTTTTGCAAGAGCTTGTCATAAAAAGAGATTTTGTATCGATAGGATTCATTAGAAGACACAAAAAGCTTTCAGAGGACTGCCTTGATACGGCTACTTTTCTTTCAATTGAAGAAAACTCTTTTTGGTGTTTTGAAGCCCTTATAGAGGGAAGAAATCTCGTAAGTAAGGATTGGGATGCTTATATAGGTGCTATATCGAAAAAAACCACTTTTAAAATACTCCCACAATGTCTTTCAAATGAGAACGTGAAAATGGCCCTGTATTCTTGCGTTAAGATAGGCAATAATCGTCTACTTAATGACCTCTTGCATCCCAAAGAGGCCATCAGTCTAAATGTCGATCAAAAGCAAAGAGAAGTCGAAAATTATATCGAATTTATCACTATTGCAAAGCAGCTTGCAAAATACGCACTCATTACTGAAGTATTTAGTGGATGCTTTCCGTCGTTAGAGTTTCTTTGGACTCTCTTAGATACTGTAAACAACGATGCTGCAAACAACAGAGCAGCCATTTGCGCTATATTAGCCGAGTACGTCTTATCTCTTTCACACTGTCAATCAGAGCTTGAGAGGATCATAACTCTTGAAGTACCTACAGACCAAGAGATGGCAATTCTCGATATTATCTTAAAGAAATTTAAGAGCCACCTCGATGGACAAACGCTCATTTTCCTCGCATTAAAAGGGAAATATCCTAAAACACTACAACGTTTGATCTCTTTTGTTAAATCAACACCTCAAGAGCTGCTTTGTCTTGCCGCTAAAACAGGAGATATCTCGCTCTTACAAGGAGTACTTACCTTATGGCTTACCTTGGATGATTTAAAAAAGGCGATAGAAGAAGCTGGAGCAAATCAACAGATAAGTGCGATAGAGGTATTAATAGATGCCGGCAAATATAAGATAGATAGAAATCTGCAAAATGACTATTTGGATTTTGTCATGGAAGTATGTGCAAAAGAAGGGCTGATCTTGACTTTACAAAAACTGTTTAGTTTCATGCAAGCCGATGGGTTAAACCTAAAAACGGCAGTTCCAGATGCAAAATTAGCACAAGATCTTGAATTAGAATCACTTTGCCGTGAGGCGGGACATTCCCAAAGGGTGTTGGACCGCCCCACTGCAAATGATTCTGGTTCAATAGATTGTGTCAAGTTAGTGTCTGCAACTGCCGTTTCTAGGTTAAACAAATATCGTCTCCTTGCCTTAAGCAATGGACATATCCATGTAGCCTCGTCTCTTACAGAAGAAATTCTTCATAAAGGCGGTCCTGATATCACTCAAAAAGAGCTTCAAGGCTGCTTAAACAGTGCTACTCAGGTAAATAAGGTCCATGCAGTACAGGCTCTTCTTGCCTCAGATCTGTTTTCAGACGATAAAAGGGATGAAGCCATTGCTAAAGCCATTGAGATCGCGATAAAAGAGCCGCAAGTTCCATTAGAATCTCTTGATCTCTTAGTCAATTGGGGCGCAGAAATAACTTCTGATGGGGTAGACAAATGGCGAACGCTTGCCATTTATGTGGCCGCGTGCCGCAACAAGCTATCTGTCATTCTCCACTTTGCCGAGCAAAGGAAATGGTTAAATATTTCGGAAATAGGCATATCCGATAGCGCGCTAGAAAAAGCTGCACAAGCAGCTGCCGTAAGAGGTTATCAAGACATTGTCATTTATCTGACTTCCCTTTCTAGCTGCAAAGGGGATTTGCAGTATGATTTAGCAAAAAGAGGAGCGCTTCATGGGGTATATTCAGTTGTGAGTTTGTATTATTCAAATAATTCCCGTATTCCTTATCTCCATCATCTCTTTATCTTGCGAAATGCGGCAATTGGAGGAGATGAAAATCTGGTGCGATGGCTTCTTGAATTGCAAGCATTTGCACCTGCAAGCCGAGGTGTCTGCCTTGCCATTGCGCGTTTAGTGGAAGCAGATAAGTACCCAAATGTCGTCGCTTTATTGAATGCTCCCTCAAGACGAAAAAGGGTCGTGCAAGAGCTATATAGCAGGGCTTTTGAGGACAAAGCGTATATTAGACATCTTCTTGAATAGACTTCGCTTTTACACCAAATTCCTCATAGCGACAACTCCTGCTCCCAAATCCGTTGGCTCCCAATACCCTTCCGATACACTCTGGTCTGCTGTAGCAAATGCCTGACTTTCTGCCGAAAATACAGGATTTGGAGCTGCTATTTCGACCACCTCAATATCAAACTGCTCTAAAATCACTTCGTCATTACCAATAGCTTGAACGCGAATCAACCCTATATCCATCTCTTCAGGTCCGCCGTTTTGGGAACTAATCGTGCCCGAGTTGGCATTAAATTTTAACCAAGACGGAATGTCGTTTGGTACGGGTATCCATTCTTTCATATCGCGTCTACAGCAAAGCAAAGATCTATCTAAGGCATTGAATATCTTTGTGCCAAACCAGTGTTCTTGATAAAGCCCCTTTACAACAACTTTGCGGATACTTCGATGGTTACAGGAAAAAATATAAGAAAACTCTTCGCCAACAGCCAAGGTTTGTGATGTCTTTGTATATTTTTTCTCATTCCAGTGATTCAAAAGATAGGCACGTTTTCGATAAAGGGCGTAAATTGTTGTGGCAGCACTGAGCAGCGGCGCTCCAATGGTCACGCCCCATTCGACATAGGATTTTCCATTGACGGCAATGACAAAATTAGTTGTCGCAGAGTTTGTTCCGTCATTTGCTTTTAGAGAAATTTCGAGGCGTCGATCGGTGTAGACGTCGGTGTCACCGGGTCCGGGGGTGCCTTTGAACGCACGACTTACTGGATCAAATGTTAACCAATTTGTGAGCGGCTGCCCATCACTATATGAAGCGGAATAGGTGAATTTTCCGTCGATATCGTTAAAAGTAGTGGAGGGGGCAACGAAATTAAAGGGTTGATTCACTCGGGCAATTTGCGAAGAAATTTGATTTAACACTTGAGGAGGCCTGCCGTTGATAGCAATGCCAAAACTAGACGAGGCGGTGTATTGTCCATCACTTGCGATGAATGTGATTTCGAGTTGGCGGGTAGCATATAAATTCGCATCTTGGACGAGCGGGGTCCCTTTAAAGGTGGCTTGATTGAATGTAAGCCAGTTAGGGAGTAAGGAGGTGGTATAGCTTAAAGGATCGTTGTCCTCGTCAAAAAAAGTATTGGTTGGAACAGAGTAGGCAAAGGGTTGATTGACGAAAGCAATTTGGGTAGGAATTTGGTTGAGCAGAATCGGGGCTTTATTTTCGTGGATAATGTGTAGGTTAAATGGTGCTTGGATAGGTGGAAAAAGTGCATCCTTTGCAGAGACGATAATATTTAAAGTGCCAGCATCTGGTTTTTCAGGAGTCCCTAAAAAAGCCTGTGCCACTGGATTAAAAGATAGCCATTCGGGAAGCAGGTGGTTACCATTTGCTAAAGATGCGCTGTAGGTTAAAGGATCGTTATTTGGATCTTTGAAAGTATCCTCATTGACAAAATAGGTGAATGAGACTCTAGTTTTGATAAATACATCAGGCAAAGGGTGTTGTCGGAAGGGTGGGCCTTCGACTCGGATAGTGAATGAGTCAAAGGCAGTGTTGCCGATGGAGTCTTTTGCAGTGAGTTTGATGGGGTAATTACCAGCATCGGCGGGTGTGGGTTGACCGGTAAATGCCCAATTGTCTAGATCGATGATATCAACAATGCTACTGCCCAGGTAGGCAAACTTACCTGAAACGGCCGAGGAGTGTATTCGATAATTTGTTGGAAACAAACCAAGTAACAAGGGGTTGGTTTCGTTACTAGTATCAAAAATAAGTAATCCTTGGTCTTGATAAGGGATAAAGACCATATTGTCCTGAAATGAAGCACCGGATGCTTTTTTTGAGTAGGGTGGGAGCGTGGTATTTTGAATTAAAAACGGGTTTGATTTATTACTAACGTCAATGGTGTAAAAATTGTTGCTTGAATCAGTCGTAAAGACAACGTTATTAATTAAATAAACTCTAGTAAAAAGAGCTGTTCCAGAGAGTCCAAGTCCTATTCCAGGTATTTTACAACTCCCGATGAAAGAAGGATTGGTTTTATTCTTAACGTTAAGAATTTGTAAGCCAATTACATGATCTATTACGTATGCTGTATCATTGAATACAGCTACACCAAATGCTCCTCCTGCTATTGGATACGCTCCTAAAATAGTTGGGAGAGCTTTATTAGAGATATTAACAATTCGCAAACCAGGCCAATTAAATTGGGCTGTTGGTGCGTCACTTGCTACAAAAGCTGTGTTATTCACAATTGCAATGTCTTGTGTATTTGTTGTTAAAATACTTCCAATTTTATTTGGATTTTCAGGGTTTGTAACGTCAATAATAAGAAATCCTTGACCAGAGGCTGCAATAAATAAAGTGTTTTCAATCTTTACCATATTGTTTGCAAATGCGACGAGATTAAAGGTAGAGATTCGTTGAGGTTTTATTGAAAATCGAATCCAAGAAGGAAGCGGGAGACCATTAGTCAAGGAGGCACTTAGAGATAAAAACGGGGTGATGGCGCTAGTGAAAAAAGAATCTCCTTTAAAATAGAAGGAAAGATCTGCAAAGGGCATCATAGATAAATCAGTGAGAGAAGTCGTTTTTTTTTGTGGTGGTTTTGAAAAAGAAAGTAAAAAAGAATCAGAGTATATTTTGTTAGAACATACAATATTAAGATTAATAATAGATTGGTCAATTTTAGTGCTAAAAGCGGAAATAGCGAGTTGACTGAGATTGATAATTTGCAGCCCAGCCTCTCTAGCAGCAACAATTGCGAAATTATTGATGACAGCAACTCCTAGGGCAATCCCTTGGATAGAAAGCTTAGCAGCAAGATATGGGTTGTTTTTATCAGAAAGATTAAAAATTTGAAGTCCACTGGCTCCGACAAGATAAGCAAAATTATTTATAACAAAGTCATTGTTTATATAACCACTAGTAAGAATTTGACCCGCAAGAGTCGGGTTGGATATGTTCGCAATATTGATGATTTTCACTCCGGTATAATCTCCCGCATAAGCCAGATTTCCAACAACGTAGACACCTAGAGCAATCACAGAAGGGTAGCTACTCACAAGATATGGCTGAGATATATTCGAGATGTTCACAATTAGAAGTCCCTTCTCAAAAGCGGCTATAAAGGCAAAATTGCCAGCCACACAAACCCCCCTTGCTGAAGGAGAAAAGGAAAACTTACCAGCAAAATAAGGCTTAGATACAGTTTCGATATTGACAACCTGCACTCCCTGATCATCAGCTGCAACGAACGCTAAATTGCCAAAAACGCTAACCCCCCGCGCAGAACCGGAAGTAGAAAAATTACTAATAAGAATAGGTTTATAGATATTGGAGATATCAACAATTTGAAGACCCGCATTTCTAGCGGCGACAAAAGCAAAATTACCCTTAATAGAGATGCCAGATGGGGGGCCCGGTATATAAAAAGTAGAAATTGGGAAAGAGAAAGCCACCCAAGGGGGAAAGGGGTTTGGTGAAGAATAAGAAACAAGGTATGCGTCTTGACAATATTGTTTGCCATCAACCTGGAGACTGAATTTTTCACCTTTATTAATGTCCATCACCCGATCCTTAATCAAATCCATCTGCAATATAGGTAATGCTCTGCTTTGTATGTTATGTGGAAGGGAAATGTCTATGTCTAGTTTTTCCACTTTTTGCACGGCGATTGCATTACTACTACCAAAAAATCTACTGGCATAATAAATACCAATTGCGCCTCCAACCAACGTTGCACTGCCGATCAGTGCAGCTTTGAGAGTAGATTTCAATGTAGAGGATTGTTCTGTAGGGTCGAGGAAATAGCTATGATGAATAGGTAAAAGCGGTATAGTGCCTGCAACGACAGCGTTCAGTTGAGAGATAGGCATTATCTATAATTGTGATAATAAAATGCTAAGAGTTTATTGCTAAGGAAGATTTTTCGCAAGGATTTTATCTGTCTTGACAAATCAAGAGGTGGTTCGTTAAAATCGTACTCGTTCACCAGGGGTGCCCTCAATTGTGGGCTGAAAGGTCACTACGACCAACCCTTAGAACCTGATCTAGGTCATACTAGCGGAGGGAGTGTGGGAAAAGTTTCTTTACGTCATCGCTTGAGCGCAAGCCAGGCTGGCGCCCTGATTGGCAATGTTCTTAACCACTACGACTCTTCGCTTTTTGGGTGGATGGCTCCTTTTTTGGCCCCCATTCTTTTCCCAGGAAAAGAGGGAATGGAGGCTCTTTTTTTGATCTTTGCTCTTCTTCCCCTTAGGGTACTAGCAAAGCCGCTCGGAGCCCTCTTTTGGGGATGGGTGGGAGATCGATGGGGAAGAAAACCGGCGTTGATCAATAGCCTCATTGGAATGGCACTATCGACGTCTGCCATGGGGTGTTTGCCTCTTACGCAGAATGCTTGGATTGTGCTGGCCTTTTGTCGTCTCTTCCAGGGATTTTTTGCAGCAGGAGAAGAAAAAGGAGCTGCCCTCTACCTCCTGGAACACACTGCTTTGGAAAAACGGCCGTGGATGAGCGCCCTCTACGATGCCTCTGGAATCCTTGGGATCTTTTTGGCCTCAGCTCTAGCCAGTCAGTTTGGCGAAAACCACTGGAGGCTCCTCTTTTGGCTTGGAGCCGCTGCAGGCCTGTTTGGTCTCTTCTTCCGGTACCATGCGGAAGAATCTCCCGAGTTCAAACCTGCCCCCTTTTCTTGGAAAATCCTCTGGGAGAACAAACATCTTATCTTTCGCATTTCGATCGTTTCAGGATTTTCATATGCTAACTATTTTCTCGTGACAGTTTTTCTCAATGGCTTCCTTCCTAAAATCACCGACCTTTCCAGAGCCGATGTTCTTCTCTTCAACACTCATCTGCTCTGGATCGACTTTTTCCTCTTGCTCGGCTTCGGCTTCCTTTGTCGTTGGATCTCCCAAGAAAAGCTGATGGCCACCGCGGCTTTGCTCACAGCCTTTTTTGCCATCCCTCTTTTCGCATCCCTGGACAACGCTTCCTGGGGACATGCCGCTATGGTCCGTCTCCTCTTTGTTACCTTCGGCGTTGCCCTCGCTGCTCCCTATCACGCCTGGAAACTTGAGCACCTTCCCACCCACCACCGGTTTCTCATCGGAAGCCTGGCCTCCACTTTTGGATCTAAGTTTTTCGGTGCCCCCATGCCCGCCGTTGCGACCTTTCTCGTGGTTCAAACCGGCCTCACATGGACAGCCGCCCTGCCCCTAGTGATCCTAGGGGTTTCTACTGCAGGAGTGTTGTTGTTAAAGCCTTTAGCAAGAAAGCAAGAGGTTAGATGACAGTTGCAGTCCTCCGTTTTTCTCGTGATTTACCCGTTGATCAAAAGGTTTTAAATGTCGCGGTATCTGAGTTGAAATGCTCTTCTTATCAACGCACGGTATCACTCAAAGAGGCTCCTGCAAAAACCGATTGTGTGACGGCGGTTCATTACCTTATGCAAAAGGTCTTTCAGATCAACCTTCCTCGTGCCTGGATTGGAGATATGCCTCGTCTAATGAGCCTATCTCATTGGGACTTGCACATTATCGATGCTGCCGAGCTTAAAACAGGAGATCTGCTTTTCCTAAAACGGCGAGAGCTGCCAAACCTCATCTCGCATGTCGCCATTGCTTTGGCTGCCGACCAGATTTTCCACTGTACAGGTCTTCTAGGTCCTGTGATTCAATCGACAGACCAGGTGTTTGAGCGGTATGAGCAACTACTTAAAAAGGACATGATCTTCTATATCGATTCCAGGAATACGTCCCTTCGAGAGCAGTATAGTGGGATGTACGTCAAGACTTAAAGGGCGCCTTTGCGTGCTGAGGAATGCGGCATTGCCGATTATCCTAAATCCGGCAGTTCGAGATGGCAAATTAATGCAAGATCTTGAACCAGAATCATTTGCAATGGGGTGGTCCAACACCCTTTGGGAATGTCCCACCCCATTGCAAAGTGATTCTAATTCAAGATCTTGCATTAATTTGCCATCTCGAACTGCCGTTTCTAGGATTATGCAAGATGTCTATTACTTGCCATCTCGAACAGCCGTTTCTTTGATTATGGCGCCAATTGCCTTAAAGTCCTCATGAAAGGTGGCAAAGGTCTTGGCGACGCATTCAATAGAAGAAATGTGAGTGGTTCCTTCAGCTGTAAGGCCTGCTACGCATAATGACATTGCCATCCGATGATCTTGATGTGAGTGAACTTTTGCTCCATAAAGAGCTGAACATTGAATACGGAGCCCATCTTCAGTCTCTTGAATCTTTGCCCCCATTTTACTAAGCTCAAAGGCAATGCTTTTGATTCTGTTGCATTCTTTATGTTTGGCAACAGCGCCGTTATAAAGCAGAGTTTCTCCTTTTGCAAAGCAGGCGATAACAGCTAAGATCGTAATGGCGTCAATGCAATTGTTAATGTCAATCGGCATGCCTACGAGCGGGTTTTCTCCAAAGACACGGACGCTTTTTGTGGAAGTGTCGATTTCAATTGCACCCCCCATCTTTTGCAAAATGGGGATGATCTCTTTATCTCCTTGAACATCTGATACGTCAAGGTTTTGGATGGTGAGATTGGACTTGGTGACGATTGCGGCAGCAATTGGAAATGCCGCCGAGCTAAAATCTCCTGGAACATGATATTCAAATCCATTATAGAGGCTATTTCCCTTTATGCGATAATGGGTGAAGTCTTTGTTTTCGTAAGGGATACCGAGGCGATCAAACCAATCTAGTGTCAGCGCTACCCAAGGTTTTTCTCCTGGGTGATTAACTTTGATTTCAATGGGCTCATTTGCAAAGGCGGCGGCAATTAATAGAGCTGAAACGTGTTGTGAATCCTCTCCGTCGATGCAAGCGACACCTCCTGTAATAGGGCCTTGGATCGTAAGAGGCGCAAAGCCATCGCCTTGCATGGAAATGGCCAAGGCGCCAAGCTGCGTTAATCCATCGATGAGCGGTTGCATCCTTCTTTGGTGGCAAATGGAATGATCGCCTGTCACGATAAAGGGGGTAGTAGCTAAAGCTCCCACACTTGCACAAAAACGCAGTACAATGCCTGAGTTACCCGCATCGATCACACTTTTTAGGTTTATGTGCTCAATTTTTCCGCCTGTACCATTGATGACAAGATATGTTGGGAATATGTTAAGGCTTGCACCAAATAATCTACAGCTTTCAATCATGGCTGTAGTATCGGGCGATTGAAGGTAATTATAGATCGTGCTTTTTCCGTTGGCTAAAGAGGCAAAAAGAATCGCGCGCAAGGTATGCGATTTAGAGGGAGGAGCTGTTATGACTCCTTTTAAACTCGATTTTTGAACAGAAAACTGTCTCATACCAAATAATAATTAGAGATTTAATCTTAACAATTTTTGTTTAATATTGTCAATGTAAACAAAACCATCTATTTTTGAATAGGATTAAAAGTTGCGTGAAAAGGACAAATCAAGCAAAATTAACTAGACAACTTGCAAGAAGTCTACTCTTTAAGGTAATTTTTTTGATGCCAAAGCGCCGTTTAATCATTATTTTTTTTCTCTTGATAACTGCTGCTATTGGTTGGTATTGGCAAGACAACATCGCGTCTTCCTTGGTACAAAATAGCTGCAAAATCTACTGCCGCCTTTTTTTAAATAGCACGCTTTCTTATAAAGGGATCAAAGTCGAAGATGGGAATTGGGTGTTTGATCACCCGGCTTTAACATCGGTAAAATCTTTGGAAAAGGGGGGCTTTTCTTTACAGGCTGAAAAGGTTTCTATGCGGGCAAATGTTCTCTTTTCAGCTCGTAAACTTGGGGTTTTAGCTTTTTTTACCGATCTTAAAGTTGATGTCGGGGATGGGGCAAAAGAGTTGAAAAAGCTTTTAAAGCGCTTAAACTTTGGCACAAGTAGCAGTTTATTCCATGTCAATGCCAATGTCAGCATTCCAAATGGACAGATGTTTTTTCATCCAAAAAATGGGAAGCCGGTTCCCCCTTTTCAATTCCAAGTGGAATCTACTTCATCTTTAACTTCATTACAGGTTTGGCTTAAAAGTCGCATTTTAGCTTCCCTTGAGATTGCATTGACTTTTTCAGAAAATACCCATCTTCAGACCCCTTCTTTTTTACTCGAATGCAATTTTAAAGAGACTCCTCTTTCTTCTTTAGGAGATATATTAGAAGCGATTTCTCCTGATAGTTTGCCTTGCGAGATTTTAAGAGGGTCTATCGACGGTACAATGAAGGCAAGATTTGCAAAAGATAGCTCTCCGGTTGCAGAAGGCAAACTCTTTGCAAAAGATCTCCTTATTTCTTATCCACTTTATGGGGCCCTTGCGGAAATTCCGGGACTTTCAATTGATAACTTCATTTTAGACGTCCTAGCAGAAAAACCTTTAACAACTTTGAACGCCGATTTAGACATCCTTTTAGGGACGATTACGTTGAATGGGAATGCTGTAAAGAAAGAGGCGGAAGAAAACCTTTTGCAAATCAAAAATATCAAGACAGCGCTTAAGGTACGCGGTGGCATTTTACAAAAATCGATCGCGTATGGGGATATTGCAGGCGTTAAAGGTAACATTCAACTCGATGGAACGGGAACTGGACCCTCTGCTAGTTTTAATTTTGAGGGAGCTCTCAAAGGACTTTTACCCTATTTACCCAATGAGAATCGAAGGGCGATTGCTCAAAATTTTGGGGGCGATCAAATAATGCTGTTTGGAAAGGTCAATAAACACGATGCTGAATTTCGCGTAAATGGAGAGGTTTTACTTTCATCAGAATGTGGGGAAGGGGTCAAGATCCCATTTGGTGTCCACATCAATCTTAATACGGAGAAAGAGGAGGGGGTATCTAAAAGTCCATTTGACGGTTGGTTTAAGATCGATCACTTAGTCTTAAGAAAATATTTATCTCCTCTGATGTTTACAAGAGATGAGTTGTTTTTAAGTGGCATTGGAGAAGTTCAGGGGACTTTTAATGAGAAAGGATGTGATGTTAAGTATGACGCGCGCGATATGGTACTCGAAAATCAATATCTGACGTGTGAATTAAAAAGCATAAGCGGTGAAGAGCCCACCTCTCCAACAAGATTTAAAGGGACCTTTTCACTTGATTTTGAGACGGGAAGGACAAATGCAGGGTACGCAATTATTAATGGCACCTACTTTGAGAAGGCAACAGGTCTTTTATTTACAGACATTTACGCCTTGTTAAAAGTGACAGATGGGCATGCTCATTTATCGAATGTAGAGGCATGCTGTAACGGGATATTTTTTTCTGATGGAGCGCTACATGCAGATTGGAGTAAGCCAGGAGATGGTGTTTTTGCATTCGACATTAGCGCCAAAACGATGCAAGGTAAGCTTTCACAGGTGCAAGATATCTTTTTACATTTTCCAAAGCCTCTTTTTTTGTCCAAGATCCCATTAGAAGGCAATGTAGACTTTTCTCCTAAAGGTGGGTATCTCAAAATGCGTTTTTGGAAAGAAGACTATGATTTTGAGGCCCTTTGTGAAGGGGCAATCACCGATGGCTTTTTGACGAGCAAGGTAGCAGATATTGCCTTGCAAGAGGTGTCGATGAATTTTCAGTACGACCACTTGGCAAACACTTTGGATTTTACCGATTTGCAAGGCACACTTTTAGTAGGCGCTAAAGATCAAATGGAAGAATATGCGATTGGAAGCGAGCAGCTCTATTTTTCTGACTTTGAAAACAATGTCATGGAGTTTGATGTTTGGGTAGGCAATAAAGACCGAAATATTTTAAGGGCTGTCGGCAGTACTAAACAAGTGTTAAGTCAAGACGGGTCTTATATTGAAGTTTCTCTTGATAAGAGTCTTTCCCACTTTGGCAAGGCATATCCGACTGATTTTTCCCTTTCCATGACTGATCTTTGTCAATTGAAAGATTTTCATCTAGAATTTGATTTTAAATTGCACTCTCTTTTGAAAGATTTGCAAAGGCTCGGAAGAACTGGATTATTTTATCTTCCAAAAAGTATTATGAAGACTTTTAATGATCTTCCCTATGCGCAAGGGGGGTTTAAGGCAGTTCTTGATTATAGCGATAAAGACGACTTGTTTTTATACTATATTGCAGGTGAAAGACTTAGGATCTTATCGCACGAGTGCGATCAATTTATTCTAACGGGAAAGAAAAAAGGCAATCTTTGGAGTGTCGGTCAACTTCAATTAGACGAGATCTCGCTTGCACTTGACGTACAACGAAAAGACGATACTTTAGATATTCAGTTTCTTGGCGGCAGATTTGGGAATACGTTACTTTTTGGAATGGAAGGGCGCTATGACTTAAAAAAAATGGTGGTCGATGCAAAAGTCAACCTTTTGGAAGTGGATTTAAAAGAGTTTGGCAAAGAGAAAGTGCAATCTTTAGAAGGAAAATTTCATGCTGTTGGCGATATACAGATAAAAGTGGATCCCACGCTGCCTAAAGGATTAAGCGTTGAGGTGCATGGCAAGGGTTCGCTTAAAGGAGCTCGCATCAAAGACTTTGCTTTAAACGATATATCGGATATTTCCTTTCAATATGATTTAGAATCTGGCGTAAATATTAAAAATATGGCGACATCGATTCATTCTATTGTAGATGGAGCGCGCCTTATCGATTTGCATTTGCAGCGGATTAAAGGGGATTTGCCTCGCGATACATTCATTGTGGAAGGCTTATCGTTTAATTTACCTTCATCTCAGTTACCTTGGTTGGTGAATACTTTTAAGCAGAAATTTCCTTCCCTTTTGCCTTCCTTTGCAGAAAATCAGTTAAAACACCTTAAACAAAGTGGGAATGTGGAAGGAGAGGTGTTTCTTACGTACAGCGCGTTAGGTCCTAGTATGCGTGTATCCTTAAAAGACGATATTTATCGCTTTTTAGATAAAGAATACCCTTTAAAAGATTTTGCTTTTGAGTATACCCCATCGGCAATTAAGGCATCGACGTTATATACAATTGGAAAAGAAGTGGTGCAGTTATCGATGCATTCAGCATTCAAAAATTTAGAGTCAGGACAACTGACTTTGCAGCCTCTTAAAGTAGAAGGAGCCTATCCTGATTCTCTTGCATTGAAGTGGAAAGTAGATCCAAATCATGGCTATTACATCGAAGAGATTAGAGGGAAGTTACACGGCATATGCTGCAATTTAGCGCAAAATTTCCAAAAGCCACTTGAAGATAATAGTTTAAAAATGATCGGCCATGTGGAGTTAGATTTTACAAAAGCAAAAAATTTATTTGAGCCATCAATTGCAGAGGCTCTTACAAACTATGGCATTGGCAAAGGCTATTCCCTTGAAGGGGAGTTGAATATTGATAAAGATGATACAAAAGAATGGGCTGATCGGTTGACGTTTCAAGGGACGTTATTTGGAAGTGAATTTACCTTTTTGGGATATACATTTTCACACTTTTTTGCAGATCTTGACCACTCTTCTGATTTGACGACTTTAAAGAGATTGCAGCTGATCGATCCTTCTTTGACAGTCGCACTGCCAACACTTGCCTTTGCCTCCAAAGCCAAGGGGGTCATGGTCCCAAGTCTTGAGGTCACCAATTTTAGGCCAGCTCTTTTGCGCAAAATTTCGGGAAAAACTCCCTATCAGTCCAGATCGCTTGTTGTCGAGCGGATGGATATCCATGATTTGACAGGGATTTTAGGAGAGCGAAAAAGTTTTTCAGGAAAGGGAAGTCTATCTTTTAGCAATCCCCCAAAGATGGGACTTAAGCACACGATTTTTGCAATTCCTGCTGAAATTTTAACCCGCATTGGGTTAGATTTAGATGTACTTACGCCTGTGTGCGGAAACATAGATTTTTTTATCGAAGACGAAAAGGTTGTTTTAAAGCGCTTTAAAGATATGTATAGTAAAAAGAAGGTATCTAAGTTTGCCCTTCGCAATGGAGCTGGGCCTTCGTACCTTGATTTTGATGGCAACTTAAATCTTGCCGTGAAGATGAAGCAATACAATCTTATCTTTAAGCTTGCTGAATTGTTTACGGTGTCAGTTCAAGGAACGATTTGGAAGCCGACCTATTCTCTTCGTAAAATCGATTCGAAAGGAGGATAAAATGGATCAAAAAATTGGTCGCAACGACCCTTGCCCTTGTGGTTCCGGAAAAAAATATAAGGCTTGCTGTCTGCAAAAAGAGACATCGAAGTATTCAGGGGGAAAGCGCAAGTTTGCAGCTAAGTGGATCAATGCTCCCTTGCTGCCAAACCTTGTAGAGCGCACCTTTGGTAAATCGATTGCCGGTAGTGATGAGAAATTTGTCCCGCCTTCTTTTACGGATGAGAATCCTCCAAAAGAGCAGTAAGGTTTTTTTTGACCTCTTCTTTTGAAAGGACATGATCTTTAGAGCTATATTCGTCCATGGTTTTTTCAAGCGGGATCCCTTCTAAAATGTATTGGGGGCTTTTGCAGCCCCTTTGCTTTTTCTCTAAACTTTGCTCGATGAAAGCTTGTTCGATGAAAGCTTGTTCTAGGCAAGGGGCTATGACATATAGATCTTTAAACCGACATGTTCTTGGGATTTCGGTGTGATTGATTAGGATTTCGTGTATTTTTTCGCCAGGCCTTAAGCCGACGATGTCGATTGGGCACTTATCTTGAGAACCCTCTTGCAGCGCCTCGATGATGTCTACGATTTTAAATGAGGGAAGGTGAGGCACAAAGATCTCGCCTCCTATAGCGTATTTCAACGCATCAAATATGAGCTTTGCAGCTTGAGTCTTGTGGATGATAAAGCGAGTCATTCTAGAATCTGTTAAAGGTATGTGGTGATGCGCTTTGATTTGTCCTTGAAAAAAGGGAATGACAGAGCCTGTGCTTTCTAAGACATTGCCATATCGAACAGAAGTAAAAAGGGTTTTTTTTGCCCCTTTGGAGTGATTTGATTCGGTAAAGATCCTCTCCCCCATAAATTTTGATGCCCCGTAAGTATTTGCAGGTGAGCATGCTTTATCCGATGAGACGAATACGGCCTTTTCTACGTTGCATTCAAGGCAAGATTGTACCACGTTCATAGTGCCCATCACATTTGTTTTAATGCACTCATCGACATTATATTCAATAAGATCAAGGCGCTTTAAGGCGGCTGCGTGAATAACGATATGAGCTTCTTCACAGGCTTTTTTAAGTCTTTGATAGTCTCTTACATCGCCTATTAGAGGGCGGAGTTTATTCGTGCCTTGAAATTGCTTTAAGAGTAAATGGTGTTTGACTTCGTCGCGGCTAAAAACGCGAATGCTGTGGGGGTTGAAGGGGAGTATCGATTTAATGAGATGCTGCCCCAAAAATCCGGTTCCTCCTGTAATGAGAACAGTTTTATTCTCAAAAAGCTCGTTAAAACTTGTTTCCATTAGCTAAGGTATCCTTTAAAAATGTTTCTTTAATTTATGGCGTGTGATAGGGTAAAAATATATCCAAAACAATCCTGCAGTATATACCTGATTTCAGGTGATATGTCTAGCGGGAATTGACGTACTCGAAAGGAGAGTTAACAATGCGTTTTATCATAAACTTTTTTGTATTTGGTATCTTATTTTATCTAATTTGGTCGTTTTTTCCGGACGCCTTTAAAATATTGGTGTCGTGGGCGGATCAAGTTGTGGCATTTTTCAGCGGACTATTCGTCATGCTGAAAGAAAAAGTCGCAACAACAACACCTGCGCCTAGTAAAACAGTTGCGAGTTTGTTTCAGTTTTTTAGCTAAAGCTAAATGATCCTAGAAACGGCAGTTCGAGATGCTAAATTGGCGCAAGATCTTGAATTAGAATCACTTTGCAGTGGGGCGGGACATTCCCGATTGGTGAAGGACCGCCCCACTGCAAATGATTCTGGTTCAAGAGATTGTGTCAAGTTAGCGTCTCCAACTGCCGTTTTTAGGATGATATACAATCCCTTTGTATTTTTCATCTCGCGTCCATGCCTACAACCTGTGGGTATGGATGCGTTTGGATGCTTCCTTTCGTGTTGATCTGTGGCGGCAGAAAAATGGTGGTGTGGAAGCAGGAGGTAGAAGTCGGGAAGAGTGGCAGAGTGGCCGAATGCGTCTGTCTCGAAAACAGATTCACTAGCAATGGTGACGTGAGTTCGAATCTCACCTCTTCCAATCTATCAAGCTATTCTACACTGCCGTTTCTAGGTTAAAGCCATGGGTTTAACAGTTCAAGGCCTTTAATCATTTCAAAATCCTTTGAATTTCGTGTCACGAGGGTCAGTCCATGTGAAAGGGCAGAGGCCGCAAGAAGACAATCAACAGCGGGTAGTGAACGAGGATTTTCTGCGCATAGGTATCCCCATTTATCGGCAACACGTGCATCAATTGTGACGATTCGGTTGGCAAACCATTCGACTAAATCAATTTCCAGCCATTGTACTATTTTTGTTTTATTTCTTGAATCTGTTAGCTTCTCAGCCCCTTTGCGAATTTCTCCAAGCGTTAACGCGCTTATTCCAAGATGATGATTTGGAACACTTTTTAGCCAGGAAACAACTTGCGTGTTCGGCTGTTGCTTTATTGTTTCTGAAATCACATTTGTATCTAGTAAATAGATCAGAATTTTACCTCTCTTGACAAAGATTTATCTCTTTCAAAATCTAGCTCTTCTAGCCCCATAAGAGGAGAGTTTTGCATAAAGGTAACTAAATCCCCTTTTTGACGTATTATTTTTTCATAATCTTCTATTGACATCACGATAACACGTTCTTTTCCTCTTAATGAAATAAGTTGAGGCTCGATTGCACATTCCTGAACAAGTTCGCTTAATCTTGCTTTGGCTTGTTGTAAAGGCCAGGTAGACATTTGTTCCTCCATATAACTAGTCACACTAGTCATTATAGCATCAAGCGAAATTTCTGTCCAATTTTCTTCTTTTCTATTTTTCGACAATACGCGTACTATAAGGCTGCATCGCCACGATATTCTTAAGTGGAAGGTTATCCTATCGAGTCACTAATACGAGGTATCATGTATAAGATTTTTCTGATGATATTAATTCCAATGATGATTCATGGAGGGGCCTGTGCAGACATAAAATATCCTAGTGCGGTAGTGACTCAAGCCTATGGAGGTCGATTTGGAGATCAGTTGTTGTTGTACTACGATGCAAAATATTTAGCCTGGTTAGCGGATTTGCCATTTTTATATCAGCCATTTGAGTATTCGGATCAATTGATGTTGGATTGGCTGGAATTGCGATATTCCCCGGATTTGTTATGTAAGTTTCATAAAATCCTGCCGGCGGCCGAATTTCTTGTGGAGAATGAGGCTCCTACATTATATCAGGTGACTTTTGGGGAACCTATTAAATTTCCTCAAGCCACAAAACAAAATAGCGTTGAGTTTACTGAGCATATGCGGAGGATGATTTCACCCAAAGGTAAAATAACGGGGATGGAATTACCAACTGATAGAATCACAGTGGCAGTTCACGTCAGGAAAGGTGGCGGCTTTGATTACCCGCTTTTATCTCAACAAGAGTATACGCCAGAGCAAATTGAGGAAGTTAAAGGCTTACCACCACCCGCGATAGGATATTATGATGATATTTTTCATCCCACTAAATTTCCACCCGATCAATTTTATATCGATCAGATTAAGCGATTATCCGATCTGTATAGAGACGCTCCGTTGTATGTGTATATTTTTACAGATGATCCAAATCCAGAAAATATCAAAGAGCGATACAAGAAAATGGTAAGTAAGGACAATATTGTTTTCGAATCAAAAAAAAATCACCACAATTATAAAAGCTCAGTGATAGAGGATTTCTTCTGTATGATGAAATTTGATTGTTTGATTAGGTCTTCCTCTTCCTTTTCGATGATGGTTGATCGTCTTGGCTATTTTAAGGTTTCAATATCACCTAAAAAAGTAAGGTGGGCAGGGCCAATTTTAGTCGTAGATGAGGTGTCGATGATTATCAATGATCAAAAAAATTGTCCTTTCCTTTAAATTTGATTTATGTACAATTATCAAAAAAGGACCTAAAATCAGCATAAGGAGGGACGTTATGGGAGAAATTGTACAGTTCATAGATGAGGGAGCATTTGAAGACGAAATGGCGGGATCGCAAAAGACGGAAACACAAAAGTCAAGGCAAGGGGGAAGAAGGCCGGGAGCTGGAAGGCCGGTCGGAAGTGGGCGCTTTAGGGAGCCGAGCCGTCCGATCCGCATCCCGATTAGCGATGTGGACCGCGTGATGCGGTATGTGGAAAATAGATGTTATAAAATACCGCTCTATCAGACAGCAGTTTCTGCCGGATTTCCATCGCCTGCAGAAGATGATGTGGACGCAGAGCTTGATCTAAATGAGCTATTGATTAAGCATCCGGCGGCGACATTTTTTCTAAAAGTGTCGGGGGATTCGATGATCAATGCGGGGATTCATAATGGGGATATTTTAGTGGTCGATCGGAGCCTCACCCCTAGCAACGGCAAGATTGTGATTGCAGCAGTCAATGCGGAGCTTACTGTAAAAAGATTGCAAACGAAGGGAAAGAAAGTATTTTTGGTGCCTGAAAATGGAGCCTATCCCATTTTAGAGGTCAAAGAGGAAATGGACTTTCGCATTTGGGGCGTTGTGACAAATGTGATCCATGCCTTACATAAATGACGGGATACTTTGCTCTTATCGATTGCAATAACTTTTTCGTCTCTTGTGAGCGGCTCTTTAATCCGCGATTAGAAAAGCTTGCTGTCGTTATTTTGTCTAATAATGACGGGTGCGTGATTGCAAGGTCCCAAGAGGCGAAAGCCCTTGGGATCAAAATGGGGGAGCCCTATTTTAAGATTAAAGATTTTTGCACCTACCACCGCGTTGAGGTCTACTCATCGAATTTTTCCCTTTATGGAGACCTATCTAACCGGGTGATGCGCTCTTTAAAAAGCTTGGCAGAAGATATGGAAATTTATTCAATCGATGAAGCCTTTTTGCACTACTCTAAAGAGATGAGTGTGTCCGATTTGATGGCTGAAAGTCGCCATGTGCGCGCGTTAATCAAGCAATGGGTGGGAATTCCTGTATCCATTGGCCTTGCAAAGACAAAGACCCTTGCAAAACTTGCAAGCTATATCGCCAAAACTGAATCGGTAGGCATTTGCGAGCTGATTAAGGAAGAGGCCAAAGAAAGGCTTAAAAAAATCCCAGTTCAAGAAGTTTGGGGGATTGGAGGGGCGACGCGCGTTAAGTTAAATAGAATGGGAATTAATTCTGCCTGGGATTTGTCTTGTGCAAATCCTGCCATGATTGGCCGTAAAATAGGTTGCATGGCGGAAAAAACGCTTTGGGAGTTAAGGGGGATAAAGTGCTTTGAGCTTGCAGCTGCGCAGCCAAAAAAGACCATCACTTGCTCGCGCTCGTTTGGCAAATATGTGGACTCTTTTGCAGAGCTTTCTCAAGCGCTTTGCTGTTATGTGAATACGGCTTGTGTGAGGATGCGAAGGGAGCATTTGCTTGCTTCTGCAGCTTACGTATTTGTGCAAGAGGCAAGGCAAGGGGAGGCATATGGCCTTTCAGTGCCATTTATTAATCCGACGAATGAGACGCCAGAGGTGATGAGCGCTGCAAAGAAGTGTTTAAAAGGGTTATATAAACCGGAAAGTCAATATAGAAAATGTGGTATTGTTCTTCTTGGACTGATTTTAGAGTCGAATGTAGAGATAACCTTCTTTAACGATCATTCTAATGATCATCGAAAAAGGGTGCAACAAACCTTTGACGAGATTAACCGCCGCCTAGGAAAAAATACCGTTTTTTATGCGGCCATGATGAATCAAGAGATGAATCAAGAGATGAATCAAGAGATGAATCAAGCGATGAATCAAGCAATGAGTAAGGTGATGTCTAAAGAAAAAAATAGCTGTGAAGGGCCTTGGCAAGCGCGTTCAGAGAAGAGATCTTCAGGATTTACCACCTCTTGGGATGAGCTGCCAACTGTAAAATGCTGTTAATTGCAAAAAAATAGGGTGAAAATTCTGTTTTTTTTGTACACTGGTAGGAAACGATACGGTGAGTAATTCTTTGCAAGCGCTTTTATTAGACTTAATAGACTTCTTTCAAAACTTCATTTGCTTGGTAAAATTGCCAAGCAAAGCAAGTTTTGAAAGAAGTCTAATTTTTTTTCTCTTTATCCCCTTTTGCCTTTCTGCAGAGAAATTAAACCTTTCAGTGAGCGCTGAATCTGCTATATTGATAAACGCGGATACGGGCGCTATCCTGTATGAAAAAAAGCCCCACGATCCCCATTATCCGGCGAGCATTACCAAGGTTCCAACGGCGCTATATGCCTTACAAAAGGCGCAAGATCAATTAGATACGATATGTGTCGCTGATCAAGAATGCATAGGGACTGTTACGGAAGCAGTCCTTAGACGCTCTAATTATACGCTTCCTGCCTATTTGCTTATTCCGGATGGCAGCCATATAGGGGTAAAAAAAGGGGAGGAGTTATCTTTTCGCGATCTTTTGTACGGGATGATGCTCGCTTCAGGCGATGATGCGGCCAATATTATCGCTAAACAAATCTCTGGATCGATTCCGCAATTTATGGAAGAGATGAACGCCTACATTAAGGCGCTTGGTGCAAACAACACGACACTCATGAATCCGCACGGATTACACCATCCAAATCAAACCACGACAGCCTACGACATGGCAATCATCGCTAAAGAGGCGCTTAAAAACAAAACATTTTGCGAAATTGTATCGACAGTGCGTTATATGCGCCCTAAGACTAACAAGCAAGCTGCCTACATGATGATACAGACAAATAAGCTATTGAGAAAAGGTCCTTGCTATTATCCAAAAGCAATTGGCGTTAAGACGGGCTATTATTCACTTGCCGGAAGCACCGTTGTCGCAGCGGCAAGGGATAAAGATCGCACCCTTATTGCTGTGTTACTAAAGTCAAGAGATCGCAAAGAGATGTTTTTAGACGCTAAGAAGATGTTTGAAATAGCCTTTAGTCAGCCGAAGGTACAAAAAGAGCTCCTTGCAAAAGGTAAGCAAACATTTACTCTGGCTATCCCGGACGCTGAAAAACCTCTTACAACGTATACAGAAGAGCCTCTTATCATTCAATATTACCCGGCAGAAGAGCCTAAAGTAAAATGCGCGATGCACTGGGCAGAGGGGTTAAAGCTTCCAATTGTCAAAGGGCAAAAAGTGGGCAGTGTGATCCTTTATCGAGATGGAGAAAAGTACTTAAGTCCTATTCCCATTTATGCAGAAGAAGCTGTAAATGAACGCAGCTACTTTAAAGTAAAGCAATTATTTAGGAACAAATGGGTAGGGGGCGCGCTTTTTATGGCGTTCTTTGCAGTGTTTGCTTTGCAACTTCGCAGAAAATAAATCCCATAATAGACCTCTTGTAAAACTTTTGATTAATAAATGTACATATGTTACACTTATTATGTAGAGGGAGAATAATATGCAAAAAGTGAGTTTTGTTGAATTTAGAAAGCATCTTTCTGAATATGTTGGACAAGCAAGGTTTGCGGATGGGCGCATTGCTGTGACGCATCACGGAAAAGTTGTAGGTGGATTTGTATCAGCTAAAGCCTTACGGTTTTTGGAAGACTTGGAGATGCAAGAGGATTGTACAGCTTATGATCTTGCGTTAGAACGCCATAAAAAAAATGGTTTTAAGACTATTTCTCATGAAGAACTTATGAAAAAACTTGATCTAGATGTATAAAATTGAGTACGAAATTGATCTTGAAAAAGCGCTGAAAAAAATTCCAAGACATGATTTGTTAGCTATTCGGGATAAGATAAAGGATCTTGCCAATAATCCAAGAATGGAAGGAACTATTAAATTAACAGGAAGAGACGCTTATCGGGCTAGAGCTGGGAATTATCGTATTATTTACCGCATAAAAGATAAGGAACTGCTGGTTTTAGTCATCGATGTCGACAACCGAGGCACTGTTTATAAAAAGTAGTAAGAGTCCTCGAAAATAAATCCAAAAATTTAAGAAAAGTTTGATGAAACAATTGCGAAATATTGCCTCAATAGATTTGGGAACAAATTCTTGCTTACTTTTGGTGCAGGGGAGCTTACTTGAGAATGGCGCAAGAGAAGCTCTCCACGATGAATCTAATATTGTTCGCCTTGGACAAGACCTTGGACAAGAGGTGGATCAAAATAAACAATTTGTTCCAAAAGCTATGGAGCGCACTCTTAATTGTTTAAAAGGCTATGCAGAAGTTGTTAAAAAGTTTGAGATCAATCCTTCTGATGTGATTGCTGTGGGAACGGCGCAGGCAAGAGATGCGGTAAATGCGGTCGAATTTTTTAAGAAAATTGAAGAGACAATCGGGTTTAAATTTCAAATATTATCGGAAGAACAAGAAGCCTTTGCCACATTTATGGGGGCAGCGCTTCCAGGAATGGATATTTCCAAAATGGTAGTGATTGATATTGGGGGAGGAAGTACTGAAATTGCTGATGCAAAACATGGGGAAAGTCTACGCGTTGGTTCTGTGAAAATGACAGAGCGTTTTTTTAAAAGCGATCCGGTTACGGAAGAGGAATTTTTGAGGTGTCAATCTGAAATTGATTTGACTTTATATTCTGTAAAATCTGTAATTTCCAACCAAAATACTTTTGTTGCAGTTGCTGGAACTGCCGTGACTCTTGCCATGTTACACTTAGGGATGCAAGAATATGATCCAAAGAAAATTGATGGGTTCACGTTGCATCAAGGAGATGTTCATCGTTTAGTAGAAGAGTTAAAATGCAAATCGATTGCAGAGAGAAAATTGATGGTGGGGATGGAAGATGAGCGCGCCGACGTGATGCTTGCAGGCGGATTGATACTTTCAAGAGCCATGGAAGTTTTGGGATTTCATGAAGTGATTATTTCTACTAAAGGCTTAAGATACGGGGTTTTAACAAGCAACTTTTTGAGCACTTTCGGTATAATATGCTGATTGTTAAACAGAACTCTCCTTTCTTGCAAAAAAGGGGGCTTTTCAGTATAAACACCTTTATACAGGAGTGTTTTTATGGCTGCTACTACTGATACTACGTTTAGCGTAATGACTTTAAATATCTGGCGAGGAGGTACGGGATATTTAAGAGAAACCAAGCAAGAGGCAACTGTTACAAAGGTGACGGCAGTGTTACGTGGCATTGCCACTCACATATTGCAAAATGCTAGAGAAATAGAGGTGCTCGCTCTGCAAGAAGTTGACAGAAACCTCCGTCGTTCATTTGGGCTATACACAGATAGGGAAATATTGGGTCGGTTAGGTGGGGAGTGGCAGGTGGGGCAAGTGGGATGGTTTTCTAATGCATGTAATATTGATCCTCCGTATCGAGAAGATATTGAAGATGGACATGGGAAGTATGGTAACACAATTTTTTCAAAATTTAACGCTCCTATAGTTGAAAGATTGAAATTAGGCAGACATGAGACAAACCAAGAAGAGCGCTCTGCAGTTTGTGCACAATTTCAAAAAAAAGGACATACTTTTTGGGTGATAAGTCTGCATTTGGGATTAACGCGGCAAGACCAAATGAAGCAGCTCACCGCACTAGTCGCTTTCATTAGCGAAAAGGTGGATCGTGCAGCACATGTTATTCTTTGCGGCGATTTTAATATCTATGAAACCCAAAGGGAGGGAAACCTCCTCTCTTATCCTGAATTGAAAACAATGTTGGATTTGTCGCAAAGGTCTTTTAAAGATTTGGGCCCTTCAGGGCAGAATACCCATCTCTTAGGTAAAATCGACTATGTCTTCTTTAGTCAGGGGCATACACCTCATAGAATTCAGCACACGGCCGAGGTCGTGCAATTTCCTCGCAATTTAAGCGACCATCATGCGATCAAAGTCACACTCAAAATTGACGATAATCCTTGTCCTCCTGCGCCAAGAGATGAAAATGGTGCCGAAAATCAAGCGTTTCGGGCCTGATACAAAAATTATTTATACCGAACGTGTTTCAAGAATTGGAATTTTAGCAAGAAGGCGGCGTCATTTTTTGGTCTGGAGCGAGAGACCATTGCCTATGGCAATGGTCGCTTGTTCCAGACACAAAAACTTGCGCCGCCTCCTTGTCAAATTTTCCAGGATTCAGGTGGCCCGAGTATATATGCAGGTTGGCTATTCGGTATACGCTTGCAAGAGGTGAAGGAGTTGATTAAAGCAATCGTTAAGAGAGCATACGTTCTCATCTAGGAGGTATTGTAAAAATGAAAGAAAGCGATAGAAAAAAAAACACTAAGTAATTAGCTAAGATCATAGTTGTTGTCTCCAACGGCTGTTTCTGGCATTTCCTAAATCGTAAACTCCGGTAAAGTTTCGCAAGAAATTAGGCCATCTTGAAGGCGTAATGTCTTATCGCAAAGAGCTGCAAGGGCTGGGTCGTGGGTCACGACGATCAGCGTTTTATTTTCATTTTTTGCAAGATTTAAGAGCAAATCGTGGATTTGGGCTGATGTCTCCTTATCGAGATTGCCAGAAGGCTCATCAGCCAAAATGATTTTAGGATCGTTGCAAAGCGCTCTTGCGATGGCCACGCGCTGCTTTTCTCCTCCGGAAAGAAGCTTTGTGTTGAAATGGCGCCTTTCGGATAGGCCAACGTGGTCTAAGAGATCGCACGCGCGTTTATAGGCAGAAGAGTTCACATGACAAGCCTTTCTTGCAATCTTTGCTGGCATTAATACATTGTCAAGGGCTGAATATTCTTCCAATAGATAAAACGATTGAAAAATGAATCCAAGCTTTTGATTTCTGATGTGGCTTTTATTGAAAAAATTGACGAGCATGCCATCGATTGATAATGTCCCCTTGCAAGAGGTGTCAAGGGTGCCAAGGAGCTGTAAAAGGGTGCTTTTGCCTTGCCCTGAGCGACCCATGATGGCAATTGTTTCCCCCTGATGGATGGTGAGATTAATTTCCTTTAAAATTTCAATCTTAAGAGGAGAATAGAAATTTTTCTTTATCCCTTTGCATTCTAGAATACTTTTACGCGCTTCATGAGTCATATGATTATTCTGCCTTTAGGATTGCAGAGGGGCGCATAGCGCTTGCCTTTGTGGCCGGAACGACCCCTGCGATAAGAGAAATAAAAGCTGTGGTGATGACGACAAAGCCTAATGCCTCAAGGCTTAATTCGCTTGGCAGTGTCGAGCCGTAAAACATCGGGTTAAAGAGATCGTGCCCTTGCATTTTGCCAATGAAGGCGACAAGGTCGTTTAGATAATGCAATGTGAGAACGGAGGCAAAAATGCCGATTAGACTACCGATTCCCCCCATTACCATGCCGCAAAATCCAAAGATGATCGCAATGCTTTTGGAGGAGGCTCCCATAGAGCGCAAGATGCCGATTTCAAGTTTTTTATCGTTGACCAGGATAAAGAGCATTGAGATGATATTGGAGCAGGCAACGATGATGATCACAAGAGAAATGACGCTAAAGAGATTTTTCTCGCTTTGCAGCTGCTCGATGAGATCTTTTGAAAATTCATACTCTTGATAGGTTTGAATATTCCAATAGTTTAAGATCCCCACCTTTTCAAAGGCATCTTGCAGCTCTTTTTTAATTTTTTTAGCGTCTTTGCTATTATCAAAGCGGATGTTAAGACCACTTGATAAGGGCACCTGCTCGCTTAAGGCCGCTCCTCCTACCATAGAGACTAAATCTTTTAAGGCTAAGATGTATTTGCCCCCAATTGGCATGATCCCCGGGTCATAAAACCCAACGACTGAAACGGGTACGCGCATCTCTTGCACACTGCTTGGAGTAAGGGAGTGGTAGGCAATATAACCGAGATCGCCAATCAAGACGCCGGCATCTTTAAATCCTTTGGGAAGTAAGATAGACTCTCCAAAGCCATGGTTTTCTGGGAGATTAAGGGATGTTCCATGACTTGACTCTGCAAGAAACTTGAGGGATGTGGCATTTAAAGTCACTACCTTGCCTATACCAAATTTGCGAAGTGAAGCCGTTGCATTAAAGGCATATCCTTGAATTTGGTCCTTAAGCTGAAAGGCAATGTCTTGTGGTCTACTTGCATGTAGAAAAGAGTCTTTATCGATAATGGCATTAAAGGGGGTAATCGACTTTAAAATAAATTCTGCCGATGGCAAGAGGGGAATTTCTTTATTTTCAAGAGTTAAAAGCTTTAAGTTTTCTTCTACATGTAAAATCCCTTCGATAGCGATAGGCGTTTTTACATTTTTGTTGAGTTGATCAAGAACGCCTTTAAGGTCTTTAGCATTTTGTGGGATGATAATCCTAGAAACGGCAGTTGGAGACGCTAACTTGACACAATCTCTTGAACCAGAATCATTTGCAATGGGGTGGTCCTTCACCATTTGGGAATGTCCCACCCCATTGCAAAGTGATTCTAATTCAAGATCTTGCGCCAATTTAGCATCTCGAACTGCCGTTTCTAGGATAATTCGATTAGCAATGATGGCAACTTTTAAAGAGGCCCCTTTGGGTAAGTAAGAGGGCAGAATGCGCCATCCTTGAGGAGGAAGAGTTAAGGATTGGATATCGATTGATTGAAATAGGTCTGAAAGTCGTTGTTTAAGCTCATTTGGTTCAACCCGGTGAAAGCCGTCCGGATTGTCTTCAATGAGATTGTCAGAGAGCACGGCCTGCATTTGTATGAGGTTAAGATAGTCAGCAGATGTTGGGGGAAGAAGCGCCTTGGCAAGTGTTTTACTTTCACTATCGAAGGTGCCGATATAGGCCACCTGATCGAGAAACTGTTGAGAGTGCTCTTTGTTGCCATCTACATGCCTTAGCAAGCGAAGCCTTACATTTGCCATCGTCGTTTCAAATGGACTTACAACTGGATTTTTAGCAGAAGGGGTCGCTAAAATGATTTTTTTAGCCTCTTGGACGAGATCTTTTAGTTCCCCATCCGTCTGACTATCTTTAGCGCTCCACTCTTTTGGAATCTCTTCATCGACTTCAGGATTGTAGGGATCTTTGCCGTGTTTGCTTTGCAGCTTTTCGCCAATGGACTTCAACGCATAGTTAGAGCTTTCACTAATTCCATCGACAAGGTAGTAATAGGAAGTATAGTACTTATGAGTGGGAGTCATGCGAATGGGGGCAGTTAAGGCGATAATCTTATCTACCCAACTATTTTCAAGGCCATCTTTCACAGAGAAAAAGACGACAATGAGCCAGACGACGAGCGCGATGATTAAAATAGACACCAAACTGATAATTGAAACAGAAAGTTGCTTCCACCTCGGAATAAGGTATTTAAAAGCAACTGAAAGTTCGAACATCTATTTGAAGTGTCTTTTAAATTACTTAGATTCTTTAAAGTCTACGTGTTTGCGCACGACAGGGTCAAATTTTTTGCGCGTAAGGCGATCGGGTGTATTTGTTTTATTTTTTTCTGTATAATAATGAAATGCGCTTTCAGAGCTCTTCATCTTAATGTTTTCACGTTTTTTTGCCATGACATCCTCGTACGGTTATAAAGTGAGGATTTTATCATACCGATCAGATTATTGGAAATAAAAAAGGTGGGGTAATTAGCCATGTCTAGTAATTCCTTATCTCCTCGGCTATCGCCATAGGCGTGTATAGTATAGCGATCTATTTCACCTCCTAGTAAATTCTTAAGGCGGACAACTTTTTCTGGACCCCAGCAATTGGCCCCTTGCAGTTTGCCTGTCACCATGTCTTGCGGCGAAATTTCAAGCGTTGAACAAAGGACATCATCAAAGCCTACCAGCTTGCCCCAAGGGACAAGGTAAGGGTCGATTGAGGCGCTGATTAAAATACATCGATGTCCTTGCTCTTTATGAAATTGCAAGCGCTGTAGAACCTCTTCCCTAAGAATCTTATTCATTGCAGAAGAAGTAGCAAAAGCTTGCCCCAAGTGGGTGATCTTTTCTCTAGAGACTCCCTTAAAAAAGGTGGTTAACACCTTCTCTTTGACCTTTTGCCTTGGGATTATCTTTAAAAGGAATGCGATAAGAAAAGGAAGAAGTAAGGTCAACTTTAAAAGCGCTTTTCTTCTTCCCAAGCTAAAAAAAAGAAATTCCCTTAATGAATCGCATGTTGTGATCGTGCCATCAAAGTCAAAGGCCGCAATCGTTTTACTCATAAGGTTTAAATGGGATTCTAGTTTTAGGTTTTAGATCAAGGGAGTCGGCTTGCCCTTTTTGTATATAGGAGTGGTAGCCAAGACCTGCAATCATGGCGGCATTATCAAGACTTAAGCCTTTAGATGGGAAAAGTAGAGTATACCCTATTGCGCGCTCTTGCAACTTATTCTTAAGCGCTTGATTGTTCGTCACTCCGCCGCCAAAGATAAGCGTTTGGCAGTTAAAGGATCTTGCAGCGCTTAAAACCTTATCGATTACATCGTCAAAGGCAGCTCTTTGAAAGGAAGCGCAAAGATCGCAGATATTTTGCTCACTTCTCTCTAAAGGCTTTTGCCCCTTTTGGTCTTGTCCGTTAAGCAGGTACAAGACGGCAGTCTTTAGGCCGCTAAAGGAAAAGTTTAAGGGGCGCTCCTTGACGAAGCCCGCCTTTAGGGCAAATTTTTTAGGGTCCCCCTTTAACGCAAGTTCTTCAACTTTGGGTCCTCCTGGATAGGGGAGATTCAGCATCTTGGCGACCTTATCAAAGGCCTCTCCAATTGCATCATCGACAGTCTCTGAAATTAAATAGTATTCGCAAATGCCCTTCATGAGGACGATCGACGTATGTCCACCTGAAAGAACTACCCCAAGGCTTGGAAATGGGGGACAAATGGGCTCTCTCATGATGGCGGCATAAAGGTGGGCTTCAATATGATTGACCCCAATAAAGGGTTTTTGCATGGCCAAAGAAAGAGTTTTTGCGGCCGTAAGCCCGATGAGAAGAGCGCCGATTAGCCCCGGTCCATATGCGACAGCGATGAGGTCGATCTCTTTTAAAGTGAGACCTGCCTCTTTTAAGCACTGATTTAAGACGGGTATGATCACATCGACATGGCGGCGGCAGCAAAGCTCCGGGACAACCCCCCCATATTCAGCATGAAGATCGATTTGCGATGTGACGACGTTTGACAAGATCTCCTTGCCATCTTTTACGATCGAGATACTTGTTTCATCGCAGGTCGATTCAATGCCAAGGACGATCATTTTACATTCCTTCTAGGATCGTGCACTGATACCAAGTAATTGTGGCCATAATGGATCAGTTTTTCATCGCATGTGACAAGAGTGGCATTCTCCTCGTACGCAGTCGCAACCAAAATGCGATCTGCAGGATCTGCATGCAACTCGCCTGGCAAACGAGTGCTTTGAACTGCAATACGGGGCGAGATTGGCACAAGACTTACGCCGGGCTGACCTAAAGCCATTTGAATCCAGTCTAAACAATCTGTTTCAATCGATATCTTCTTTTTTTGAACGAGCATTCCTACTTCCCAAATTGAAATTGCAGAAATCAAAATCCCATCCCTATTTTGACAGCGGTCGATTGCGTGACACAATTCTTGTGATAATCTAGAATCTCCTTCAATAAGCCAGATCCAGATATGCGTATCAAGTAATAGTTTATGTTGCTGTAAATGGTTAACTATTGGCATCCCAATCTTCTCCGATTGGCTCAATCAAATCCCCTTGAATGTGGATCATACCGCGCATAATTCCAAACAGTGATCGATGTTTTTTCTTTATGGGGCATAAACGCGCAATGGGTACCCGCCTTTTTGTAATGACGATACTTCTTCCTGAATTTTGGACTTCATCCATTATCTTCAGGCACTCAGCTTTAAATTTTCCAGCTTGAATAGTTTTATCCATAACGCTACCTCCGTATATAGTCATATTAACATGGTCATATTACTTTTTCAAGAAAAAATTTATTTAACAGACCCTAACTTCCCGCTCAATTCTGTCGGAGGGGTTTGAAGCGCAAAGGCATTGATCCCGTAAAGAATGGCAGAAAGAATTAGAGCAATGCCCATAAGCTCTAGCATTGGCGGCATCCTCATTTCAAGCAGATAAAAATAAAGAAGGCCGAAAATAGTTTCAAAAACTGTTAGCTCTCCTGCAAGAGAGACGGGAAGAATAGAGGAGGCTTTATTCCATAAAAACGCCCCGATCCAAGAGCAAAATATGCCAAGAACAGCGCACCCTGCGACAAATATCGCAAGACTTTGCGAAGGCTCTAAAAATTTGCTCCACCCAGCTTCTCCTAGCCATCCTTCATAACACCCACCTACAATCAAAACCCAAAAAAAAGTGGCAACTCCAATCAATGTCGACCAATCTTGGGAGCTGACAGTTGGATTACTTTTAAGAAATAAGGAATTGACCACGACATACCAACTCCATGCAATCAGCGCTGTAAATGCGGCGATAACGCCAAGGAGGTAAAAAGGTTTATCTAAGGCGATCTCTTTGTCTGAAAAAACGGGGACATTGATGAGGACAAGCCCTGCTAATATCAAGAGGGAGGGAATAATAAGACTTTTAAAGCTGCATTCCCTCTTCATCCAGTTTCCATAAAATGAGATAAGCACAGGACTTGTTCCCAAAATGAGGGCTGTAATGGATGGAGAAGCGTAGAGTGTGCCCATCACAACGCAGCTGTAGTAGACGATATTGCAAATTAAAGAAAATAAAAGGGCTTTACCGTATACATGAAGAGGATGCTTTCGTATCGATTTGCGGCCCGTCAGTAGAAAAATAGAGCAGGAGATAAGGCCATAGACGCCGTGCCTGCCTAATGCGATTTCCAAGGGGGCAAATCCCTTCAAAGAGGGAGGAATAATAAAAATTAATCCCCACAACATGCAGGCAGCTAATGCAAAAGAAAATCCTTTCCACGTCATATTTTTTGTTTTGTTATGATTTTTTTTATTTTACACGATTTATTATTGAATGTCTATTCTATTAAACATCATTTGTGTAACTATTAAGTTGACGCTATTGGAACTTCCTGTTGGGGGAATCCTCGTGGCATTACCAATTGTGAAGTTGCTGTTATTAAAAATTCCTAGCCTTCCTTTCAATTAATTGATATATAAAGGTCATTGAAAAATCTCTAGTGGAAAGGCGATGAAAATGAAATATTTGACGGTTGAATCTCAAGGGAACATTGCAGTTGTGAAGATATCGCGAGCGGCACAGTTAAATGCCTTGAATCAAGAAGTGCTGCAAGAGCTGCTCACTTATCTACATCAAGTCGAACTGGATAAACGCTACCAAGCGCTCATTTTAACAGGCGATGGGGATAAGGCATTTATTGCAGGTGCCGACATCAAAGAGATGTCGACGATGAGCAATCATGAAATCTTGCAGTTTTGTTCACTTGGCCAAGAGGTGGCAGATGCATTGGAGAGTGCCTCATTTTTAACATGTGCTGCTGTGCAGGGATATGCATTGGGAGGGGGCTTTGAGATGGCGCTTGCCTGTGATTATATTTTCGCATCGCATGAGGCCAAATTTGGCTTTCCGGAAGTCAGCTTAGGGATTATCCCGGGCTTTGGGGGCACGCAAAGACTGCTTAGAACTGTCGGAACACGCCTTGCAAAAGAGCTGATTATCTCGGGAAAAACCATCGATGGAAAAAAAGCATTAGAACTTCATATCGCCAATCGTCTATGCGATAAGGCAAATCTTATTCAAGAGTGTAGCCATTATTTGCAATCTTTGACTTGTCATTCAGAATTGGCGATTGCCAAGGCAAAGCAAGCGATTAACGATGGCGCTGAAATGCCCCTTGATGTGGGTTTAGATCTTGAGAGAAATCTATTTGTGGAGTGTTTTAATTCCCCAGGGCGGATCGAAGGGTTTAAGAGGTTTTTAAAATGAAAAACGAGATCGCTATTCCTTGGTCGAAGGTAGCAGTACTAGGAGCTGCGGGAAAGATGGGAAAGGGGATTGCTCTACTGCTTCTATGTGAAATGGCGTTTGTTCCCTCTTCGATTTTGATGTTGCAAGATCTCAAGCAAAGCGCTTTTTACGATTTAAGGCGTTACTTAAGAGAACACTTGCTCAAACACTTAGAGAAAAACATCGAAGCCGTTCGCGCGTTTTATGCCGACAGACAAGATTTAGTGAGCAATAAGGAGATGATCGATACACTCCTTCAAGATGCGATAGATAGGGTCTTTTGTACGCGGTCTATTGCTGACTTAAACGGCGCATCCATGGTCTTTGAAGCGATCATCGAAGATGTAAATGAAAAGCTTCAGATTTTAAAAGACGTCTTTGACGTGACAAAGGGACAAGCGTATTTTTTTACAAATACCTCCTCTATCCCAATTGGATTTTTACAAAGGGAATCGACAATTGGCAATCGCCTCATCGGCTATCACTTTTACAATCCACCAGCTGTGCAAAAGCTGCTTGAGATTATCATCCCCAAAGGAACAGACCCAACCCTTTGTTCCTTAGCTTTTCACCTTGCCAAAGTATGGAAGAAGACAGTCGTTGAGTCCGAAGATGTCGCAGGTTTTATCGGCAATGGTCATTTCATCAGAGAAATCGCTTTCGCTTGCCACATGGCAATGGAACTCTGTAAAGAAATGCCCTTAGAAAAGGCAGTCAAGCTTATCAATTGCGTCACTAAAGAGGCCTTAGTGCGTCCGATGGGGATCTTTGAACTTATCCGTTATGTAGGCATAGATGTATGCTGCCATATTGCAAAAGTGATGAGCCGCTTTTTACCAAGCGAGGCACACCTCTTTGATGCGATGGTGAAGAACTTAAAAATAATCGGACAAGTGGATTTAACAGTTGTAGATAGAGCATCTTGCGATCTTAATTGGAAGTCCGCTTCCAAAATGGTGCAAGAAGAGCGAAACGAGAAATTAAAGCTCCATTTTTCATCTCTTAAGGGGCAAGAGGCCGCAATCGCTCAGCAATTTTTAGAGCAATCGCTGCAAATTGCAAAAGGACTTGTCGATAGCAAAGTGGCAAAAGCTTTAAGCGATGTGAGCTTGGTCTTGATGCACGGTTTTTATCATTTATATGGAGTTGCAGAGTTTTCTCTTAAAGAAAGGATAGGCAATGCGTAAGAAAGTTTATGCGGCAGCCGGGAATACAACCATATTCTCTGGGCCTGGTAGAAGTGAATTTAATGTGAAAGGGCCCAATCGATCTTTTGAAGAGTATTTAAAAGAAACGGCTAAAGGGACCTTATCACATCTAAAAACAAACGCAATTGATGAGGGTGTCATCGGCAGTTTTATGTCTGCCAGGTTTATCAATCAGGCAAATTTGCCAGGCTTTTTGCCATTTATGGTGAAAGAGTTAGAAGGAAAGTCTTGTATAGGAGTTGAAGGGGCGTGCGGAACCGGGGGAAAGGCCATTACAACCGCTGTTAAAAGTGTGTTAGCCGAATGCGCCGACGCTGTCTTTGTCGCGGGATTTGAGATGCAAAATACCTTGAAGCCAATCTATGGGGCAGATGTCTTGGCAGGAGCTGCGTATTATGCAGGGGAAAGAAAAAAGGGAGCAGCCCACCTTTTTCCAAGTATATTTTCGGAGCGCGCAAAGGCTTATTTTGAGCGCTATGGGGAAAAAAATGCAAGAATTGCCATGGCCAAGTGGTACGAGCAGGCCATTCTCAATGCGCGGAAAAATCCAAAAGCGCAAGAGTTTGAGAATAAAAAAGCAGATCTTTTTGCAGTTGGAATGACGCCGCCAAATCCTTATACATTTGTTTCCCATCTCAACCATTTTGATTGCTCAAAAGTTTCCGATGGGGCCGCCTCATTAATTATCGCCTCAATAGACGGCTTAAGTGCTTGCGGCATTCCATTAAAGGACGCTGTTGAAATTGTCGGAATTGGGGAATCAGAATCAGATATAACGCAAGGCCCATTAGATACATCATCGCTTTCAAATACCGCAAATGCAGTCCAAAAGGCCTTGCAAGAGGCTAAGATCACAAAAGATGATCTTGCACTTTTAGAGGTGCACGATTGCTTTACGATTACAGCGCTTCTTTCTCTTGAGGCGATAGGATTTGCAGAAAAAGGAAAAGCTGCAGAGTTTATCATCGAGGGAAATACTAGGGCGCAAGGCAAAATCCCGACCAATTTATCTGGGGGATTAATCGGCTTTGGCCATCCGACGGGGGCGACAGGCGTGCGTCAACTCGTCGATCTTCTTCATCAATCAATTGGCGTTGCATCCAATCAAGTGGCCATGAAATCTGAATTTGGGATGTTGATCAGCATGGGTGGAAACGATAAAACAGTGACTTCTATTGTTACAAAAAAAGGTCAATGACAATGCATTTACCTGCCAAATATGTACGAGCACTTGTTTTTTTGACAACTTTTTTTGCTTGGCAACATTTTAATCTTGAGGCTATTGAGGATGGGGACAAATGTCAAAAGGACGGTTCAATAGACTCAAGTGATTCCAAAAAAGAGGAAGATAAGAAAGATCAAGAAGAAAAGAAAGATGATGAGCCTTTAAAAATTGGGTTTTTAGCCTTTCCCACTTCCCAGCAGCCAGGCCCTCTTATTGCTTTTGGCCAAAATTTTGTCGACAAAGGGCAGCTGCAGGCAATTTTAGTCGGAAGCTATATCAAAGGACATAAACAATACGCAGCTATTATCAATCCCACTTTTGTGTATGGGGTGACCGATACCTTTTCCCTATTTTTTGCAGCGCCCGATGCCGTGAAACTCCGCCAAGGTGAAGACCATAGCAGCGGCATACAAGACTTACTTCTTCAGGTCGAGTATGGCTTTTATACAAAAAATAAAAAAGACAGCTCCGATGAGGCAAGCGTTGTGGCTAATGTGACATTCCCAACGGGTTCTACCAAGAAAAGCCCACCAACAGGAGATGGACAATGCAGCTGCTTTCTTGGATTTACCTATAATCGCATGACATTTGATTGGTATTACTTTGCCTCTACAGGGGGGATATGGAACGGCTCTAATCAAGGCACAAGATTTGGAAGCCAATTTCTTTATCAAGGGGGTATTGGAAGGATGATTGTAAGCAGTGACGATTGGTACCTTAGCTGGCTCATTGAAGGAAGTGGGACCTTGGCAGATAGAAATCGGATCGATGGAAAGACAGATCACAATTCAGGTGGCAATGTCATCTATGTCACCCCTTCTTTAACGTTTGCGACGATCAAGCGTTTCTTTATACAAGGAGGGATACAGGTGCCTCTTTATCAACACTTATTTGGCAAGCAAACAAGAAACGATGTTGGCGCTGCTGTCAATATAGGCTGGGTGTTTTAACCTAGATCCGGCAGTTTCGTATTTATGATTGCTTAAAGAATTCATAACTTGCTAAATTTATTTGGTGGAGAGGAGGAGGCAAATGCGACTTAAGAAAGATGAAGTTTTAATTATCAAGTCAGCTGTTCATAGACTGGATCCAAATGCTCAAATTTTTCTTTTTGGCTCTAGAGTGCATGATGAAAAAAAAGGTGGGGATATCGACTTGTTAATTTTTTCAAATTTTTTAACCTTTTTAGATAAAGCCGCAATCAAGACAGAAATTTTTAAACAGATTGAAGAGCAGCGGATCGATATTACGATCGCAAAAGACGACTCGGATCCATTTGTAAAAATTGCACTCGAAGAGGGGATTGCTTTGTGACTGAGAATGAAAAAAAACTCCTAATGAAGGAACTTAAAGCTTTAAACCATGCATCAGATGTTCTCTCTGAAACGTTTTTGAAGTGTCAATCTATAGGACTAAAAAAGGAGTACTCATTTTTAGAACTCATACACTTAGAGGCTTTAACCAGTCGTTTTGCACGGTTAAGCGATCTGCTCATAAGAAAAATTTTTCGACTTATCAACCAACTCGATTATGAACCGCAAGAGACCGTTCGAGATAGTATCAATCGAGCAGAGAAGCTTGGGATTATAGAAAGTGCTGAAATTTTTTCAAAAATTAGAGAAACAAGAAATGCAATTGCTCATGAATATCTTTTGGAGGACCTTTCAGAGATATATAAGAGTGTATTCTTAAACACCCCGAAGATCTTAGATACTGTGAGTAGGGTGAAAAAATACTGTCAAAAATATTAAGGCGTATCATCAATTAAGTCAAAGCGCTATTAAAGAACCTCTTGCATAATTTTTTTAACCTAGATCCGGCAGTTCGAGATGGCAAATTAATGCAAGATCTTGAATTAGAATCACTTTGCAATGGGGTGGGACATTCCCAGAGGGTGAAGGACCACCCCATTGCAAATGATTCTGGTTCAAGAGATTGCGTTAAGTTGCCGTCTCCAACTGCCGGATTTAGGTTTAAGCAGTTTATCAAATCTTAACAAAAGAGATTCATACTTCCGGAAAATAAAAGAGAGCGAGAAAAAAAAGAGGGGTAGAGATGAAAATAGGTAGCTTTAGTCCATGCATTGTCAAGCAGGTTGTAAATAGCCGTCCCTATAAAGGGATGCAACATGTGGGGATAAAAATTCGCAATTTAGCGATCAAGATTTATAATTTAGTGCTGCCCAAAAATCCAATTACAGAGAAAAGACAAATCAGACTCATTCCCACTGCAGTTGAGAGGCTAGTAGGTAAAGTAAGCTACGATAGTGTTTGTCCAAAAGAGCAAATGTGCACTAATGCAACATGGAATACTCAAGTATCAACTGTATTCGATAATCTTGTAGCACAAGTGCAGCGAAAAAATATCACCTATCAGGTGAGAGTGCTGCATGATGATGACACCACAAACGCCTATTGTCTTCCCGGCGGATTTACCGTGATCACAACAGCCATGATTCAAGCACTTGAAGAACCTTCGGATTTTGATAGAGAATTTCCTGACATCACATTTGAGGATAAAATTGCTGCGGTCATGGGACATGAAATTATCCATGCTGCAGCAGGGCATGGGGCGATGAAGATGCAGCTAAAAATTTTGACATTTTGTGCAGGAAAAATAACAAGTACTGTCTTGCCTCACTTGTTATTTAAACGAAGAGCCACACAAGATGATAATACTTGTCCACAAACAAAGGTAAATAAACACGCAAAAGAAGCTCTTGGCAAAGGAATTGATGTAGCGTGCTCACTTGCCTCCCATTTGTTTATACAATCCCATAGTCGATGCAACGAATTTGAAGCTGATAAATATGGAATGCTCCTTGCGCATTCAGCCGGATATAACCCTTTGGCTTCGGTATGGCTTCAAAAAAAATTTGTGGCCATGGAAAAAGGCGAAAGTGGAGGCAAGGCAAGCCTTGTGAAAAAAGGGATTCAGTTGTTTAGTTCTCATCCTCCATCAGAGACTAGAGTCCACGCGAATCGCAAGACTCTTCAGGAGATTCAAAGTGGAACATTGAAACTCCATTATGCCTAAAAGCTTCTTGCTTAAATTACGCTACAGCCCTTTAACGCTTTCTCGTAGCTTACTGTAGGAAGTCTTTTTTGCGCTCTCATCTTTTTTGGTGTCATCAATTAGCTGAGTTAAGGCAGCAATGATTTTATTTTGGATTTCAGTTGCTTGTTTAGTTTTTGTGGCACTGAAAGAGGGGGTGTCATTTTCTACTTCTACAGTTGGGCGTGAATTGTCAATCATCTCAAGAAATAGGGTAAAGATTGGGCTATCCTTTAAACCGTTATTGAGGATCTCTTGTCCTACTTTTAAAAAGCGCTCTTTTTCACTATCGATTTGTTTTTTAAGATCGACAAATTTTAAGTCGAGCGCCTGCCTTTGCCGAAGCTTTGCGCTGGTACTTAGCATCTTTTGATAAAGAGATAGGGCATTTTCTACTCCTTTTGAATCAACACCTGCCATCTTTTCTACTTGTTTTAGCTGCGTGTTAATATCTTCTTGTTTTTGGTAAAGGGTTGAAATCGCTTGATATTCTTTATAGCGCATTTCGTTTAATTTATTTTGAAGTTCGATGAAGGCGCTATAGATTTTTTGATTAAGGGCATCTTTTGCAAGCTTGTCAAGAGTTAAAGATCTGATAAAAATGACGAGTTGCAGGCGCTGCAATGAGCTTGTAAAGTCGCCCCACGGGGTCATTGCGGTGCCTGCTACGCCATACTTGATGGAGCGAAGCAGTCTTAAGTCATCGCGCGTATGTAGCCAATCCAAATTCGTGAGCATACGCGGCTTGGCATCGACCATGATGGAGGCCCGAGCTCCGGCTCCATCGGCGTCGCTGCCGTGACAAACAGCGCAATTTAATTCGAAAAACATCTTGCCAGCTTCGATATTTCCTTCTGTATAGTACTCTTGTTTGATGTAAGTTTGTCCGTCAGCTATGGCGTTAAAAAAGGTGCTTTCTTTATAATCCTCATCAAAAGGTATTTTAGTGTCCCCTTTAAGAGTGGCCCCCTCAAGACTTAGCTCTTCAATGACGTCTTTTGCCGTATAATTCCATTTCAAAACCTCTTTAGCCCCTGCGGTCGCATTTTCACTGGGAATAAAAGAAAAAAGCCAATCGACGAGTTTTTTGATTTGTTCATGATTTAAGACTCCGTCATGATCATTTACTCCTGTCGCTTTTGCATTTTCCCCCCATGGTGGCATTGGAGTGCCTTTTACTCCATGCGTAATCGAGACGATTGCATTTTCTTTGGTCAAGTTGCGAAGAAAATTGGCGTTGCGAAGGTTTTTGGGGATCGGATATATCCACTCAGCAATTGGCCCATTGCCCTGCAGATAATGGCCATGGCAATCGGCGCAGTGGATCATGTAGGCAAGTTCTGGGTCAAACCCATTTTTTTCAAAGATCAAGGCGATAGCGTCTTTATTTTTCTTGCCGATAGCATTGAGCATGAAGGTTAAACTCAAGAATTTTGATTCATCGAACGGAAATACCGGCATGATCGATCTTGGCTGATGGCTGGATGGATTTTTGAAATGCTCCATCAGCCACTCATCGGTTCTATAAATGCCGGACCAATTCGGCTTTGGACCGATCAATCTGCCATAGCCATACTCTTGGATGTACATCATGAGGATGCGATGGACTTTTTCCTTCCATGCCGCATGTGCATTTAAAAGAGATTGCTTTTCATTGCCCTCTTTTGCTTTTCCTATTTCCATTTGGAAGTAATGATCTTTGGCTCTTGAGGCGTAGCGAAAATTAGAGTAAAATGATTCGATAAGATCTGGAAAGTTCTTTTCGATTTTTTCTAACAAGCTTCCTTGCCTGACATTGCTCACGATGCGCTTATCGATTTCATCGGCATGTGTTTCGAGGGTAGAGACAATGGAAGAACCAAGCGTCTCTTCTGGAAATAGTTTTTGAAACCACTCATGCTCTTGATAAAGGGCCTCAAAAGAGGCATTTGCCTCTTTTTCTTTAGCAAAGCCGATGTCGGATTCAAACCCCTTCAAACGATGGCAAGCTGCGCACCCTTCCGTAGCAAAGATTGTCATCCCTTTTTCAAGGTTGAAGAGTTCTTGTGGATTGAGTGGTTTTTCAAGGCCTTCTTTTGTATTTTCCCACCTTTGGACGGCGATTTTATACTCCACGTCAGACTCGGCTTTGGTAGCCCCTTTTTGCGCTAGCAAAAAGGTCATAAGATCTTCAAGTTCGCGTGTATCGAGCTTATAGTTAGGCATGGTCGATGTCTTAAGATCGGCTTGTGGAGAGACGAGTTTGCTCTTCAAAAACCAAGGATAGCTATCGCCTGAGTGAGTCAGATCTGGACCTATTCCACCGCGTGAAAATTTTGCAATGCGATGGCATGCGTAGCAGCCTTGCGCAATGAAAAGCTCTTTTCCTCGCTGAAAATCTTTGGTGAGGGTGTCGACATTAAACGAGATGTTTTGCTCTTTTGCATCATCATGGTTTTTTGCTTCATCTTGGGTTTTTGGTATGTGACACTGCACACATTTGGCTTGGATTAAGCTTCCGACTAAAATGGGAGTTGTTTGGAAAAGCAGGTCATCACCTGGCTTATGGTTAAAAATTTTTGCAAATTGAGGGTCGTTATCGGGATCTTTTTCGGTAAATTCTTTTTTATGGCCGGTAAATTCAGCTTCATAAAAGCCATCAAAGACAGGTCCATGGGCTTTATTGGTCGTAAGAGCTCGCCCATTGCCGCTATGGCACGATGTACAGCCATATTCTTCAATGGGGTGGAATTCAAAGGGGCGCGTTTCGTTGCCAATCAATGGGTGCATTTTGAGAACTGTTTCGACATTATATTCAAGGCCATTAACTTTTGCTGTCATTAAACTTTTAAATATGTCCGCTTGTTTTTGTCGATCCTTTAACTCGGACGTTAACCCTTGTTGCTCCAATCTTTGATTTACACTTTTATCTTCAAGAAGCGCAATTTGATCCTGCAGCTTTTTAAAGACATAATTTTCATTTGGAACTTGTAGGGGAGCGCCCGCTTGATCTTTAATAATATTGCCGTTTGGATCTTTTGCAAGGGTTGTAGGTGAGAAGTGGGGAAGTTCAAGTGCTACATGACAAGAGGTGCAGCGATCGATTTTGGCAGGGCCTTTATCTTCTCTTTCAAAGACGAGTTGTTTGACTCCTGTTTTAAAACCTGGCAAAGCTTCATGGGTGTATGTGGAGCGAAACTGCTCAAGCGCTATGTAGTCATTTTGATAGAGTTTATATTCCGGGAATATTTCGCGGTAAAAGAAAACCGACAACAACAACGTGACGACAATGCCAAGAGCGATTAAAGCAATTTGATATCTATCAGATGCGCGCATGAAAATTAATGCCTTGCAAAGTTTTCAGTCCAAGGCCACATCCAACCCCAGTTGGCGCCGCGAAAATAAGTGCCGATAATTACGAGGATCCCTTGCCAAAGCATAAACGTCGTATAAAGAAAAATAGCAAGGTAGCGGCTTTTATGGAACCAATGCCCTTCTCCTTTGGGATTTCTATCTAGGTATGGAATTGCCATAAGGCCGAGGACAATGATCGCCGGAATGCCGACGCCGCCCCAAAAGGCGTTATAGGCAACCATTTCTTGTAGCCCTAAGAAGTACCATGGCGCTTTTGAGGGGTTTGTGGGCTTGCTTGGGTTGGCAGGCTCCTCAAGAGGGGCGTCGATAAAGGATAAACAAAGGATTAGCGCTGTGGTCAAAAGGAATGCCACAAGTTCAGCTCTTAAGAGATTTGGCCAGGTGAAGACAAAGTTGTACGGCCCCTTATTGACCGTTGGGCATGAGCCTTTAACAAGCTCCATTAAGCCATACGTTCTTTTTACACCTGGCGCAAAAGTCTCTTTTGTATCTGAGCGCTGGACCACTCTAATGGGATCTGGCCGGATTCTATCAGGTGGACGGGAGAGCCCTCCATCTTTTCTGATGCGCCAAAAGTGCACGCCGATTAAGGTGCCTGCAAGAAGGGGTAAAAAGGCGACATGCAAGACATAAAAGCGGATGAGCGCATCTTGACCAACGTTTGTGGAGGCAAGCAGCATGACGCGATTGACATTGTATTCAAAGCCGGGAATGCTCGGCGCATATCCTGCGATGTTACTACCCACCGTAATGGCCCAAAAGGCGAGTTGATCCCAAGGGAGAAGATAACCTGTAAAAGAGAGAAGGAGTGTTAAGACCATGAGGATGATGCCGATGACCCAGTTAAAGCGGCGCTCGCCCTTATATGAGCCTGTATAAAAGACGCGTGACATATGCAAAAACACGAAGAGGACCATCATGTGGGCGCTCCAGCGATGCATATTGCGAAACATCATTGCAAAAGGTGTTGTGTCTTGCCAATCCTTCATGATCTCATAGGCTCTATCTTCTGCCGGGACATAGTAAAACATCAATACAACGCCTGTGAAGGAGAGAAGCAAAAATAAGCTCGTCGTGATAGCGCCAAGGCCTAGGGTGTAAAATGGGTCAAGTGAGTTTTTGTGGCATTTGACGGGGTGAAAGTGGAGAAAAAAGTTTTTAAAGACGATTTCTGATCTATCGACGTCGTTGTTTGGGTATCCGTGTCGAAAAATCGACTTTAAAATCAGTCTTGGAAGGTTTTTTAGGTACGTTCGCCAAGATTCTCTCGGCACTCCTTTAAATGTCGCCATTAAAGTATTCTATTGGTAAAAGATTAAATTATTTTTAGCATATCTCTTCTCTTAGATACAAGAAAAGAAAATTAAGCCAAAGGAGAGTACCAAGCGGCATTCCAGTCTAAGGAGGTCTTATTTTTATCGACCATGATATCGCCAGATGCACCCTTAAAAATAGCAAAATAGACTAAGGGGAAGGGGGCGGGGCCTCCTGTATTTTTTCCATATTGGTCATAGGTTGAGCCATGGCATGGGCAGGCGTAGCCGGTATCGACCATATTTACTGTGCATCCTAAATGCGTGCAGACGGCTGTTTGCACTCTTACTTTCCCATCTTTTGTTTCGATAAATACTTTTTGCTTTGGATTAAAGAACTTGCCATCGCGGCTTAAGAGCTCCTCAGGCCTTCCCAAAGAAAAGATGCTGGGTGGGATTTTCATCGCATTTGGATAGAGGAATCCAAGAAGAGATGCACCCGTGAGGCTAAAGGCGCCGCCAAGACAAGCTCCCATTCCCATAATGGCTAAAAAGGAGCGTCTTGAGATGGCGGGGTCGCTATCGTTTTCTTTTGTATTAAGTGAATTTCGGTATTTTGGCATTTTTTTATTTTACATCATTATCATCATTTCGAAAAAGCTGATACTTGACATCTTCTGGGTCATCAAATTGCCCGTTGCGCAAATAAAAGATGTAGACGACAACACCTGCGATTCCAAAAAGAAGGGAGCTCATCAAACACCAATACATTAGACCTCTTTTAAAACAAAACGTTAATTATGTATAGTGTAAACCAAGCAAAAATGTCAAGGTAAGAGCTCATGAAAAAAAACACATTAATTTTCCTCATCATTTTGATGGCGGTGGCTTTGCAAAAGGCTGTATCCCATGATGTAGAAGTACAAAGGCCAGGTGTGCTGATTCTTTCTTCTACAATTGGAGGTGGGCATAAAGCGGCGAGTGAATCGGCAAAAAATGCGATTTTAAACGCCGATAGCAAGGCAGAGGTTGTGATAAAGAACGCGGAAGATTTTAGCTCCCCATTAAAAAATAAGTCGCGCTCGACTATATACTGGACAGCAGTTAAAAATAGCCCAGATCTTGTTACAAAAGCGTATGAGGATTTGATGCGAAAGGGCAATCAATCTCTTGATCAAATTGCCCATTATGTCAATGTGAAGCATTTAGTGACTTATATCGAAGAGAAAGGCTTTACCCATGTGATAGTAGCGCATGAGCTAACGGCAGCATCGCTTGCATTTGCCCGTTTAAATGGGATGCTGCAAAGTCAAAAAATTGCCTTTATTTTAACAGACATGTTGGTCGATGTGTTTCCTAAGGTAGCCAAGCAGCTTGACATGACGTTTTTACCGCATCCCGCGTTGCAAAATGCGTATCTCAATGCAGGTGTTTTAGACAGCCAATTGGCAGTGACGGGAATGCCAGTCTCTTCGACGGTTAAGGATCCAATCGATCGGGAAGGTTTTTTACTTGAGCGTAAGCTAAATCCAAATCTATATACCATAACGCTTGCCTCGGGATCTGAAGGGATTGGCAATTTTCCCAAAATCGTTGAAAGCATTGTTAGCTTTGTGAAAGAGAAACCCATTCAAATCATCGCAGTTTGTGGCAAGAATGAAGAGCATAGCAAGGCACTTAAAAGAGTTGTGGAGCGTTATAACGCCCAAGGTGTTTTTTTGCGTGTATTGTTTCACAAAAATTACGATGCAGCCACTTGTCGCTATCAAATAAGTTTAACGCCTCAAGATGAACTTTTTGGCTTTATTAAATCATCTGATCTATACATCACCAAATCAGGAGGGCTTTCTCCTTGTGAAGCCGCTGCCATTGGGGTGCCGATGATTTTACTCGATGTCTATGGAGGACACGAAGAAAGAAATGCCAAGTTTTATGAGAGTCAAAATATCGCTTTAATCTGCAAGGATGAATCACAAATAGGGAAATTAGTTATAAGAATTCAAGAAAGCACTGCATTAAGAGAAATGATGAGATGCCAACAAAAAGAATTTGCAAGCATAAGCGACTTAAGACCTATTGTCGATTTTATTTATCCAATCCATCTAAAGGAGTAATTCATCGCATCCATTGTGACAGCTTGCGTGGGGCATTTTTCTGCGCAAAGGCCGCACCTGATGCAAAGATCTTCATCTTTTAACATGACGCTTCCCATGGAAATCAACTCTTCATCGCTCATCTCGTGGGAATTGATTCCATAAAAATTATCGACAGCGCGCCGCATATTCCCTTCGCCGTAGTCGAGATTAATCTTACTTAACGAGACAAGGGATAAGCAATTGCAAGGGCAAACGTCGACACATCCGTTGCATTTGATGCAAAGAGATCCGTCAAAAACAGGGCTGACGTGGCATTGCAGGCAGCGATTAGCTTGATCGTGGGCTTCTTGGTCTGTGTAATTATTTTCGACCAGATCGTAATTTTGCACTCTTTTTTCAGGGGACTGCATGGTGGGAAGCTTCCAGGGCGTTTTAAGATATGTCTTATCGCGCATAGGGGATATTTCGGTAAACTCTCCGACATATTCGCGGTAGGGTTTTGTCGAAAGAAGATCCTCATCGATTGCTCTTGCAGCCTCTTGTCCGTGGCGTATACCGGTAATAAAAAGAGCCGGACCAAAGGCGGCATCGCCTCCTGCGTAGACATTTTTTACACTTGTTCTGCCCGTTCCTCGCTCTGTCTTAATGATGCCGCGATCGAGGATGAATTTATCTTTTTGATCCCACCCGTCGAAGATAGATTCATCCATGGCCTGTCCAATGGCAAGGGCAATTGTATCGCAGGGGATGACATACTCAGTATTTGGAATTACCTGCGGGGAAAATCTGCCGTTATAATCGAATAGCGAGTAGATCTCTTGCACTTTAAGTCCAGTGACTTTTCCTAATGGATCCCTTTGAACTTCAATTGGCGCAACGCGGTTAATCATCTCGATTCCCTCTTCAACGCCATCTTCAATTTCAAATTCATCAGCTGTCTGCTCATCGCGCGTCTCAAGACACACCATGGTGATTTTTTTTGCCCCATTGCGAATAGAAGTGCGCGCGACGTCGTAGGCGACGTTGCCGCCGCCAACGACGACTAAGTTTTCCCCAATTTTCCACTCTCCGTCAACGCACTTGACCCTTAAGTAATCAATTCCCTTGATGATATCGGGGGCATCGGCTCCTGGAATGGGAAGAGCGCGCGATTTCCAAAGGCCAACGCCAATGAAGATTGCATCGTATTGCTTTTGTAGTTCTGTTAAGGTGAGATCTCTCCCGATTTTGACATTGTAGATCATCTTGGCGCCAAGATATTCAATGGCGTAGCATTCGTTAAAGACGACATCGTTTTTAAGGCGATAGGAGGGAACGCCGTAGGTGAGCATGCCACCTGGTTTTGGCATCATCTCATACACATCGACACTATACCCTAAGCGAAGTAAATCGTGCGCAGCTGTTAAGGAGGCAACGCCTGCCCCTATGCACGCGATCTTAAGGCCATTTGGTTTGGGGTGAGTAGAACCCCTTGCATAGCTCATCTCAAGCGATTTTATGTGGGCGTTTTTATCGAGACCAAACCATTCGTCAAGATACCTTTTTTGGGCTCTTATGGTGAGGGTTTTATCCACTCTATCGCGGCGACAGCTAAGCTCGCAAGGAGCGCCGCAGATGACACCGCAGACGGAGGCAAACGGGTTTGGCCCTCTTGCGATTTTATACCCTTCTAAGAAGTTACCCGCGTGAAGCGCGATCATGTAACCTCTTGGATCTGTATTGACAGGGCATCCATCGCGGCAATCGATTTGCCTGATGTAATAGTCAAGATCGGGAATGACGACGTCATAAAGCTCTTTATAAACTTTTATTACATCGATTGGATCAGGCATAAAGCTTTAGCTTTTAAGGACTGCGATGAGGTGCTCGCATCCAAATTGTCCACATGTGCAGCCAAAGGTATTGCCAAGGCTACCCTTAAGTGTTACGCTATATGTCTCGCTAGGATTTGATCTGCTTTTTACAGTATACGTCTCTTTGCCAAGTTCTTGAATCTCCCAAATACCTTGAAGAGTTAAGTCTTGAGAGGGCGCATTTTGAGAGGGTAGCTCTTCTTTTGCAGTAAGGCCTTCACTCTCTTCTGTATATTTAGTATCTTTATGAATGACGCGCGCAATTTGACAGTGAGGACAATTGCAGTGGGGCTCTGGAGGAGGGATAGATTCGATGTCATTTGATACCACAATTTTTGCCACTTGGGCGATTTTGTGAAGAATTTCTTGCGGAATATCCGGTGTGTTGGCTTGTTTTGGATTGTGTTGCATGCTATTTGCAATTGTTTCCATGGAGTCAAGTTGCATTCTCATTGTCGGAGGTGTGTGGTTCATGATCTCTGCTAATAAGCTATCAACTGCGATATGAGGGGGAATATCTAAAGGAGTTTTTAAGTGAAAAACCTGAAAGGGCAGGCTGAGCTGACTTTTGATGTTAGGTAAAGGCAAGGGTTTAACCTCTTGTTTTTCCTGTAAAAAGCTTGCGTGGGCAGAAAAAATTTGTTGTTTGATCTCATCGTCAATTTTGGGAATTTCAATGGAGTGGCCGTTTAAAAGCAAGATCGTGAGCATTCCATCTTTATGGTAGATCGCGCGAACATCGGACCAAGCAGTTGAAAGGTATGGGGGTAGATGAAATATTTTAGGGGTAATTTTCATTATCAAATCCTCCTTGCAGTCGTTAATTTGAGTGTAAGTCTAACAAAAAATTTCATTTAGGTCAATCATTTTTATGTAAAAATTAGCAAATAAACCCTGCGAGTGCTAAGAAATAAACCTTATGCAAGTGATCTAATAAATACTTTGCGCTTTTTTTTGATCTGTGTATGATCCAAGATTATCAAAAAATTTATCTCTTACCGTATAAGGAATTGCCAGTGAAAAAAAAGACATTTGTTTTAGACACCAACGTTCTCCTCTATGATCCTGAATCACTTTTAAAGTTTGGGCGCCATCATGTGGTCATTCCCGTTACAGTGCTCGAAGAACTAGATAAGATGAAGCGCCTGCCAAGCGATCTTGGAAAAAATTCGCGCGCCATTTTTAGAATGCTCGATACATTTAGTAAAGAAGGCAAAGGGGATTTACATCATGGCGTTACGATTAAAGAAGGGACAACGGTCCGCGTTCAGCTAGAGATAAAGACAGATTTTCCCTATAACTTCACCCTTGAAGTAAACGATAACCGCATCATCATGGCAGCGTTTCTCCTGCATGAAAAAGGGGACGATGTGGTCTTTGTGTCCAAAGATTTTGCCGCAAGGATTAAGGCAGAAGCTGTTGGGCTGGTGGCGCAAGACTACCAAAATCTTAAATTTGCCTACGACTCCATTTATAAGGGGATTCGAAGGATTGAGGCGAGTAAACACGAGATAGATCTTTTCTATAAAGATAATGTCCTAACGCCTCCAAAGCAAGACTTTCGCCCCAATGAGTACTGCATTGTGACGTCAGCTGAGCACTCATCAGCAGTTGGTAAATATGATGGCGATAAGGCAGTGGTTGAGCCGCTTCTTAAAGTGCCAAACATATGGGGGGTAAAACCTCGCAACGTCGAGCAGCGCTGCGCTATTGACTTACTGCTTCGCGACGACATTAAACTTGCAACCTTAATTGGGCAGGCGGGAACTGGAAAGACGTTGCTAGCTCTTGCCTGCGGCCTTCGCAAAGTCTTTGATGAGGGGCTATACTCGCGCATTTTAGTCAGCCGTCCAGTGATCCCTTTAGGAAGAGATATTGGGTATTTGCCTGGAACAAAGGAAGAAAAGCTATTTAACTGGATGCAGCCGATTTATGATAACTTAGAGTTTTTATGCAATTCATCCGGTAATGAAGCCCATGAGACGCTTCGTTGGGTGATGGAGAGCAAGAAGATCGAAATGGAAGCTGTGACTTACATTAGAGGTAGATCGCTGCCTAAGATGTATATCATCATCGATGAGGCGCAAAATTTAACGCCGCATGAGGTCAAGACGATTATTTCAAGGGCAGGTGATGGGACAAAGGTGATCTTAACAGGAGATCCAACTCAAATTGACAACCCTTATCTTGATAAAGACTCAAACGGCTTAACATATGCGATCGGTAAGTTTTCCGATCACAAAATTTATGGACATGTGTTCCTTGAAAAGACAGAGCGATCGCAACTCGCTGCACTTGCAGCCACAATTCTTTAAGATAGTGTATCTTATGAAAACAAAACGTGTTGACATTAATTTGTGATCTTGATAACTTGTTGTTTTGGTTTACAAATTCGTGTTTTTTATGAAATAAAAAAGGAGTTAAGTTATGGCAAGCGAGTTAGGTGGTATGGGAGCTGCAGCAAGTTTAGCAGCTACTGGTAGTGTACACGAAGCAATGGGTGGATTTGGATCAAGTCCTGTAATCGATAGCAGGCTAGATAAGACAGTGGCCTTTGGTCGCAAAATCATGAGCTATGGACCGAGCGCAAATGTAGAATCTCTTTACGTGAAAGTAGAAAAGAGATTAGCAGTGGGTGGCTTTATCAATCAGGTGACAGCGCGCGGACTTACAGTACTTGGCGCAGGTGTGCAGGTGGCAGCGACTGTTGAAAATGCAGTGTATGCCATAGGAAGTCTTTTTACTGCACTCCCACAATCGATTGCGAGAAAGAAGGGAGAAAATGATAACGAGCAGGCGCAAAAAGTTGCAAACGCTCTATGGGGTCCACGCGATCTCGGCAAGAAAATTTTGGGTATCTTTACCTCCGCTATCGGCGCACTTTCTTCCGTTTTTGGCGTCCTTTGTCCAAAGACTAACCTCAAAGTGCAAGAAAAACTTGCCAACGTGAACATAGACGATTACCCTAGGTACGGGGATAGCTCAATGAATAGTGCAGCGGTTGCCAATAGACAAATTGATCTCGATCATATTTGGCGCGATCAATTAGCCGGCCGTCAAGCTATTTGCGAGAGAGCGTATGGCCCTATATCGCATTTTCAACAAGGTCTCGACAAATCGCACTTTCCAAAGAAATTGCTGGATCAATTAGAAGCAATAGATGTGGCCTTTGTCGGATCTCGTGCGAAAATAACAGAGTTATTCACAGCTTATGATAAACAACTTGGTGATAATCCAGTTTCCCTTAAGGATACGAAAAATGTATTGAAGATGAAAAATGCATTGAGAACAACGACAAAAGGACAATTTGCAGAAGTTGTGAAGTTAGAGAGACAAGTAGAAAAGGCGAAAGCATTAATTGCACAGTATGACAAGCAAGTAGAAGCGGTCCTAACCAAGGCGCAAAAAGCCGATGAAAAAGCACTCAAGGCATGGACAAAAGCTGATGAAGCCTTAGCAAAAGCCGTAAGCCCAGATCTAACGGACCGTGAAAGGCTTGTGGTTACATCCGCAAGGACTGAGGCGCAAACTAAGGCTAAAACTGCAAGAGAAGAAACTCTCAAGGTTCTTACCAAAGCGCAGGAAGACAGGGTGAGAATGGCAGCTTTGACAGCTGTTGCATTTCCAGATCCTGTAGTTCCACCTGTTTCAAATTCTGATGAGGATCAAGGTAAAGCTTCTCTTGGTGCCGGTGGTTCTCATGGCTCTATTCCTGCTATGGGCGCTGCCTCTGGTGCGCAAAGTCCTAGAGGGGGAGGTGGTAGAGCAGCTCGTGCTGGATCCCCAGCTCCTGGTGTAAGAGATGCCGCCCGTGCTGCAGGCGTTGGTTCTCCTTTAACTGTTCCAACCACTTAAGCGAATAATACTTCCTTAAGGGTATTTTAAAGCCTTATCGCAAATAAATTTGCGATAAGGCTTTTTTGCATTTTGCCTTTTTTCATTTTCGTTAACATGTTTACGCGTGCATTTTATTGTGTTCTATCGCTGCTTCCCCAGCGATAGAGCTTACAAACGGAGATCGATTTTGCTTTTTATAAAAATAGAAGTGTGCTAGTATCCATGTTTTATATATGATATGTTACTAAAATAGGTTTTTATGTTTGATGGATTAAATAAAATACAAAGTTATGGACCAAATGCAAATTTGGAAAAGCTCTTTATTCAAGTGGAAGAAAATTTAGCAAAAAAAGGCGCAGCAAATCAATTTAAAGCGCGTATGCAGACGGCTTTTGGAGCCATTGCGCAAGTTGGCGCTGCCATTGAAAATGTGGGATATTTGGCTGTAAATCTTGTGACTTTAATTCCTTGGACAGTGGCAAGGGTAATGGCCAAAGAGGGAAATACGGCCCAAAAGGTTGCGGAGCATCTCTTTGGGCCAAGAGATCTGAAGTTAAGAATTGCGCGCATTTTTGCCTGTACAGTAGGGGCTCTTTTTTCAGCTATCGGTTTTGTTTGTCCTCAAATCAATCTCGCTATTCAAACGAAATTATGGATTTTAAACCCAGAAAATGCCGCAATCAGGCAAATGGAAAGAGATCATCAAATATTGAACTCTTTTGGTGATGTAGAGAATATGAACGGTCTTCTAAGTACATTTGATGACGATTTGGCTGAAATGGTTAGGCAGAGGACACATCTTCCCGATGGCTTTGATGCAGAGATACAAAAACTAAGGGATGATTGGCATGGGGCGCTGCAGGTATTTACTTTTTGCTACGACGCAGGCATAGAGTTATATCAAAAGCATCGATCACAAGAGCTTGCCCCTCTAAATCAGGAAGCGAATGGGGCAAATCCCGGCGAGGAAGAAACCGCCTCTTCAGAAGAATCGGAAGAGGTTGACGCAATTTTAGTAGATATAATCGGCGATGCAAAAGTTTTAAACACTTATGCCACCACGGCTAAAAAAGAGGTTGAGAAAATTCAAAGTGCTCAAAATCAGATTGATGCTGCCTTAAAGCGAGCAATAAAAGAGGCAGAACAAATGAGAGCGAGTGAAAATAGAGCCTATAAGCGAGCAAGCGAGGAGAAAAGAAATTCGTTATTTCACATGGAAGGGTTTAAGAGGAGAATAGAGGTTTTGCAAAACGTTGCGCCTTCGACGCATAAGGCTGGCAAAGCCCGTTTAGAGCCGGCTATAGTCTATCCCCTATACTATAGTGATGGAGAAGGTCAATAAATTAATTTCATGTCAAATTTATTTTCATCCAACTTATCTGTGCTGATTGGCCTTATAGATGTTACTTGATTCCGTCTGCCCCGGCATGATGTCGGCAGATGGGGGAAGGTAACTTCTTGGATAATAATAGGAGGGTGGATTTTCAGGCGGTGTTGCAGGCGGTGTTGTTTGAACAGGCGCGCTTGGAGGGGCGGTTTGAACTGGAACGCTTGTAGTGGTTGTTGTGGTTTGAGCAGGCACACTCGTGGGAACTGTTTGCTGAGGCGCACTTGAAGGTGCGGTTTGAACCGGAACGCTTGTAGTGGTTGTTGTGGTTTGAGCAGGCACACTCGGGGGGGATACCCCAGGGGATCCTTGTGCATAGGTAGTTACTGTTGCTTGATTCGTGGATGGATTTGTTGAGGTCTGGTTTGGAGCAGCTCCTACAAACAGTGGTAGGGCGCTCGCAAAGATCATGGCAATGGCGGTAAGTTGGATGGATTTATGCATATCAGTTCTCCGTATTTTCTTACATTGTTACAATAAATGGCAAATTATGGCAATCAAAATGTATCAGTTCTGTCGCCACTTACAGGGCTCAATATTTTTCGCAAGTCTACCTAGGCCTTCGTTCGCTTAACGCTCACTACGACCTAGGCTGTAGCATTCCGTCCCTTCGGGA
>Ga0206944_1001_pt1 | contig 84524 bp, 79 predicted proteins | sample Alteio_BWOrgHeat_4_FD_152978 | JGI IMG/M metagenome (GOLD analysis project Ga0206944, IMG submission 152978) | Enriched cells from forest soil in Barre Woods Harvard Forest LTER site, Petersham, Massachusetts, United States -... | ecosystem: Environmental > Terrestrial > Soil > Temperate forest > O... | reverse complement strand
CCATCAAAAGTGACTGCAGTTCAGAATCTTGCGCCAATTTAGCATCTCGAACTGCCGTTTCTAGGATTATGCAAGAGGTCTATTTATGAGAAATCATCAGGTGATATCTCTTGTGCGGGTTGCTGCAGGTCGATCGATTCTTGTTGCAAGAGGTCACTGCTCTGCATTTTCTCGAGGCTCTGCATTTTCTCGACGCTTTGCATTTTCTCGACGTTCTGCATTTTACTATATTCTAACGATTCTTCTGAAGAGAGAACCCCTTTCTTTAAGATAGCAAGGCGCTTTTTATTTTGCTTACCCATTGCAAGGTGGGCGTGTTCTAAAAATTCCATGTAAGAGAGATTTTGAAACGCTGCGATCAAATTATCTTGCCGGTGGAAATCGCCTTGGTATTCAAATGCCAATTTATGCAAGAAAGATCCCATCTCTTCAATGGATTGAGGTCCCATCTTTAGATCGGCAATAAGAGATTGCTTAATGGTTTCAAATCGATCCATCGTCACGCCTCCTTTATCGATCTCTTGCATAAAGTCCTCGATAAAGAGCTCAAAACGGGAAAGTAAATCCTTTACATCGTGTGTTTTAGATTGCACAAAAAACGTGTTGAAAAGATGCAATTTTTTCTCGCTAGCTTGTGTGCCTACAATATACCCTGTTTGCTGTTTTGTTCGAAGAGTTGAAAAGAAAGGCTGCTTCATCGCTTGCATGAGGATTTGATTGGCCGCTTGTGCCTTCATTGAATAGGGGAATACTTCGATTGCGAGAATGGCTGCATTGCAAGGGAGCCCCGTGTTATCTTCTATGTAGAAGGGTCCCTTATCCGAAGGAAGGGTAATCACTTCTTTTGCCGCATGCTCATTTTTTGGATATGTGCCCTTATTAAATACTTTCATGAAACTTGCAGCCACGCTTAGTGGAGTCTCTTCTGCCATATTGCCATATAACATCCCTTCCACGTACGTTTTTTGGAATAGGCTTGCAGTAAATTCTTCAAATTTTGCAAAGGAGACTCTATTGATAGCGCCGCATTTTTCTTTTTGAGTGACGAATGGTTTATTGATGACGCTAGAAAAGCGCTCTGAAGCTTGCTGAAGAGCGGAATTGAGAGAGTGGTTTTTATATTCTCTTTTTAAAATCTGTTTAACTGTTTTATACTGTTTAAGATCGGGTTTAAAGCTTGTGATCCCAGCAAGCAGTTCCTGATAAAGGCTTTCAGCTTTTTCGCTATATCCGCCAATGGTGAGTGTAATGCCGTTTGCTTCTGCATCGATAGAAAATTTAAGCCCTGCAAGAGAAGCTGGGTATGAGAGCGACTTAAGCTCTTCCATTAAACAGCTGGTGTAAATGTCTGCTAAGACGAGAGTCTTTGGGTCTTGTGAGGTAATCCACGGAGTGCGGATGTAGAATTTCCAGAAGATATGAGGGGTTGAAAACTTTGAGTCTCGCGCAGTAAAGATTTGCCCATTTTCGCTATTTAAAATAAGAACTGGTTCTGGTATTAACTTTTTTTCTTCAATTGAGCTTTCTGCATTGATTGCCAAAGGAAAAGAGTTTTCGGCAATTAACGTTAAATCTTGGGATGGGTCCTCCACCACTCTTTTTGAATGCAATGTAAGTTTTTCAGGGATGAACGGATTGAAAATAGGAAGATCGATCTCAGGACATAGCATGGCATTTTCAAAGGAGAGCAATCCTTCCGCATCCATGGATTTAACCGTATAAGGCACGCCCATCCATGTCTCTTTTTTTTCAAAGGGTACGCCCGTCAGGCTTTCGGGGGCAACTAGGGTATATATGCAACCTTTAGGAGTCAGTTCTTGGATAAGATCTTTGATTGCGCTTTGGTCAAAGCGGCTCAGCAAATAGGTTTGTTCGGGATAAGTTTCTAACGGCTCTTTGGTATTTAAGGCCAGCTCTTTAATCGCATCGAAGGCATTTTTTCTCGTTTGATTTTGATAGTTGATTTTTCTCATCGTTTGGATTTCATCAAAAATATATTGAGGGGGACTCTTTTTCTTTAAGTTTTCGATTGCGGTAAATGTCTTTAAAATCACTTCATTGACATTTTTAACCCCTTCATCAGTCAAAGACATCGCGATGGTAAAGCAAAGGTTGCGATCGCCAAGGGGGCTAGCCCCAACAAAAATTTCGTCTGCAAGTTTTAATTTTCTAAGCTCTGCGATTAGGCTATTTCTGCCTTCATGGCCGAGGATATAGCCGACAAAGTCATGTGGCTTTGTTTCACCCATCTCTGCAAAGGAGGAGGGCATCTCCCATTGAAGGGTTAATTGTCTGATATTTTTAACTGGCTCAATGTATACCATGTGCCCTTTTAAGGACTCATCGAAAATAGGTGTATGCATTGACATGGGGGGAAGATCGTAATTGGGAACGTCTGAGAAGGCATCGACAATAAGAGGGGTGAGCTCACTTAAGCTAAGGTTTGAAATGGCGACAAGGCGCATTCGATTGGCGCTGTAGTGTTCTTTATACCATTTTTTTAAGACTTCTTGCTTCACATTTTTTAATGAGTCTTTATCTCCGGTTGAAAATCCATGGTGGGGGTGTTTGGGATTGCATAATTCCTTTAAAACATAGTGCTCTCGCCAATCGTCGTTATCGAGATTTTTGGCGTGTTCTTGATCGATGGCGTTAAGTTCGCGATCAACTCCTGAGGGGGTAAAGAGTGGCTCTTTAAAGAAATGGGAGAGGCGATCGATCGCTTCTTTGTAGGCATCGTGATTGATGCTAAGAAGATAACTTGTGATGCAAGTGGCGGTAAAGGCATTGTACTGTCCACCGTGTTCTGAGAGATAGCGTTGATAACTCCCTTCTTCAGGATATTTTTTTGTGCCGAGAAAGAGCATATGCTCTAAAAAGTGCGCAATGCCGGGATGTTCGACAGGATCTTCCCAAGAGCCTGTCTTAACGGTTAAAGCAGCAGATGATTTATCGATAGCAGGGTCTGAGATGAGGTAGACCTCCATCTCGTTTTGCAAGCGCAGCTTTAGTGTCTTTCTTTCTGAAAAGTTTGGGTTTAAAATAGGTGTGGTCGCTTTATCTTCCACAACTGTGTAAGGCGTAGAGTGAAGAGGATGTGATGTGTAAATGCATAGATAGGCAACAAGAAATAGTGGAATTAATTTTTTCATATTTTTACGCTTGTTGTTTGAGTTTATAGTATACGACACTACATTCTAGTTTAAAAATAGATTATTTGCAAGAAATATTGATGTAACTATTATTAACCTGGTTCCATATATATTGCGTACATTCTGCTTTTGCTAAATTTTTATCACAACCTTTTGTAAAGAAGCGCTCCATCGGAATTTGAGGGCCAAACTGCAAGTGAATAGGGGTAAAGTTGACAATGCGAAGTTCATCCCTTGCATCGGCGATGGACTTTGGCGGAGGTTGTAAGTGGTAAGTATCTAAGGCAAGAGTGTAAAAGTGAGTGGGCGTTTTTGCTTTTAGCGCCATTAACCTAAACAATTCAACGCTATTTTCATTGAATGCAGAAACTTTCATTGTTCCGTCCGGCAAGGGGCGATCGCGTCCGCCACTTGGCGCTACGTAAATGCATTTTCCCCCTTCTGAAAGAAGTTCACTTAATTTTTGCATGGAGCGGATATTGTGCAGCTGCTTTTCCCTTTTTTGCTCAATGGGATGTTCGATATAGTTTTTAGAGAAAATGCAAAGGAGGTTGACTCCTTTACTCAAAGGAACAGCGATTGGATCTGTGATCACGCGGTGCCCGGCGACAAAAATGATATTTTTAGCTAGGTCCGGAGTTGTTTTTTCTAGCAAAAGGGCAATGGCTTGCGGGTCCGGCTCGATTTGGTGGTTGCTGAGCAAAATGACATTTTCTTGTAACGTTAATGCCTTTTGGATTTCCTGCAAATAGGGGAGGCCTTCAACAGAGGATTTAGAAAAGTCGACAAGAGGTCTTATCAGTTCAAGGCCAAAGTGATAGTAGTCAAAAGGACTTCTTATCCCCTTATGGAAGATCTCAAATGCAAAAGGATTTGCAATTTGCTGCAAGATTTCTTTTAAATACTGATTTGCAAGGCAAATCAAATCCTTCTTTTTAGCGCCTCCTTTGCTTGCCTCTTTTAAGTAGCGCTCAAAAAAATCTAAGTAGGTTGAGATGAGCGAGTCCGACAAGAAATCACTCGACAATAGATCGCCTGAGAGTCCCATTTGGACTAAATGGTCAACTATTTTGTCTTTCCGCATTTTGTCTTTTGGAAGTCTTTGCGGTGTATCCATGATCCTTTAAATTTCTATTTTTTTATTGTTTGTCGACGTATAGAAATGGTAGTCGTTAATGTGCATGTTTTCATCGGAGGCAAATTCGATGTGCGCATTCATTTCGTCGGCAACTTTTCTTAAATAAGGTTTGTCGATGTTGTTTAAATAATGATCGAGCTGTGGATGGACGACTAATTTTAAGGCAAATTGCTGCTGGCAGTTGATGATCTTTTTTAAAGCGCGCTCAATTTCAATCGACACGCTCTCATGCGTCTTGACCAGGCCCATGCCACTGCAATAAGGGCAGTTGGAAAAGATCGTTTGCATTAAACTGCCTCGATTGCGCTGGCGCGTCATCTCGACAAGGCCAAATTCGCTCATCCCAAGGATTGTGCATTTTGCCGAATCATCTTTCATACAGTCTTTTAGCCTATCGAGCACCCGCCGTTGATTTTTTCGAAGGCGCATGTCGATAAAGTCGCAAATGATTAAGCCGCCGATATTGCGAAGGCGCAGCTGTCTTGCAATTTCTTCTGCAGCTTCTAAATTGATCCGTACTAAAGACTCTTCAACGTCTGTTTTGCTGCCGTGGCTTCTCCCTGAATTGACATCGACTGTGTGCATCGCTTCTGTGCGATCGAAGAAAAGATATCCCCCACTTGGCAGCCATAGCTTTCTTCTTAAGGTCCTTTCGATCTCTTTTTCGATATTAAATCTTTCAAACATCGGGATTTTGTCGCGGTAATATTCGATGCGCAATGGGTGCTCACTTGCATAGTTGCTATGAAGTCTTTTACATGTTTGAAAGACAGCATAATCGTCGACTAAAAGCCTTTCATATCGTTTGTCGATCGCTGTGATCACAGCTCTTTTGATGATATCTGACTCCTCATAAAGAAGGATCGGTTCATTCGACTTTTGAAACTTTTGCATGACAGTTTCCCACTCGGAGAGAAGCTCATGCGCCTCTGCGATGATCATCTCAGGAGTAGCAATGGCGCTTGAAGTGCGGCAGATGAGACCCATGTCTTTTGGCATTTCAAAAGATCTGATCAGTTTCTTGAGTTTTTCCCTTGCATTGCGATCTTCAATTTTTCTTGAAACACCGCGATGGGAGGAGTTGGGAAGAAGGACTAGGTATCTGCCTGCGATGGAGACGTTGGAGGTCAGGCGAGCGCCTTTTGAGCCAATTGGTTCTTTGACGACTTGGACTAAAACAGATTGGTCAGGCTTCATCACCTGCTGAATGTCTAGATTTTGTTCCTTTTTATGGTTCGTTCCTTTGATATCGTAGTCCAGATCAAAGTCCATATCGAAAATTTCTTCAAATTTCTTCGTGTTTTCGATGATATCTGAGATATGAATGAATCCGTTTTCTCCTTCATTGATATCGATAAACGCCGATTGGATATTATGAAGGATATTTGTGACGCGCCCTTTGTAAATATTTCCGGTCAGCTGTCTTTCCCGTTTTCTCTCGACGACAAGATCATCTAATTGACCGTTTTTAAGATGGGCGTAACGCACTTGTTTGGATTCGATGTTAAGTAAGATTTCGTGCATCCTTAGCCTTTTCTTTCGGTATATTCTATAGATAAATGAGAAGCTAAATCATAATAGACAAGAAGGGTCAAAGTCAAGGAAAATGGCGCTTATCATTTTTCTGGATAAAAATTTGCAGATAGGTTATAGTTCTCATATCGAATTCTTTAAGAGTTATTTTTTTGATGGAAGAGCGTTTTAAAATTTATGTCGAGCAGCTTCGCTCCCAGGACTTGGAACAGTTAGAGGAAGTGTTTCCTCCAGACTTCATTAATGTGAACGAGAAAGATTTGTCTTTTTCAGATCCCATTAAGTTAACTGGGCAAGCTTACCTTGCTGATGGCGATTTGGTTTTGCGTCTTGATGCCAACACGACTTGCCGCATTCCGTGTTGCATTTGCAACGAGTGGGTCAGGGTCGATCTTGCCATTACGGGATTTTATCATGCAGTTCCTCTTGCCGAAATAAAAACAGGTGTCTATAATTATCAAGAAATTTTAAGAGAAACACTTATTCTCGAAGTGCCTCATCTTGCGGAGTGTCGCGGGGGAAAATGCCCTAAGCGTGAAGCGCTTGGTCGATACCTAAAAAAAGAAACAACAACTAAAACGAAAGAGGCGGAGGAAGGGTATCAGCCCTTTTTAGACCTTGCCGATAAACTTAAAAAAAACTTTAAATAGAGTTTTTGTTATACATCAACTCTTTTAGCTAGAATAAGGAGCTAAATCTCATGGCTGTACCACGTAATCGCTTATCTAATTCAAGAAAAAACACCAAGCGCTCTCACCATGCAAAAAAGCCGCAGTGTGTGACGAATTGCGCTAACTGCTCGGGTCCAAGAATGCCCCATACGATTTGTCAATCATGTGGCCATTATGGCGATCGCTTAATTGTCGCTAAGAACTAAGGGCGAGATTGCGCGTCGGCATCGATTTAATGGGGAGCGATCGCTCTCCAAACGATCTGTTTTTGGCAGTGTTAAAAGCGGCGTGCCGTCTCGATGCAACCCATCAACTCGAAGTTCTTGCTACCCAAGAGGTGATCGATCAATTGGTCCCTTTGGTTCAGCAGGGGCATCTATCTGATCAAACGGCATCGATTACTTTTTACCAGGTGTCGACTCTGATTTCCATGGACGATGATCCAAGGAGCGCTTGTTTACATAAAAAAGACTCCTCTCTTTTTATGGGAGTAGAACGTCTTAAAAATAAAAAAATAGATGCTTTTGTCTCTTGTGGCAACACTGGGGCATTGATTACGGCTGCTTGCCTTTTAATTCCTAGATTAAGCGGCATTAAAAGACCTGCTCTTCTTTTGAGTTTGCCAACGGAAAGGGGAGAAATTTCCGTTTTAGATGTTGGTGGCAATCTACATGTCACGTCTCAATCTTATGTGGAGTGGGCGCTTTTAGGAGCAGCTTTTCATAAAGCGACAAAGGCAGTGCTTAAGCCTAAAGTTGGCTTGCTCAATATTGGCACCGAATCTAAAAAGGGGACAAAGACATTGCGGGCGGCTTATCAAAGCCTTATGGCCATGTCCAACTCTGCTTTTGTGCCGATCGAATTTATAGGCAATATCGAAGCTTACGATGTATTCAAAGGCAATGTCGATGTACTTGTCACCGACGGCTTTACTGGAAATGTTTTCCTAAAGGCAGCAGAAGGGGTGGCAAGTTTTATCTTTAACTCTATCGCATTACCATCCGAATTTAAAAAACGATTCAGTTATGAAGAATATCCGGGCGCTCTCATCTGCGGCATCGATGCGATCATCTTAAAGGCTCATGGCAAAGGGTCTATCCAATCTCTATTTAATACAATACTCCAAGCAGTTTCTTACGTCCGGCTCAACCTGCCGTCCAACCTAGGCTAACGCGGTCTAGGCTATCATATGGCGGGCTTTCGAGATTTCCTGTCAACCTCTACAGTCCTAAAATTTTCCAGCTTTCAACTAGAACGAGTATAGCGTGAGATTTGAATTTTCTTGGGTATATAGTTTTTTTTACGCAAATTTACTTTCATTTCAACATTTCCTTCTGATGAACAAACCACTTTTCTGAGAGTTCTTAGTGATTAAACCATCTTTTAGGGTCACATTATTTTTATCTCTTATAATTTCATCCAAATAGACCAAACAGTCCCCATCGCAATTTTCCATCCTGACCATCAAAGCTTCTCTTTTATCTTCAGAATTTAAATCAGAAACTTTCATTTCGCCATCTAGGAGCTGAAATGTTGTATGATCTTTCTCTTTCATGAAATATACCCAGGTCTCACAGATGACAACGACTCCATATAAATCATGTTCATTTACAGCATTCTTCATCGCTTCGTTTAATTGCGCGTGGTCGACATTAGGTGGAACCGGATTTACAGAAATAAGCCCACTCTCTTTGTTAAATAAAAATAACAAGCTTGCATGCGTTCCATCTTGTGTCAGTAGTCGTTTAGCCTCATTGTGTAGATTTTCAGTCCAATTGCGAATACACTCAGATTCTGCATCGGGTGTCCATATAGGTGTGTCAATCATCTTGATCTCCTCTGTTGTCCAAAATAGTTTTGTTCATTTTTAAGAGTATGAAACCTATTTATGAGTAGGTGAAGATTCGTAAAAGGATCTTCTTTGGGGTCATCATGCTGTCTGCAAACCAATGAGTAAGCACGCTTGCAGGCCATTTCAATCAAATGAGAGGTAGCCGCAAAAATTTGCGCACCATCTTTGTCATAATTTTCAAATCCAGGCAATTTTTTTAAGGCTTTTACCATTTGTTGTGGGCTTCCAAAACCTGATTCTCGTATTTGAAAGTGGAGATATGGCCACAATTCAAAACAAGGATTGGATACGACAGGAACAAATTTTTTGGATTTGCATAATTCAATTGCCTCTATAAATGCTGAAAGGTCATTATCACGATCGAATACACAAAAAATTGTGTCGTATTTTACCCCATCTTCTTTTGATTTACGTTTTGCGGTATTTACGATGCTTTTTGGATCGGTTCCATCTCCCTTGCATATGTAGACATGAATACGTAAATTGCTTGCGAGTTCACAAAGATAATCCACTTCTGTTTCTCCTTCGCAAACAACTAGGTCAAGCGGAGAATATTGAGTATCGGGTTTTCTATATGATCGCCTAGAAAGTCTTTTTGTCATGAAAAACGAAATTTCCCTATAAATGGAAGGGCTCCATAACGACCTTGTAGATAACCTTTGCCAATGGCTTCGCCTTTACGTGGTTTAAAATCTAAAAGTGAATAGAGACGTGATCCTTGTTGTTCATCTTTTTGAACAAACCAAACTTGATCTCTTCTAAATAAATCACTGTCTAGCAAAGAGGTGTCATGGGTCGTAAAAATAAGTTGCGCGTCCTTCTGATTGGTTTTTGGGCTATGAAAGAGCTCTATTAAATATCTAACGATATTAGGATGAAGATGAAGATCAAGCTCATCAACGATAAGCACTAAACCTTCACGTAATGCTTTTAGCCATCCGCCTGCTTGCGAAAAAAGCCTTTGTGTTCCATCAGATTCATCTAAAAATAAGTCAAAAAACACCTTTTGGTCAGAATCAAGCATTTTGTGCTGTGTTCTAACAGTTACTTTTTTTATAGGAGGGGCTTCTTCCTCAATTAAGTGAAAGTTCTCAATGCCAATATCTGCACATTCCATGAATTTGTGAATCCAGGGCGCTGTTTTGGGGTCTTTTAGAAATTGAAAGGTAAGATCGGGATTAAAATAAATTTCTTGCATAGGGGCATGTTTTAGCAAAATGACAAGTTGATCTCTAAACCAAAGAAAGATGGGCTTTAGCTGTTCACTATTGAATTGTACGGCTGTTGAAAGGTAAAGAGCGTTAGCCCGCGTCATTTGTTCCCAAACTTTATGTTCCCCCTTAAAACTTGGACCTTGATACCAATCGTATGTTTTTGAAGAGGGATTCCATTTTCTTGTAAACCACGTTTGACGATAGTTTTTAGGATATGCATAAAGCTCTTCCCTGATAACCTGATCTTCGGTGATCGCTACATGATAAGTGAAACGAACATCATTACAAACGAAATCGATAGAAAATTCACTTGGTTCATTGTGAGATTTTGCATTGAGTCGAAATGATTGTAGAGGGATTTTTTGTTTTTCTTGGTATGCCGTTGAAGAGGCGAGAACGAATTGCTGTAGAAAAAAAACGGCTCGAATCAAATTGCTTTTTCCGCCTGCATTAGGACCATAAATAACAGCAGAACGGACAAGACGCTGATTTTGAGAAAATTCAAATGTGTTTGGATCGCGCAGTTCAGATCCTTTGCCTGCAGCTAAATTCAGGATCTCCTCTTTCTCAAATGACCGAAAATTTTTAACTGCAAATTGCAATAACAAGGGGTTTTCTCCTAAATACATCTTGTGTTTACCTTATATTTGCATATTTTATGCAAAATGTCTATGAATTTTGCAAGTTTTCTTGACATCTACCTGGAATCACTGCTATAACAATTCTTTTACCTTTAGGAGGGAGCGGGATGAAAATTTTTTTCGTGTTTGTAAGTTGTTTATTTGCTGTTTCTAGTTTTGCAGAGAATATCCAACAAGTGAAATATCAGCTTCCAAAAGCCGCAGAAAATTGGGTGGTGCATAATAAATTGGAAAATGAGAAAGGAACTACAATTGTTTATACTCCTAAGGAAGTAGAAAAACAAGAAGCAAAAGAATTTTTTGGGGTAAATGCAAATCGTCTTTCTATCAATCCAAACAATTCTGAAGCCCTCAAATTGGGCCTTACTAAATTGTTCCCTAATATGAAGATAGATTTTCGCATCCTCGAAAAAGATAAAGATAGTGTGATATACGAGTGGTCAGCTCAAGAGAATGGAGCCCAGAAAATACATGGCTTAGGTCGCGCTTTTTCGACCAAAGAGGGATCGGTAGTTTTAGGCTATCAAACTCAAAACATATCAAATATTCAACAAGCTCGTTCTGTTTGGCTTCAGGCTTTAAAAGAAGCAAAGCAAGAGGCGAATAAGTAACTCACAACTCTTCTCCGCGTTCTAGCTAGATTTTTAAGGAAAGTTCTTTATGCCTTCGTTAACCCTTTGCTTATTTGGTCGTTAACCAGATCAATCCAGGCTATGAATGGGTATTAGACTTTAAGATGTCCGCCCCAAGCTGCCGTCTCTAGGTTTAACCTAGAAACGGCAGTTGGAGACGCTAACTTGACACAACCTTCTGAACTGCAGTCACATTTTGATGGGGTGGTCCTTCACCATTTGGGAATGTCCCACCCCATCAAAAGTGACTGCAGTTCAGAATCTTGTGCCAATTTAGCATCTCGAACTGCCGTCTCTAGGTTTAAGGAGCACTTACCATATTGAAATGGAGGGTATTTCCATTTTCTTCCATTGTTTTATCAGGATCAAGTGATATTTCATTGCCGAAGGTGATCTGCAGCTTACAAAAGGGCTTTGGGATGATCATTTGATCCCATGTCGACATCTGCCAAAAAGAGCTTGCATGCCAAGAAAAGGGGACTATTTTGGCGTTTGCCTCAAGGGCTGCTGCAATAATGCCGGGTTTTATCGAAAATGAGGGGCCCCTTGGCCCATCCGGAGTGATAATGAGGACAGAATCTTTAGCTTTAAGAAGAGCGATCATTTGCGATAGCGCAAGGCGCCGCCTGTTGTGCGCAACGCGAAGCACCCTTCCAATTTTATAGCTCTTTGTTAGCCTGGCAAGGGGTTCAGCATCGCGCGATTGGCTGATGATGGCTGTATAGCTAAAACAGCTAGCAAAGCGGTGCATCACTTCAGGCATTACTACAAGGCGACTATGCCAAAGAGCTAAGATACATGGAGAGGTTTTGGCCGTTTCAAGAAAAGCACCAAGTCCCTTAATGTCGATGCGACAAGTAAAAAGAATTAGCCGCATTCCATACTTTGCCGTCCAGGCAAGGATAGAGGGGAAAATTTTGTTTTTAAACCAAGAAAAATTAAACCACATAAAAAAACCTTTCATCCTACTCTAATCCCAAAACAGCCTTGGCTGCGGCCTCACTTGGAGCTTGTTTCAATTCATTTTTTAGAAGGTTTTTTAGGGTGTCTAAATCGCTTAAACAGCTTAATCTATCTTCATTCATTTTTCGATAGGCTGCGTAAATGGAGCTAGGGTTTGGGGCTTTATCGATGAGCTCTATAAACGTTTGCTTTTTTAAAAGAATATTGACGATACAGTAATAGGGAAGATTGACTCTTAAAATGTATTTTGCAATCAGACGATTGAGTTTTGTGAGCGTGTAAATCACAACCGTTGGACATCTATGTAAGGCAAGCTCTAAGGTTACAGTGCCAGACTTTGCAATGGCGCTTTTAGCCCCTTGCATAAGTTCATATGTATAATGAACCGGGACGAAAAATAAAGCCTTTTGCAGTGCTTGGCTATATTTTTTGACGATGTTTTCGATTAACTTTAAGGACGTATTATCGATTAACGAAAGGCCAAATACAGCATTTGGTTCACTTTGTAAGATCTTTTCGGCCGTTCCTAGAATTAAAGGCAGATGTCTTTTGATTTCATGCTCTCTACTACCAGGAAAAAGGGCAATGAGATTTTCATGGTTGTTAACGGCCTTTTGCTTCCACCCGATATCGTATGGGTAGCTTTCAATGTATTCACAAAGGGGATTGCCTACATAGCAAAGACTTAATTTACAAAGAGAAAAATATTTATTTTCAAAGGGGTAAATGGTTAAAAGCAAATCAAAGGCCTCTTCAAGAGTTTCAACTCTCCCTTTCCCATGCGCCCAGACGGAAGGGCAGATGTATTGTACGATTTTTCCTGTATAGCCTCTTTTCCTAAGGGCCTTTGCCAGGCGAAGGTTAAAGCCTGGATAATCGATTAAGATGACGACATCTGGCTTTGTCTCTTGGATGTGGCGGCAAATGAAGTGGAAATGGCGGTACAACTTTGGAAGGTGGAATAGCACATCGGTAAAGCCCATGACTTGAAACTTTTCCATTGGCAAAAGGCACTTTATCTCACAAGTGCGCATTTTAGGGCCTGCAACGGCAGTAAAGGAAAGAGGGGGTTTTAGCGCTTTTAAAGCAGTGATTAAATGGCTGCCGTGCAAATCGCCGCTTCTTTCGCCTGCAAAAATAAATAGTTTCTGTATAGTCATCTGGATTTAAGTAGTATGAGGTTTCTTGCATAGGGAATCATCGCAAATGCCGGCCCAATTAGGTTGACAGGGTCCCTGATTTTAAGGAAATAAATTAGGCAGATGAGCTCGCCAATGAGACTGATTTGCCAAAAGGCTTTGCTAAGCACACTTACTTTATGTGTTTCAGCATGCCACCATTGGACTAAAAATCGGCTATTGAAAAGGGCGATGCCAAAAAAACCAAAAAGATGCCACCCTATCCCGATTGTGTAATCGAGGGGGAAAGGAGTGCGAAACCATTGCCCGCTCGCCTGAAGGTAGAACGCAAATGTGGCTAAAGTAAGGTTTACGGCGAGTAACGTTAAATTTTTCTTTGTCGAAATTTGCCGATTCAGTGTTAAATTGCGCCCTGCAAAGTGGGCGTTGCAAACCTGCACGATGTAGACGTGAAATTGCAGCTGGATGAAGGCGTGTAGAGCGAGTAGGCAATTGCCGATGATCGATAGTTGCCAAAATCCTCGTGTCACATGTGATCTGCCTAAAGATTCACTTTTAATCCACTGCAAGAGCATGCGGACAAAAAAGACAACAGTCGATATAAATCCCAATGGATATAGCCATTGCCTAATCGCCTCGCTCATAAGTTCTTAATTTTATAGTCGACACGTCTTTTTGACATCCACCACACAGCAAACATGTCTATGATTGTATTGCATCTGTTGAAGATATTATACTTTGTTTTTCCCTTTACCCTTGGGCGGTGGTTGACAAAGACTTCTGTGACTGTAAAACCCTCTATCTTAAAAAGGGCAGGTAGAAATCGATGCATCCCCTTATACATTTTGATATGGGAAAGGCAAGAGGCTCTATAGACCTTTAATGAGCAGCCTGTGTCTTTCATATTGTCTTGGCAGACTCTTTTTCTTACGCTATTTGCAAGTTTTGAGATGATTTTTTTGTGCCATGGGTCTTGTCTTTTTTCCCGATATCCAGCAACCAAGTCAAACTCATCTTTAAAGGCGAGAAGGTGTGGGATATCTTGGGGATCATTTTGCCTATCGCCATCTAAAGTAATGATCCACTTTCCTTTGGCCTTCTTAAAGCCTGCATCAAAGGCTAAAGATTGCCCATAGTTTTTATCAAGCGCTACAATCTTAAGAAAAGGTTTATCTTTAGCCAATTTTTTCAAAACAGTTAACGTGGCATCAGATGAGCCGTCATCTACGCAAATCATCTCCCACATATCTTGAAAGTTTCCTGTCACTTTTTGCATGACGGGCTCTATTTCATGAATCAGATCTTCGATATTATCCGCTTCATCTTTTAAGGGCACAACGATGGAATAGATCACTATTACTCCCCATTTTCCATTTCTTTTTGAAGATGCGTAAGAAGTTTATGGTGGCGCACTTCTTCTTCCTTGTTGCTCTTTTTTCGCCTCTCACTTGTAAAAGCAATTTGAGAAGGGGCGACATGGTGATGGCCATTTGGAGATGACTGTCTTGCAATTTCGCGAAAAAGGTGGCACCACCAGTTGTATTCATCGATTAAGGATTCATTGACATGGGAGCGGATCATCAAAAATTGAAGGGCTAATTCATATTCTTTGTTGAAGATGAGCTTTGGCTTTTGATGTTTTTTGTTTTTTGCAATAGGGGTTAAGCGATATTGCGCGGTTAATATAAAGCTGATCGTCATCGTAATACGCTTTGGAAATTGGGAAAATGACGAGGTGAGTACTCCTTTTATCAAAGAACCAGTAAGAAGGAGGATCTCAGCAAAGCTTGGAACTTTGCCGTATTTTAAGTATTGATCATTAATTTCTTTTTCAAGCATTGGGTAAATTAAGCATGCCGTTAAAAGGCTTCTATCAAGGGGTTTGGTTGGAGTAAATGCATTTAATTTGTCGGCCGATTTTAGGTAAGTGTAGACATCTTCTGCGAATTTTCCCTGTAAAAAGAAGTTTAGGCAGGGAAAAAGGTGTTCAAGTAATTTATAATCCACCATTAAGCGGAAAAAAGGCTCAGATGTACCCGATTCAAGCATTCTTAACATTTCTTCAAGAAGGCGAGCAGGGGAGCTTTTAAGAATCTCTTCATGACACCTTTCAAGGGCTTTTTGTGATTTTTCATCTACATTAAAATTAAACCTGGCTTGAAATTTAAGCAGGCGAATCATTCTGACGGGGTCTTGTTTAAAACGAGTAACAGGGTCGCCAATCGTGCGTAAAGTATTTTTATGGATATCGTTCCATCCTCCTACGTAGTCGATGACGGTATGGGAGGGTGGGTCGTAAAAGAGGCCATTGATGGTAAAATCGCGCCTTAAGACATCTTCTTCAGGCGTTCCCCACATATTATCGTGCACAATAATATCGCTATCATTTTCCCCTGTGCGAAATGTCGAGACTTCAAAAACTTTATGGCCAAAATAAATGTGCGCAAGGCGAAAGCGCCTGCCGATAAGGATACAGCTTCTTTGAAAGATTTGTTTAATTTCTTCAGGGAGTGCTGAGGTGGAGATATCAAAGTCTTTTGGTTTTTTTTTGACGAGCAGATCCCTTACGCTCCCACCGACGAGGTAGGCCAAAAACCCTGCATTTTTAAGTCTTTGAATGATCTGGATCGCATCGGTATCGATTAAGGCCTGATCGATATCGTGATCGCTCGCATGATATATTTTTGGCTCCACAGATGGCTCGCTTAACGTTTGAGAATAACATTATAGTTATACAGTGAAAATCCCGAAAACGCAAATGAAAAAGAGTGGCAATAATCTAGGGTATTCAAGCAAAATCAGATAAAAAGGTAAAGGGAATGACAAAGATTTTTGGAACAGATGGTGTAAGAGGCAAGGCCAATCACTTTCCCATGAATGTCGAAACGGCATTAGCGCTTGGAAGAGCTGCTGGAAAGATTTTTCGCACTCATAATAAGAAGCATCGCGTAGTCATTGGAAAAGATACGCGTCTTTCTTGTTACATGTTTGAAAACGCTTTAATCTCTGGGCTTTGTTCGATGGGAATTGATACTTTAATGCTTGGACCCTTTCCAACGCCAGGTGTTGCCTTTATTACAAGAGCATACCGGGCCGATGCTGGCATTGTGATTTCAGCTTCCCATAACCCCTACAATGATAACGGTATAAAATTTTTTTCCGCCGAAGGGTTTAAGCTGCCAGATGCTTGGGAAAAGGAGATGGAAAGTCTTGTCGCTTTAAATAACTTTGACGATTGCCTGCCCCAAGACTTTGACATTGGAAAAAACTCTAAAGTCAACGATGCCGATGGCAGATACATCGAATTTGTCAAGGCGACATTTCCAAGGCATTTATCGCTTAAAAACGTTACGATTGCCCTCGATTGTGCAAATGGGGCAGCTTATAAAGTTGCCCCATTAGTCTTTAAAGAATTAGATGCAACTGTTCATGTCTATGGAAATACGCCAAATGGCCTTAACATCAACGACGCGTGCGGATCCCTTTGTCCTGTGAATATCCAAAAGGCTGTCATCGAGCACCATGCCGATATCGGGATCGCTTTGGATGGGGATGCCGATAGAGCCATATTAGTCGATGAAAACGCACAAATCGTCGATGGGGACACAATTCTTGCGATATGCGCTCTCGATATGAAGAAAAAAGGGCTCCTACAAAACAATACAGTTGTGAGCACGGTAATGGCAAACCTTGGGTTTATGAAGGCGATGGAAGAGCATGGAATTCATGTGGTGAGCTCTCCTGTAGGTGATCGCTACGTCATTCAAGATATGCTAAGCCATAATGCCAACTTAGGTGGCGAACAAAGCGGTCATATGATATTTTTAGATCACAATACAACAGGCGATGGGCTAGTTTCTGCGCTGCAGGTTTTGCGGATCATGATTGAAACCGAATCAAAACTTTCTGACTTAGCGGCTGTTTTTAAAAAGTATCCACAATGGATTTTAAACGTGAAGGTAAAGGAAAAGCCCCCTTTAGATACTTTGCCCAAAGTCTCATCTGCGATTGCACAAGCTGAAAAAACGCTTGGCAATAGTGGACGCATTTTGGTGAGATATTCAGGAACTGAGCATGTATGCCGGGTCATGGTTGAGGCGTCAAAACTTAAAACAGCTCAGCTTATCGCAAGTCAAATCGGGGACGCTGTGAAGGCTGCAATTGGCTAAGGAATAGATTTATGTGTGGAATATTTTGTTGCATCGGAAAAAAAGATGTTGTCGATAAGACTTTGGAGGGGCTAAAGAGCCTTACCTATAGAGGATATGATTCTGCGGGCATTGCCGGCGTTAAAAATGGCAAAATTATCCTGCAAAAAGAAGTCGGAAAGGTAGAACTTTTGCAAAAACTAGTGCGTCAAGACCATATAGAGCTCAATATGGCGATCTCTCAGACAAGGTGGGCCACACATGGAGCGCCAAGCAAAAAAAATGCCCACCCCCATTTCGATCAGCATCTTTCAATTGCTGTTGTTCACAATGGCATTATAGAAAATTACGAAACTATTAAAAAGAAACTCATTGCACAAGGCGTCGTCTTTGAGACCGAGACTGATAGTGAAGTGATCGCGCATCTTGTGGCAGCTTATTATCAGGGAAATATTTTAGATGCCGTGAAAAGATCTCTTATCGAACTAAAGGGATCTTTTGCCATTGCCCTGATCCATCGCGATTTTCCAGATCAAATCATTGCGGCAGCGCATGAATGCCCCCTTATTGTGGGAATAGGAGATGGGGAAACTTATATCGCCTCAGACCCCCATGCATTTGCAGCTTATACGCAAGATGCCCTTTATCTCAATAAAAATGAAATTGTCGTTGTCCGCTCTGAAAAAATCGAAGTCTATAATGAAGCTTCAACCTTAGTTGAAAGACCGCTTGAAAAACTATCGATTTCGGGAACAGATGTTTCCAAAGGGCAATTTGAGCACTATACGTTAAAAGAGATCTATGATCAACCCTCTTCCATCAAAAGCGCTTTATTATCTCGGTGTGATGAGGAATATGGCACGGCCTTTTTTAAAGACTTAAAATTTGAGGTGCATGAGCTGATGGCGATAGAGCGCATTTTAATTTTGGGGTGTGGCACTTCATGGCATGCGGGCTGTCTTGCTGCCTATATGATAGAAGATTTGGCAAGAATTCCCACTCAAGTGGAAATTTCATCTGAGTTTCGCTATAAAAACCCAGTGATTCCAAAAGAGACTTTAGTCATCGCCATTAGCCAATCCGGAGAAACTGCGGACACGATCGCCTCTATCCGGGAATTAAAAGCTAAGGGATCGCGCCTTCTTGCCATTTGCAATGTGCATGGATCGACACTTGTAAGAGAAGCTGATATGAGCCTATTCTTAAGAGCCGGTCCTGAGATTGGCGTCTGCTCTACAAAGGCTTTTACGAGCCAAGTTGTCTTGCTCTCTCTTTTTGGTTTGATGATGGCGAGAATGAGGCACATGAGTAAGCAAGAGGGCTTGCACTTCATTTACGCCCTTGAGACACTGCCAGATTTAGTGAAGGAAGTGTTGACCCAAGCGCCCCTCATCGAATCGATTGCAAAAAAATATGCAAGATACGAGAATTTCTTCTTTCTTGGACGTCGCTACATGTTTCCTACTGCGCTTGAAGGGGCATTAAAGCTAAAAGAAATCTCCTACATAAATGCAAACGGTTATCCAGCTGGTGAAATGAAGCATGGGCCTATCGCTCTCATTAATGAGGAGTGCCCAACGGTTGCCCTTTGTGCTAACAAGATGACGTACGATAAGCTTTTAAGTAATCTCATGGAAGTCAAAGCGCGAAAAGGCCCCATTTTAGCCATTGCTGAAAAAGGGTGTGTGGGATTAGATTGCGTTGCAGACGATATCATCTATATCCCCTCTACTATCGATGAGCTTGCAGCGATTCCTACGACGGTTGTGACGCAGCTGCTCGCTTACTACATTGCCAAGGAGAGGGGAACTGATATCGATCAGCCAAGAAACCTTGCCAAGTCCGTGACGGTTGAGTAAACAAGGCAAGTCAGAAATCTATTAATAGACTGCTTTCAGAGCTTCATTTGGTTGTTACAATTGCCATTTTTCCATCCCTTATTCTTCCTATCCTTCTCCCGATTTTATTAAAAAATATGGAATTCATTCCTGATTTTATGTTAAAATTAGGAATGAAGATCTGAATTTTAAAAAGAGGTTGAGGCTTTATGAAAGAGCTCGAAATTGAACATACTAGATATTTAAAGATCTCCTTGCCTAAGGGCCAGTCCACATTTTTGTGGGGAGCAAGAAAGACAGGCAAGTCTTTTTATCTCAAACGCCACTTCCCCGATTCTGTTTGCTACAACCTCTTGGAAACCGATCAATATTTTCGTTTGCTAAAGGAGCCTCATCTCTTAAGAACAGAAATTTTGGCTTTGAGCAAAGAAGTTCTCAGCCGTCCCATTATTATAGATGAGATTCAGAAAATTCCTTATTTGTTAGATGAGGTGCATTGGTTGATAGAAAATTCGCTTGCCTATTTCATCTTATGCGGGTCAAGTGCTCGCAAATTAAAAAAAGAAGGAGTCAATCTATTAGGTGGAAGAGCGTGGCGTTATGAATTTTTCCCCCTTGTCTATCCGGAAATTAAAGATTTCGACTTACTTAAAGCCCTAAATTTTGGACTCATCCCTTCTCACTACGATGCAAAACAATGGAATAAGTCAATGAAGTCTTATGTCAATGATTACTTAAAAGAAGAAATTAAGGCTGAAGGGCTGGTGAGAAACTTGCGCTCATTTGCCCAATTTTTAGATGTAGCGGCTTTTTCCAATGGGGAAACTCTTAACTATGCAAATATCGCAAGGGATTGCGGTGTAGATGCAAAAACGGTTAAAGAATATTATCAAATTCTGGTCGATACCTTGCTCGGTTACTACATTTACCCCTATAGGGATAAAAAAAAGCGCCAAGATCTAGTGGCAAGTCCAAAATTTTATTTTTTTGATGTGGGTCTTGTCGGTCAGCTTAAAAAGCGCACACTCCAGGAGCTCAAAGGTAAAGAGGCTGGCGCTGCATTTGAAAACTATATTCTCATGGAACTGTGGGCTTATAGAGGGCTTAGCGAAAAAGAGTTTGAGATTCAATTTTGGAGAACAAATAGCGGATTGGAAGTTGATTTCGTGCTTGGAAATGCTGAAGTGGCCATTGAAGTCAAAATTAGCAGCTCGATTGCCTTGGAGTGTATTCACGGCCTGATTTCCTTCCAGAACACGTATGCACCAAAAGCCTCGCTCGTGGTGTGCACGGCGCCAAGAGCCCGCAAACTTACCCTTGCAGATGGACAGACGATAGATATCTTACCCTGGCAAGTCTTTCTCGAGCATTTATGGCAAGGAAAAATCCTTTAGAAGGTCAAGAGCTATTATCCTAGATCCGGCAGTTCGAGATGGCAAATTAATGCAAGATCTTGAATTAGAATCACTTTGCAATGGGGTGGGACATTCCCAAATGGTGAAGGACCACCCCATTGCAAATGATTCTGGTTCAAGAGATTGCGTTAAGTTGCCGTCTCCAACTGCCGGATTTAGGATTATATGCTCTGAGTAATATTGATTAACCAGGTAGAGTCGACATCTTTGATAATGATTTGATTGCAAGAGAAAAGACTTTTGCTTCACGAAGTTAGTTCGACCAGCTTACATCGGAGTTCTCGAGGATCTATTTGAATATAATCAACTTGTTCGTCCTTTAAAACTTCCGATGTCATTTTCTTTCTTTATCTTCCTAAAGCAGCTATGCGAGTGTTTGAATAAGATTCTCCAATCCATGTGTTACCCCGTTCTGAGCATGATTTGGATGGACTGATCATAATATTAACATCCTGTCCCAATTCATTTAGGAAACGAATAAGACGTTCTAATGAAAAGCTTCTTAATCTACCACGAATCAAAGCGGAGATTTTGGGTTGGTCGATCCCTAAAATTTCAGCTGCATGTTTTTGTGTGAGTTTTTTCTTCTTAATAAGCTTAGAAATTTGTCGAGCTAGCTCGGATTTTGCTAAAGCTTCCCCGGGATTTTCAATCCCTAAATCCGCAAATACGTTTCCGGAGCTTTCTTCGTATACGATCTTTTTTTTCATAACTACTTTTCTCCTTTTAATTCTTTATAAAGGGCGTCAGCTTCTTTTAAACGACGCTTAAGCAAATCGATCTCTTGCTTAGGCGTTGCGATGCCGCTTTTTGATTTTTTCTGAAAGGCATGTAGCACAAAAATAAAATCAGCCATTTCAACTGTATAAATCACTCTGTAGGTTCCCGATCTGTCGTTTTCACGAAGCTCGATCACTTTGGCATTGCCTAACCCGCTAAGAGTTTTTGCATGGTTGTGCCTATCACCCATTTGCGCAAGATATAAGCCGTACCCCATTTCATCTTGAACTTCATCGGGGAACTGCTTGAGGTCTTCGCGGCTCGATCCAATCCAGAAAAGTCGTTTCATTAGCTGTCCTCTGTCTTACTAATCTTATTATGCCTAAATGAGCATATATTTCGCAAGTGGAAAAAAGTCTATTATAGATGGCGGTATGGATGGTAGCGCAAAAAGAAGGAGAATACCAACGGCTAAATCAAAAATACATGAATCACGAGATCCGCTACAAAATGAGCGGCAATAGCCGTCCAAAGTCCTTTAGACCAATACAACCAACCAAAGACAACCCCTGCAATTCCATTGAGAAACAAAACGCGAAAGATCTCAAAGGTAGATGGAGGCGCAAGTTTGAAAGCCGCTGGCAGATGACCCATCCCAAAAAGAAGTGCTACTAAAAGATTTACACTCCACAAAATGGATAATCTGTTATCTCCACGTATCTTGATGGCTTTGCCAAAGAGCAAATAAATGAGCGTGAAAAGAAAAAGCCTTAATAAAACTTCTTCGTTAACGCCACCATAAATAGAGGCTAACGCCCCTACCCAAAATGGGGGATGGACAGGGAACTCTGAAAGAAGAGAGCTGTGAAAGACTGTTTTATCAAAGAAGAAAATTGTACTCCCAACCAATAATCCCGAAATAACTGCCGGGGTGGCAATTTGCTTGAAAAAACTTCTAAAAAGAAACGGGCAAAGATCTGTCTTAGGCAAAATCTTAAAACTAAGCCAACAAATAAGTCCAAAAAAGAGAGCGCTCTGGACAGTTCCCAAGAGGAATACGTTCCACATAGAAACAGTGCCCGGCAATATCCTTAGATACTGAATATAAGGAAGAACAGACCATGAACCAATGATACATAAGACCCACAGAATAAAGAAGGTCTTTTTGTTTGTTGATATGTTTTGCGCTCCCATTTTTCTTTTATTTCACTTAAGAAATTTTTGGGCAATCAAGGTGGCGACATACGCAATCCCGGCTAGCAGCGCGATGGTGGCACCTGCTGGCCAATCGAGATGGTAGGCAAGGGCTGTGCCGCTAAAACAAAGAAGACAGCTAATAAAGACTGCCCATGCCATGACAAAAGATAGGCAAGAGGTGAAAAGGTTGGCAATGGCAGCAGGGATTGTGAGCATGGTCATCACGAGGATGATCCCCACAACCTGAATCAAGAGGACAATAGAGACTGCAATTAACACGAGCAAGAATAGATAAAGGGCTTTAACTTTTAAGCCTTGTAATGCCGCTTGTTCATCGTCAAAGCAGATCGCTAAAAAGCGTTTATGCATACACGCAACACAAAGCAAAATAAAAAGATCAAGTGCAAAGAGGATGTAAAGATCTGTTTTAGATACCCACAAAATATTGCCGATTAAAAAATTGGTCAGCTCGACATTAAATCCGGGTGTTTGGGAAATAAAGAGAATGCCGATAGCCATTCCAATGGACCAAAGCGCCGCTATGACCGAGTCTTCCCTTTGTCGATAATAAAGATGAATCCATCCGATAATGAGGGCTGAAAGAATTCCTGAAAGAAGCGCTCCCTCTAAAGGGGAGATCCAGGTGATCCCTTTGGCTCTTTCAAGCCAAAGGCAAAAGCCAATGCCACCAAGAACGGAGTGGGAGATACTTCCGCTAATAAATACGATTCTTTTGACGACGACGTATGAACCGATAATGCCACTTACCACAGATGAGGCAAGTCCTGCAATGACTGCTGAAAGGAGCAGGGGATTTAGGTAAAGAGCCTCTAAAAATGAGATCATGAAGCTCTTCCGTGTTTTTTGAGAACAAGGAGCGGTCCATGGTAAAGACCTAACGTAAAATGCTCGCAAATTTGCCTTGGCTCAATGACTCTTGCCGTTTGCTCAACGCAGATTACTTTATCCACTAGCTCAACAGCTGCCTGAAGGTGATGCGTCACCATGACGATCGTGATTTTTCCCTGCAAAGTCTTTAAGATAGAATAAATTTCTGCGGCCGCTTCTTGATCTACACTTGCAGTGGGCTCATCGAGCAAGAGAAGTTGTGGATGCGAGGCAAGAGCTCTTGCAATTAATGCGCGCTGCGCTTGTCCCCCTGAAAGGCTTCCGAAAGCTTTTTTTCTATGATCCATGAGGCCCACTTGTTCTATAGCAACAAGTGCTGCCGCTGTATCTTTTTTACTAAATTGTCCATACCAGGGAAGATGGGCAAGGCGCCCTTGCAAGACAAGTTCTAAGACGGAGATGGGAAATTGTTTATCAAAGCGAGCTGATTGAGGCACGTAGGCAATTGTACAAGAGGATTTTCCCGCCTCTTTTCCAAAGACAAAAATTTCTCCAGAATTAGGTCTTAAAAAACCTAAAATCAGTTTTAAAAGTGTTGTCTTGCCCCCTCCATTTGGGCCGATGATGCCGACAAATTCCCCTTCCTCAATTTGAAATGAGATGTCTTTAAGGACGAGGGTATCTTCATAGGAAAAATGGAGGCGATTTAGTTGTAAGACGGAGGGCGCTTTACTCATTTTGATTATAGACTTCTAATTTTTAGAAAATTCTTGCGCAATCTTTAGCATACTCTCAATGAAATTTTCAGCATAGGGGTCTAAGGTGATGATATCGGCCGTTAGCTCTTTTGCAAATAGGTGGGCGCCTTTACTGCTATATTGCGGCTGTATGTATATTCTTGAAATGGAGGCCGATTTGGCAAGCTGAAGGATTTTTGTCAGCTGGTAGGGCGTTGGGTCTTTGCCTTCAAATTCAATTGATAGCTGTTTTAAGTGATAATCTCTACAAAAGTAGGCGTAAGCTGGGTGTGAAACTAAGATCGTCCGTTTTTTTAAGTTCTTAAGAAGTGATCCTATTTTTACATCTAAATCGTCTAATTCCTTAATAAAAAGGGCTAGATTTTCTTGGTAGAGAGTCTTATTTTCTGGATATTTGACAGATAGGGCGTTTGCAATTGTTTTACTTTGAGTTTTAGCTTGCCGGGCGCTTAGCCAAATATGCAAATCTTGACCACTTTTAAGGCAGCAGGGGCAAGCTCCCGTTTCTGGATCTGCCACGATCATATCGACACCACTTCTAAGATCTACAATTTCTAAGCCAGAGTTATGGGATTTTAACGACTTAATGGCCCTTTCTTCAAAGCCTTCACCAACGGAAAACCAAAGATTTGCCTTTGCCGCTTGCAGCATTTGCTTAAATGTCGGCTCAAATGTGTGCGCACTTGCGCCTGCCGGCACCATTAATAACACAGTGACTGTGTCTTTTGCAATTCTTTCGACAAAAAATTTATGTGGGGCAACGCTGACTAAAACATGATTAGAAGGAGCGTTTGCCATAAGCGATAGCTGAAATATCAAAAAGAGGGGAATGGAAAGTAGCGTTGTCTTAAAAAAGTTCAATTAATGGCCTTCAGTATAAATGCGCCATAAGTGTATGAAAGTGATGATTTTCTGTCAAACGGATAAAAGTTGTGGTTGACTTTCAATTTTTTTTAAGGCAAACTGCTTGTAACTTGGAGTTTAAGGCTTTTAATGAAAGCTCTTTCCCTAACAGATCTTCCGCTGCAAAACAAAAAAGTTTTAATGCGCGTTGATTTTAATGTTCCTTTAGACAAAGACGGCAATATCGCAGACGATACCCGTATTGTCGCCTCGCTTCCATCTATTCAATATGTCTTAGATCAAGGCGCATCTCTTGTGTTGATGAGTCACTTAGGAAGGCCCATTTTGCCGGCTTCTTCAGAAAAGCGATCTTCTTTTTCACTTAAACCTTGCGCAAGTCGCCTATCTCTACTGCTTGGAAAAGAGGTGATGATGGCCTCAGATTGTGTGGGTGAATCTGCAAAAAAAATTGTGGAGGGGTTAAAACCTGGACAAATTGTCTTACTTGAAAACTTAAGATTTGATCCCGAAGAAGAAAAGCCAAGCAACCACTCAAAATTTGTCAAGACGCTTAGCTCTTTTGGCAATTATTATGTCAACGAGGCCTTCGGATCGTCCCACCGCCCTCACGCCTCAGTTGTGGAGGTGCCTAAATGCTTCCAAGGAAAGGCAGCTGCTGGGTTTTTACTTGAGAAAGAAGTGAAATTTTTAGATGAAGCCATGACCCATCCTACTCGGCCCTTTTGTGCTCTTATTGGCGGCGCTAAGATTTCTACAAAATGGGGCGTGATTGAGGCTTTATTGAATAAGGCAGACCTCTTGTTAATTGGGGGAGGGATGGCCTATACCTTCTTAAAGGCACAAGGTTTTGCAATTGGAGACTCTCTTGTTGAAGAGGCGTTTATTCCAAAGGCCAAATCTTTACTTGCCGATTGTAAAAACAAAAGAGCGCGCCTTATTTTACCAGTCGATATTGTGGTATGCGACAAAATTGCAAGAAATTCTGCATGCAAAATTATAAGTGTTAAAGAGGGGATTGCCGAAGGTTTTAAAGGGGTGGATATCGGCCCAAGCACAATCGATCTTTTTGCAGGGGCAATCAAAACAGCTAAGACTTTATTTTGGAATGGCCCAATGGGTGTGTTTGAAATCCCCCCCTTTGAAAAAGGCACCTTTGCCATTGGGCACCTTTTGGCGACGTTACCAAATCTTAAAACGATTATTGGTGGTGGCGATTCAGTTGCAGCAATTGAGGCGTGCGGGGTGGCAGATAAGATGACCTATCTATCCACTGGAGGAGGCGCTTCCCTTGAATATATTGAACATGGGACGTTGCCGGGTATCGCTATTTTGGAATAATAAGATATTTTCTTGTATTAAAGTTGGGATTTGTGTATTGTTTTTATTTAGATGTTTTATTGCGAAAATAAGTTGTGAATTTGTTTTAAAATAATTATACAAAAAACGTTTCAATAAATAGTTTTAGTATAATATACCGAAAGGTGTTAAATGTCATTGTCAACGGCTTCTCCAAAAGAATTTAGTCGCTGGCGAGCGGCTCTTTGGCCAGTTCATGGCTACGAGCTAAAAAAACTCATGCCAATGCTTTGCATTTTCTTTCTTATCTCATTTGATTATAATGTGTTAAGAATTATGAAAGACACTTTGGTTGTGACTGCCAAATCTTCCGGTGCCGAGGTGATCCCTTTCATTAAAGTATGGGTCATGTTGCCTGGGGCCATTTTGCTCACGTTTATCTTTACAAGACTTTCAAATCGATTGCAGCGCGAAAGAGTGTTTTATGTGATGCTTTCGATTTTTCTTGGATATTTCTTCGTGTTTGTCACCATTTTATATCCGTTTCGGCAGTCACTACATCCTGATGAATTAGCCGATCGCTTACAGGCCGTTTTACCTCATGGATTTAAGGGGATGGTGGCGATGCTGCGCAACTGGACTTTTACTTCCTTTTACGTCATGGCAGAGCTTTGGAGCAACATCATTGTATCCATGCTATTTTGGGGTTTTGCCAATCAAATCACACAGCTTAAAGAAGCAAAACGCTTTTATGGACTTTTTGGAATTGGCGCCAATCTATCAGGTGTTGCAGCGGGAGGGGCCTCCATTTGGCTCTCAAGTCTGCCATTTCGCGATGACCTTCCCTTTGGAAACGATGCATGGGAGCAATCGATGGTGATGTTGATTGTACTAGTGCTTATGGCAGGCTTTGCGGCCATGGCGATATTTAGATGGCTTAATCGATCGATCTTATTCGATGAAGGCGACCTTAATGGCAGTTTGGATCAGAGTATTGAGGAAAAGAAAAAACCTACATCTGGTAAGTTATCTTTGAAGGAAAGTTTTGGATATTTGTTTAGCTCTCGTTACATGATGTGTATCGCGCTGATTGTTCTCTCTTATAATCTAGTCATCAATCTCGTTGAAGTTGTATGGAAGCATGAGATGCGCGCTCTTTATCCAAACCCTGCAGATTATAACATCTATATGAGCCATGTGACAACTGTCATTGGCATTTTTGCCACCCTTTCTGCTTTATTAATCTCCGGAAATTCGATTAGAAAATGTGGCTGGACATTTACAGCGATGTTAACGCCTGCTGTTTTGTTGATCACAAGCATTGGTTTTTTTGGCTTTTTCTTTGCCAAAGGGGACATGGCGTTTATGGTGATGGAATTATTTGGCGTGGCTCCATTAGTTTTAGTGGTGTTTTTTGGTTCGGCGCAAAATGTGATGTGTCGGGCTGCCAAATACTCTGTCTTTGATGCCACAAAAGAGATGGCATTTGTTCCTTTAAGTAGAAGCGATCAACTAAAAGGCAAACCTGTAGTAGATGGAATTTGTTCACGCCTTGGCAAATCAGGCGGTTCTATCATTCATCAAGTGCTTATTGTATCATTTTCAACGATTACGGCAAGCGTCCCTTACGTGGCTGCGGTCCTATTTATTGTGATAGGAGGATGGATCGTCGCAACTCGTGAGCTTGGCAAAGGATTTAAAGTACTTTCTGGCGCAGAGGAAAGAGAAAATATTCCACAGATTTCGCGTGTCTAATACCCAAATTTTGAAATACTTTCGGTATAATAAAAATGTATTGAATTTAAATTCGTATTAGTTTATAATGCTTTCTTTAACAAGGGTTTGTAGATGTCAAAACAATCATGGTCAGGTGAAAAAGATAAATCGCCGGGATTAACAGCAAAAGGGTCTTCTGAGCCAGCCTTTGGTAGAGTTAGATCTTGCCTTTGGCCTATTTATTCCTACGAGGTTAAAAAACTTCTTCCAATGATGCTCATGATCTTCTTGATTTGCTTTAATTCAAGTGTGCTGCGCAACATGAAGGATACTGTTGTCGTCACAGCATCTGGCGCTGAGGTGATCCCTTTTATTAAGGTATGGGTGCTGCTTCCAATGGCAGTGCTCTTGACTCTTTTATTCACTCAGCTCTCTAATCGCTATAGTCAAGAGCGCGTTTTCTATATCATGACGTCCGGTTTTTTAATATGTTTCACAGCTTTTGCATTTATTTTTTACCCCTTTCGCGATTATTTTCACCCTCATGCCTTGGCCGATAAACTAGAAGTGCTCTTGCCCCTTGGATTTAGAGGATTGATTTCGATGTTTCGGAATTGGACTTTTACAGGGTTTTATGTGATGTCTGAGCTTTGGATCAGCATTGTATTAAATGTGCTTTTTTGGGGATTTGCCAATGAAGTGACGCGTATTGCCGAAGCGCGCCGCTTTTATAGCGTATTTTCGATTGCCTCATGTCTTGCAGCAGTATTAGCGGGGCAGGCTTCTAACTTTCTTTCCAAAGGCTATTTTGTCAACATGAGGATCTTAGCGGGCCGAGAGAGTTGGGAGCAGGTGCAGATTGTATTAGTATCTGTGGTTGTATTATCAGGCCTTGTGACGATGGGTCTTTTTCGTTGGATTAATCGCAATGTCTTAACAGATCCAAGCTTTGATGAATTTCACCACAATAAAAGGGAAATAAAAAAAATGGGCAAAAAACTCTCGATGCGAGAGAGCTTTTCCTATCTTTCCAACTCCAAATATCTGATTGGGATTGCAATTATCGTTGTGGCGTATAACCTCGTCATTAACCTTGTAGAAGTGATATGGAAAGATCAGCTGCGCCAGCTTTATCCGAACAAGTCCGATTTTAATAATTACATGAACAATTTAACTTCTATGATCGGCATCGTTTCGACAGCGACATCTATTTTCATGGCCAAAATTTTATCTCGGTATGGCTGGACAAAGACAGCCTTGATTACGCCTGTGATTGTACTTTTGACTAGTATTGGTTTTTTTGCATTCCTCTTCTTTAGGGAAACAGCATTTGCAGCGACGATTGTGGCGATGACGGGGATGACGCCTCTTGCGATTGCTGTCTTTTTTGGCAGCGCGCAAAATTGTTTAAGCAAGGCTGCTAAATATTCTGTCTTTGATGCCACAAAAGAGATGGCCTATATCCCACTTAGCCATGAGTGTAAGCTTAAAGGCAAGGCGGCAATCGATGGTGTTGGCTCTCGGTTTGGCAAATCGGGAGGCTCATTTATCCATCAGGGCCTATTGATTATCTTTTCCACTTTGCAAGCCTCTTCTCCATACATTGCGGCAATTCTTGGATGCGTCATTGCCTTTTGGATTGGCGCAGCGCGCTCTTTAGGCAGACAATTCAGGGATCTGGTCGCATCGCAGACGGCATCGCCTCCAGAAGAACTTAGAATTAAAGAAGAAAAGCCGCTCGTCCAGCAGGCGAGCTAGTGTCTAATTCCACTCCCCATACTCTTGTAAGATGGGAAGGGCAAATTCCATAAAGGCTTCAAGAGTAGCTGGAGTCGAAGTTAAGATCACTTGTCTTTTCTCAAGCAGTTTAGGTGTGCGTTTGAATAGAAAACTCATGAGTTGCTTGAGCTTATTGATCTTATTTTTCATCGGGCTACCGGGGTGAATTTCCGATAAATAGACGTCTAAATATTGCTTGATTGACTTCCACTTTAAACAATGTTTAGATGAAGAAAAGTGGGCTTTAATTTCATGAAAAATGAAAGGGTTGATGACGCTGCCGCGGCCGATCATAAGGGCGTCGCATTTTGTCATCTTAAGCATTTTAAGCGCATCTTCTTTAGTCAGAATATCCCCATTTCCAACAACAGGAATTTTTAAAAGCGATTTTGCTTCTGCAATAAGTTCCCATTTAGCGGGAGGTCCATATCCATCCTCTTTTGTTCTGGGATGTAAGGTGATGTAGTGAACACCGCTTTCTTGAGCTGCTAAGAGGTTTTCTTTAAAAAGTGAGGTGTCTTGGAAGCCTGAGCGCATCTTCAAGGTGATAGGCACTTTAGCGGCTTTTACCATCGATTTTGCAACGGTATAAAGGGATGTCGGGCATTTGAGCAGGCTTGAACCAGCTCCTCTTCCTGTCACAGTATTAGAGGGACATCCGCAATTGAGATCGATCCGATGGGCCCCTCTTTCTTGTAAACTTTCTGTCATTGCGGCCATAAGCTCTGGCGCATTTCCCATGATCTGTGCGGCAAGGGGAATGGGCGCTGTTTCATCTGATAAGTAGATTTTTGCAAGACTTTTTACATGGGCATTGGAAGGGACGCTAATGAATTCTGTGACAGCTTCATCAAAGCCGCAGGCAGCTTGCGCCATCGCTTTTCGAAACGTGCGATCGCCAATGCCTTCCATGGGGGCAAGAAGTAAGAATGGGCAGCCATCGCTGTTTTTAGGGAGAAGAGTCATAAAAGTTAGGAAAAGGAGGGGAAGCTGTTGTCAATTCCCCCTCCCACTTTAGCTTAGCAAGCCTTCTTGCCACGCTTTTTTGTAAGATATTCATCCTTATATTTTTGGATGTCTTCATTGTAAATGACCCAAGCCGTTCCTTTGCGGTGTGACTTAAGTTGGTTAATGCGCGTTGCGTAATAAATTTTTTGCGCAGGCACATTCAACATCTGAGCCACTTGATTAATGGAGTAATACCCTTTTGAGTTATCAAATAGTAATTCACCTTTAAACATCGATTTAGTACGCGAGTATTTTTGTTTGCGATACTTTGCGAGGTCTTCAGGGTCGATAGACCATCTTGTGTCTTTTTTAGCTTCCAGCTTGCCTTGTTTAATTGCGACGTAAATCGCTTGTCTTGTGACATTGTTTAAACGAGCAGCTTCAGTAATCGAAACTAGTTTACCTTCTGGTTCTGTTTTTTTATTTTTATTATTACCTAACATAAAATTCTCCTGTGTTATTTATTGTTATTGTTTTTTTTATTTATATTATTTATTGCGAAGCTTTTAAGGTTGCTTAGATTGCAGTGGTGCGATCAAGTTAACATTATGGCATATTAAAGAATTTAAAGCAAGTTTTTTCTAAAAAAAGTTTTTCAGTTTACGCAAAAACTTCCACTGCATGCAAAATCTGTCATTTATACCGCTTATAATGCTGTCTAAAATTTCCTCTATCTGTATAGTCATATCAACTTATAATTTTATATTGTATAGATTGAGTTATTAATTTGTTTTTATTATTAACAATTGATTTTGTGTTGGTGTGGATTTTTTTTAATCTTAATAGAGCTGCTAAATATCAATATTTTGGTAGCGAAAAACCTTTTGTTTTGCTACAATCTCAGATTGCACATTGGGAGATAGCCGGTTGGAACTTATGAGTTTAAGAAAAATGGATTTATTCGCTAAATATCGAAGAACTGCTTTATGCTTTCTCTTACCTATTTTTATTTTTGTCACCTGTTTTTTAACTCTTGAAGCTAAGCTGCCAGATCTTACGCCTGCAAAGACGCAGCACAAAATCAAAGAAATCATGGCAGGGCATGCCACTAAAAAAGAGCTAACGCCAGAACTTGTCAAAAGGATTTTGCAAAATTTCATCTCTGATCTTGACCCGGCAAAGACATACTTTATTGAATCAGACATCCAAATTTGGCAAGAGCCATCAGATGAGCTTGTGCAGAAGGTTCTAGGAGAGTTGCATGTGGGCACTTATACTGTGTTTGAGGATATCTTTAATGCCATGGCAAAAGCAATTATCCAAAGGCGCGCGCTTGAAAATGAGATCGATTTAAAGAATCTGCCAAAAGGGGTGAGGGCAAAGGAGTTTAAAGATTTAAAGTGGACCCATTCAAAACAAGAGCTGTTGGATCGCTTGATTCGCATTCGCGCCTTGCAAACTGAAACGGCATCTAAACTCAATGAAGAACTTGTAGAAATTTCCTTAAAGCGCATTGCCAAACGGCAATTGAAATATGAAGAGGAAATTTTGACTACAGATCAGGTGCAAAGGCAACGCCGTATTTTAAGCGATGTTTTAAAAGCTTGTGCAAGCTCATTAGATTCCCATACAAACTACTTAACGCCGGATGAGGCGTCGCAATTTTTAATTGGCGTGCAACAAAGACTCCTTGGCATCGGCGCTCAGCTGCGCGATGATTTAAATGGCTTTACCGTGACGAAATTAATTGAAGGGGGACCTGCTGCGTTAAGTAAAGACCTAAAAGTTAAAGATCGGATCATCGCAGTCAATGGCGAGCCAGTTGTCGGCATGGACATCGTCGATGCTGTGGACTTAATCCGCGGCGAAGAGGGCACTTTGGTGACTTTAACTGTGATTAGAATGATTGGCGATGAGAAAGATAAAAAAGAGGAAACGCTAAAAGTCAATTTAAAAAGGGCAGCTGTTGTCTTAAAAGAGACGCGCTACGACACTAACTATATCCCCTATGGTGATGGTGTCATTGCGTATTTGCGCCTGCATTCCTTTTATCAAGATCCAGATACCTCTTCTACAGAAGATATTAGCAACGCCTTAAAGAAGCTAAAAGATGATCACGTTGTAAAAGGGGTCATACTCGATCTTCGCTTTAATACAGGTGGGATTTTGGCACAAGCTGTGAACCTTACTGGTCTTTTTATTACAAAAGGGGTTGTCGTATCGATTAAAGATGAAATGGGGCAGATCCAACATCTTAGGGAAATTGACCCCACAACGCTTTGGGATGGTCCTCTTTTTGTACTGATCAATCGCGTCAGTGCTTCTGCTTCAGAGATCGTCGCCCAGGCGCTTCAAGACTATGGCAGAGCCATTGTGATCGGCGATGATAGAAGCTTTGGCAAGGGTTCATTTCAAACCTTTACCCTTGGCGCCACACATGCCAATGAGCCTATTAATCCTGAAGGAGAATACAAGGTGACCCGTGGAAGGTATTATACCGTTTCAGGGAAGACGCCGCAGCTTGTAGGGGTACACTCTGACATTGTCGTTCCAGGTCCCCTTAGCGAGGCAGAAATAGGGGAGCAATTTAGCAAGTTTCCGCTAGAAAACGATAAAATCCCCCCAAGCTATGATGACGATTTAGCCGATATCCCCCTTTTGCATCGCGATAGAATTCGAATTTTGTATAAATATAACATGCAAAAGCAGCTGCACACATACGATGGCTTTTTGCAGGTACTAAAGGCTAACTCAGCTGCAAGGATTGCAAATAATAAAAATTATCAACACATGCTGCAAGAGATAAAAAAAGAAGATGAAGAAGCTGTTGAAGAAGAGCACCCAGAAAATTACGGGCGCACTGATTTACAACTTAACGAAGCATATGAAGTGATGCGCGATCTTCTCTATTTACAAAAAAAATGATTCAATGAAGGGAATATTAAGATGACAGTACGAGTGCGAATAGCTCCCTCCCCAACGGGAGATCCCCATGTAGGCACAGCCTACATGGCTCTTTTTAATTTAATTTTTGCGCGCCATTTTGGAGGAAAATTTATTCTTCGGATCGAAGATACCGACAGATCCAGAAGCCGCCCTGAATATGAGCAAAATATCTATAAAGCGCTTTCCTGGTGCGGCATCCAATGGGATGAAGGCCCAGATGTAGGGGGCCCCTTTGGTCCTTATCGCCAGTCGGACCGCTATGACATTTACAGCACCTACTGCCAAAAGCTTTTAGAGAATGGCAAGGCATATAAATGCTTTTGCACACCAGAAGAACTTGAGGAGATGAGGCAAGTGATGGCCAAACAAGGGGGACGGCAAGGATATGATCGCAGACATCGTAACTTAAGCGCTCAAGAGATAGCAGAAAAAGAGGCTTTGGGGATGCCCTATGTCGTGAGGTTAAAGATGCCACTCACTGGGGAGTGCGTCTATGATGACGCCATCAAAGGGCGCATTACGAGTCCATGGGCGGATGTCGATGATCAAGTGCTGTTAAAATCTGACGGGTTTCCGACCTATCATCTGGCAAACGTTGTTGACGATCATTTAATGCAGATCACGCACGTCATTAGGGGGGATGAGTGGATGAGTTCAACGCCTAAGCACGTCTATTTGTATGAGGCTTTTGGGTGGACTGCGCCAACGTTTATGCATATGCCGCTTTTGCTTGGAAAAGAGGGTAAAAAGCTTTCAAAAAGAAAAAATCCGTGTTCGATTTTCTTTTATCGCGATAGCGGCTTCTTGCCAGAAGCTTTTGTAAATTTTTTAACGCTCATGGGATATAGCATGACGGGCGATCGCGAGGTGTATTCGCTAGAAGAGGTGATCAAAGAATTTGATCCAAAGCGCATTGGGGTTTCAGGCGCTGTCTTTGACGTGCAAAAGCTTGAGTGGCTCAATCAACAATATTTAATTAAAAATATTCCGGAAAATAAGCTCTGGGATCGAATTAAAGAGTGGACCTTTAATGATGCCTTTATGCAAAGACTTATTCCGCTCGTCCATTCCCGCATTAAGACATTTGCTGAATTTTTTGAGCTTTGCGATTTTTTCTTTATCAACGATTTAAAATACACCGAAGCGCTTTTCAGCATTAAAGATACCTCCAAAGAGACTTTAGCGCAAATCGTGCAAGGGATGATTTGGCGATTGGATGAGACGGAAAGTTGGGCAAGCGCAAGTGTCAACCAAGCTTCAAGGCATGTAGCGGAGGTGTTTGGCGTCAACCACAAAAAAGTCGTGATGCCGCTTCTTTTTGCCTCGATTATGGGTAAACTTCAAGGGCCCCCTTTATTTGACTCTGTGGAAATATTGGGTAAAGATAGGGCAAGAGCTAGATTTTTAAAAACGATTGAATTTTTAGGCGGCATTTCCAACAAAAAACTTGATGCCTTTAAGAAAGGGTGGGAAAAAGGGTGTTGCAAAGATGCTGTGGAGTGCGCTTCATGAAGGCCCTTCCCAACATTATCACATTTCTTCGGATGCCCCTTGCCCTTGTCTATTTGCAAGAAAATGTCACATTGAGGTGTTTAGCATTGGTTCTTGCAGGCATTACAGATTATCTAGATGGCTTTTTTGCAAGGCGTTATAGGTGTACATCCGCAGTAGGGGCGACATTGGACCCAATTGCCGATAAGTGCTTTTTTATTAGCATTTTGACCATTTTATTTGCCGAGCATAGTCTATCAGGCATACAGCTTATAGCCATGTTAAGTCGCGATATCGCCATCTTATGCTTTACTCTTTATCTTGTTGTAACGGGGACCTTTAGTAAATGGAAGGTACGCACGACATGGTCTGGTAAGATCGTGACCGGGATGCAATTTGCTGTTGTATGTGCCGTTACCTTGAAAGTAGTCATTCCAAGCGCTGTCTTTTACAGCTTTGCCATTTTAGGATGTACAGCGTTTATTGAGCTGTATCTCGCAAGGCTTGCTCTTAAAGCAGCTGATTAAAGAAGAGTAAGGGATCAAAGAGAGAATTAGATAAGCGCCTTTTAAGTGGCGCTTATCCTTTCCATTCAAGGCTTCCGGTTGCGTTTGCCTATTGCAAGACTATTTCGATGTGACTGACTTACCGTGGGGATTCATCGCGTCTTTCAAATCAGTTAAGGAGCTTATCATTGCGGCTCTTTTTTGTTTATCCTTTGGCTGCTTAGCAAATGCATCTGTTGTCTTTATAGCGTTATCCAATAGATTTGACTGAGGAGTGCCTTTCTTGCTACCCATTTCCGAACTAACACTTTTCAAGTCGTGAGACAATTGCACAGCCTTTACGGGTCCTACCCCCGTAATATGCCTCAACTGATTATTTACCCGATCCATAGCCGCCGAGTCTGCAAACACATGACTTCCAGAAAATACTAACATTGATGCAATCATTAAATGAATGAGTTTATTTTTTTTCATATACCCTCTTTTTGTATTGTGTATTATCTACACAATATTGATTGTATTAATTTTTAATTTTAAATGCAATAATTATTTAAAATAATTCTTTAATACAACTATTTTATGATATGCTGATCCTACGAAGCTTGATTGAAGATACCCATTAACAGCTGATCTAGTTCCTCTAACGCGCGGCTGTCCATCAGGAAGTCTTGGCCATAGCATCGCGAGTCTTTGGCACCTAATATGGGGTGATGGGGTACGCCGAGGTTGTGCGCAAGCCCATAAAAGCAGGGGTTGATATATTGAGGGGGGATTAATTCGACGATATGGTTATTGGAGTTGCAAAAGATCATATTGGCAAGGCCCGACCCGTGGATTCCCACAATCACTTCAGCATCTGCAAAAAGCTCTGCTTGCTTAAGCAAGGATAAATCTTCCAAATATACAGTTTGAAATTGATATTTATCTAGAAAAGCGATGAGAGCCTCTTCATTGATAATCCTTCTGGCGGTGGCTTTTTTTCTGGAAATATAAATTCTTTGTGTTGGGTGCAAAGGGACTTCTTTTACGAACCTTTCCTTAAAATAGGTGCAAGCCCACTTAGGAGCGCACGCCGGATTGCCAACAAGACTTGGGGCGATTAAATTTTGACATTGGAAGTGGGTATTGTCGCTTGCGATTAAGACATTTTTTAAATCGATCCCCAAAATTTCCAATGATTCTTTTTGAAAGGGCAACCCCTGATAATCCAAATAATAGTAATCTGGTTTAATCCCATTTTTTTCTAATACAGCTAATTTGGGGAGCACATCGATCATCCAATGGTAATAACATTCAGCTGAAAGAGTTGTAATTGAGGCAACCGATTGATCGATGTATTCAGCATCTGGTAAAAAAGGGAGACGAAAAATACCGTGTTTTTCAGGGGGTTTACTCCAGGAATTGGCGAGCTCTCTAATGACTTGATGATCTTTTGTGATCACGACCCCTTGTTTGCCAAAAACTCTTCCCTTAGGAATCCTGAGCAAGAAGGTGGGTAAAATGCCAAGCCCTGGCTGTGTCACACATGTATCGTACGGGCGGCCGCTAAAAATGGGGTGGAAGGGGAAGTCGACTTCAGGTGTCCCGTAAAACTCTCCATCTTGAGGATTTGCTTGCAAGTACTTTTCAGCAGAGATTGTCTCCTTAGGGAGAGGATAGCTAATTTGACTTGCAAAGCTGTAAAGAGGGAGCAACAAAGCAATAAAAATAAGAGAGAAATGCATCATTTTTTAATTCCTTATACACGTTAAAATAGCAATTCCTGCTGCAAATTGCAGTCCTTCGAGGCTGACATTAAAATAGCATCCATTGAAATTTTTTCCAAGTTTTTCAGTGTTTGGGTATATACTCAAGCCACCTGAATCCTGGAATTTTGGCAGCGTCGGCCTGGCTGCAATTTTTTGGTCTTCACTTAGCGCTTGCCTCCCGGCAATGGTCGCTCGTTCCATATAATTAGGTTTTAGTATTTAAATAAATTTTTATATGTTATAATGATTTTATGGAGAAGGGTTTTCTTCTTCGTCTTTTAATTTATTGGGGGAAGTGATATGGAAAAGTTTATTAAAATAATAGCGTTTGTTCTATTAGTGATAGGCGGGCTTAACTGGGCATTAGTCGGCATTGCCGATTTTAACCTCGTCACAGCTTTGCTAGGCGTCACAATCTTTGCAAAACTTGTGTACATTTTAATCGGTGCAGCAGCGGTATATGCTGTAGTGATGTCATTTAAACACGGGTCTTGCTGTAGCAAATAGACAAATTGTCTTTTAATTTAAGGTTAGGCTCAAGTATGTTAAAATTATTTGAGCCAGATCTTAAGTTATAGGATACAGTACATGACAGCGACAGTGACATATGCGAGGGGGATTGTAGTCTCAATTTTTCAAAAGCCGATTGTCGCCGCGCCTGTTTTATCTGTTGTTTGTATCGTATTTCATAAGGTCCATGGTGTCACGCGCCTATATCGCCTTTTCAAAGTCTTTGAAAAGAGAAATTCATTAGATAAACTCATTACAGGTTGCATGATCGATTGTGTAGTGGAAAATTCCACTTTCTTGCGCACCGTCACGCAAACGCTATTTGTTGCGATCAAGTTGATCGATTGCATCAAACAACAGGGCATTGTGATAAATACGGGAAGGGATTTGATTGCAGAGATTAAAGGCCAGATTGCAAGTGAAGAGGCAGATAGGCAAAAGGGGATTCGGGCTAAAAGTAGCCGTGTGGCAAAAAAGACATATCGCTTGATGAAAGAGTGCTTTAAATTAAGCTGTAAACTTTTAGATGTCGTCGATGCCATTCGATGGTTGCCAGAAGCGCGTCTTCAGGCTGTCAATGAATGTTATCTGGACGCCAATTGGTTAAAAGGGATGATCGATTCCAAAGAGGAGATATTTTTAGCACTTGAAACGAATAAGGAGCCGATGACCCAGTTAATAAAAGAAAAAAATTATGATCGCCTTGTGAAAGCCGTAAAAATGGGAGTTGCAGGCGCAGAAAAAATTTATCTATTAAAAAAAGAGGTTAAAGCGGTCTCTTCAAGCTGTAAGAAAGCAGCTGTTCATTGCAAACAAGCGCTTGGGGCCCCCGCTGCAGATGACCCCGACTTTATTTTAGCCAACGCTTAATAGAGAGCTGTCGCTGCTGCCGCCGCTTCAATTTTATGTTGCCTTTAAAACCCCACATACCGCGTCTCTCCGACTCTCCGTCTCTGCGTTGAGTTCAAAATTGTAGATCCCTGCAATAAGATTGAATCTCAAACCAAACCTTTTTCTTCGATTTCTGTATTTATCGCTTAGGATCTTGAATCTCTTTAAACTACCGAAATTACGCAAGAAGTCTATTGAAGATCAGCCCTTTGAAAAAAGATGCGGCCATCGAGCTAATAAAGCGATTGTGCCATTAGATGTCATGCTCAAAAGAGCTTTATGAATTTTTAGACTACGAGGCCTATGAAAGGCAAGCAGATGCAATTTTAGAAAAAAGGGATCCCAAGTAATGGGATCCCTCATCTGTTTAAGTAGTTTTAGTACGCCTTAATCTTGATGTCGACACCGGCAGGCAGCGTCAACGTCTTTAGGGCGTCGATCGTTTTACCTGTCGGATTGATGATGTCGATCAATCTTTTGTGCGTTCTAATTTCAAATTGCTCGCGCGATTTGCGGTCGATGTTAGGAGATCTAAGTACAGTATAGATCTCGCGACGAACCGGCAGCGGAATAGGGCCTGCAATCGCTGCGCCTGTGCGCTTAGCTGTCTCAACGATATCTGCCGTTGAGCGATCCAAAATGCGTTGATCATACCCTTTAAGGCGTATGCGTATTTTTTGGCGCGCTTTTTTCGGCTGTTTGTCTTGTTTTTCTTGTTTTGCCATACGTAACCTTTAGATCCTTACTTCTTAATAATTTCTTCTTGGATTTTTGTGGGCACGCGCTCAAAGTGGCTCGGCTCCATGACATAGGTGGCTCGTCCCGAGGATAAAGAGCGCAGCTGTGTCGAATAACCAAACATCTCGCTTAAAGGCACCTCAGCATGGATGATGAGAGCACCTTTGCTAGACTCTTGACCAACGATTTGTCCTCGACGGCGGTTTAAGTCGCCGATCACATCACCCATTGCAGTCTCAGGCGTTGTGACGTCGACTTTCATGATAGGCTCAAGGATGATTGCCTTAGCTTTCTTAGCCGCCTCTTTTAAGGCCATTGATCCGCAGATCTTAAACGACATTTCGCTTGAGTCCACGTCATGGTAAGAGCCAAAGACGATATCGACGATGACATCGACTAGGCTATAGCCCGCAAGAACCCCCGTTTGGATCCCTTCTTCAATCCCTTTAATTGTCGGTGCAATGAATTCGCGAGGAATCACACCGCCCACAATTTTGTTATTGATCTCGATTCCCTTCCCTTTTTCATTGGGACGGATCTCAAGCTCAACGTGTGCGTATTGCCCCTTACCACCAGATTGCTTGACGAACTTCGTCTTCGCTATACTTGGAGCAGTAATTGTTTCCTTATACGAAACTTGAGGTTTACCCACATTGGCTTCAACGCTAAATTCCCTTTTCATCCTATCGTGCAGAATTTCAAGGTGCAATTCACCCATACCTGCAATGATGGTTTGCCCGGTTTCTTCGTTTGTGCTCACTCTAAATGTTGGATCTTCTTCAGAAAGAGCTGAAAGTGCCATGGACAACTTTTCCCGATCTCCTTTAGATTTTGGCTCAATCGCCATCGAAATCACAGGCTCTGGAAACTCCATTTTCTCTAAGAGAAGTGGCTTTTCAGGAGAGCAGAGCGTATCGCCTGTGCTTGCTTTTTTAAGACCGATGCAAGCGGCGATGTCTCCTGCGTGAAATGCTTCCTTTTCTTCTCTTTTGTTTGCGTGCATCTCAAGAAGACGGGAAATCCGTTCTTTTGAGTCCTTAGAGCTATTGATGAGGTTCATCCCCTTAGTCAAGGTGCCGCTATAAATTCTTACAAATGTCAAACGCCCAACATATGGGTCCGTCATGATTTTAAATGCAAGAGCTGCAAGCGGGGAGTCGTCATCAGGTTTTAGCAAGATCTCTTCACCAGAATTTAGATCGTGGGCTTTAATGACGCCGCGATCTATTGGCGACGGCATCCAGTTGACAACAGCATCTAGCAGTTGTTGGACGCCCTTGTTTTTAAAGGAAGAGCCGCAAAGAACTGGATTAAATTTATTCGCGATCACCCCTTTTCTAATTGCTCCATGAATTTCTTCTGCAGTTAAAGCTTCAGGGTTTTCAAGCACTTTCGTCATGAAACCTTCATTCTCTTCATCAACTGTTGCAAGCTCTTCAAGAAGTCTTGCCCTCATCTCTTTGCATTTTTCCAACAGGTCAGCTGGAATATCGGTCTCTTCCCAATCGGCACCAAGCGTTTCGTCGTGGAAGAAAAGGGCGCGCATGGTGACTAAGTCGACCATCCCTTTAAATTCTGACTCTGCCCCAATTGGACAGTGTACAGCGATTGCATTGGCATGAAGTTTTTCTCTCATGGTCTTAATCGCGTCATAAAAATCAGCGCCCACGCGGTCCATCTTGTTCACAAAACAGATTCTTGGAACGCCGTATTTGTCAGCCTGACGCCATACAGTTTCTGATTGTGGCTCGACACCAGAAACAGAACAGAACACAGCAACGGATCCATCGAGCACTCTTAATGAGCGTTCAACTTCAATTGTGAAGTCGACGTGCCCAGGTGTGTCGATGATGTTGATTTTAGCACCTTTCCAAAAGACTGTTGTCGCAGCAGAGGTGATGGTGATCCCCCTTTCTTGCTCTTGTTCCATCCAGTCCATGGTCGCTGCACCTTCGTGCACTTCGCCCATGCGGTGAACGCGCCCGCTGTAGTAAAGAATTCGCTCGGTCGTTGTCGTTTTACCAGCATCGATATGGGCCATGATGCCAATATTGCGGACATTTTCAAGCTTTTCATTTTGTGGTCTTGCCATGTTAACAATATCCTCCTGTTACCACTTGTAGTGGGCAAATGCTTTGTTCGCTTCTGCCATACGGTGGGTGTCGTCTTTCTTCTTGATCGTCGTCCCTTGATTATTGAAACAATCGGACAATTCATTGGCAAGGCCATCCTCCATAGAGCGTCCAGCTTTAGCTCTTGAGTAGGTAATAATCCATCTCATGGCCATCGACATTCTGCGATTTGGAGGAATTTCAATTGGCACTTGGTAAGTCGCGCCGCCAATACGGCGAGATTTGACTTCAAGGGCCGGCTGCGCATTTTGCAATGCCTGCTCAAACGCTTCGACTGGGTTTTCTGCTTTTACTTTTTTACAGAACTTGTCCAAAGCGTTGTAGATGATGCGTCTTGCTGTGGATTTTTTTCCACCGATCATCACCATATTGATAAATTTTGCAAGTACAGTGCTACCAAAGAGAGGATCTGGTTCGATTTCTCTTTTTACTGCACGACGTCTTCTTGACATGGTTTCCTCGTATAATAATGCATTTATTTTCAGTTTATATTCATTAAAGGAAAGATCTTTTCTATTCACCTTTAGCAGCTTTAATGGCAAGCTAATGTGCGTGATATGCGCTAAAAAAATTCACTTTAAAAGCGCAGATCGCGTACCAGGATACTTATTATTTAGAGTATCCTAGTGTTACTTAGGACGTTTAGCCCCGTATTTTGATCTTCCTTGTTTGCGGTCTTTAACAGCCGCACAGTCTAGCGTTCCACGCACGATATGGTAGCGCACGCCAGGTAAGTCTTTCACTCTTCCACCTCTTACAAGCACAATGCTGTGTTCTTGTAAATTATGTCCTTCACCGCCAATGTAGGCAATGACTTCTTGACCTGTTGAAAGACGCACCCAAGCAACTTTACGCAGCGCTGAGTTAGGCTTTTTAGGGGTCTTTGTCTTTACCTGCAGGCACACGCCGCGTCTTTGCGGACATTTTTGCAAGGCAGGCGATTTACTACGCTTTGTTTTCTTTGAGCGTGGGCTTCGGACTAACTGATTGATAGTCGGCATCTTTGCCTTCTCCTTAAATATTTAATGTTATGAGAGTAGCCTCATTTTACAAAATGGCTATCCGCGGCGATTATAAGACATTGGGCAAAAATCTGCAAGCATTTTTCAATTTTTTTTGGTCTTCCATAAATCCTAGGAATTTGGTAAAATGAAGTTGTAACCTAAGGAGGTGTAAATATGGGTGCTCACTCTCACGCGCAACATCATCATGATAAAGCAAAAGTCACCATCGATTGTACTGTTGATGAAAGGGCTTACATTAAAATGTTGGCGGCAAAGGCTCACATGAATTTAAGCGAGTTCATCCTTTCATATCTCAGAAAAGATTTTCCTAAGGATAGAAAGCCCAACAAGATCACTCTTGATGCCATGAAGGAAAGCAAAGAAGGAAAAGGTATAAAGTGCGATTCCATAGAAGATTTCTGGGAAAAGATGGGAATGGATCCGAATGCTTAAGCCCCAACCATCGAGCCGTTTTAAGAAAGATTTAAAAAAATATGAGCATAACAAACCGGTGAAAAAAGAGCTAGAAGCGCTATTGGGTTTTCTTTTAAAAGAAGAAATATTGCCTAAGAAATATTTAGATCACGCATTAACTGGAAATTATGTTGGTTTTAGAGAGTGTCATGTAAAGCCAGACACTTTGCTAATCTATTGGTTTGATGATGAATATGTCCATTTGACCCGTATCGGCTCCCACTCGGAGCTATTCTAAATACAAGAATTCTTTATTGCAGATTATCCGCATAATCTGGCATCATCTCGGGAAACAATTGAGGTAGAGTCTAGCATGATAGCAAGCATTTTATATGTGATTTTGGCGATTTTAGGTTTAAGTTTTCTCATTTTCATTCACGAGCTTGGCCACTATTACATGGCAAGAAGAGTCGGAATGCGCGTTGAGACTTTTGCAATTGGCTTTGGTAAACCCATTTTTTCTTGGGAAAGAGACGGCGTCAAATGGCAGATCGGCTGGCTTTTGTTTGGAGGCTATGTCAAAATTGCAGGACAAGATCTTAGCGATAAAAAAGACCCATATGAAGTGCCGGGCGGCTTCTTTAGCAAAAGGCCGATCGATCAAGTGATGGTGGCAGCAGCTGGCCCCATCGTCAATCTCGTCGCAGCTTTAGTCATTTTTACTCTTTTATGGGCAATTGGTGGGAGAGAAAAGAATTTTTCAGAATTCACAAAAAAAATAGGTTGGGTGGATCCAGCATCTGAGCTTTACGCCTTTGGCGTTCGCCCAGGCGATGAGATCGTCTCATATAATGATCAAACCTTTCAAAGTTCAAAAGACCACCTATATGCCCCAATGACGAGCGCGCAAGCGATCGATGTGAAAGGAATGAAGGTAAGCGAGTTAACAGGAGAAAAAACCCCTTTTGACTACCAGGTCAAAACATATCCTCACCCAAATGTAATCGATAAAGGGATTGTGACAAGCGGCATTCTCAATTCAGCCAATTACATCGTATATGGTAAATTGGGTAGTAAAGAAAATCCTCTTCCGGAAGGGTCTCCCCTTGAAAAAAGTGGCATCCAATATGGGGATCGGATTGTATGGGTTGATGGAGAGGTGATTTATTCAGGACAGCAACTTAGCCGCCTATTAAATGATGGCAAAGCTTTACTTACAGTACAAAGAGATGACAACGCCGGTAAAAAGATTTTACAAGTGCGCGTGCCAAGAGTATTGGTGGGGCAGTTAAAGCTTGATGCTGAAGTTAAGGACGAGCTGACCGACTGGCAGTATGAGGCTGGCTTAAATAGTACAAATTTTACTAAGATCAGTTACATCCCCTATAACCTTACAAATAATGCTGTGGTAGAAAACGAGTTAAAATTTATCGATCAAGAAAATGCATTAGAAGCGTTCCCCAAGCATCCATTTTCCTCAATTGAGGCGCCGCTTCTACCTAAAGATAAAATCATTGCAATCGATGGCTCTCCTATTACATCCTCTTATGATCTTTTGCAAAAGCTGCAAAGTCATCATGTAAATGTCATTGTTGAAAGAGGCGTAAGCGTTTCTCAGATCGTCCCTTCTGACCAGGCCGATGCCGCATTTGATCAAGCATTTCATCCCGAAGAGATTGGTAAAATTGTTGCGACCATTGGTTCTGCAAGCCCGGTGACAAATGCCGGCAGCTACACCCTCTTGCCTCCCGTAGAGCCGAAACGAAGAGGGGATTTTGTGCTAGGGCAAGAAGCAAAAGCTTTGCAAAATACGGAACTGCTTAAGCAAAAGAAGGAAGTGCAAAATATCGATGACGCAAATAAGCGCTCTCAGCTCCTTGCACACTTAGAAGCGCAAGAAAAGCAACTTTTACTGGGTCTGCCGTTAGTGCAAGACGTTAAATTGCGATATAACCCAAATCCAATTGCGCAGTTCAATGTAGTGTTTAACGAAGTTTGGCATACCCTTAAAGCCCTTTTTACCGGAGCCTTAAATCCAAAATGGATGAGTGGACCGATTGGCATCATTCGCGTTGTTCACGATAGCTCGATGGTGAGCTTAAAAGAGTCCCTATTTTGGCTTGGCGCGATCAGCTTAAATTTAGGCATGCTCAATTTACTTCCCATCCCTGTGCTAGATGGGGGGATGATCGCATTATCGTTTTTTGAAATCATCACAAGGCGCCGCATTCACCCCTCTATTTTAGAGAAGGTGGTTTTGCCCTTTGCGGTTATATTGATTGGGTTTTTTATCTTCTTGACCTATCAAGACTTATCGAGTCTTCTTTCTCGATTTGTCAGTTGGTAGGCGGATTTTACAATGATTGAAAGCCAAAAACCCAAATTTTGAAATACCTTCGGTATTCACACCCACACATAACAAGGAAATGAGATGTTTAAAATTAAATTAACTCAGTGTCTTGGCATCGCCATGATTTTGTTTTCATTGATATCGGTACAAATCCAAGCAGTGACTTCGACAGAAGTTTTTAGCTTTCACCAGAAAAGAGTTTTCGTAGAATCTGGAAGTTATTTAGGAGATGGTATCCAAAAAGCACTTGATGCTGGGTTTGAAGAAATTCATTCTGTTGAACTAGCCCCACATTTGTATGATCATTGCTGCAAGCGCTTTTCCGTAAATCCGAACGTCCATTTATACTTAGGTGATTCTTCAATTGTTTTTAAAACAATCCTAGAACATATCGATGAACCCGTCACTTTCTGGTTAGATGGACATTATAGTGCTTGCGGTACGGCGAAAGGTAATACATATACTCCTCTTTTGAATGAGTTGGCAGCGATTGCAGGTCATCATATCAAAACTCACACCATTCTCATTGACGATGTACGGATGTTTAGCACTGTGGAATTTGATTATATTAGCCAAGCGACAGTATTGCAGTTGTTGTTTAAGATTAATCCGAAGTATAAATTTTACTATCGAGACGGGTATCAAAAAAATGATGTCTTAGTGGCTGAAATAAAGTAATTTTAGAGGGTGATTAAATGAAAATGTTAACGGTTTTTCGAATACTCATTGTGCTCTTCAGCATGACATCTACAGTTTTTGCTGAGGTGGCAGATTTGGTTGTATTCTCGTACGATCGCCCCATGCAGCTATATGCTTTCTTAGAGTCAGTTGAAAAACACGTGCAAGGTGTAGAAACGCATATTATATATCGCACAACTAACGCACAATTTGATGCAGGATATGAAATTGTCCAACAAAGATTTGCCAATGCGATATTTCACAAACAAGGGATAAATCCACGCGCTGATTTTAAGCCTCTTACCATGCAGGTGACGTTTGAAGGCACAAACAATTATGTAGTTTTTGCAGTCGACGATATTATTGTGAAAGAGGATATAAATATTGCAGAGTGTATAGACCTTCTTAAGGAGTTTTCGGCGTATGGATTTTATTTGCGCGTCGGGAAAAGTTTGAAGGAACGGCGCCCTCCATTCATTCACATCAATCCACAAGTACCAGGACTTTCTCAGCAGGTACATATGTGGCAATTTAATCGGGCTGTTCCCTACAGGACTTGGGGGTATCCAAATACAGTCGATATGACAGTCTATAAAAAACAAGATATTTTCCATGATCTGCAGAGCATGGATTTTTCATCTCCCAACACATTAGAAAGCATCTGGGCAGGTAGAGCCGATTTCAAGCTTTATGGGCTTTGCTATGAAACAACTAAAATCATCAACATCCCGTTAAACCTTGTGCAAAATGATTTTCAAAATGCCAATATGAATTATCTTTCGAGCAAAGAGCTGCTGGATTTGTTTTTTACGGGGTTAAAAATTGATATCCACCCCTTTTTCCGGATTGCAAATGAGATGCCCCATATGAACTATATTCCAACTTTTATCATGCGAGAGTGACCGTATAAATTTAACAGGAGGAGTTTATTGTGAAGAATTGTTGGTTTTGTTTTTCATTTTTTCTGATTACATGTTGGTCTTTTGTTTTTTCTAATGAAAATCTTTTAACTCACAAGATTACTTATAATCTATCAAACGAGCAAATTGATGTTGTTATTCCGTGCGCAGACACAGACCTACAGGCCCTAGAATTGTGTATTAAAGGGGTTAAAGAAAACATTGATGTGAGAAGGATCATTATTGTTTCTCCAAGGCCTTTAACAGATAATGCTGAATGGTTTGATGAAAAAAAATATCCCTTTTCTAAATTCGATATTGCCTTGCAAATGCTAGGTGATGAAACAGCCGCTAAACAATTTTTGCATGCGCCTTATTCAAGAATTGGCTGGATTTACCAACAATTCTTAAAACTTTATGCACAGAAAGTCATTCCAAATATTTCGGCTAACGTTTTAATTATAGATGCAGATACGATCTTTTTGAACCCCGTCACATTTGTTGGCCACCAAGGAGAAGGATTATATAATGTAGGAGATTATGGCGCTCATCCTCCCTACTTTGTGCATATGCAAAAACTCATCCCTGGACTCAGTAAAGTATTTAGCGCTTATTCCGGTATCTGCCATCATATGCTTTTTCAAAAACCAGGCCTTGATGATTTATTTGACATGATTGAAAATTACCATCATATGGATGCTTGGAAAGCAATGGCAAGATTTATTAATCCTTATGAAGGTTCAGGGATTTCTGAGTATGAAATGTATTTCAATTTTATTTTTACTCGTACGGATCAAATGAAAATACGCCCACTTAAATGGGAAGATACCGGTGACATTAAGAAATTACCTCAATATAAAGAGTTGGGTTATCATTATGTCTCTTGGCACCATTATTTAAGAAAAAATATTTAGGACGATTGTATGAATTATAAAAGAAAACTAATCCTAACTATGGCAATCATCATCTGTAGCTTTAACTTTTCGCAAGCGACTCAGCTACAATCGTTCCATCAAGAAGAGCGCTGTAATTTACAATTTGAAATATCTTCTTCCATTCCATCAGTTCTTTCCGATTTAAACTTGGATGAAAATTGGAAAGGAAGGCTGATTGTTTTGTGGAGCGGACTTGGAGAATATGCATGGGCAAAAAGATTGGAAAATGCCTGTAAAAATTTAGGTTGGCATTGTATCACTTCTATCGATCCGGCTGAATTTTCAGAATATGATAAATTAGTGCAAGATAAGCCATCTACTCCGGAAGAAATCGTAAGTTTAATTCAACAGCATGAACCCGATTGTATCATCAGCCTTAAATGGGATCGCATTTATGAGGAAAAGATCCCCCATTATTTATCAGCGACCGGGGTTTTATCAAACTTATATAATCCCAATAGCACTCAATCATCATCTCTATTTGCTTATGCGGGTATTTTGACCGCTTTCCCGGACATAAAGTCATTGAATAATTTTTTTACAAATAATAATAAGAAATTGAATTCCATGTTGTGGTGGCCATCTTGTACAGCAACGCAATATCATCCGGTTAACCCCCGCTCTATTTTTTGTTGCGGTTTTCAGTGGGATGGTAAAAGGAATGGATTCGAATATCGCCAAATGTTTTCTTTATTAGATGCAAAAGGATATTTGGATGTTTATGGACCTGCTGATAAATGGCTATGCGCTCCAAATTCAGTACGAGGAATGACGTTTGACGAGGAAGAATTTCGGATGGCCATGAGAAAATCCGGCATTGTACTTGTGTTGCACTCGCAGACTCTATTAGATCTAAACACTCCTTCAGGGCGCATTTTTGAAGCTGCAGCAGCATCCTGTGTGATTATTTGTGATAAAAATCCATTTGTTATGAAGGAATTTGGAGATTCAGTTCTTTATATTGATCACTCACTCTCTGGGGAAGCCATATTTCATCAAATTGACGCACATCGAAAATGGATTTTAGAACACCCAAAAGAAGCTGAATTAATGGCAAAAAAAGCGCATACCATTTTTCTAGAAAAATTTGCATTGGAAAAACAGCTGATCGACTTTAAGCGCTTCCATCTGAGAACGATGGAAGAGTCACGTCAATCATTAAATGGGCAATGAGAAAGTTATGATGCATAAATTATTACCCTTTCAAGGAGATTTAAGAATGAACCATATCATGCTGTTAAGTTTTTTTTTATGCTTTCAAGTATTCCAAGGCTTTGCGAGCGATTTTATTCGACAAATATCGACTATTAATATTCCAAATGCACCTTTAGCATATAACGCATCATGTATCGAATGCGATGAGGGATTCTTATTAGTGTTTCGTCATGATGAATATAGGGCTCCACTTTCAGAGGATTATTTCTATCAACGCATAGGCCTTGTCAAGTTAGATGATAAGTTTACTCCCACAGAAAATCCTACAATCTGTCATGAATTGGGAAATCGGGCCTATGATCCTAGAATTGTGAAAATTGGCGATAAAATCTATTTGACTTATGTTTCCGCAAGACCTACAGATATCGATTCATTCAGAAGTTCTCAGATTTGCCTTACAGAAGTTGATGTGTCTAAAAAAGATTATAAACTTAGCCAACCTCTTCCATTGATTCCACCCTCTCTACAAACTTGGGAAAAGAATTGGGTGCCATTTGATTATCAAGGTTCTTTAATGCTTGGCTATAATATTAATCCACATGTCATTTTTTCCCCATCACTAAATACTGGAGTCTGTAGTCATCTCTTTACAACAGCTCCGTCAATTACTTGGCATCAAGGAATTATTCGAGGAGGAACTCCTGCGATACTTGTCGATGATGAATATTTGGCAATCTTTCATAGTTCTTGCCATAACCATATAACAGGTCGTCGTACTTACTATATGGGGGCCTATACATTTCAATCACAGCCCCCGTTTTGTGTGACGCGAACGTCTACCATACCGTTTTCACATGTCGATTTTTATTCCACTCCAAAATGCCCTTTGACACCTTCCGATGTGATTTTTCCCGGAAGTATAGTGATTAAGGGGAATTCAATATTTGTTGTATATGGTGAAAATGATTGTGGAATTAAGGTCATGGAACTTGATAAAGATCTTTTGTATCAATCGCTAAAAAGTGTTCATTAACCTCTACAGAGCTCTATGTTGTATACGATTTACCTTAAAGCTTGCGTTTGTTTGACGCTCACTACGATCTAGGCTGTAGTATCCGCGTTCCTTCGGGGCTTAAGGCCGTTCATGAGTCCCGTAGGGGTGCTATATGACAGTCTAGGTCGTAGTGAGCGTCAAGCGAACGTAGGTCTAGTTAAGTCGTAACCAATCGACAGATGTCTGTAGAGGCTGACAGAAAATCTCCGCGGGTCGCCTTTTGGCCCTTTTTCCGCATCTCGACGCCTGTTGTAAATTCCCTACTCTTAGGAGTATGTGAATTTGCAACAGACATCGATCTGCAAAAAAATGGCTCAAAATTCGACCTCCCGGAGATTTTCTGTCAGCCTCGTAAGGTTCGACATAACCTTAAGTTGACGCCATTGCGTGAACTTGTGCACCCTCTTGGAGAGGATTCTTTTCTTATCGTAACTCTCTCATTTTCTTGTTAATAAAGAGAACGTCTGTAAATACTGCATGTGGTGAAGGCTCTTTAGCCACTTCAAAACCAGCTTTGACAAGCATTTCTTTGATTTCAGGATAAAGAGCTTCGCCTTCAAAAGAAGGTTGGAGATAGGCTTCGGTAATAATGTATTTTATTTTTGTTAATTTTTCACCAAGACCTTGTAATACATGGAGAGTTGCACCTTGAGTATCCATGCATAAGAGATCGATTTGAGAAATGTTATTTTCTTCCATCCAATTATCTAATCGAATGGCTTGCACCATAGTAGGTTTGCCTTGTTTATGATGAGCGTCGACGCCATTTGGAAGCGTTTTTAGTAAGGAAGATCCCCCTATATTAACGGGATATGTACCCCCGTGGGATTCTACAACGGGGTAAAATGGAAGCGTTGTAGACTCGTGCCAACAAGCGAGAGGCACTACTGTGACAAAAGGGTAGTTTTTTACGTTATGGTTACATATTTCAACCGCTTGTGGATTGCATTCGAAAGCATAAACTGGACATTGATAATAATATCCAAGTCTTACTGCATCTATGGCGTCTCTACTTCCTACTTCAAAAATAATTTTAATATTTTTCTTATCTATAAAATTTGAATGTTGAAGATAATTTCCATTTCCATAAATAGGTTCAAAAATAAAATTGGAATCATGAAAGGGGTTCGGTGTGCTTGCACCACAAATTGGGGAAAAAAGTAAGCAAGAACATAAAAACTGCAGCGGGTACAACAACGACTTTGCACGCATAATAAACCTCAATGGTTGAAATTTTTTATTTATTTTCATAAATAGTGATTAGAAGAAGTGGCTTCGCTCATAACACCTGCCGAAAACTGGCCGGTGTTATGATGGGGGCCGAAGAAACAGACGAAAAATTTTTCCATTTTATATGCCCTGGATTTTCAGTGTATTTCTGTATAGGCTAATTCGTTAAAAGTCTATTATAATAATTTAATACAGACTTTACCGTTGGTCCCATAAAATTGTCATTTACGATGGTTAATCGAAAGCCACCGTCCCAATAAACCTGGATCTCAGCTTTATCACTTGAATATTGGTTGGCCAAAGCATCAAATCTACTATCATGTTCTATAAAGTTTAATTTTGGATATCCAACTAGTTGGTTGTTTTCAATGTTATATATATATCTATGATGAATATATCCCCTGTAATTACCGTCAATCCCTCTTGTCATTTCGAGAAATTTAGAAGGCATTGCTACAAAACCAGATTTGCAATATTTGTTAATCATGTTAGCGACAAAAACCGGATTTATTATATCTTCTAGTGTATGGGAACAAATGCAATAATCGAACGGACCGTTTTTTGAAACATCTTCATCAACTGCATCCCAGACTTGAGGAAAATTAATATCACCAATAAAAGCAACTTTTGCATGATCAACAGGAATTATATCAACGTAGTGCGTAGTGAATTCTGAAGACCATGTAGAAGCTGAATAGCCAACATCTAATACTCTCAGTTTTTTATTTGTCCTCAAATGATTGATCACATGTGATCTATCGCCGTTTGAATAACGACAAACAACCTTGGTCTCATCTTGTACACTAGAGTCTTTTCCTTGAGGTGATAAGGGGGCAACGTTTGCGGCAATTAGATGTAGAGGAATAGCAAAAAGAATAAAATTCAAACATTTTTTCATAAAAAATTCTCATAAAGAAGGTTAATAAACACATTTATAACAGGTTATCGCGATCCCAAATTCCTAGCCAACGCTCAGGAAAACCGGGAATCGAATCTTTTATCAGATAATCAGGTTGCGGTAGATTAAATGGTGGTTTTGTCAGGTTGACTTGTCTGTAAACGAGAGGTTTACTTTCAATATCGTAGTTGACATGATCATAATAAAAATGACTTGTAGCAAAATATTTTATGTTTGATCTTTTAAAGTTGTCTATAACTTTTTGTACGTCAGCATTTGATAAGTGAAATAACACATCACGGCATAACCATATATCTACACATGGTAATACACACGTAGTGATATCCATAACTCGGAAATCAACCGATGGATATTTAGCTTGAAGATCCCCGATCATCACATCGGCTATGTCCCCACCAATGTATGTAACACCATTAAGATCGGTCTCCTTCATCCAGTTATAGTCTCCACAAGGTGCATCCACAATAGATTTACAACCTAAGTTTGCAATCATTGCAGCAAAATCTTTCCTAAAAGACTCTGTATAAGCAAGGGTGGACCCATCGCCACTGCGGCTTTCAGAATTGGCCCAAACATTATTCTCATATGCAGCATTGAACTTTACATTCAAATCCCTTGAGTGTTCCGTAAAATGCTCTGGCATAAAGGACGATTCCGCTTTAAATTGATCGTCTTTATTTTCAAAAGAATCTACAGATTCAGAAAAAAGTTGAAATGCGCTGCAAATCCCGACCAATGTTAGAGCGCGAATTAATAATCTTGTCATACTTTATCCTTGATAAATTATTCACATTTCTTTATTAGTTTTGAGTTCTTTTTTACAAACAATAAGTCAATCTGAATTAACTCCCCAGTTGGATAATAATGGTGTTCTAGAACGTCTAAGACTAGATAGCCTGTAGAATCCATCAAAGACATCATTTCATAAATCAATGGAGCTCCATGATTATATTCTAAAATAGAAGCTTCTAAAACGATCACTTCAGCGTTTTTGATTATTTCTGGACTTCCATCAATAATGAGTCTTTCAGCACCCTGAACATCCATTTTTATTAGATCGGGTAAGGGAAGCTTATTTTTTACAACGATAGAGGCAAGGGTAGTCATAGCGAGTTTTTTATTTTGTGTGCTAGACTCCGAATAATAAGATGAATTTTCTATGAAAAAGCTATCTCCCGTGGAGTTGTTAGAATAAAAAGTCACCAGATCTTCTTTGTCTCCTAATAGGCTAATAAAATAGGGAAATAAAGTATTGTTTAAAGCTGGCATATGCGCAGGGTTAGCTTCAAACAAATAGAACTGGGAGTTTGGGAATACGCGGTGGGTGTTTACACTCCACTCTCCTTTATATGCACCTATATCGTACACAATCTGTGGATTAAATCCATGGTGTTTCAATAAATTGAGGCGATCGCAATGTAAGTTTCCAAAAAACCCATTGGCAGCGTTTAAATGACAACATTGAAAGATGGAAAACGCTAGATAGAATAAAAGCGAGAGGTGCTTCTGAAAGTGATGCATACGGTGTGACTCCAATGTATTATGGTGATTGATCTAAATGTTTAGTAAGCGGCTGTATAAAAACCTGGTCAAATTTTTTCATCACAACTTCAGGGGAGTATTTTTCTGAATAGGCATCCCACGATGTACCACGGATTGTTTCGATATTATTACCACAATTTAAAAGAACATTTCGCAGTTCGTTTTTATTTGAATAATAAAATCCTTTATCCTTCAAAATATCGATATGTGATCGGTGATATCCATATGAGCCGGTCCAAGTAATAACAGGTTTATTTTTTATTGAAAACTCTCCACAGGCTAGTCCAAAGGACTCACCCATATATCTTGCATGGATCATAGCATCACATGTGTTGATAAATTTTGTTTTGTAAATGATATCTGGAGTTGATGGGAGGAAAATTACGTTTGGCAAGTGGCAAAACTGCCTGGTATTTAGAAAAATGAAATACCAATCTCGTTTTGCAAGCGCAAGTTCGACGACGAGATCTTGCGCAAAGGGGATGTCAAAAGTGTCAACCCCCCCATGTCTGCCGAATACTACTGATCCATGAGGAATTCCTAACTCCTCGTGCAAGGTTTCCGCGGTTTCATCTAATCTGATCATATGAGGAACGAAGGGGACATTCAATGCGGGATTTTCAAGGCTTAACCATTCAGATACAGATGCATAGATATCCCCATGAACTTGTAGAGGAGGAAATACTGCATGGATGGCATTTTTGATGACCTTCGATTCTTTCCCATCGATCTGACCCGATTTAATGACGTAAAGAATGTCTATCTTTTCCTTAAGTAGGATCTCATCCATTTCATGGAGGCTGGAACATTCGAAAAATCTATCCTTAAATCGCGCACTAAAATGGTCTTTAACTGTAATGGGGTTATCAGGGCCAAAGTTTTCCACCCTATGATTTGGAAGATAAATAATAAATGACTCATTCCCAAGTAAGGTTTCATTAAAGTCTGCATAATCGTACACGGCCACTTCGGTTCCTCTTACTAAAAGGCCTTGCGTATAAAATGCGATTTTTAACTTTGGAGTTGCGGAGGTAAAGTGAGAGGGAGCTTCATCTGAACTAAGTTGTGAAGTTACGCATGTAAGGTTTGCAAAAAGGAGAGCGAAAAATAACAAAATACTATGTATTTTTTTGGACATATGGGATCCGTTTTAAAGTTGTGTGTTAAGCATTTTCCCAATCAAAGGGAAGGACTTTAGCTAGGCAATCTGCTTTGTGGCGCAGCATCATCAGTCTATCAAAGCCAACGGCCACACCTGATGCATCGGGAAGTCCCTTATCTATTGCTTGTAAAAAGCTTTCATCTATCGGTAAAGCATTTTTCCCAAGCTTTAACCTCATGGCATTTCTTTCTTTAAAGCGCTTTTCAAGCTCTTTTGCATCTAAGAGCTCGTGATATCCATTACAAAGTTCAACGCCTTGATAATATATCTCAAATCTCTTTGCGACATTTTCACCATCTCTTACGCAGGTTCTAGCAAGGGCTGCTTGAGAGGATGGGTAATAGGCTAAGACCAAAAGTTCTCCTTCAGTTCCAAGAGATGGCTCGATGAACGATCCGAGGAGTATGTTGAGGAGGCCATCTTTTCCCTCCTCTTCAGCGCCAGGATATGGCGATAGACTGCGCGAATTCATGTATGCAAGAAGCATCTCATCAGTGGCTTTTAGGTAGTCTATCCCTAAATACTTGATGAAGACGTCGCGATAGCTCATCACTTTATGGGGGATTTTGCCAAGGAACAATTGGATAAATTCAATGGTTTCTTCAATCATCCCTTCAAAACTTAAACCCTCGCGATACCACTCTGCCATGGTAAATTCAGGATTATGCTTTGAAGAGTATTCACCTTTTCGAAAGACATGGCCCAATTGGTAGATATCTCCAATTCCTTCAGAAAGAAGTCTTTTCATACAGTATTCAGGGGAGGTGTGAAGGTAGCGCAAGGGTGAGTCTACTACTTCAATGAGATCGATGTGTGTGTCAATTGACGCTTTTCTTGTGATATAAGGACAATCGACTTCAAGCACACCTTTATCTTGAAAAAATTGACGGCATGCGGCAAGCATTACGCCGCGATCCCGTAAAATGTCAAGTTTTTGGCTAGCCAGACACTGTTTAGCTGGAGATACTTTAGCTAGAGACTCTTGAAACATACTCACCTGTTCTTGTATCAATTTTGACGAGTTCATCTTGTTCCACAAAAATAGGCACCTGAATTTTAGCGCCGCTTTCTGTGATGGCAGGCTTAAGAACGCGCCCTGAAGCAGTATTGCCTCTATCACCTGGCGCTGTGTCGACAATTTTCATGTCCATAAAGGTTGGCGGCTCTACTGTAACTGGTACCCCTTTATAAAAGATAATATCGTATTGAAGATCTTCCATAAGCCATTGCGCGGTATCTCCAATGTTTTCTAGTGGAATTGTCGTTTGCTCAAACGCCTCATCCATAAACACGGCGCCGGCCGATTCTTTGTATAGCATGCGCATCTTTGTTTCTACAACGTCTGCAATATCTACTTTATCGCCCGATTTAAATGTGCGCTCGATTGTGCGGCCCGTTAGAAGGTGTTTTAAGCGCACGCGGTTAAACGCTTGGCCCTTACCCGGTTTAACGGAATCGTTGCTGACGATAGTGTACGGTTGACCTTCGACTTCAATCTTAAGGCCCGATTTAAATTCACTTGTGCTGATTTGCGCCATAAATACCTCGTTAAAAATTATACTGTATCAAATACGTAAAGTTTTGTCTGTATCTTTTCTGTGTAGATCCGATCTTTATACTCACCGCTCATTACATTTTTTACCCAAGGCATATTGTGCAAGTACCAAAGAATTGTTTTTTTAAGGCTCGTATGAAAGTTTTCTTTAGGAGTCCAGCCAAGATTGCGCAATTTGGTATCGTCTAGAATATGGTTTTGCCCATATTTTGGATTGTCTTTTTCAATCTTAATTAAGGTCTTGTGCGGGCGAAAAGGGGAATCGCTTTTTAATTCATCGAGCAGTTGGCATAGGTGATCGATTAACTCTATGTTTGTCATTAAAGACTGAGCGCCGATATGATAAGATTCTCCTGGAGAGCCATTTGCAAGTATGTAGCGAAGGGCGTTGCAATGCTCTCCCACATATAACCAGGGAGTGACGTTATTTCCTTCTTCACAAACATCTAATTCATTACCCTGTAAAGCGTTTAAAACGATAAGGGGAATAAGTTTTGTTGGAAATTGAAATGGGCCAAAATTATTTGAACAATAGGTAGTCAGTGTCGGAAGACCATGCTGGGTATGGTAAGTATGTACTAAATCATCAACAGCTGCCCTTAAAATTGCATTTGGCTTTATTGGAGAGTAAGGGGTTTGTTCATTTGCGAAGTTAGCCCCCGTTGTGGCAACGCCGTAGACTTCACTTGAAGAGATGTTGAGGAAACGAAAAGATTGTTTTAAGTCGCTGTCCATCTCTTCCCAGTACAAAAGCGTTTCATCTAGAAGGTCCTTTGTAGCGAGGATATGTTTTTGCAAATACTGATCTGTAAACCCTTGTGTCTTATCACCCGGCAATTCGGTTGCACTGTGGACCACAGCTTTCGGGCGATGTGCCAGAAAACATTCGCGAAGAAGACTTTTGTTTCTTATATCTCCTTTAATAAAGTGATAAGAGGGGTGATATTCAATTGAGGATAAATTACTTAAGTTGCCAGAGGAAGTAAGTTTATCTAAATTCACGATCCCAACTTTTTCTTCTGCTAACCACTGCAAAATAAAGTTAGACCCAACAAATCCCGCTCCACCTGTAATCAGAATCATTATTTACTCATTTATCTTTTTTTGACCCACCATTATTATCAAAAAAAAAGATTATGTCTAGAGGTATTTGTTAAGAGGTTGACAGGAAATCTCCGAGAAGTCGAATTTTGAGCCATTTTTTTGCAGATCGATGTCTGTTGAAAATTCACATACTTTTGAGAGTAGGGGGTTTGCAACAGACGCCAGAGATGCAGAAAAGGGGCCAAAAGGCGACCCTCGGAGATTTTTTGTCAGCCTCTAATGACCCCAATTTGATCCTCCACCATGACCATTGTCATAATATATACAAGGCACATCTACATAAACACAGTCAGTATGTTGCAAAGCTCTTTTCCAATAATTGAAGTCTTCTGCATAAGGCATCAGTTTAAATTCACCGACAAGTTGAGTAATATCTTTACGGATCACGACACTAGAAGTGATGATGCAATTGTGAACGGATAAAAAGGCAGCATCCCATATTTTAGGAAATCCGTTGTCTAACAAAGTGCTATGCTTTCTCTTGAAGATAGATAAAATGGTCTTATAACAATGCTCGGCATTATAGAGTGGATAGCTTTGGGAAGGTTGGTATACGCCATATCCACTTAAAGCTTCTGTCGATGACATTTTACAGCCTGTTTGATTCATTGCATTTATTTGCAGCTGCAATTTATGCGGCAGCCAACTGTCGTCGTCATCTAAAAATGCAATATACTTGGAACTAGGGTCAGCTTCCCGTATTCCAGCATTTCGTTGAGGAGATGCGCTTCCAAATCCATAGATCTTTTTAGAGTTTGTCTCTTTATGAACGACTTTTACCTCTTTTCCGAAGTCGTGGGTATAATAGCGCTCATCTGTTGAGCAATCGTTGACGACAATGATTTCGATGTTTTCATATGTTTGATTGAGTACGGAGCTCACCGCATTCAATAAACACTCAAATCTGTTGAATGTGGGTATGATGACTGTGACTTTTCCAAAGTCTTCTGCGTTTATTTGCATCCCGAAAAATAGTAACAAACTCAGTATAATTTTTTTCATTATTTCCTCATCAGCGGCTAATCCGTGTGGCTAAGAATGGCTCTCCGTTTTCGCTCCTATCAATATCAGATGTGCGATCAGTGATTTTTATAGAGCCATATTTTTTGACTAAGAGAGAAAACACAGACTGGTCATGCCTATGTTCAATGAATGCGGCATCTTCATCGGGATCTCTTGAATTATTGATGAATTCGTAATGAGATGCAATTGCATACCACTGCGTACTTATAAGTGTAGAGCGTTCATTTTTTTTCCACATGTTAATGCCCCCAATGCATTGTCCCGAATTTCTCATTTCATCATCGGCATCAACGAATTCAAGCAATTTTTTCTTTGTCCAATTTTTCTCCATCAAATGATGCATCTGAAAAGCAACCACGCTTTCTGTGCCATTTTGAAGCATATCGACATATTCATTAAAGCGTTTAATCCCATTTGGATTGATTGTACAGCCTGAATCGAGATAAACTAAAATATCGTTTTCGTTTAAACAATCTAAAATTTTACTGATAAGATAAGGCTTCCATAACCAATATCCGTAACCTCTTTTATTTTGGGTGATAAATGCACCGTGTTGATTCCAAAAATCTGTATCTTTTTTTAAGTCTTCATCGGTAAATCCTATGATTGTGGTAAAAAAATCCAAACTTTTAGCTTCTTTACAAAGGATGTTCACTCGATTGCGATAACCTTGGGAGCCTCCACCAAAAGTGATGAAGACTCGATTTTGATCAGCCTTTGAAAAATGAGTGTCCCCACTTTCGATCTTTTCATAAAGCGAAGTGACAGCGTTTTTTTCGATTACAAGTGCTCCATCGCTTGTGGAAAAAAGCAAAAAAACGATACCAAGACTTATGTGAACAACAGATTTAAACATAAAAAGACCTCTTTAAGAGTTTGATAACAGTCCATGAGAATAGCAAAATCAAAATGGGAAGTGAATTGAAATTTTTTCATGCTTGACCGATATGCACATTTCTTTTAAGTTACCTGAAGAAAAATAAGGGGAATTGAGTTCATGAAGCGCTTTTCATTGCTATATATTTTATTACTGATGCTTGCATGTTTTGACTTAAAAGGTGAAGATAACTCGCACGTGCAATTATTGATAAAATTTCCCACAAGAGACCGTTATGTAGGCTTTTTTAAGGCTCTTGACGCCTATTATCAAAAACTGTCAAATAAGGTGTCTTACCATTTTGTCGTCAGTTGCGATGAGGATGATGACGTGATGAACTCCGAGATGGCCATCGAAAAGCTAAAGACTTACCCGCATCTCTCTTATTACTTTGGTCAAAACAAGTCTAAAATCGAAGCGATTAATGCCGATATGGGCAATCACTTAAACTTTGATGTCTTGCTTCTTGCATCAGATGACATGATTCCAATTGTAGATGGATATGATGAGATCATTGTGAATGCGATGAAAGAGCATTTTCCAGATACCGATGGGGTGTTGCATTTTAATGATGGAAAGAGAGGGGCTGATTTAAATACATTGAGCATTTTAGGAAAAGCCTACTACAACAGATTTGGATACCTCTACTATCCAGGGTACAAGTCACTGTTTTGCGATGATGAGTTCATGGCTGTTTCAAGACAATTAAACAAAGTGGTTTATAACCCGATGGTAATTATCGAGCATAGACATTTTACCAGCAAAAAAGCGATTTATGATGACTTGTATAAGAGAAACCAAGCCTATCAGAAACAAGACAAAGCTCTTTTTCGTCAAAGATCGCAGATCAATTTTGGGCTAAACATTCAAGAAGAAAAATAAGGAGAATTGAGTTCATGAAGCGCTTTTCATTGCTATACATTTTATTACTGATGCTTGCATGTTTTGACTTAAAAGGTGAAGATAACTCTCACGTGCAGTTATTGATAAAATTTCCCACACGAAACCGCTACGTAGGCTTTTTTGAGGCTTTAGATGCCTATTATCAAAAACTGTCAAATAGGGTGTCTTATCACTTTGTCGTCAGCTGTGATGAAGATGATTACGTCATGAACTCCGAGATGGCCATCGAAAAGCTAAAGACGTACCCACATCTCTCTTATTACTTTGGTCAAAACAAGTCTAAAATTGAAGCGATTAATGCCGATATGGGCAATCACTTAAACTTTGATATTGTGCTTCTTGCCTCAGATGATATGATTCCGATTGTAGATGGATATGATGAAGTCATTGTGAATGCGATGAAAGAGCATTTTCCAGATACCGATGGAGTGCTGCATTTTAACGACGGAGATAGAGGATCAGATTTAAATACATTGAGCATTTTGGGAAAAGCCTACTACAACAGATTTGGGTACCTCTACTATCCTGGATACAAGTCCGTGTTTTGCGATGATGAGTTCATGGCCGTCTCAAAACAGTTAAATAAAGTGGTCTATAATCCAATGGTGATTATTGAACATAGGCATTTTTCTAACGGAAAATCGTTTTGGGATAACTTGTATGTGAGAAACCAAATCTATTGGAATCACGACAAAGATCTTTTTCATGAAAGATCGCAGATCAATTTTGGACTCAATATCCAAAAGGAAGAAGCGCCACAATAACCGATGACTAATATATCCGATGAGGAATTGCTCAAGCTCAATTGCGAGGGGATTATTCCAGGACCTGGCGAGACGGAAGAAGTATTTCTCTTGCGAGCTAAGTATTGCCTCTCGTTAAAAAAACACCTTGCAGATGAGCTAAAAGATACTTTAGGGGCAATAGAAGAGGATGTATCGCCCATTTTGGAGCGCCCTCTTCAGGATTTGCAGGCGCTTTATGACTGTGCGCCTTCTTGGATTCCCATATTTTTTAGCAATTATCGTCTTCCCTTTTGGCATGGGGGGTGCGCGTGGATTTTTCAAATTACGGAAAAGAGTCCAACGGCGGCATTTATTCAATTAAGAAAAAAAATTTGTAGCCAAAGTATTCATCTGGGGATCTATACCAGAGATGAGCTTTTGATGCATGAGATGACCCATGTCGGTAGAATGGCCTTTAATGAGCCTAAATATGAGGAAATTTTAGCTTATAAAACTTCTAAATCCCCTTTTAGGAGATGGATTGGGGGGATCGTCCAATCTTCTATTGAAAGCGTCATCTTTATCCTTCTTCTCTTTATCATTGTAGTCTTTGATGTTTTTTTAATCTCTTTAGGAAGGGGTGATGCCTACTTCATGAGCCTTTGGTTAAAGCTCATTCCTTTAACGTTTATCGCCTACGGCCTTTTCCGCATCTTTAAAAAACAGCAAACACTTTCTCGCTGCATTGAGAACTTGAATTTTTGCAATGCCTATGCAGTAGCCTTTCGCCTTACCGATGCAGAAATAGAGCGATTTAGTCAAAGCACACCAGGTGAGATCATGGCCTACGCCAAAGTTGCAGCGTTAAAAGAGCTTCGCTTTCGGTTGATTTGGCAAGCTTACTTAAAAAAGTAGAAAGAAAAAATAGTTAGGCTCTAATAATTACCGTAGTAATATCGAGAGCTTCCTCAACGCGCTGTAAATCAGAAGATTGCATCATCCTAAAAACGGCAATTTGCCATCTCGAACTGCCGTTTCTAGGATCATCTGGCATTCCCTAACTCGTAAACTCCGGCTAGAAATCCCTAAAGCGTTTGATCTCAGGGGTTTTCTCTTTGCCAATAACCACATTTGATGCAATAGACTTCTTTAACAACCAAATGAAGTTTTGAAAGAAGTCTAATTTTGTCCGATCTGGTTTTGTACAAACCGCGATTATTTAACGATTTTTGAGTTCGCTTTCAAAGCGTTTTAAAAGATTGCATATATATTCTACATCTTCGATTGTCATCCCATGGTGGGCTCCCAGCAAAAATCCTTCACTCATGATTCTGTCAGCATTAGGAAATTCTTGATAATAGTTTCTATAAGCAGGGTGCCTTGTAATATTGCCTGAAAATAGGACTCTAGTTTGGACATTGTTAGCTTCCAAAAATTTTAAAAGCTCCATTCTATGTTTAGACATTAGTGGCATTGCAAGCCAATGGAGTGTTTCATCATCAGTAGGCAACAAATAACTGGTACCTTGTAAGTGAGTCATATAGGCCTGAATGATTTCTCTTCTTTTTTTTTTGAAACCTTCTAACTTATCGAGTTGAACGAGTCCAAATGCCGCGTTGACTTCTGATGATTTAAAATTATAACCAGCCACGCCATATAAAAATTTATAGTCATAAGGGATATCATCGATTAGATGGTTAAAGCGTTCACTCATATCTTCGACGTTATCGCCAATTCTTCCCCAATCTCTATACATGGTGGCTTTATTTAAAAGGTCTTTGTTATTAAACATGACCATTCCCCCAGAACCACATGCTGTGATAATATGACTTGCATAAAAGCTTGTCGTCGAAATGTCTGTTTCCTTTGTAAATGTGATGGTATCACAAGAATCTTCAATCAAAGGCAAATTGGTGAATGTACGCAACGTTTTCCAATCTGGTTTTGAACCCACTAAGTTGGGGATTAAAATGCATTTAGTTTTGGGCGTGATCAACTTCACGATGTCTTCCACTTCAGGCACATATTTTCCTAAAACCACATCGCAAAAAACAGGCGTTGCGCCTAATTGTATGATAGGGGCAACTGATGTAGCAAATGTGCAAGCAGGTGTGATCACTTCATCACCCGGTCCAACATCAAGAGCAAGAAGAGCTAGCATATTGGCTGATGATCCAGAATTTACAAAAAGTCCATATTCCTTACCAAAAAGGTCTGCAACTCTTTTTTCAAATGTTTTGGTTTTAGGTCCAAATCCTGCTAACCACCCATCCTGAAGACATTTTGAAACAGCGTCCATCTCTTCTTGGCCATAGGCTTCAAAGGTATTAGGTGCATACCAAATTTTTTTGTGTGAAGTGTCTGCTTGTATACTCCCTACAGCGAATATTGACAGCAAAATCATCAATCGATACATAGAAACTCCTTAAGTTATATTGAATCAGATCCGAGTAGGCATGTTATTCCTTTCAAACGTTGGAAATCAATTTTTAATATGTGTTTAAGATAGAGGTGTTTGTTAATGCTTTAATATTAAGTTGTTTATGAGTGGAAAAATATTGTTGCCTTGATTTTGTACAATAGACCTCTTGCGTAATTATCCTCACTCGTAAACTCGGGCTAAGGCATTCCACCTTTTTGAATGAATTTGATCATTTCGTCTGGAAAACTCGGATGAAACTTTCTTCCAAAAAGGCAATGTCTTGGAGCTTCTGGTCCGTCAGAAAAATGTCTCGCATGGAGTAATCTTTCAACATCTTCATTTGTGATGACAGAAAATTGCTGAGGGCTTCCACGTTCCCAATCCACATACGTTGTTAAAACATTTTTAAATTCATTTAAGACACCTGAATAACTAAAAAAGTTAACCGGATAAGATTCGTCAGAAATCTCTACAGCATTCGCTCTTTCAATCCATCTCGTGTCCTCAGCAATCATTTGTGCATGTTTACGATTTAAAATATACCAACTATGATTGCCAAAGCGACGATGTTCTTTAGGGAAATCCCATTGGGTTCGTTCTGCTCTGGACCACCACGCATTCTTCCACTTCATATACGAGCTATCATCACGGGTGAGAAATTGATGAATTTCTTCACATGATCTTAAGGGAACACATGATTCTGATAAGATAACAAATTTATAATTTGATTTATTTTTTAAAGCTTCCTTAAATAAGGCCTGCTCTACAAGCAAAATATGCCCCCATTCATTTGGAAGATTCTCAGTAATTCTAAATTGTGAAAACCAAGGATCGTTCACTGGATCTTTAGAATGACTATAAACTGTATATTTTTCTAGATCGAGCCACTCCTTCCATAGAGCTGAGTGTGTCAAATCAGAACGGGTAATAAAAAGAAGAGCGATTTTTTTTTTCATCCGCTACTGAGACATCTGCCTCAGGCAAAGAGTATTCTGCGCTCCAACCAGCCTGAAGAAAAACTACAGCACACATAAACAGTGTAACTAATTTTGTGCATCTATTTTTAGTCATAAATAATCCTATTTTAATTAAATTGTTAACCTCTTGCAAAAAGACCATTGTCATAGTCGTAAATGAGGGGATCGCCTGTGGCAATCTCTAGATGCAAGACTTCCTCTTCTGAAAGATGATCAAGGTACATGACGATTGAGCGAAGGGAGTTTCCGTGAGCCGAAATAAAGACGTTTTTCCCCTCTTGTAAAAGCGGGAGCACGCTGTTTTTAAAGTAGGGGATTGAGCGCTCTGCCGTCATCTTAAGGCTCTCTCCGCCAGGAGGGGCCACATCAAAGCTACGCCGCCAAATTTTGACTTGGGGACCGCCAAATTTAGCGATCGTTTCTGCTTTATTTAGCCCTTGCAGCTCTCCATACATCCTTTCGTTGAGCTCCCAACATGTAATTACGGGTATCGTATTTTTTTTGCTATCCTCGCTAAAAATTTTCCCCCAATCGGAAAGTCTTTGATCTTCTTTATGCAAGATGACAGGCGTTTTGCCATCGCTATGCACACTCATATTCACACTCATGGCAAGCATGGCCGTCATTTGCGCGCGGATCAATGTCGTAGTGATGATGACATCGATTGGAATATCTTTGATTTTTTTTCCACCTGCAAAAGCCTCTTCAATGCCAAGAGGGGAAAGGGGGACGTCTACCCAACCTGTAAATAGGTTTTGTTTATTCCACTCCGATTGTCCATGCCGCATGAGAATCAGTTTACTCATTTTAAATCCCTGTATACCGAAATTACTTCAAAATTTGGTTTTTTGACCATTTCAAGGCCTTTATTTATCATATTTGTTCCATTATAAACAAGGCTATACTACACTGCTATTTCAGTGAAGGCAATCGACCCCATTTTTTTAACATGGCTTAAGAAACAAAAGATGAAAAAGTTACTTCCTATTGGAATTAGTGATTTTAAAAAGGTCATTGAAGGCGGGTATGCCTATGTCGATAAAACAATGTTAATCCAAGAATTGCTTGAAAAGGGTGGTGACGTAGCCCTTATTCCTCGTATGAGGCGATTTGGCAAGACATTGAACTTGTCTATGCTGCGCTATTTTTTTGAGAAGACGAACTGCGATACCAGCTACTTATTCAGATCATTAAATATTTGGAAAAATGATCAATATAGAGCTATGCAAGGACAATTTCCTGTCATTTTTCTTTCTCTTAAAGACGTCAAGCACTCCTCATGGCAGGAAGCTTTCGAGTCTTTTCGATGGGTCGTCGCCAAGGAGTTCGAGCGCCATCGCTATCTATTGGAAGAAGAACTTCAAGGGACACTTTTAAAACAGCAGGAAAAAGAGGATTACCTAAAGATTCTGAATAAAACAGCCTCTCAAACATTAATAGAACAAAGTTTACTTATCCTGACAGAATGGCTGCAACGTTACCATAAAAAAAATGTGATTCTCCTGATTGACGAATACGACACACCTGCCCACGCAGCTTATATAGGAGGCTATTATGAAGACCTCATTGCGTTTTTGAGAAACTGGCTGTCTGGAGGCCTTAAAGATAATCGCTACTTAGAGCGAGGCGTTCTCACGGGCATTTTGAGAATAGCCAAAGAAAGCGTTTTTTCCGGATTAAATAACATCAGCACTTTTACAATTTTAAGCGAAGATTTTCAGGATAAATTTGGGCTATTGGAGTCAGAGGTTAAACAACTATTAGTAGATTTTGGTCTCCAATCGGCACACTCTGAAATTAGGCAATGGTATAACGGCTATCGCATAGGATCTTGTGAGGGCATTTATAACCCTTGGTCTGTGCTTAATTGCATCGCTAAAAATGGAGCTTTAGCCCCATATTGGGTTAATACTAGCGATAACGCCCTTATGAAGCAGTTAATTGCGCGCGGGACAGATGATTTCAAAGCTGATATCGAAGAGCTCCTTAACGGCAAGAGTATCAAAAAAATTATCGAGGAAGGGGTTGTATTTTCTAACTTAGAACAAAGTCCAAATGCCGTGTGGGCATTGCTGCTATTTAGTGGCTACTTGACTCTAGCTGCCACCCCATCTTATGGAATCCCTTCAAGCTTACGTATTCCAAATGTTGAAGTGAGGGAATTATATATATCGATGATCTTTGAATGGTTTGAAAAAAGCATACATCAATCAAAATATAGACAACTTCTCAATAGCTTAATAGCAGGAGATTTAGATACGTTTTCACAGATATTCCAAGAATTCTTGATTTCTGCTGTCAGTGTTTTTGACATTTCAGCTGATGAACCTGAAAAAATCTATCACGCCTTTATTTTAGGTATGCTACTTGGGTTGTCAGATAGGTATGAGGTTAAATCAAATCGAGAAAGTGGCTTTGGCAGATACGATGTCTGTCTAATCCCCAAAAATCCACATGATCTTGGGATCATCATGGAATTTAAAAAAGTTGGACGCTTTGAACAAACGACTTTAGAAGATGCTGTGACTTCAGCTTTAAAGCAAATTGAAGAAAAGCAATACAAACAAGAGCTTCTCGATCGCGGAATTACCCGGATTTTGCTGTTGGGTCTTGCCTTCGAAGGTAAACGCGTGCTCATTCGCTCTAAAGTATAATCGCTAGAAACGGCAGTTGGAGTATCTTATTTATTTTAGAGGTCGTGTGATAAACGCCTATATCCGCCCAAGCGATTACCGCGAGCTTTTGCGGATTACAAGTCCTTTCACCGCATTTTTTCTCCCTTGGGCCTTTGTGTTAATCGGTCAATCCCTTGCGCTTTGCAACATCATTTTGCCCATCTACTCTTCATTTTACCTCATTGTCATAGGCAATATGGTCACCTCCATTGCCATTGCTTTTTTCATCCAAACGTTTTTTCCAAAGCCTTTAGCCGCCTCTAAAACGAAACTCGTGGATTTGCCAATTTCACCTCGTTTGCAGAAGGTGACCTATGTGTTTATTGCCATATATTTAGTCGTTCAGGCCTTTCAAGTGATGTATTTTAAAGGAACACCTCTTCTATGGCTTCTTACGAATGATCCAAGGAACTATTTTGACTTTGGAGTTAGCTCATTAAATGGACTTTTAAATGCGATCTATTTGCTTAGCACAACACTTCTTTTTTTGATCTACCTTAAAAATAAAAGAGGTTATCACCTTGCGCTTCTCCTATTTTTAATTGCGTTTCCTATTTTGCTTGTGTCAAGGCAGCTATTTGTCAGCGTCTTTTTGCAAATTGCCTGTTGTCTTCTTCTTTATCAACCAAAGCTTGTGAGGAAAATAGCGCTTGTTTTTCTTCTTATGCTCGCAGCTTTTATTGTCGTTGGCAATATGCGCACGGGAAGCGAGCAGTTAGTAAAGATTTTAGAGCCGGCAGAGTATATCCCCCCCTACTTGTATTCTTTATTATGGATTTATGCGTATGTGGTAACTCCATTTAACAACGTCAATGCCGCAATCGATTTCATCACTCCACTTGGTGTTCCATTTTTTGAAATATCAAGCCTTTTACCTTCCATACTTCGCCCCGAAATAGCAACTGATGATGGCACGGGCTTTGCTTTAGTGCATCAATCGATGAATGTGTCGACTTTCTATTTACCTCCTCTTTTAGACTTTGGCAAGTTTTGGGCATTTTTGTTTATGGCTGTTTTTCAGTTGATGTTATTTCTTTCATATAGAAGAGCTCTCCATGCAAATTCATGGGTCGATGTTGTCGAATATGCCGTTTTATACATGGTGATGGTGCTATCTATTTTTACAAATTTGTTATTGTTTTTGCCTGTCATTGCCCAATTGGTTATACTTAAAATCGCAAAATGGCGTATTACACGGAAAAATGGTGTTCTAGCGCTTGCCTGTGATCGTTTTTTTGTAAAATAACTCTATAAGACATCCCACTATATGGAAAGTCGCTGCATCGCATTTTCAGATTTTTATCATTACTTTAAAGTCCAAAGAAAGAAGACTCTTGCCACTATTTTCTTTTTTTCACTTCTTGCGCTGATATTTTGCCTTCTTCAACCCCTTGAATATAGGGCTGAGGGGACATTTAAGGAAAAGGGAAAAAGTGAATCGGGCCTTAGTAAGTCGCTCATGAGTCAATTTTTTCTTATCGATCAAGCGGGTAGCGACGCTTTAGTTATCATGAGCTCTAGATCCATCATGGAGCGGCTGATACAGACATTAAAATTACAAGCCGAGATTAAGGAGCCATCCGCTTTCCCCCTATTTGAGCGCATCAAAAGACAATTTGTGGCTGAATGGGTCTATTTTTTAGGGCCTAAAATTCCCCTTTTAAAGGACTTAAAGCCAGATCTCTTTATCAAAGAGATCATATATGGGGGAGAGATTCCTCTCTCATATACGCTTCGCGTTGATTCCGATAAGCATTATACTTTAAAAGACTCTAAAAGCAAAGAGACAATCAAAGGGGAATTTGATCAAGAGCTTTTAACCAAAGAGTTTACTTTAAGGGTGCAGGCGATAGCTGATATCGGAAAAAAGAAAGGCAAAACATACCAGCTAACCATCTTTCCCTTAGGTCAAAGAGCCCTTGATTTTTCAAAGAAATTACAAGTCAAAGAGAAGCGAAATGAAAAGGGGTTATTACAACTGACATTTGATTCACAAGATCGCTTTTTAGCAGCAAGCGTTGTGACAGGTATCATGAAAGCGTATAATGACTATATTACAGATGAACATAAACGCCTTACATCAATTCAAATCGATTATCTGACCAAAAGGCAATCTGAAGCAAGTCGTCAACTTAAAGCAATCATACAAGAAAGCGCCTTAGAGCACTCTTTAGATTTAAGTGCCACGGGCTTTGTGACGTCTGAAAAGGCGATGAGCTACTTTGCAGAGCATCAATATGCGCTTAAGTCAAAGCTTTTTTCTATAGAACTAGACCAAGAGCGCATAATGCATATTGTAAAAAGCGATTTAAAAGACGAGATCGATTTAGGGGCGTTTTCCTCGATTAACGTCCCAGCTGTCATATTGCGATTAACAGAAGAGATCAATCAATTGCAGCACCGCAAAAGCGCCTTTGAGCTATTAATTCAAAACAATGCACCGAGTTTGAAAAATTTTGAACCCTCTTTATTTCAGGGAGTCAATATAAATACTGCCAATGAAATGTATGTTTCTTATAGCAAAGAGCTAAGTGATAAGGAATCACAAGCGATTGAAAAACAGTTTATCCTAGAACAGATGAAAGATGCGCGCTATGAAATCACATCGCTAAGTGCTGTCTTAAATGATCCGATCAGCATGGACATTATTTCTAAAACCTATCAGATTGCGTCGTCATTAAAGGATTTAGAAAATCGCAGTGCAAAAGAGCAAGAGCGCTTAAAGGCAGATCTTGCCATTCAAAAAAGTCTTCTTACATCCCATTTGGAAGATGCTTTGCAGCTACTGAAACAAAGAGGGCAATTCTTAAGAGAAAAGATTGAAAGCCTTGAGCATTTAAATTTAACGCTGATCAAAGAAAAAATATCTCTTTTAAGCGCGCAGTTAAAGAAATATCTAAAAGACACTCTTGAGCATCTCTCATATGAAAAGTCTCTTTTGCAAAAAAATCTGGATCAACTAAAAAAAGAGATGGCAAACTTCCCGGAAAAGTGGGCGCAAGAGCAGCTTATCGAGCAACAAATGGAAGTCAATAAGGGGATGGTTGAGGAGATTACAAAGCTTGTCGAATCGAAAAATATTGTCAATAATCTTGAGAAAATACAATCACTTCCACTTGATTTGCCAATTGTTCCCATTCATCCAAAACCTCCCCATCTCATCCTTTTTGCAATGCTTGGAGCCTCTTTTGGCGCTCTTGTATCAGGTTGTTTAGGAATAAAAGAGCTCATGTTGAGAAATAATCCAACCTCTTTTGACAACTTGGCTTTAGAAGGGGTTCATGTCAGTGGCAAGCTTTCTTCTCATTTAGAGTCAATAAATTCATCTCACCTCTTAGATAGCGATCTTGACACACTGCGTAGGATGGTGGGGTTTTTCATGTCGTTGCCAAAAGAAAAACGTCAAAAAGAGGGGCTTACAATACTTTTGATGAAAAGTCATGGCCCTAGTTATGCAGAACATCTGGCATGGCTTCTCAACACACAAGGCGCTAAAGTGCTCATCATCGATTGTGGAGAGCAAGAGATGCAAAAGCGCCAAGACTTTAAGGCTCTGCCTTATTTTGATGGTAATATTGCCAATATTGAGATCATCAGAGAGGCTAATATTGAACAAGGCTGTATAGACAGTATCAATTTGCAAAGATACCATCGCTTTACGGCTGAATTTTTAGCATCAAATCAATTCCAAGAGTTTTTATTGCAAAAGAATAAAGAGTACGACTGGGTGCTCGTGGTGACGTCAATTGCGCCCACTTCTGCCGGAAGTGAGTGTTTATTAAATGCTTTTAAAAATGTGGTTGTGACGATCACTGATCAGCCATGTAAAGAGATAGAGCAATGGATCCAAAATGCAAGTAAAAGAAGTGTTTTTGCGACATTTGTTTTTTGTGATGGATTAAAACAGTAGGTTATTGTAACATAAGGAAATTATGATTTTAGTATTTTTATTGTATGCTTTATTTGCATCCGTATTTATCGTCGCAAAGATCGGCTTAGAGTATACGCAACCCCTATTTTTTGTTGGGTCGCGGATGCTTTTTGCAGGTATCCTCATGCTCGGCTATCAATTTCTCTTTGCAAGGAGCAATTTTTATTTCAGAAAAAAAGATATCGCACTTGTGATTGGTCTTGGGGTGTTTAATATCTATCTCACCAATGCTTTTGAATTTTGGGGATTAAAGTATTTAACGTCATTTAAAACATGCTTTATTTATAGTCTGTCTCCATTCGTATCAGCTCTTCTTTCTTACTTCATGTTTTCAGAAAAGATGAATATAAAAAAATGGGCGGGCCTTTTGATTGGGTTTTTGGGATTTGTCCCCATCTTGATGGCGCAAACTGCAGCTGAAAAGGAGCACGAAGCATTCTCATTTATATCATGGGCAGAGCTGTCCGTCATGGCAGCAGCTGTTTGTGGGGTATTTGGTTGGATTTTACTGCGCAAGCTGGTCAGTGAGAGGGGATATTCCCCATTTATGGCCAATGGAGTTAGCATGTTAATTGGAGGAAGTGTTGCCCTTTTTCACTCTTCTCTTGTAGAAACTTGGGATCCGCTTCCCGTTACCAATGGCCCCATTTTTGTAGAATGCGCGCTACTTTTGATTGCGATCTCAAATTTAATCTGCTATAACCTTTACGGGTATCTTTTGAAAAAGTATACGGCGACATTTATGTCGTTTGCAGGGTTTGTGACACCGCTTTTTGCGGCCATTTTTGGCTGGCTTTACCTTGGAGAAGTAGTGACACAGCCATTTTACATTTCGGCTGTTATGGTTTTTATTGGACTCTTTACCTTTCATCAAGAAGAGCTTAAAAAGTCATTTCAACTCAACCGATCAAACAATTAAAGCAATCCTTTTCATATGACACATGCAAGGACCCATGCAGCGGCAATAGATGACAATTTCAATCGCGAATATAAATTGCTCTACAACAGCAACTTGAATCAAGCTTTTGATCAGGTTCTATATGAGTTCGATGGGGTCTTAAGAAGGTATGTGGCCTTTAATGTCTTTTTTTTAATGCTATGCCTTTTTGAAGTGGGATTTCTTGTTGTCTCTTTTACGTTTTTGATGCACTCGCTGATATTGGCGCTAGGTCTTGGAGCTGTCTTTTTCACGATCTTTTCTTATTTTACCCTTAAAATCTATTTTCAAACGAAAAAACCGGAGCAAATTAAGGGAATAAGGAAGCGCTATATCGAAGCGTGTAAATCGATGATGGAATATCAAGAGGGGGTGATCGATTGCCATATCGCCCTTGCAAGTGCCTGCTCTAAACTTGCCAATCGCCTGCATGGCAGAGAATATAATCTTTACTACTTCTTTGCCCCCTTTTCTTCTTTGGTGCCATACATGGAAAGGTTTAGTTGTTGGTGGCATTGGGAAGATGTGCTTTATATGAAAGAGCTTCTTTTGCAACTTTCAGTGGATGAACATATCACCATGGTAAAAAATCAACCGACGAGTTTGCAGACTCATGCAGCCCTTGCCAATGCATATGTGATGCTTTCTGGTCTTTATATCGACCCGCGAAAGATGGAAGGGTATGAGGACGATCGCTGGATTCCAGAAGGGAGATACGATGAGAAAACGGATAAAAGATTTCGCGCGATCGCTGAAAGGGCCATTGAAGAGTTTAAGATTTTAAGTGAATATGCCCCGGATGATCCTTGGGTGCATAGTCAACTTGCCTATAGCTATCACGACCTTCAGATGCCCCATCAGGAGATCAAGGAATATGAAACCATTCAAAGACTTGTTCCAACAGATCGGGACAACCTTTATAAGCTTGGCCGCTTGTATTTTCAGCAAGGCTTTAATGCCAAGGGGTTGCGTGTCTTTGAAGAGTTAAAAAAAGCTCACTATGGGAGAGCAGAAAGTTTAATCAAATTTTATGGCTCTTGCGCTTATCGCGAGTTTTAGCGGGAGGAATGTGTTGCTCTCAATAGAAAGAATAATATATACTTAAAGTCAAATCATAAAATTTAAAAAAGAGGTGATATTATGGAAAGAAGATCCTCAAATCCGGTTCTTGGAGAAAATGCATTTTCTCATGTGCGCTATAGCGCAGCTCAAGGTCAATCGATGACTGTAGCGGGAACTGTGAATAGAACATTTATTCTGCTCGCCCTTGCAACTCTTACTGCAGGGTGGACTTGGATGAAGTTTTATAACGCAGGAGCCAATCCCGCAGCCGTAAGTACCTGGATGTGGGTGGGGTTGATCGGCGGATTTATCTTTGCCTTAGTGACCACTTTTAAACAAGAATTGGCCCCAATTACTGCGCCAATTTACGCCCTTTTGGAAGGTTTTTTTCTTGGCGCAATCTCAGCGACACTTGAGGCCTCTTTTCCTGGACTTGTTGTGCAAGCTGTCGGTTTAACCTTTGGAACGATGGTCATGATGCTCATTATGTATCAGACAGGACTTGTGCGGGCTACAGAGAAATTTAAGATGGGCGTCTTTGCAGCCACTGGCGGTATTGCATTATTTTATCTCGTCATGCTGGTTTTAAGCTTTTTTGGCGTTGGCACCTCTCTTTTGCACGGCAACTCTTGGCTTAGCATTGGCATAAGCCTTTTTGTAGTGGTCATTGCCGCCTTAAATCTTATCGTCGACTTTGATTTAATCGAGCAAGGAGCCTCTTTAAACGTGCCAAAATACATGGAATGGTATGGCGCTTTTGCCCTTATGGTGACGCTTGTTTGGCTATATGTCGAATTTTTGCGCCTACTTTCTAATTTAAGATCTAGAAACTAAGGGATAAAGGAAAAGGCTGATGACAACTACCATGATGGAAGAAAGAGCGGAAACAGAATATAAATATGGATTTGTCACGGATGTTGAAAGCGACAGACTTCCAAAAGGCTTAAATGAAGAGACTATCCGCGCGATTTCAGCAAAAAAAAATGAGCCCCCTTCCCTTTTAGAGTTTCGATTAAAGGCGTATCGCCATTGGCTCACAATGGAAGAACCTCATTGGGCAAATGTCAAGTATCCCAAAATTGATTATCAAGATATTTGCTATTACTCAGCGCCTAAGAAAAAGCCATCTTTAAACAGTCTATCTGAAGTAGACCCTGAAGTTCTCAAGACATTTGAGCGGCTCGGCATTCCATTAGAAGAGCAAATGAGGCTCTCAAATGTTGCAGTCGATATGATTTTTGATTCTGTCTCTATCGGCACGACCTTTAAAAAGAAGCTAGATGACGCAGGCGTCATCTTATGTTCTATCTCAGAAGCTGTTCAGCAGCATCCAGAGCTTATCGATAAATATTTAGGAAGCGTTGTTCCCTCAGGAGACAATTTCTTTGCCGCTTTAAATGCAGCAGTCTTCACCGATGGATCATTTGTCTACGTTCCAAAGGGGGTTAAATGCCCCATGGAGGTTTCTACTTACTTTAGAATGAATGATAAAGAGACGGGGCAATTTGAGCGAACGCTAATCATTGCGGAGGAAGGGTCGTCTGTAAGTTATTTAGAAGGTTGCACTGCCCCAGCTTACGATAATAATCAACTCCATGCAGCAGTTGTTGAGTTAATCGCTCTTGACAATGCAGAAATTAAGTACGCCACTGTACAAAATTGGTATTCCGGCAATCCTACTACAGGGGAAGGGGGAATATTTAATTTTGTGACTAAGCGGGGTCGCTGTCAAGGTGTTAACTCCAAAATTTCTTGGACACAAGTGGAAGTCGGGGCGGCCATCACGTGGAAGTATCCAAGTTGCATTTTACAAGGGGATAATTCCGTCGGTGAGTTTTACTCTATTGCGTTAACGAATGGAAAAATGCAAGCCGACACCGGAACAAAGATGATCCACCTAGGAAAAAATACGACGTCGACGATAGTTTCAAAAGGGATTGCAGCCGATTGTTCCCATAACAGCTATCGCGGTCTTGTTAAAGTTGTCCCAAGAGCGACAGGCGCTCGCAACTATACGCAGTGCGATTCAATGCTTGTGGGCGATCTTTGCTCTGCAAATACATTTCCCTATATTGAAGTTGGAAATGCCAAATCGCAAGTGGAGCACGAAGCGTCCACATCCAAGCTCAATGAAGAGCAGCTATTTTATTTCATGTCCAGAGGTCTTTCTCAAGAAGAGGCCGTTAGTATGATTGTCAATGGATTTTGCAAAGAGGTGATAAGCGAGCTGCCTTTGGAATTCGCTGTGGAGGCAAGGCAACTTTTGGCGTTAAAATTAGAAAATTCTGTGGGATAAGGATATAAAAGCGATGCAAGAAAAAAATGAGATGCAAAAAAAACAAGCCATAATCGAAATAAGAAATTTACATGCTGAAATTGAGGGGAAATCCATATTAAAAGGGGTAAACCTCAAAGTCAACCCCGGAGAGATTCACGCCATCATGGGACCTAATGGCGCCGGAAAGTCAACTCTTGCAAAGGTTTTAGCAGGACATCCAGCTTACACAGTTACGGAAGGGGGGATCTGGCTAAAGGGACAAAATATTTTGGAGCTGGAACCGGAGCAAAGAGCCCATCTTGGCCTTTTCATGAGCTTTCAGTATCCGGTTGAAATTCCTGGAGTTAGCAACGTCGATTTCTTGCGCGCAGCCTATAACGCCAATCGCAAAGCCAAAAGCGAAACAGAGCTCTCAATCCAAGAATTTGACAAGCTTTTAGATGAAAAGATGGCTCTTGTCGATGTGAAGGCTGCATTTAAGGAGAGAAACTTAAATGCCGGATTTTCCGGAGGGGAAAAAAAGCGCAATGAAATCTTGCAGATGGCAGTTCTTCAACCATCTGTTGCGATTCTCGATGAAACAGACTCAGGGCTCGATATCGATGCGATGCGCATTGTTGCCTATAGCGTCAATCAGATCATGAATAAAGAGATGGGACTTATTTTAATCACCCACTATCAGCGCCTTTTAGACTATATCAAACCAGATGTCGTGCATGTGATGTTAGATGGAAAAATAGTTGAAACAGGCGGCAGCGAACTTGCCTTGAAATTGGAAGAAAAAGGATACGATTGGCTGCATCTAAATGAAAAGATTAAGGAATCTGCAAAGGGATCTTCAAAGTGATTACCGATACTCAAAAAGATAAGCAAGAAAATCAAGATAAACAAACTCTTTTTCAATCGCAACTTCAAGCTTTCTATGCAGATATTGAAGAAAGCGATGCGCTTAGTAGATATAGACTAAAGGCATGGGAGCACTTTTTACAAATTGGGCTTCCAACTAGGCGTACAGATACTTATCGCTATTTTCCTTTAAATAAATTTTACGATCAAAGTTGCTATGATCCTTCTAAATGCAATTTGAAGCAGCAGGTTTCAAAGGAGACAATTGCTTCCTACCTTTTGCCGGAATGCCAAGGCTCTTGCCTTGTCTTTATCAATGGGCTTTTTTCATTAGACAAATCTTTCCTTCAAAATCTGCCTACAAATCTTGTGATTTTGCCAATTGATGAGGCAATGAAAACGTTTCAAACGCATATTATCAGCCAATGGGCAAAGTCGATAAAAGAGGAACTTGATCCATTTGCCGCTTTAAATCTGGCTTTACATCGAAATGGGCTATACTTGTATGTGCCTCCAAATGTCGAGATAAAGACGCCTATTCAGCTATTATATTTAACAAATATTAATGAGCCAGATGCATTACTTATGCGTCCATTACTTATGCCACGAGTGCAAGGCTTTATTGGAAGGGGAGCGACACTTAATCTCGTCTCGACACATGAGACCATTTCAAATGCCTCTAACAACTTTAATGGCAACTTTAATGGGGTCATCTTTAATGGGATCTTAGATCTCGCAATAGAGGAAAACGGCAGCGTCTACTACACGCAAAGCTCGCCAAAACCGTCTGGAAGTTGGCACTTTGATGCCACGCGCATTGTGATGAAAAAAGATAGCAAATTCACATCCGTCATGGCCTCGCAAGGCTCGGTCTCTCATCGACATGACTACAGCGCCTCATTGATTGGTGAAAATGTAGATTTGCACTTAAATGGAATATCTTACCTGCAAAAAAATAACAAGTCTCATGTCAATGTACTTGTCAATCACGAAGCTCCCCATTGCACCTCGCTGCAGCTCTTTAAAAGTGCAATCGCAGATAGCGCCCATGCGGCATTTGAGGGGAAAATTTTTGTAAAACGCGCAGCGCAAAAGACTGAGGCCTTTCAGTTAAATAATAATTTATTATTAAGTGATTTTGCCCACGCAGATAGCAAGCCGAATTTAGAAATTTTTGCAGATGATGTCAAAGCCTCACATGGTTCTACAATAGGACAACTTGACGAAGAGCAGATCTTTTACATGAGGACGAGGGGATTTAGCACGGCTACCGCCAAAAGTTTGCTTGTCAAAGGCTTTTGCGAAGAGGTCATTTGCAAGATACCAATCGATTCTTTGCGAAAAAGCTTGTTACAGCAGTTCGATGAGAATTAGCGTTATTCATGTATAAAAACGATTTCCCAATGCTAAGTCAAAAGATGCAGGGGCAACCCTTGATCTATTTGGATTCGGCAGCCACAGCTCAAAAGCCAAAGTCCGTGATCGATGCGATGACAGACTTTTATACGCATCATTATAGCACTGTTCACCGCGCTGTTTATCAGTTATCTCAAGAGGCGACAAAACAATACCATGAAGCAAGAGTAAGTGTTGCTAAATTTTTAGGTGCAGCCAAATCCCACGAGATTATCTTTACTCGGGGGACGACTGAATCGATTAATATGATTGCATATTCCTTTGGCAAGGCATTTATGAAACAAGGTGATGAGGTTTTAATCACCGAAATGGAGCACCATTCAAATATCGTCCCATGGCAGATCATGTGTGAAGATCGAGCGGCCATTTTAAAAGTGATACCAGTGAGTGAAAAAGGCGAGATCAATTTAGCTGATTTAGAAAAAGCGATCACTAACAAGACAAAAATAGTCTCCGTTACCCAGATATCAAACCTCTTTGGCACGATTAATGATATCAAGCAAATTGCCCATATTGTTCATGCAAAAGGGGCCAAGCTTTTGGTTGATGGGGCTCAAAGTGCGCCGAGCATTAGTGTGAATGTACAAGATCTCGACGTCGATTTTTTTGTCTTTTCCGGCCATAAGATATATGGCCCAACGGGAATTGGAGTCTTATATGGCAAAGAGGAGCTATTAAATCTTTTGCCCCCTTATCAAGGGGGTGGAGATATGATCGAGACAGTCACATTTGAAAAGACGACGTATAATACATTGCCGATGAAATTTGAAGCCGGAACCCCGATGATCGTGGAGGTCATTGGCCTTGGCGCTGCAATCAAATACTTAACTCAAATAGGGATGAAAAACATTGAATCTCTACAAAGAAAACTTTTAGAATATGCAGAAGAGCGTATGAGGGAGATTGAATTTTTACGCATTATAGGGCAAGCTGAACATAAAAAGGGGATCATAAGCTTTATAGTGGAAGGTGTTCACCCACTAGACATTGGGACAATGCTCGATCTTAAAGGAATTGCGATACGGACAGGGCATCTTTGCGTGCAGCCTGCCTTACGAAAGCTTGGCCTAACAGCCGTTGCAAGAGCCTCTTTTGGACTATACAATTCTATAGATGAGATCGATCTATTTATCTCCTCATTAAAAGATGTTATTAAAATCCTTAAATAAATGAATTAAAATGAATATATACATTTTTTTAATTCGCTCACTTTTAATTTCTTTGGTTTTTTTTCACGGCTCTATATATTCCAATGATCTTATGCAGGAAAAGATTGAGCATGTTGTCGTTTTGATGCTTGAAAACCGCTCCTTTGACAATTTTTTAGCTTGGGCCTACGATGGAGATACTCCAGAGCGGTTTATTCCCGCCCAAAGTGATCCCCATTACAAGGGCCTTACAGAAGAGAATTTATCCCTTTATACAAATGTCTTAAAAAACTCCAAAGGAAATATCGTTTTGGTATCTCCTCCCATAAAAGGGGTTCCCTCAATAGAGGGTAGAAGCTTTATCGATTCTCCCCTTAATGATCCTCATGAGAGTTTTCCTCATGTCATTTCTCAAATATATGGCGACTCAAAAGATACCCCGACGATGACAGGGTTTTTACAAGATTATGCCTCATTTTGGAATGAAAAAGAGTGGCTGCAATCTAATGCAGCTCTTCTTTCGTGTATGGAAACCTATACGGAAAATGAGCTACCTATTTTTTATGGGCTTGCCAAACATTATGCCATAAGCGATGAGTGGTTTTGCTCTGTACCGACCATGACAAATCCCAACCGCGCCTTCATGGCTTGTGGTACCTCTCAAGGCCAAACGGTAAATGGCCCTTTAGGAAAAAGTCAATTTACCGCCGATACGATTTGGAATCGGTTGGAAGAAGTTTCTAAAGAAAGCGCTTTGGATCTATCTTGGAAAATCTTTTGGCAAGGTGATATGCTTCCCGGTATATTTTCAGGCCCCATTACCGGCACTAATACTTTTCTTAAAATGGGCGAAATCGATAATTTGCAGACCCACTATCATAAAATGGACACGTTTCACGCTCTTGCAAGGAGTGGACAGCTGCCAAGATTTAGCTTTATTGAGCCGCAGTTTACAACGGCTATGCCGATTAAGGCATCAATTTTTAAAGGTAAAAGGCCTATTGGCGTTTTGGGTAACGATTATCATCCGCCGGTCGATGTGAGAGCTGCAGAAAACCTTCTTGCTAACATTTATACGAGTTTGATTGCAAATAGGGAAGCCTTTGAGAAAACTCTTTTAGTTATCACTTTTGATGAGCATGGCGGACTTTTTGACCATGTGCCGCCGCCTTTTGCTCAGCCACCCGATGACAACTCTCAAAACGGTTTTTCTTTCGATCGTTACGGCGTTAGGGTACCGACTCTTTTCATTTCCCCACTCGTAGAAAAAAAATGTATCGTCCGCTCAGGCGATCCCAATTATCCATTCGATCACACTTCATTAATTGCGACAATCTTAGATTGGTTGCATATCGACAAGTCGCGTTGGAATTTAGGAAAAAGGACAGCCATAGCGCCGACTTTTCAAAGTGTGATTACTCTTAATAAGGCGAGGGAAGACTTGGTAATCGGACAAAAGAAAAGTGCAAGAATAAGTAAGGGGAAAGCATTGCAGATGGGGGAACCTTTTTTTCTTAAAGACCCTTTTGGCAATTACCTAGTCAAATCCAAGTTATTTTCTACTATAGCAAGAGCTGGCGTAAAGGCTGAAAAAATGCCCCTTGTCTTTACCGCTGATCCATCCATCACAAATCAAGTCTCTACTGTGACACACGGCTCTTTTGCTTTAATTCAGGCGATGGGGGAAGACTTAGGAGATAAAAACTTTTTGAGCACATTTTTTTTTAATGCAGAGTGTTTCTATGAGAAAATTAGCCATAAGCCGCACCAATGGTGGACAATTAAAAGCGTCGATCACCCAAATCTTGGCGAAGAAATTTGCTTTGGCGATAAGATTTACTTAGAAAACCATATGTTTCAAGATCCGTTTCAGCAGGTACCAGGACGCCTTGTCAAGCAAGGTTTTCCCCTTAAATCTCTACTCAAAACAACTCCTGTTACCGATGCAAACAGCGCCTCTCATTATTGGATCATCGAGCCTATGACGGCAAAGTTTTGAAGTTACCCCTTCTTCAGAATATCATAGGCTGCAGCAAGTTTTTCAAAGACCCCATCACTCTCATGATGGTCCGGATGTATCAGCTTGCCGAGATTCCGATAAGCTGAACGGATCTCGTCCTTTGTTGACTGAAGAGAGAGTCTGTCGGAACGATTGTACTCTTTTAATAATGCGTTGAAGACGTCAATACTCTGTTCCCTCTCTCCAATAGGAGATAGAAATGTGGCTCCTATATCCAGGATTTTGTCTGTACCTGCAAAGCAGGCTAAAGTACTTGTGATTTTTAGGAGCTGCAAAACGCTTTTTTCATCTTTTGTCAAGTCTTGGATTTTGTAACCCTGTAAATAAAGTTTTGATATGGCGTAGTCACTGCCATATTGGAGAGCTTGAAACAAGGCAAACCACATGATGACGCTTGGAAATAGTGACAAAGAAGGACCAGATACGAAAAGCTGACTTATGAAGGTTATTCCAAGTCCCGCTATTGCTGATAAAACGAATTGATTGGCAATCACATCTTGAGGATGAGCGCCTGTTATCTTTGCAACACTTTGCAACATCTTGCGGTTGCCGGTCAGTTCATCTTTTAATAGATAGGCACTGCTCATCACAATCCCGGAGCTTAAAGAGGGGTTTGTATAAAAGAGGCCTACCCCCATCGAGGACGAAACAAGTTGGATCCATGCACCGGAATCGTTAATGTTTCGATAAAGAGCGAATAAAGACTCACCAAAAGACTTGGTCACTTTTACATAAAAATGTTTAGATCCCAATTGAATGACTTGTGATACTACTCCCCTTTCCATTTCAGTCTGTTCAAGAGCCCACCGAAGAACTAGCGCTGTATTTTGAGCTTCAGAATGAATTTCAAACCAAAGCTTTCTTTGAAATGCATCTGCAGCAAGAGGGGTATTTATCGTTTTTGTGGCAAGAGACAACCAATGAATAAAAAGACGCAAATAGCATGATGAAGGTGAATCTATATACGCTTTGGAAAAAATTCGTTCTAATTCCGGCAAAGAGGGGTTTAAATGTTCGACGAGCAACCTTTCGTTCACCATGGCTTTTCGCTGGTCTTTTAGCCAATTCACATGCTGTGGTAGACCGATTAATTCATCTATTTGATCTCTTAATTTGGCGTGATCATATTTTCCATCAAGATGCATTGTTTCCATATTTTGGACTGCATCTGTCAAACTCTTTAAAGGCAATTGAATGTTTTTGAAGGGGATATTCCCTTCTTCAAAAAGGGAAAAATGAAGCAAAACCAAATAGTCAAGGGGGTCTGATTCTTGGGGGGACTGGCCATTCATACGGCGAATGGCACGAGATATTTTCTCTGCTTCTTGATAAAGTACTGGGAGAATTTTACCATAATTTTTATCCAATTCACTCTCGACTTGTTTGGCTTTATCCTGCGCCCTTACGATCTGGTCCCAACAAGTTTTAAATGCTTCAATAAGCTGAGCTGCTCCTTGATCGAGGGAACTTACCTGGTCTGTGACAACAGCGTCATTTAAGAGTATTTCTTCTGTCTCTTGATAAAAAACCATCCATTTTGTCCAATAATCAGGAGCTCTTGCGTTAAAACAAGTAAAGACCTGCATCACATCCTGAAAACGTTGTGCAAACTCATCATTTATTTGTCCTAAAATAGAGTGAAGAGAGCAATGATTTCTTCGAAGGGCTTCTAAAATCTCTTCTGATTGCATCGGAACTAATGCCTCTTTAGCCTTTAATAAAAAGGCATTTATTCCGTTAAAGAGGCGATAATGCAAAATGGGATCATAAGCGCTAAGTTGAGGGATCAAATGAGGGGAAAGAGTTCTCAATTGCTCAGAAAGGGACGTTAATACCTGTAACCGCTTCGCATGAATAAAAGTTTTATACATTGCCGTTTGTGCGGATAAAAATGTCTCTGATATGGCAGGAGCTTGAACCGATGGGGTCACTATTATCTCCTGAGAAGAGGAGGGGCTGTGGGCTTCAGCAAATGTTTTTTTTGAATGTGTGGAACGAGCGGGAGGATATACAAGGAAAAATATCCGAGAGGCTTCGTCAAATTGTTTGATTGGCACTTCATTTGCCTGAATTTGTGCCGTGACAACGGTTCCAGAACCTAAATCGCATGAGGGTGCATTGTGATAATTTGTTGTGATCTTTTGAAGGAGCCCGTTGAGATAATCACTCATTTCTCTATCTGCATCTGAACTGGAAGCAACATCTTCTAATAAGACTGCTTTTTTAAAATGTGCAACAAGAGTTTCAAATGCCTCATCGACTTTGGACTGAATGGCCAAGAGTTTGCTCTGAAGAGATTGAAACTGCGCAAGATCTGACGAGCTAAAAGCTGATTGTGCAGCTATTATCACGCCATTATGTTCATTAATGACCTTGGCTAAACCGTTATTAAAGACGGAATTTGGCTCAAATTTCCGAATGAGTTCTGTCAATGTCATGACAGGTCTTACTTTTAATTGAAATTCATTGAAAGTGCGAGAAACGAGGACTCTATCAAGGGCGTTAGCATTAGACAAAGAGGGTGTCAAGGAGGGTGCCAAGGAGGGTGTCAAGGGTATAACTTGCATGGGATTAAATCCTAATTGAGGAGCCGTGAATTACACAAAAAGCCCACTGTTTTGATTTCTCTTCCTATAAAATATAGTTTTATAAAATTTGTTTGTTAGATGTCTAGTATAGAAAAACGAAACATTATTGTATACAAAAAGTATTCCACAAGTCTTGATGATGGGGCTTAAAGTTGAAGATGGAAACGGAGCTGGGACTATTTCTATTCCGATGACGCCGTTGTCCTAGCCGGAGTTTACGAGTTATGAAATTATTGCGTCCTCTTCCTTGGCGGGGCAACCTATGGTTAGGCTTTGGGGAAAGGGCACAAAGGGGAAGGTTTAATTCCAGCTTGCCTCGTCCAAGTTCTGCATCCATTGGGTATGCTTACCATTTGTTGCGGATGTCTTTCCTTAAAAATAAATTTATTGACATGTGAGGAGCGTGATAATCGTGCCAAAAACCTTTCTAAGAGAAGTTGTTTCCAGCAGGAATTAAAGGGTATCTCCTTTTCTTTAGCAATGGTGTGCAATCTGTCTTTTAGAGCTTGTTCATTTATCATGTGGTTATACTCAGTAAATAAGGTGAAATGTCGATTTGAAGTTTTTTAGCGTATGCTTCGAGCTTTATAAAATCGATGCGATTTTTTCCGCCCTGTGCCACCGCTGATTTTAAAGCTTTAATAGCGGTCTCTCTACTTAAGAGACGAAATGAATCTACAATTGTGCGTTCCCGATCAAAAATTGGAATACGAGCCCCCTCTAGTTCGATTTCGATTTTGCCTAAATCAAGGTCACGAAAGCGAACAATCTTAATTTGACGGCTACTTCGAGCTGAAGTTCCGTGTCGAATTCCAATCCAATGTTGGCGAGGGATCTCTTCGGTTAAATCATATACAGCTAGGGCGGAAATCAGGCATATTACCCCACCATTAATAGAATGAACAGCCTCTATAAGATCTAACCAGCGGAAAGCTTCGGGATTTTGATAGTCAATTGCCTGATAAACTCCGCGACGAATCCTTTTTAGTTTTCCTGCCTTTACATAATGACTTAATATTGAGGCTCGAACTCCAAGAATCTTCGCTTCTTTAGATGTAAAGGATGGTTGTTTGAGCAATGGGATAAGGAGCTGTAAGCAGGCTTGAGGTCTCATGAAATATCCGTCTTTTTTTTAACTTAACAAAAACACCCAATAACGTCAACTGGGTTTTATTGTAAAGTTAAAAAAACAACTCGTCAAAAATAGCAGATGCAGGAGTCTATGGAAAGATGGCTAAAGGAAAGGAAAAACAATGGGGTCAGTAGTCTT